>Ga0099797_101804_pt1 | contig 10476 bp, 7 predicted proteins | sample Uncmet_Sort48C_1_FD_89871 | JGI IMG/M metagenome (GOLD analysis project Ga0099797, IMG submission 89871) | Marine eukaryotic communities from CALCOFI LINE 67, Pacific Ocean - C012_Sort48C_1 | ecosystem: Environmental > Aquatic > Marine > Oceanic | place: Pacific Ocean: Monterey Bay | collected...
TCACATTTAATTAGAAACATCTTTTGCTATTCCCTGGCCCCGGGTCCTTAAACCCTACTTTCCGGTCCCGGGGCCGTAAACCATATTTTCCGGCCCCGGGGGCCTTGAAGCATGTCGCGGACGTGTTAAAATTAACCAGGTGTGTTTTTTGCATCGAACTTGCATGTGGAAATGGATAAGTCCATCGTACACTCGATAAGATCCTCACATTTTGGGTTTTTTACCATTTGGGGCAGTTCTTTTGCCAGCACTTCGGGGAGAACATATTTTCGAAAAAACGCACCCAAAACCAAAAACACAGATGTTCGATGGATTTGGGGTAACCCAGCCTTAAGTTTCGTCGAGGTTTGTAGGGCTCATGCCTCAGCCGGTGATATTATGGTAAGAACTCACCATGGGGTTTTCTATCATGGATTGCCAGATTTGTGGTACTGAAGATTCCTTGTCATATCCTATCGAAAAACACATGAAGTTGGCATTCCATGGGTATTCCTGCAATTTGAAAGTCATATGAGCATATTACGAAAACCTTGCGCCGAATAAGTGAACTGTGTCAGTTCATAAGTGTTTGACAACCATTTCAAAATAGGTTCAGAATTTGGGCAGATGTGTGGGGGGTCGGTGGCCGCCCTTGCCCCCCATATGCATTTTTATAAAATAGTTTGAAATAGGCATGAAACTCTTTATGAAATGACAACAGAGGTCCTTCAGCGCAGCATTTTCATAGTTTCTGGGAAGTTGGATCAGTCATGTTAGGGTCGGGAGTGATTCGCGGAAGCGGTTCGGAATGTGTGGAGCAAGTGTTTGGGAATAGGGAGTGCCAGGATACATCACAGGGACAATTTTTCACTCAATGTGGACGCATCTGTGCAATATAAAGCAGGCAACGTGTCAATGCATGTGTGACAGAATCGTAGAGCAAGCATGTGGAGCGCATGTCTCCCTGCGTCATCCCGAATGCATGTAGTAGATTTTGCATCCCTTCTCAACTACTCCGCCAATCTCAGATGTGCTAGAAGGTTAAAGAGGGGGGCGGGGAGGAGGATTCAAAGATATGGGCAATGCCTTCTTTGAGCAAACTATTGTCACACTGCAGCATGCCTGATTCCGGGGTACGTCACGTTTCCTTAATGTGATCCAATCCCCGGCCAACGCTTTGCTTTTGTGGTCACGCTACGTGTGTTTCGCGTGTTTGGGCCAGGGTTTCCGGTTCCCGTTGGGCAAAACACATGAATGACCATGAGAGTGCGCTTTTTAATTAAGGGTATGTGCTTACATATATATATATATATATATATATATGTATATTGCGCGAGAAGTGCATCGGAAATATATTGCGGGAGAAAGATATTTGTAATTCCCATGAGGGGCAATATATGAAATCAATATGGATGGAAGTCGTTGAAATGTGAAATTATGGGTGACAGGATATTCGATTTGAGTGCCATGCAAGTATCAAACATGTGACAGGTGGATGTCGCATTGTTTCGCATATGTTTCGCATGTATGTCGCATGCTGCATGTCTTGTGTAGCAAGGCGTTTGTGTTTGAGCATGTTGCATCTGGTATGCATTTCCATGGGATCAGAGAGCCACACGATTTCACATGCAATTCATGTTTCCATCGCTCTTGAAAACACCTTGCAATCTATTCCAGCCTGATCTTATTTCTGGTATGTCTACGGGGAAGCTTATAAAATCCGATTATTTGGCCCCTGCTGGCCCTTCATATAAATAGGGACCAACGCCAATCAAACAAGGAAGTGGCCAAAGCCAATAATATATCAGGGGCCAAAGCCAATCAACTAAGCCAAGGCCAAAACCACCAAAACAATATATGAGCACATCATGAGTCAGCACATGGAGGTGCGCGGCCGAAGGCCGCCCCTCATTATGTGGCCACCTATTGTTTTTGTTGGCTTTGGCCTCGGCTTATTTTAGTGTCTATGGCCCCTCATATTTTATTGGCGTTGGCCACTTCATGTTGCATTAGTTTTGGCCCATATTTATATCAAAGGCCGCCTAATTTTAAAGGCTCCCCATGAACTTTCATGTCTATGTAGAGAGCAAGAGAGAACACAAATCATGCACATCGCGATGCACAATATGTATACAGTATAGAATGTGTGCATATTCGCACATATGTACGGGGAAGCCTATAAAATCTGATGATTTAGCCCCGACCGGCCCTTAATATAAATAGGGCCAAAGCTAATAAAACAAGAAGTCGCCACAGCCAATCAAGTATGAGGGCCCAAAGCCAATAAAATAAGCCGAGGCCAAAGCCAACAGAAACAATAGGTGACCATATAATGAGGGGCGGCCTTCGGATGCGCCCCACCATGTGGTGATTCATTTTGTTGTGGTCACATGTTGTTTTGGGGGCTTTGGCCTCGGCTTATTGAATTGGCTTTGGCCCCTCATGTTTTATCGGCTTTGGCCACTTCGTATTTTATTGGTTTTGGCCACTATTTATATTAAGGCCGCTTGTTTAAAGGCTTCCCTGCATATTTTTCGTGTGTGCATAGCTCTACACATATCAGTAGTGTAAGTTCTGGCAGCGTGGCATTTCAAGGGCGGGTTGCACGAATGTTAAGTGGTAGTGGATATATGTTTGCATCCGTCTCCTTGAACTGTGTTCGTTTTTGTACCGTTCCAACCTGCTCGGGACCTTCTTCGGAAGAATTTCCTTTGATTAATTTTCAGATCTTGGACCCCTAAAACCTATTTTCCGGTCCCGGGGTCAGTTCCCGGACCTCGGGAAAGCCATTTAAAATTTATTCAGGCCGCTACGGATCGGTGTGGACCAAGTTTCATTTAAAACCGTCGATTCTGGATCCAAATCGTGACATTTATGCAAATTATGTTTACTGGGGTTGGGGACCACTTGCCTTGAGCTCAGTGTGCTGTCAGGAGTTGCATCCAGAAATTCGATGGGTCAAACCTGCGCGGGACCGTCTTTTGAAAGACTGCCTATTGAAAGATTGTCTTTCGAGAAATATGAAAAGACCGTCTTTCAAAAGACGGTCCTGCGCAGTTTGGAACTGTTGCAATGCGGAGACATCAACGTTGCGGCATGTCGTCGATCATTTAAAATTCAACACGAAAGCGAAACACCCAGTTTGGCATTCAGCGAATAAAATGATTGTGTATGATGTGTTATGTTAGTGGTTTTGTTTTTGGTTGCTTGCTGGATTTGATGTATTTTAGATGTTGCGTTGAGTGGTTCCTTCTTGCATAGTGCATTTGTTTATATGGTTTGTCTTAGTGGTAGTATTTGTGGTTGTATTCGTGGCTGTGTGATGTGTTGTCTGTTTGGACTTAGAATGCAAGCGCATTGGCATGGACGGCAAGTGCCACATCACTTCAAATATAAACGAAAACAAACGGTACACAAACGCGGGCCGGATGTTCGCCCAAGGCAAAAGCAAAAGCAAAAGCAAACAAACGGTACACACTACAAATTATATGATATTCACGAGTTGCCGATATCGGGGCCGGTACAAAGTTATGTTTTGCCGGTCCGGTACGACGCCCCGACATCGGCAGATCGTAAATACTATGCAATGTGTACGATTTGGTGATGTATGTTTTTCATATGATGGCGTGCCTTTCCATAGTTTGGGCACCACTATGGTTCTCAAGAGGTATATATTTAGTAAAGCTCGTTGCTGATTGAATACTCGAAGGTGTGCAATAATCCTTCCGGCAGATTTAATAATCCTTCCGGCTGGCCTGGAGGGCCCCGGGCCAGGGCCCAAAATTGGCGCGGGAAGCATGGGCCCCATGGGGCCCCTTGGGCCCCATGGGCCCCATGGGGCCCTTCGGGCCATGGATTTTTAATACATGGGATTTTTAATAATATGGGATTTTTAATTATATGGGCGGGCGTGCCACCCATGTATTAAAAAACGGGGTGTAGTTTACATATTGTTCGTAGCAGTGTTGTATCATTGTGCATGTTCTACCGTACTTCTGCAGGTCCTCACTACGGCCCACATCTATGGCACAGTTCTTGTTGCTGCTGGTGCCGTGCTCACCGCGGTGCGTGCTAATGCCGGACACAGCAGGGCAAGGCAGAATTTGTGGCAAATATTGAGAAGAGCTTATATACCACAGGTCCCCTAGAGGCCAATTCCATATAATATACTCAAAAAATGGTTTTGGATGGGGCAAAAATACATACTCAAAAAATTGTCAACAAATTGTTTTGGATGGGCCAAAAATACATACTCAAAAAGTACCCAAAAAGTAGTCGCGGGCTGTCCGGAAGGGTAGGTTACAGATATATTAAAAAAATACAATTTTAATAGTGTTTCAATGGCCTCCGGCCATTGAAACACTATTAAAATAGTATTTTTTAGTATGTCTGTAACCTACCCTTTTGGACAACCCGCGACTACTTTTTGAGTATTTTTTGAGTATGTATTTTTGGCCCATCCAAAACCATGTTTTGAGGATTTTTTGAGTATGTAGTTTTGACCCACCCAAAACCATTTTTTAGTATTTTCCAAATATTGCCAATTCAAGCACTCAAGGGCACAGGGTAGACATAAATTGAGAAGAGCAAACAAGTCAACTAATTTGTATTCGTCGGCAACAAGTGCCATAGCCACGCACATTTCAATTCAAACACGCATGAACCCACATAACAAATGAAGTAATGAAAGCCCAACATGGAGTGCAGTACATCACAGATTTCCGTTGTTCTGATAGATTAGATAATATAACTTCATTTCTTGTTGTATTATAGTACAGAGAACACTCGGAAGGTAGATGGCTACGAGACTGCATGAGCATACGGCACTGTGCTGCCTCAAGCCTGGCCAGACCCATCTGACGCACTTCGCGCCTATTTGATCGCCTAGCCTCGTGTTACTTGCCACAAAAGAGACATCGTGTTACTAGCCTCGTGTTACTTCTCTGCGATCTCGACTGACACAAGCACCAACCACTCCCGCCGCAGCAGCAACGTCCGGTGCCTTCTTCTCGCATATGCACGGTTGACCACACCAGTAGCAACATGTCCACGGAGACGAGCACTCAGTCCCAAAGGCCTCTGCGTGTGGAAGCACGCATGGGGCCGCTGCTGTGGATGGAGTCATGCACGCACCATGTGTTGAGCATGGAGAGCTGCACACCTACAGGTGAGCCCCGTAACCTCCCAGCGACCGATGTGCCTGGTGATAAGCAGCCGTCCTCCTTCCGTTTGCGCTGTGACATGCACCGGAACACCTACGATGTGCATGCAGACATGCACGCAGATGCAGCCCGCTGTCCGCATCCACATTCGGCCCTCGTCAGTAATGTTTGTGAGCTATGTGCCTTGTCAGTAATGTTTGTGAGCTTTGTGTAGCTGCATTGTTCTATTCGCTATGGGGTGTTCTACTTAATTTGGAATTGTTTCGTATGGTTGTGTATTTCCCGGTGCATGTGTGTCAGCACATCACATTAGTTTCCGATAAACACACTGGTATTCACTGGTCAGGGCGAAGAGATTGATCTTCGGGAGCAGTCTACATATGGCCGTGGGACTTGAAGTGTCTGTCAGCACACACACTCAGAAAAAAAAGTTACGCAGGGCGCAAAATACAAAAAATACGAAACCCAAGACTGGTTGGGCTGGTGGGCGCCGGGCCCGGGCCCATGGGCCCCATGGGCCCATTTGGCCCCATGGGCCCCATGGGCGCCTTGGGCCCCATGGGCCCCATGGGCCCCTTGGGGCCCATGGGCCCCTTGGGCCCCATGGGCCCCTTGGGCCCCTTGGGCCCCTTGGGCCCCATGGGGCCCCTGGAGGGCCAGTGCGGGTTTATAAAAGAATAAGGGGACCGGAACACATAGATATCCCGAGCCAGTCTTTTATAAACCTGTGGGGTTTGTAAACCTGAGGAGGGCCTTTATGTAGTTATGCATTACGCATTTCGCCTTGGGATCCTATGCATGCTAGTCTCAGTCACAAGCCTGTTTATGTATGGTGTTATACTTATACACCATCCTCGCGCATTTTGCAGCCCATCATGTCACACCCTGTCATGTTGGCTCCAATGGTGATAGGTGTTATACTTATACACCATCCTCGCGCATTTTGCAGCCCATCATGTCACACCCTGTCGTTTTGGCTCCAATGGTGATACACTCCGGTTTTTAATACATGGGTGGCGCGCCCGCCCATATAACTAAAAATCCCATATTATTAAAAATCCCATGTATTAAAAATCCATGGCCCGAAGAGCCCCATGGGGTCCAAGGGGCCCTTGGGGCCCAAGGGGCCCAAGGGGCCCTTTGGGCCCATGGGCCCCAAGGGCCCCATGGGGCATATGGGCCCCGTGGGGCCCAGGGACCCGAGCCGGCACCCATGTATTAAAAATTCCATGTATTAAAAATCCCATGTATTAAAAACCTAGGTGTATATGATTGATAATAAAAGTTTTTTTTCGCCTCGCCAGTGCCCCTTAATGTTGTAGTTGCGGACCTATGGATGGCCAAATGCCAGAAGTGTGTCAAACATGCACCGCAATGGTGTTGCTTGGACAGTCTGTTGCGTGTAGGTCGTTTTCTGTTGGCATTGAAGCTGCACTCAGTGTGCGGAAAGTGCGTAAGAACTCCATGTTGTGTGCATGCCACATGTGTGTGTTTGTGTGATTCCCATGTGGTTGGAGAGCCAAACCATCTTGCTACTATTATGTTTTGTAACTTGTTTGGAAATGCCTGCCCTCCGTTGCCGTCTGATCTTGCAACCTTGGCGCAGTTTGTGTCGTCCATAGGGTGCAGGAAAAGTTAACAACTTGCAACAATTTACAGATGCAACATTACACCTAATATATCATATGAAATAAAACATGTCGTGCCCTGTGAGTTGTAGCACACCCTGCTACATTGAGGGGAAGACAGAGGGAAGCGAGTGTAGGTGTGTAAAACTTCCCGGAGGGGGAACACCCCATGAAATGCCAGATTTGGTCAGCACTCTGAGCACTCCCGGACTGGTCCCCCACACAAAACAAAACAAAAAACACATATATATATATTTGTTGTCTGTCTCTCTCTCTATATATATGACAGTATATATTGGGTCCCTGTCATAAGTTGTCTTCTCTACATGCCAGGGTGCCCAATACATGCCCAATACAATCAAACAAGCGACTCAGTACCCAATTCCTTGCGAGCGGAAACGTAGCATCATATGTCAATTGGAGATTCCTCACCGCTGCGTCTTTGCACTATCACTTGGAATGCTGGATGTCGCATGCCGGACGATCAGGCCGCGAGAGCGCTGCTGCAGGTGTCGGATGCAGCCGGACATGACTTGCTTTGCATCTGCGTTCAGGAGTGCCGTGAGGTGAGCCCCCTCGGCCCTCTCGTCAACCATGATCTCCTGGAAGTCGCTGGGGCATGGCAGTCCTCTTTCTTGCGCGCCCTAGGCGAATCCTTCTCTGCCCTCAGGATGGAGGCTGTGGCGGGGCTGGCAATCTTTCTCTTTGCCCGCCGCAGGTTGGAAAGCATTAGCTCAATAACGTCAGATGCTTGCCGATGCTCCGGCTTTCTATGTGGCGGCAAGCTCAATCTCAACAAGGGGGCCGCGTGCCTTTGTTGCGATGTTAGCGGCATTGGGCGTCTCGGATTCGTTGGCGCTCACTTCACAGCTGGTGCTTGGAGCGAAAGCACCGAAGCAGCGCGTTGCCGTGACTTTCACATCGCCATGGAAGAGCTCCATCCATCTGAGCAAGGCTCGGCGCAATGCGCAAAAGAATCTGCGCTTGACGCTGCGGCTGGTAAGGCATTGCTTCGCGCATCTTTTGGCAACACAGGTCCACAGCATGCACAGCAAGCAGACATCGGCAATCTCAGATCGAGCTTCGATGTCCTGATCTTCTGCGGGGACTTGAATGCTCGTCTACGTGTCGCCGATGCCTCCTCCTCGGAGGAGACGAGCAGTGCATTGCAGCTGCTGCACCGGGACAGAGTGCCTGCGCGGCTTCTGAAGTTAGATGAGCTTGCTTCTTGGCGGCAGAAAGGGGCTGCCTTTGCGTGTAACGAGGGTTGGCAAGAGGGCGAGGTGACATTTGCTCCTACTTATAAATTGAGTAAGCGCGGAGGTAATTGCTACGATGAACAATGCTTGCCAGCTTGGTGCGACCGAATTCTTTGGTGTTCGAACCCCCATCGGTTGCGTATGCTGAGGTATGACAGCAAGGCCATGGAACATGGGTCAGACCATGCTCCTGTATGGGCCACTTTTGAGCTGCTTCCTGGGAGAAAACATGTGCAGGGAATCCTGCCGTCGCAGTTGAATGTGGAAGTGCGTGGTGCAGATGGCGTGTGGTGTCTTGGCAGTATGGTGGGAAGAAGACCTGCAGAAGGTGGTACATTTGAGTTTCAAATTTCCTGTCCGAGGCCCGAGGGTGGAGTCGTTGAAGTTTGGCGGAATGTTGTGGATCGTGGCAGAACTTGGCGCGATTTGGAAGCACCCATCGAGCTGCAAGTCTACTCGAAGTCTGCTGGGGCATGGTGCCCAGGTATGCGACGAAAAAAGGCAGAGCTGAAATTGCCGCCAGGGCAGTTTGTCGCTTGCTACCGTTCTTCTCATGGAATGTGGTCAGAGAAGCTTCTAATGGAGCGGGACGAAGGAAGATTGTGGCTTAAAATGCAATTGAAGTAGATGCCTCATGTGCAGTGCTTGGTGTTTGTGAGAGGTGCTGTGCATGTTGATGCAGAATAGTTGTCATGTTGCGTACGCCTCAAACCGGTACCCTTATTCCCAATAATTCAAAATGTAAAATGAATGTAAACATATGTAACGGGAATTTAACGCATTCATGGTTACATTGGTTTAACATCTATTTCACAGTACTTCTCCATATTCGTCCATTGTTCAATATATTCTAAACTTATTGTACATTTGTTGTACATGTATTCCACAGATTACGGTTATTTTCATGTTTAGGTTACATTTAATTTGCATATGTCTTACATTTTAAAGTGTTTTGCGAAAGGGTTGGTTTGAGGGGATGCACCAAATTACAACAGTATCGTAATTATTTGTTTGGCTTCCGATACAAGATTGGGCGAAGAGGGCGGCCGACACAGGGTTGGATGAACCAGCTTCCCAGAGCTGGCTCCAGGAGCCAACATGTTTGACAATATTCTTCTTGATAGGACATCTGGTGCACAACATAGATGGAAGCAAGAATTGGCAAGATTGTTCCCAGCCGTGGATGTGAGTAGGAAGAGCAATGTGTAGCGGTCTGATCGTTTCCTGGTGCTATCGCAGCGCCCGGTGCCTTTGCTTTTGCATTGAATTGGTTGTTTAGCTTCCTAACTATCTTCATAGAAGACAGAGGAAAATGCCTCCTTGATTGAATTTGGGTAGCTGTGTGGGCGCCATGCTTTGTGTTCTTGGATTGTTGGAGCACATACACTTGATCTTTCAACACATGCCGGTAAGCCCATATGATTTATTTCATGCTACGTACATCTCAGATGCTATACAGCAGATGCACATGCACATGCACATTTGATAAAGGTACTTATGTGCTGCAGTTGGAGCCGGAGTTTGTTTGCAACATCTGGGTGTTCTGCATTTCTACAGGTGGTTGGCCACAGCAACACGCTTTGGGCATTGGAAATCAAATATGATGGTCAGATAGTTGTTTGGTGTGTGTTTTTGTTCTTTCGCAAATAGGTTCTCACCGAGGGCCTGGCAAAACAACTCCCTGAAATTGTAAAAAGTCTAAACATGTTTCAAACAGTTTGGATCTTATCGAGTGCACAATAGTTGTAATCATTTCCACATGCAAATTCGATGCCAAAAACACCCCAGATTATTTCAACACGTCTCCGAGCTAGTTTGAAGGGCCCCGGGGCTGGAAAATAGGCTCCCTAAGATCCGTGCATCCGTGCGTGCGGCCTCCTCCTGCTCCTCTTCCTCCACCTCCTGCTCGTCCGGCTCGTCCTCGTCGTCCTCCTTCTCTGCCTCCCGGGCCGCCTTTGCGATCTTTAATTCGTCCGTCCGTGTGTCCGTGTGTCCGTGTGTCCGTGTGTCCGTGTGTCCGTGTTTCTGTGTTCCTGTGTGTTTGTGCCTCCGTGCGTCCGTGCGTCCGTGCGTCCGTACGTCCATGCGTCCGTGCGTCCGTGCGTCCGTGCGTCCGTGCGTCCATGCGTCCGTGCGTCCGTGCGTCCGTGCATCCGTGCGTGCGCCCTCGCATGCATGCGTCTTTTTCCTTCTCCTCCTCCTGCTCTTCCTTCTCGTTCTCTGCCTACCGGGCCGCCTTCGCAAACGTTTGATTCGTCCATCCGTGCGTCCGTTTCTGTGTATGCGTCCTCCTCCTGCTCTTCTTCCTCCTCATTCTCTGCCTCCCGGGCCGCCTTCGCGAGCTTTTGATACGTCCGTCCATGCGTCCGTGCGTCCGTGCATCCGTTTGTGCGTCCTCCTTCTGCTCTTCTTCTTCTTCTTCTTCCTCCGCTTCCTCCTTTCCTGCCT
>Ga0099797_101805_pt1 | contig 10475 bp, 10 predicted proteins | sample Uncmet_Sort48C_1_FD_89871 | JGI IMG/M metagenome (GOLD analysis project Ga0099797, IMG submission 89871) | Marine eukaryotic communities from CALCOFI LINE 67, Pacific Ocean - C012_Sort48C_1 | ecosystem: Environmental > Aquatic > Marine > Oceanic | place: Pacific Ocean: Monterey Bay | collected...
CGAGAGTTCGGAGAAGTCGGGATGAGAGCGCGATGCTGCCGCTCTGCGAGGAGTCCCTCGGGCCCTTGTCCCACTTTGGGAACAAAGCACACTGGCGAGGGCATCTTCGGGAAGCGCAAAGGTGGTTTAACGACCACACCGAAGAAAAGCTGCGGGGGAGCTGGGACTGGCATTGGCTGGTGGAAGAGTGAAGACCGAGGGCTCGAAGGGAGCTCAACGAAGCGCTGCTCTACCAGGACGGCATCCTGGGGGGAAGAAACTTTGGGAAAAGCCGAGGCGGAAGCATCTTCGAAGAGTCCCACTCCAAGGCGTGGGAGGCGACGTCCAAGAACAGCCAGCAGGGCGACTTCAACGAGGAGCACCCATCGACACGGAATGGAAGTCTATCCGGCATTCCCCTCCCACCTCGGTGGGTTGGCCAGGCCGAAAGGCTCGGCCGTAAAATGGTCTACCGGACCAAACTTGAATCTCCGCCTCATTGGGACGTTCATGATGGGCAGCAACAAATTACACGATGGAGCAACGGGGAGCAACCTCAAGCTGGAAGTGGAAGAGACGGAGGCGGTGGAGGAGCCAAGGCCGTTGGAAGCAGCAGGAGAACCGGTCAGAAGCCCGGAGGCACACAAAGACGAGACTCGCACCTCGGGAGGCGCAGGAAGCTCAAAAGACACCAGGTTGGCTGCACTAAGGCAGCAAGCTGTGGACGACATGGAGCTGGAAATGGAAAGAGTCACAGAGCAACTTGCGGAGCAAACAAAGGAGCTGGAAATGGAAGTGCTGGAAGAAGACACGGCAGACCCCGGGAGCGAAGCAGATGGGAAAAGGAAGACAGACGAGCCTGCAGCAAAGCGGCACCGGGAAGCAGAAGTGGCTGGACTCGAACAGGAAGAGGAACCCAGCCTGGAAAAGATGGACGCGATGCTCAAGACGGTCACAAAGAGTCACGGACAAAACCGCGTCAAAAATCCTGCAAGCCTCTGCGGGACTCGCAGTTGCAGCGAAGCAAACAGGGGAATGCTTACTGACATTGAGCGGAAAGTCGAGTACGAGCAAATAGCGAGGAAGGGAATGGAAGACGCATGGGTGAAGTTCGAGGACAAAATGGAAAAGAAGGAGGAGTCACAGGAAAGAAGAATCCAAGGCCTGACCAGGGAAGTGGCGGAGCTCCGACAGGAAATCGCTGTGCTCAGGGAACACAAGGCCGGGCCGCCGCCGAGCCAGGAGCAGGGGCGAACAGGGATGAGCAGGGCGGAAAAATTGGTGGAGAATTTGGAACTGGTCATGAGGGCATGCAGCCCTCAGTCCGCCGACAGGTGGATGAAGGCAGCCTTGGACGAAGAACGGGAAGCGGCCGCGAAAGAAGGCAGGGACCAGACTGTGGCGACAGTGGAAATCTTGAAGAAACAGCTGGTGCTGGAAAGGCAAAGAAGGGATGCGGAGATCGTAAACAAAAGATACGAAAAGGACTAGGCCAAGCTCAAACAGGAAGAGGAAGACAGGAGGAAGGCGGAAGAAAGCAAGACGGCGGAGCCGAAAGCAAAAGAAGTGATGGGAGACCGAAAAGACACTCAACCGGGAGAACCCAACGAACCGAAAGAGCCACAGCGGGCCACGGACCGAAGCGGAGAAGAAGCCACAGCAAGAGGTTCAGAGGCGGGAGCTGGGTTCGCGGACGTCAACAGACTGGGAGTGGTGAGTTTGGACAACTCCAACCAGTCCCCTGCAGCGCGGGATTCACCGATACCGGAAACCACACCGTTACCAGAGAACTAGACGACGAAGAGCCAGGGACCCTGAAGCTGGGGGACGCCACAGAAACGGACAAACCGGGAGAAGGAGAGGCAACGCCGGTGCCGGGAAAGCCAGAAGAAAAAGTAGTTTGCTCCGAGGATTCGCCAAAGACAATGACAGACTGGCTGGAAGCCGATAAATTGAAGAAGGAAACAAAAGAAATGAGGATGAGAATGCAGGAAGAAGACAAGAGGGAGGCGGAGGTGCTCAATCAGATGAAGATGAAGGCAAACCAACTGAAGGTGGACCCGGAGCAAAACCGAATCGAAAAACAGAAGCAAAAAAAACTGCTGAAACGAATGGAACAACAAGCCCAACAAGAAGAAGAAAAGGCAAAGATCGCAGAGGCCAAGAAGCGGAGGGCAGAGGAGAAAAGAAAGGAGGACGAGGCAGAAAAGGCCGAAAGGGAGAAGAAGAAGAACGAGCAGCTGGCAGGGACGCTGGCACAATTGCCTGCAATTGTGCAGCGCACGAAGGATACCTATGGACCTCCGGCAACGGGAATCGAGAGTTGGGATGCGGCGATGGCCCCGAGATACCGACCGTGGATACAACACTGGGAGCTCGGAAAAGGATACGTGGAGTGGTTGTTGCACCAACGATGCCAAGTCTGGCTCAGAGGAAGGGGGGAAAAGTGGGTATACAGCACGGACTTCGAAGAAAGAGGATACTATCCCGACCCGTACGGCATGTGGAGTGGCGACGAAGCTGGGGGCCTCGGCTTCTTCATGCTGGGAGGAGGTGAACTCGTCGATACGCCGGGATCCCGCATCTACAAGAAATGGACGTCCGCAGCAATGGGAGACGTCATGGAAGTACCGCTCACGCGAGGAGAAGAGCATGGCGAGCTGCCGGTGCAGTCGGGATTGGTGCTAAGGAAATTGTCCGGGCAGAGACTGATTCAAAAATGGGAGCACTTCAACCACAAAACAATCGAGGTGAGATTCGGATGCCCAGAGGTTTCGCGGTTGGGATTGGACAAAAAGCGGTGATGACAACCCGAATCGGCGCAGCAACACGCTGTGCCACGAGAGGCACAGAAAGAATAGGAGAATGGAAGGATGGCAACCAGGAATGCAAAGCCTGCATAAACCAGGTCTTTGCCGAGCACAAGATGCGCGCGTTGTGCGGAACGTGGCTCTCCAATGCGCACAGGAATTCGGCGTGGAAAGACGAATAGAATTCGCACGCGCATTTGCAGGCAGACGACAAAAGGGAGACAAGCTCGGGATGCGAGAGCGCTTCGGGCTGAAGCCAATGGTCCGGCACTGAACGATGGACGAGCCCCATCGGAGTGATGAGTACCTGGAGGAGCAGCAACAGGAAGAGCACAGCGAAAGCTGGGAAGTGTCGCCGAAAGGGGACACATGTATGCTAGTGGTGGGAACTCGAAAACGCGGCAGCAATGGAAGGCGAACATCACAAGAATTGGGCAGGAGGATCTTCATGAGTCGGGCGATGCCTGGGTGTGGAGGGAATCCAGCGATGGAATTCGACTGAGATAGAACCGAGTCTGTGGTAGGCCCGTAACAATTGAAGAATCTCAGTGCAAGGGAGTAGAACATAATAGGGACAATAGAGCCCTGCACAGTTGTCAATGGAACAAATTTGTCGGGCTCATCATGGACCCAGGGAGGGAGAAGCTGAGGAAACTTGTGGGATTCCACACGGTTGAAGCTCTGACACCTAATCTATGGGGATTCAGCGAAATGTCGGGAACGACCCAAGAGCGAAAAAGTGGCAAGAGAACTGAAGGAAAAAGGTGCTTCGAAGTCATTGGGGTTATGGAGGACGAAGCTGACGAAATGCATGCGGAAGCCACTGGGAGACAGCGCAGCACAGCAAAGACTGGTGAGCTACGGTGGAGCCGGGGCTGGTCGGGAACGACGACAATCATATGTGTCTAAATAAAAAAATGTACAAAAGGAAGAGTCCATCAGAACAGAAATTCAAAAAAAGGAACTAAGAGCGACCTCGACGGACGTCGGGAGGACTGGGAGCCTGCGGCGGAAGACGAAGAGAAGTTCTTGCTGAACACAATGGTCGGGATTCAGGGGACGGGAGCCATGCCACGCTCCGGATTTGAACCAGCGCTCGGCCGCGCCTCGGGACGGCTCAGAACCAGCGGGAAGTACGGGCGGTTCCTGATGAGACTCCACAAGCTGTGCCTCGCACAGTCGGAGTGCACTCTGCGCCGAAAGTTCGGAGACGTCGGGATGAGAGCGCGATGCTGCCGCTCTGCGAGGAATCTCTCGGGCCCTTGCCCCACTTTGGGAACACAGCACACTGGCGTGGGCCTCTTCGGGGAAAGCAAAATCGGTTCAACGGCCACACCGAAGAATAGCTAAGGAGGAGCTGGGACTGGCATTGGCTGGTTGAAGAAAGAAGACCGAGGCCTTGAAGGGAGCTCAACGAAGTGCTCCTCCGCCAGGACGGCATCCTGGGGGGAAGAAACTCGGCGCGCGCGGTAAACCGTCAACCTTTGTTTACCGCGCGGGATGACTCGTAGAGCCTTCCCCGGAATATTCTCACGCCCAACGCTCTCGTCAGTGCGTGCTTGCAAGAAACTAGCAAATTAACCCTACCGCGCTGCATCGAGAGACTGCACTACAGCAACAAAGCAGAGAACACCATGACAAACCATCAAACACTTCAAAACACGTCGACGCTTGCGATATGTTCTCGACCCGGCTCATCCTCCAAAATTCGTGCCAGGACACTCGCAGGTCCTTCTGGACAGCCGCTAATCACCGAAGAAGCTTCCTGGAAGCTTCGCGGTGACTTTCGACGAAAGTCAAATTTTGATGACAATCTCGACTTTCCGGTGCCATAAAAAAACTTATTCCGCATGAGAGATCTTTCTAGAACGCATAGACAGACACAACGTATGCATTCCTGCATAACTCGTGACCTAAGCTAGGCGGGAAAATAATTTAGAAGTCAAACGAATTCAGAGATTCTGAGAAATCTTTATTGTTCGATCCCAACTCCTAACTTGTTTGACTAGCCCTTTTGAATCAAATTTGCCCTGCCGCTGTATTTCTCTTAGACCACAGAATGCTCTACGAGTCAGTTTGGGAAAAGTTGAGGCGGAAACATTTTCAGAGAGGCCCATTCCAAAGCGTGAGAGGCGACGTCGAAAAACAGCCAGCAGGGCGACCTCAACAAGGAGCACCCTGCGACAAGAAGTGGAGGACCATCCGGTATTCCCCTCCCACTTCGGTGGGTTGGCCAGGCCGAAAGGCTCGGCCGCAAAATGATCTAGCGGAACAATCTTAGATTCTCGCCTCTTGGGACGTTCGCGACCGGCTACACAGCAAGGTGCGACAGCTGTACTCACGAGCTTCCACGGTACTCGTGCGCCTCTGCCAGCTGCTGCGAGCTTCTGTGGCTCACCTGGGACTGAGTTTATACCGTTCCAGTGTCAGCTTGTATTCAACTATCGCCGACCTGTCTGTGAAATTATGAACTAGGAAATGCTGATCCAGAATTGGAAATGTCTGACTTGACAAATCCAATAAAATTAGAATCCAACAAAATCTTTCTCAAACACATTGACAATCAATAAATCATTAAATAATTCAAGGGGGCGCCTAATTCTGTGCAATTCCGACTGACCCTAAGCTTCCTAAAAACAATGTTTTACGTTTGGATTATCCATTTGAAGGTTTTGGCGAAGTGCGATAGATTTTATATGTCACATGTGTGTACTCTCCTTTTTTGTTTTGGTCGGGCGTCTCAAAACTTGTCCAATTATTTGAAATTTTGGTTCTTGATCAAAAGAAATCCGAACCCCCCACGCACCAGCAGGGATAGGGAACTCAGGACCTGGCCGGTTTGAAATAATTTCGTATTCAGAATGCATCCCGTTTTTCAATTTATGCATGCCTGTAACGCATTCTTGACCCGAGGCAAGGAATGAATCGCACGCACACTGCACGAACACGCCGTGGCTGTTGCGCGCAAGCAAAATCGTGAGTTTGCATGACAGCGATGGCAAAATGTGGGGAGCAGCCTGGATGTTGAGGACCATGTCTTTTTGCTCTTTCGTGCAACGATCGCTTCAACATTGCGGGAAGCGCGAGTCCGGCATCGCAAGGCGACATTCAGGGTCCAGTCGCGTCGCGGTGGGTTGATTGATCTCTCGCATATTAATGAACGGTATTTAAGATTTGGCTCGAAGTGCAACCGAAACCCAAACAACCACAGGCCGCCGGAACCGCTGCGATAGGCATCTGAAGCGTGGGCGGTCCTGCGCGCAGCGGCTGCCTTGGCACACTCGCGGCTGCTCAGGCTGAGCTGTTCCTAGGCGGAGGACTATGCATGAGTTCATGGAGACCATTCCTAGGCGGAAGTGGAAGGCCAAGATCGCTGCTGAGGCTGCTGAGGGCGATGGCCAGCCGGTACAAGATGGCCAGGCTCCTGCTGATCAGCCGAACCGGACGCCCAGAGAGATCACCAACAACCAAGAGCAGAAGTCCCAATCGCAGTTGGTGAAAGCGTTGTGGGACACAGGATTGCGCGGGGCACCGCTCATCACAGAGCCCAAAGCCAGACACAACATCGACCGCAAGGTGGTGTCGAAGTTCGTGTCAGCGCAGACACCCAAACAAGACCTGCCTCGCACAACAAGCGAAATTGCTCAGGCAATGTTTGACGATGGGATGGATATGCAAGATGTGTGGTGTGCGATTGAGAAGCAGTTTTCCTTGAGGACTGCTTACAACCTCTTAGGCAGTAAGACCGGCGAATCCCTGCCAAAGCGGAGCAGAGTTGCCGAAGCTTCTGGCTCTGCAGCTTCCAACCGCACTGGTGGCTCTGCATCTTCCAGTCGCATTGGTGGTCCCGGTGCAGCCTCATCTGCTGCAGGGTCAAGGCCAAGCGCGGCTTCTGCTCCTGCTGCTCCAGCAGCAGCAGTCGCTGATGGTGCTTTGCCACAAGCTGCTGCAACTTTCGCAGATGGACTCTTTGACTCTTGAGTTGTGTTCTTTGCTGCTGCTTCCGCATCCTGGAGCGACCTTGATAGGCGAGATTGGTTGCGATCAGTCAAACCGCATTCTGCTGCTGCCTGCGCAGCTTTGATTTTTCAAGTGACAAGGTGACCCAACATGCTGAGTTGTTCCTTTGGATTAACATAACTCTTGGAGTTGGCATCTTGCACAACACCATTAGGATGCCAACATGCTGAGCTGTCCCCTTGGATTAACATAATTCTTGGAATTGGCTTCTTGCGTAGCGCCATTAAGGCGATGCGTGTTTTTCAAGGGTTTATCACCGGCCTACGGCATGCTGTACTCAATTGCTCTGACCGCTTGCTTTGCGCACAGGTTCTCCCATCATGTGCGCTGATCAAAATAAATTGGCAGCTTGCACAATACTTGTAACAGAGAGCGATTGGGAGAGACTATGTTGCAAGCATAATCGGACCGAAGCAATGCAAGGATACAGCAGATGTGTTGCAGCAGTTGCTGTTTTGGGCCCAAGTTGGTTCAATCGGTCCAGAAAGTGTTCCCAGAGATTTGTCCTTGAGCTATGCAAGTTCTAGGGTACATTAGGACCAGCTCACCTGCAAACATGGGAGAAAGCAAGGATCCCTATGATCGGCAGAAGTTGGCCATTGACAAGCATGCTGCAGACAACGCTTTCGAACTCAATGAGGAGCATGCATTGTTTTATGATGGAGGGGTCAGCGGAACAGTGCCTTTGGCATTGCGCCCTGCATGGAAGCGGTTGCTTGACTATTACCAAAGCCGCAGCATTTACATTGTGATCTTCGAAGATTGCACGCGCTTCGCCCGCGACCTTGTCGTTCAGGAGCACTGTTTTGCTGAGCTTATTGCTAATGGCTAGACCCTTATCTCTGCGACAAGCCCAAGCCAGTTCTTGCAGGATTCTGCCGAAGCAGCTCTTGTCAGAAAACTCGTGGGTGCTGTGTCTCAATACCAGCGGACTGCTGCAGCTGACCGGTTGAGCGGAGCAAGGATGCGAGCAGCTGATGCAAAAGGCGTCAAGACTTTGGCAGGGAAACCGAAGCCACAAGGTCGCAAGAGCCGCCTTGATGGGCAGGAAGCTGCAGAGATTAGAGCATGTCTGCAGCCATGGGCTTCCAAGCGTTCCCTTGGAAAGGGCGATTTGAAAGACATAATTGAGGCGCTCGATTCAGCAGGCATTAAATCGCTTGCTGGAACAAAGCTGAGCCACACAACTGCAAAGATGTGGTGGCAAGCTGTGCAGCAATGAGCTGCGCAATGTAGCCGGGCGTAATAATGGTGTCATTGAGCTCCGAGCGTTTTCTTAAGAAAGCGCTTCCGGAATCATGTTTTTTTATGAAATGTCGCCATGTGGCTCTCTTTATCAAACAGCGAGGTGTATGCAATGTCGCCATGCACCCTTGTCACTCTGTGCTATGCAGTGTCGCCATGTCTCCTTGTTATCAAGCAATAAGACGCATGCAATGTCGCCATGCGCTGCTTGTGTGAGCACGCGCCGCTGTATGATATAGCAGGCTGCAATGCGAGAATTGCAGGGATTCTGCCCAAGTGTTTCGCAACAGTGTACCTATCTTCTACCCAAATTTTGCTGAATCAGTTTGCGCACAGCAGCGATGAAGAGCGCCAAGGCATTTGCATCCGCGGCTGCACAGCAAGCTGTAAAGAGGTGCATGCTCTGCTTTACTGACCGGGTTGAATGTTCTCTGCACATGGTGGTGCCTGTCCCACAGTGGCTGTGCAACAAATGCATGAAATTACCGAATGCGGATGACATAGAGGATGCCCCTTCAGTGCAGCCATGCAAGCCCCTGGCATTTTTTGTGTGCAGCTGGTGCAACACGGTGAAGGCATGCACTCTGGCATCCACAGCTGCAGGCCCTGAACCGATCTGCCCTCAGAGCGCTACAGCTGCGCTATTCCAAGCAAGCAGCAGTAGCAGTGGTGAAAAAGGTCAAGCCATATCTATATGAGTATAAGAAACACCATGGCCCAGAACTCGTAATTATCGATGAGAACCACGAAGTCATCGATCCAGATATAATTGGATTTGGGCGCCAAGCTGCACAGTTGAATGCACAACCGCCAAGGCTGAGGTCCAACAACAAATACTTGTGCTTGGGCACCGGGAGGCGGGCGGTAGCTGTGCAAAGGCAGCGCGATGTCTTCAACTTACGGTTGAAGCCCAAACAAGCAGTGCCACAGAAACGCACCCAACCACGACCCAGACAGCCACCTCCACAGATCCACCCCACTGCCCACCGCAGGAGGGACATGCAGCGGCTTCAGCGCAGAGCAGCCCGACCAAGCCATGGTCAAAGTCCTGCACTTCTGTAGCCTTTGTCGAACCCTCCCCACACCAACAGGCGGTCTGCAGCCATCGAATGGTCCCACCTAGCAAGCTTCGATATCACCGCGGTGCCTTCTGGTGCGCTCCCGGTGTGGAATCATGAGGTGTGCCTCTGGCTGGAAAGGTTAACCTTTCTACCGCGCAATGGTCTATGGATTTCATATGCATAGAAACCACTCTTTCTGCCATTCTTGTCTTCGGCAGTGATTGGTCTGTAGGGGGCAAAGCATGAGAGCAAAATCCGACCTTTTCGAAGAAGAGTTGCACATCACATCTTCGCCGATGTGTCGCCTGAGGCTTTATGGCGCAAACCAAGCTTTCTGGACACTCTCATAGAGAAATTGTGCTTCAGCGTCCAGTACGTCACTTGGAGCAGGGAGAGGGATCCAAGAAGAAGCTCGCGGCACAGCAGCGCTCTTTCGCTGGAACCTCTTTGAAAACGACTCTGCTAGACGCAGCCGGTGCCACTTGGCTCCACAGTGGCATACACCTCTTTGTGTCCGGCTTTGGCACTAAGATGCCTGTCTCTGAGTGATTCGGCCGGGCCAGCGCCATCGAGCAAGCTCATCGCAAAGATCTCTCTGTGGAAGTTGCTGTCGCTGCCTTGTCGCATGGCGGTGTCATAGACATCGGAATCGACCTGGAGACTGCAGGGTTCTTGGCTGTCACCGGCACTCCAGCGACCCACGCGCTGCTGGCTGCACATGCCACTGTCTCTGACTATGCTCAGTGGAGCGCACTGGTTTTTTTTGGCTGCATTCAGATCAATGGCGGGGCAACCGTCAAGGACTTTACCGAATTCATCGCATATAACAAACATTGTTCACTGCGGCGTTCTGGTGGCACCTGCTTGAAGTGCGGCCAATCAGCGGTGCACATATTGTCCTTCAACACCTACATGGCCGGCGCGGTCCAGGAGTCAATGAAGGCTAGCTTGGCGTGTCCGGCCCGCACCAATCTCAAGGGACAATTCTGTTTCTAGATTCGGTGCGCAGACTTGGTGTGCGCGGTAAACCGTCAACCTTAGTTTACCGCGCAGGATGACTCGTAGAGCCTTCCTCCGAATATGTCTCACGCCGCCACGGTCTCGGACCCAGTTGCTTGCGAAATCCTAGCAAATCTATCTCGCAGCGCTGCATCAAGATACTGCGCCACAGCGACAAAGCATAAAGCACCATGAAGAATCAGCAAACACCTGAAAACACGTCATCGTTTGCGATATTTGCTCGGCCCGGCTCATCCTACAAAATGCATGCCTGGACTCCCGCAAGCGCTTCATGACACCCGCTAGCCTTCCCAGAAGTTTGATTGAAGCCTCCCGGCGACTTTCAAGAAAACTCAATTTT
>Ga0099797_101806_pt1 | contig 10472 bp, 8 predicted proteins | sample Uncmet_Sort48C_1_FD_89871 | JGI IMG/M metagenome (GOLD analysis project Ga0099797, IMG submission 89871) | Marine eukaryotic communities from CALCOFI LINE 67, Pacific Ocean - C012_Sort48C_1 | ecosystem: Environmental > Aquatic > Marine > Oceanic | place: Pacific Ocean: Monterey Bay | collected...
CACTCAATACTGATTCACGAAACTGAATATAAATACACGAGGAATGATATAGAAACAACTCAATACACTTTTTGGGATCTCAATGTCGGAAAAGGAACATGCGCTGCAACTCGGCAAGTGCACAATGTTCCTCCAGCGAAGCCTCCAGTACGGGCGAGTCGTCAAGCTGGCTTGCTAGGGACAAAAAGGGCTGCGGCGTTTGCGCCCCTGCCAAACCGTCTAGTTCCGCTAAAAGTCTGTCGAAGGCTTCTTTGGTGAATGTTCCTGCTCGTTTTCGGCGAAATGTTAATCCCTCTCGGTCGGGCCCCTTCAACAGCTCATCCTAGTTTATTTTGAAGCGTACTGATAATGTTGAGTATTTCGGCAGCCTTGTACGCATACATTGCTATATGTTTTGGCCATTGAAATTGATCATCTATTCCATGGACCCAGGAAAAAAAATACAATTCTTTTTGTCGACAAGATGTGATTATGATACGCATACTAGAGAAAAAGGTACCTTCACATCTCGCGCCGCTGCGCGCACGCGCACAAGCCACGGCTGCAAAGTTAGATCCTGCACCAACAAGAGCAACTCGAGCCCTAGACTCGCGCTGGTGCTCGAAATCTCCACCCGCGGGAAACTACCCCCTCCTCCCCGCTCCTAATGTACATATGATATACGTGCATTTTGAATAATTTGATATTTTTCAGAAATTAAAATAATTTCGGGTAAAAAATATTGTTGAGCATATTATAGATCAAACATACTGATCCTAAAGCACGAATATCAATACACCTAGCGATCATGTCACGTCATAGAGAGATTGATGTCAACAACATTACTCAAGTCAACATAATTAATCGGAATTTACTTTTTTTTCGGGGCGCTCGCGGAGGCGCAATTTGACGTCTTGGGCGTTTTCTCTTCCTGCGTTACGCCCCAAACTCTCGTCTTTCTCGGAACGAAACTCCGGATGCCTGGCACAAAACGCCGCCCAGGGCCCGGGTCCCCGGCTGTCGCTCGGGTCGCGAGCCACCGCTTTGGCGGTGCGTCCGATGATTGCTGAGCCCATCCCCTGCAGAATTCGCTTGAGGTTGTCGATTTTTGTTTCTCGGACAACATCACGGGCCCCATCCATCAGAAAGGGGTAGAGCGGCTCCCGAAAGAGATTTGACAAATGCGGAATTTTACGAAATTGGTCCAACCGTAGCGTTATGCACACCTTCACCGTACCCGGAGGATGCCTCTTCCTTTTCCTGTACCTTGCTTCAGGAGGGCTCGAACTGATATTGGAAAAAACAGCGCAGCTCGGACCAGCGTAGCTCGACGCACTACCACCCGTGTGGGGTTCCTCCGACGAAAAGGGTGCCGCTGCAAAAGGTGGTGTTGGTCCAAGAGCATCGGAAGACCTGGAGCTCAGCTGCCAGGGATCCGCTCTGCTCTGGTGCCAGGGTTCCGCTCCGCTCTGGCGCCAAGGAGCCGTTGGAGCAAGAGCCCGCCCTGCACCTTCCCCGGCACCTCGAACAGAGGAGACCCACTGGGGCCCCTGTTGCGGCCCGCCACTGGACCCTGTTGCGATGGCGACGGCAGTCCTTGCTTCTGCGAAATCGCGGGGGCCCCCAGAATATGGAACGAGGCCCGGCGAAAATGGGGCCCGGATCGGCTCGCGCTGCGGCTCGCGTTGCTGCGGGAAGGGTAATGGAAGCGGCGTCGATCGCAGCGAAGGGGTGCTCCCGAAGCCCGCCACCTCCTCCGCCACGCCACCACATCCGACCGCCGCCTCCGAAAAATGATAGCTGGCTGTCAGGAGAAAGTCCCGCGCCCGCTGGATACGAACATCTAGATCTACCGAAGCGCCGTTTAAAATTATAGCGGGAGTGTTCTGCTGCGCACCATCCGCGGTCACCTCAGTGTCTGTACCGAGAGTGCGACGTTGCCGGGCCGCGAGTGCCTCCGAAAGGGGTAAAGCACCCCCGAAGACGGCGAGCCACCGCCGCAAAGTACCCACCATGAATCAACTCAATCTCACACACAACAATATTCTTCTATATCAACGTAAAGATTTTTCCAATTTATAGTTCCTCTATTAACTTTTTCCGTACTAATAAAACTGGTCTAGGTTCCTCAAGCTGCAAATACAATTTCAAGCCCAAATCGAATGTCTGATGAATCTCTTGGACGCAAAGGTTACGTCAAATGAGTCACAATGATAGAAGGATTTACTGTGGACGTATAGCTCGAAGTTGAGATTTCAATTTTGAGATTCACAATCCTAAACATCCTGAGATGAAAATGCCCTCCAACCATCAAAAACAACCACACATCGAACCAGATGAAAAGGATGGAAACAATTTGAAGGAAACCATTTCTCATAGAGATGACGCTGGAATAAATACTGAAAGCTCGAAAAGAATACATCAGTTCAAAAAAGTAGAGGTGTCGCTACAACATCCTGTATTCTTTTCTGGAAAGGTCCCACGCGTTTCGCTGTTGTTCTTTGGTCTACGGCATTAACGGAATTCATACGGTCAAAGCCGTTTCCACCAAGGCTACAGGAGCGCTCGGCAGTACAGCTTCCATTCGATTCTACACTGCGATGGTTACGCCTGTCTACGACTGCATGTGCGGTGATTACATATTACAAGGTCATCGCCCATCTACACACACTTTGCGGGTACGTGTCCAGTTAAGATCCCCACGCTACTATACTGCACACACCGCTCACTGAGTGTGTTATGTATCAAATACTTCACGCACATAATATTTCTTCCCCACTGAATACATTCTACGTACTGTATTGTTCCTCGCTAGGCCTAGTAATCCTCGCCGCGACTAACCACTTCCCTGCCCGTGGGCTTGATCAGCACGGTGTGCTCCATTTGCGTCGTGTAGCAGCCCTTGACGTCGACCAGCGGCGGATAGGGCTGAATCAGGTCGCTGTCCACCAGATTTTTCAGGGCCATCAGGTGCCGCTGTTCACCGAGGTCGTCCAGCCAACGGCGGCAAAACGCCAGAGTCCCGAAATGCCGCTCGATGCTGTGCAACAAATTTTTGGCGGACTTCACGCGCAACGGCACCTTCTGCGCGTCAAAGATCTTCATGTAGTGACTGCAGTCCAAGTCCTCGATAACGTACCTTGTTTCATTTTCTATTTTTTTCCCTCTCTCTGCGCTTGCAGTTGAAGAGGAACTAATATTGTATACTGCCAAGATTTGAATATCCGAATGCCGATACTATTTAGCTCTAGTGGATGTGCCGTGATCATGATCTAGTGAATTTTATACACGAGCATGCAAACAAAAAGCAGACCCCTTGCCGGTACTTGCGAACGTCTCGATTGCGTACATTTCCCCCTCTTCCATCACGTGCGTCTCGGAGTTTTTGACGATGGGCACCGACTTCCCGCCGTGGATTTGGTACGGCGAGATGCTGTGCCCATTCAAGTTGCGGATGGGCTTCATGGGGTACACCGTGCCGTCAATTTCCACCTCGTACGACTCAATCGTTTCCTGGATGGCAGCCCCAATCTCCGAGAAACGCGCGTCCACGCCCGCCAAACTCAAGCCGACGTTCGTGGCGTCCTGCGTGCATTTGATCGCAGGATCATAGCGGGGGTTGAACGCAATCGTAAAAGCCGAATCGATGATGCGCCCTTTTACCTATTTTTGTATTTTTTTGTTGATATGAAGGCACGACACAGGAAATCCGTTTGCACAACTTTTGTTTCGTGAAGAAGAGTCCTACTAAGATAATTAGCTCGATAAAAACACCTGCACGCCGAAATCGAGCTTGCACACATCGTTGTAGGTGAGCACGGTCTTGTCGCCGTAGTTGGGCGTGTAGTGCGCCGCCACGTGGTTCAGCGAACAGCCCGTGGGAAAGCCCCAGCCGCACTCTAGACCTTTTTTTGTTTGAAAGACAACGTTCTCGTGCTGACCTCAACCCGGATATTTTCATATGGTAAAAGTTGACACATCCATGAGGATGCGACGTCTATACTGCGACTACACATTACGAGTGACGGAGCCAATGCTAAATATTCGCGTTGGTTTTTGATGTAGCCGTAAAGAATACCGTCCTTCTCCACCAACTCCAACGTCTTTGCCTCTAAACGCTGGCACATTTCATACATCGGGATCCCGGGGCGGACCCAGCTCTGGACGTATCGGCGCACTTGCCTGTGCACCTCCGCTGCGCGCCGGATGTTACCTATTATTTCTATACAGTGTGCGGTATTTGAAATATCGCTCCTTGTTTGACCAACTCATAACTAGTCAGTTCAATGCATTTGTGATGGGTATAAACGATCTTCCTGAAATACAATTTTAAACCGTAGTCCTCCACGAGAAGCTTCTCGGCTTCGCGTTTTTCCTCGCTGGTCGTGCGCCAGCCCTGGTTCTTGTACTCCGTGCATTCGCCCAGCGGCATGGTTTCGGGCGTCCACAGCTGCGACACGCCCTTGGTCGGAGGCCTGTTAGATTTTCATTTAACAATACTACTACACTCGGGCGAAAGTTATCACAATAGCTAAGTCCAAATACTGATGAAGGCTAACAGTGTGGAACCATGTTTGCTTCTGCGTTGCCTTCCAGTTGCCGAGGCAGCGCAACGCACTGTTATCCTGCGCCGGCATACCGCCACCCATGCCCGTGCCTTTCAATTTTTGCATATCCAATGTGAACAGTCTATACCTGCCCAATGAGACTCAACTCAACTACTGTGCAAAAAAGTCCCTTGCGGGGTTCGAACCCGCGCCCTCCCCAGGATGATGTAAACTTTAGCAAGTTTTCGGAAAGAAGTGGGGCGCTCTACCAACTGAGCTAAAGGGACACGTGTACTTCACTCTCGCTGAGAAACGGAAAAATGCAACTTTATAAATTCATCTCTCTCAACCCGGTCATACTGAGATTCGACAAACTTCCAAATAATTATATCATAACAAGAACGTACCCTTTCCTCGCTTTCTCTTCTTCTTTTTCTTGGCGTCGCCGCCTGCGCCGGCCTCATCCTCGCCGCCCTCGGCATCGTCGTCGATTGTGACGGCCGCTAAGTCTCCGGCGAGCTTTGCCGTATCCTCGGCCGGCGCCTTTGAAGAGGATGCCGCGGTACCACCTTCCGCCGCCGCAGCAGCTGCGGCCTGGTCTGCGGCCTAGAATTTTGACGTAGCACTAACACATGGAAAGGATGGACCAATTGAACTTGTGACCCAGTCTGTAACCAATTACATACTAGCATTGAATCTAATACTCGATCACGCAGACGGAAATATTTCAAACGCCAAAAGGGACCTTCTTGCGTAGCCGCTTTTTCTTGCTGGCGGACATTTTCTCCTCTCCGGCCTCACCCACAGTCGGGTCATTTTCGATCTCATCATCACTTCCCATGATGTTTCAGTTTCGTCTAATACTAATACAACGACACGATTCTCGGGATACGTAGAACTCAATGTTGGGGGACGGGGAACAATACTCAACAAGTGTAACTACGGAGGGGAAGAGATCAGCCGCCTCTGGAAAAAATTGATTCGATGAGTTTATGGTTGGAATCTCCTGAGATCTGCGAGAGCGACACACACATGCGGAGGGCAATCAGAGGATGGAAAATCTTGAACGGAAAAAAAGTTATCAGATTGAAGCACGGGAGAGCGTTTCGATATTACTACGTGAACACCGATATCCACCTTGACATGCAGAATGATCGAGTGGGGACCAATTATCATTCAGAGGGAACAACAACACAAATGCCGAGCTCAGCATAATACGCTAAAAAAGTATAGGGAAAATTATCCACTGTATAAAAGGGCAATTCTAAAGCTCGTCTTGCTCATCCAATTCGGTGGGATAGGCATAGGTTCTGCCGGGGGCATTGGCAGTATCCTCGGGACGCTCGTCAGGATTGGAGTAACCTTCCATGTCGTCACTCGAGGAGACCGAAATGCCGGAAGACTCCTCCTGGTCCTCGACGTCACGACGACCCTGCGGCGGTCGCGCGGCTTGCGGCGGTCGGCGACGGTCCTCCGACATGCGCTGTCGTAGCTGTCCTATGTCATCAGGGATGCGCGGTCGTGCGGAGTCGGCGTCTGAGTCAGGACCGGTGGTCGTTGTCTCCGGCGGCGGTCGGTGGACGAAAGGGATCATCGTGTAGGTAACACCCTCCGCGCGCTCCGGTTGGTCCAGAAACTTTCAGTTTTTGCATTTATTCCTTGAAAATGTGAATTCAAAATTATATTTAATATTAGACAGATTAGATATAGCGTACTATACTAATACCTATTCTGGTTATTGACTTTATTATAGGACAGAGTAATCACAGATGAAAAGTGCGCCCCAAGGAAGGAAGGAAGGAAGTGCGCCAAATATCAATAAAGCATGATATTTGTATCAAACCTCCTGCGTAGCCTGATCCGTTGCCGCTGCGTTGGCACGCTCGATTGCGCGCTGTGCAAACATGCCTTCGCGCACGGTCTCACGCTCCACGTGCGTGGCCGCGGCGAATTCGGCCATGTCCGAAATTATGGCACTCGTCTGCTGCGGTATGCGTTGCACGTTGTCGATGATGCGCATCCCCTCGGTGTTGCACGCGGCCCCGTCCCCCATTTCCGTGTCTTCTGCCGCATCCTGCGCATTCTGCGCCCTGCTGCGGCTGCTGCTGCTTGAAGTCTGCTGCTGCTGGGCGGGCGGGGTCACGTTGCCCGCGGACAAGTTGTGCTCGACCATCGCGTTTTCCTGCCCCCTCGGAGAGTCGACCCCACCGCTGCCGTCATTCGCGGCCGCTCCGGTCGCGCCCTGGTTGGCCTTCGGCTGCTCTTCCTGAAAGTGCCCGTCAGAGCCACTGCCCCAGCCCGTTTGAAACTGCTGCGCGAAGCGCGGACACAAATCCTGGGGTTCGACGCCTGCCGCCTGCAGCTCCATTTCGTCCAGCGTGCCCAGCTCTTTCCACAACAGAGCAAGCATCTGTATCTTCGTCACACGAGCCGGCTCAACGCGGTCGCGCCCCGCCACCAGCGTGGTGTTCGTGTCGGCCGGCGGGCGCTCAAAGGGAACCAGGTCGGGACTGGCGCCCAGACTCCCGCCGTCCGTGGGCGACTGTTCCATCCTTTGTCTATGATATTTCCAGGGTTGCAAAAGCTCCCACGGCGAATGAATTCTAAAACGTGGTCGCTTACAAATATGCGTTTATGCGTCTTTGTCTCACAACGAGATGTCGCTTGACGCTTGTGAACTTCGTACGGATATCGGGGACCTCAAGATCACCTGGAAATTCCAGTATAGACACCACCCACTGCCTGCCAACTTCCACTTCTTCTACGAAATCGAAATAACGGATTCAGCGAGTTGCAAGAACGCACAAAGTTTTGAATGGGGGATATACGGTGGAAGGATCGCATAAACGAAATTTTTGTAGACGACTGAAAATACGACGATGAATATGAAGAACAATTCTTTCGAAACGCTGGGACAAACCCCATCCTCTTTCTCGGAGGCGAAAAAAGAATCATGATGTTTTCATACAGTTCGCACGTGACTTTATTTTGCAAAACGTCAATGCACGAAATCCATGGACCAACTTTTAGCGATGCTGCAGCCAATACATCCAGCGATTAGGAGGCATTCGTATGCGACACAGCGCATAATGTGAAAGCTTCACCTCATATTCTATCTTTGTTCTCAATCTCACTTCACGCGAAACCAATACGCAATCAGACACACCGTTTCAAACATTCTCCGGCTACTCTAACATCAGAGAACTTCTAACGCTCGTTCCCCTCCTCACCTCCAATAAACGCTACTAGCGTACTGCTGAAGCTCCACAGCCCAGCGAGCACTCCGAAGATAATATACCCTAAGTCTTCCTTCGGGGTCGGATACAGCGCCTGGCGCATCGCGGCGCCGTCGCTGGCCTGCTGCATCGACACTCTCTGTTGGTCCTCGGTGGACATGGCTTTGACGGCAGCGGGCTCGTGACGCCGCGGACGCGTTTCGATGACTGTCACGAAATAATGGAAATAAGAAGGGGCGATGAAGGCCAAAAAATTGCAGGTCACCGCGCCGACCAGGCTCAGGAAGAGGCCGAAATGGGGCACCGAGAGCGCGCAGAGACCCGCGACAAAAACCAACGACCCGCGCACGATGCACCGCTCGTAAAAATTCAGCAGCGGGAGCGTGTCGAAAGCGGAGGTGTCCTGGCCAGTCGGCTTCGGCCGCCGAGGGGGCGAGCTCGGGCTCGTCGGGGCGCCGTCAGCCGGAGTGTCCAGCGTCTGCATCTCCAACGTCGTGACCCCCGAACCCCGCTGCGCGGCGCCGCTGCCATCCTCTTCGGCCTCCACCTCCTCCACGCGCTTGCTCCTGGCCCAGGCCACCCAGCCCAGGATGCGCCGCCGGTGCGGCAGACAGCACCGCGCGCGGATGAACACGGAGTTCTCGACGATCACCGACACGGGAAAGAGCTGCATGGGAAATGTGAAGAAGATTCCCAGGGCGTAAAATAAAATCACGAAGGACGTGATACGGTTCTGCGGATAGTTAAAAGTAATCATTGACGCCACACCCACAAGCTCTTCGGAGTCGTCGTCATCCAGCGTCTGCTCCGTGGCTTCCGCATGCTGTAGCATGCGCCGAACGTCTTCTTCGGCGGTTCCGAGAAAACCCCCATCTTCAGCGTCAGGCTGACCGCCCCACCGCAAATAACACACAAGTCCGAAGCTGCAGAACAAGCTGGTCAGGAAGATCATGGCGATCCGCAACAAGCGTGGCATGTGCTCTGGCTGATTCATCGCGCGCCGCGTGGGAAGCAGCAGCCCAATGCCTTCGAACGTAAACATCGCGATCCCGAAGAACACAGGGTACTGCCGGAAATTGATCGCGTAGTAGCTGGGCATGCGTCGGTGTCGCATCGGTTTCACGGTGACGGGTGGCTCCGTTGTGGTGCTCGACGTAGTGCTACTGCTGGTGTAGCTCCCGATGAAGTCGTCCTGCATCTCATCGTCCTCCTCATCTTCGCCCGCTGCTACCGGTGGTGGCACTGCCCCCATATTAGGATCCGGCTTGTCACCGGTCATGCTGTCGTCAGGCGGCGGTTTTGGCGTGACTGGGGGCGGAACACCAGCGGGCGGCGGTGCGGCGGCGCCTCCCGGAGGGGGCGGCGCGGCCGCTGCGTTCGGATCCTCGTTGTTCGGGAATGACACCGCCTGAACCTCCTTGTCGGAGTCGTCCTCGGCTGCGTTCCTCGCGGTCCTCCGCCTCTTGGGACTTCTCCGCGGGAACGGCCGTTCGGAACGCCTTCCCAGGCTATTGGGGGTGTCTGGTAGCCTGCGTTGCTGCGGTGCGGCGAGACCATCGTGCTGCTGGAAAAAAGGAGACACACCAAGGAACCGCCTTTTAGTTGCCCCACTGCTACTGGGAGCTACCGCACGTCGCAACTGCACTTTCGCTTGGTCCGTCTGCGCAAAAACATTGTCATCGCTGCTCATACTCGCTTCTTCCCCGCTGTTCTCCTGATAAATCGGCCGATTACTACCTGCTCCATTTAACGCTTCCGACGGTGCCACCGTGCTGGTGGAGCTGGTTACGGGTGCCGGTGCTTCCGTCTCCGCTTCGATCGGGTCCAACGCCTCTCCCAACCGGTCGCCGTGCCTCATGGGCGACAATGCGTTCATGTAACCCCAGCCGATCCCCACAAACAAGGCCACGTTTGACAGCAGCATCGGGATCACCAACGTCTTCAGGCTCGGCAGAAAGACGAAGGGAAGGAGCAGTAAACACGTGAACAGGCAGATCGCGGTCAGGCTGGGACACGCCTTGAGCTTCGTCTCGTAGCAGATGATCTTCTGCACGTTTTCTGGTATGAAGATCAAATAGGCCACACAGAAACCCCACTGCGTCATGATGATGGCCGCATTAATCAAATTTTTCCCGCGGCGCCCGCCCATGCAGTACGAGCCGCAGTCCCCGAAGCTAGCGATCTCCTTGGTCTGTCCCAGCCGCCGCTTCTTCTTCGAACCTTGCCGCGCGCTACCGCTGGTGACCCCATTGGGCACATTGTCTGCACTAATAGTTGGGTTTCCCACCACCGTGGGAGGCACGCCCGAGTTCGAATCGACGACTTTTTTACCAGCCCCCTGCGCGACTAGCGCGTTGCTGCTACTCGCGCTTCCGGACGGCAGCGTGGCGGCCGTGGTGCTGCTGCCCGACGGCTGCGCAAGCTGCATACCCGCGGCACGCAGCTTGTCGTACTTAACTTTACGGTTGCGCTCCTTCGTGCGCGAGAGCGCTTTCCGTCGCAGACGGAGCTTGCGCTCATGTGCCCGACGTTCTCTCTCTTCGGGCGACAAGTCCCCCGCGTCAGGGTCGTCCTCGTCAGGCGGGCTACTCAAACTGTCCTCAACGTCCGCGTCATCCTTGTGTTAATATCATTTCAACTGAAAGGCGCTTTACTGAAATGTAGTTTGACTCTCATAATATCGTCGAGCTATATTCACACTACAGAAAAC
>Ga0099797_101807_pt1 | contig 10472 bp, 8 predicted proteins | sample Uncmet_Sort48C_1_FD_89871 | JGI IMG/M metagenome (GOLD analysis project Ga0099797, IMG submission 89871) | Marine eukaryotic communities from CALCOFI LINE 67, Pacific Ocean - C012_Sort48C_1 | ecosystem: Environmental > Aquatic > Marine > Oceanic | place: Pacific Ocean: Monterey Bay | collected...
GTAGAGGATGGGCAAGGAGATAGGGACTCAAGAGAAAAAGAGGATTAGCATCACACAGAAGAGAGGATGGGCAAGGAGATAGGGATTCAAGAGAAAAAGAGGATTGGCATCAGACAGAAGAGGATGGGTACTTAAGGATATACTTAGGGGGGAAAAGACTTTCGGAAGCTGAAAGAGACGACATAAGAAAGGGATGAGTCTCCGAGGAGGTGAAGTTTGGAAGCTGAAAAAGACGACGGAAAAAGACGAGGATGTAAAAGATGGCTAAAGTTGAAAGGACATGAAAAGATTGCAGAGCCTCTTCAAAAGTTGAAAAAGTTAGAAAGCTGAATTTTCCAGCTCAATTTTGGTGTCTTTTATTTTTGCCGAAACTGATTCAGGCCGGCTGATTTAACGAATTTCTTATAGTCAGATTTGTAACTCTTTTTTTAGAACTGTGACCAGGAAGTTGAGAATCTGTATAAATGTGGATAGGATTGACTGATTGACTGTCTCAGTGATTGTCTTAGTGATTGTCTTAAGTGATGGAATTCTTGGCATTTTGTTTGATGACTTGACATGTATAGATTTTGACGATTTGCATAGATCTAAGATTTTTTACTCACGATTTGTATTCTGGCCCTGGGAAAGCCTTATTTTGGTCATTTTTGGGAAAGAAAGACTAAGTAGTAGTCTCTATGGAAAAAAAAAAGACATGATTGCGTACACGTAACACATCCTATGAATCTATGATCCTTGCAAAGACCTCTCAAGAATTTCTTGAAGAAAGTTAAAGTTACTACCCCATTCATGAGTGATTAGATTTTTTTTTTGAAAGCAAAACTCTCATTGTAAAAAACCTCTCAATACTAGTAGAACAGAACAGTCAAATCATATGCGAAGTTGCGAAATCTGTATCGAAATTACACACAATAACTTTTTTGAGACCATCAGTAGTTACTCTGAATTTAAGTCAAATTTCTGACTGTCATGACTCATCCTATGTTGACGTTCTAAACGTTCTAAATGGCCTTGTCATCATAGCCTGTATTGCAGGCTAGCTTCGATGAGAAAGAAACTGTATTATAATTACAGGCTAGCTTCGATGTGAAAGAAAGGCTAGCTTCGATGTGAAAGAAAGGCTAGCTTCGATGTGAAAGAAAAGCTAGCTTCACGAGCTTCACGAAAAGACATAATATGCAGGCTAAATTGAATCATATGTCTTTCACTGTCACTCATACTAAGGCACTTAGTATCTTGCAATGTTTGCAAGAGAATCTGAATTGTGATTCATGTGCAAATTCATGTGCAAATGAATCCAATGATTGGCAAATGAGTCCAAGAATCTCGTCGACACTCAGATTGTGCTGCTATACAGTTCCGATTGCTCTGAGATCTTTCTTCGATGAGTTCAGATTTACATTGTGTGTACTGAGGGATTGCTCTGAGACAGAAGACAAGTACTTTTTTTTCCTTCCCTGTATATAGGAGCTAAATGCTCAGATAAGTAATAGGAGCTAAATGGAGTCAGATAAGTAATAGGAGTCCTAAGTTTTGGCCTCTCAATGACAATGACATGTGGAAAGAGTTTGTGGGAAGAGTCTGTATTGTGTTAAAATGCACCGAGCCCAAGATATTTTTGCTATAATTATAGTAATCGTTCCTGTCTGTCAGAAATTTTGGGATGTCGTTTTTGTTTCGATGTTCTCGTTTTTTTCGTTTTTAGAAATGTCGTTTGAAATTTCAGACCGTTTGCGTCGAAAAAACGGAGATCAGGGCGATTTTGTGGTCCTGTTCGTTTTTGTGGTTTGAGCTCTGCTCGTTTTTGTGGTTTCTCCTGCTTTTGAGTTGCACAGTCTGAGAAATATAAAGTTAGAGAAATACGTGGAGCGATATCATTTCTGGAGAGGGGGATGCATAGGACTTTTTTGGGCGATTTCTTGAGAGACATGCGGGGATACATACATAGGTTTGACCTTCTTGAGAGACATTCAGGAATGCATAGAATTGAATCGGATTCAGAGTGGCACACTGCAGGGAGCATTGGGCTTTTTCTTTTTTTGTCCGTATCTAGCGAAGAAAATGTATCAAAGCCACATATTAGAATTCTCATAGGTTTTCATTCTTCCTTGCAAGAACGTTTCGGAGGCAGTGAGTTGCGAGTGTTTTCGTTTTCAGCTTCACGTAATGCAATTCTACGAACATTCATGAGTCATTATAGAATTCCACACCCAAGAACTTTCAAATCTGAATTTAAAGCCTTTCTGAATCCGGATTTTTCATCCAAAATTTAATTATCCGATAGCAGCTCACGTTTTTTGATCAAAATCAGAATACCTGAAAGCCTTTTTGACAGTTTTTTCATCGACAGGTCCCTTCGACTGTGATGTTTATTGTCAGCTTCTTTGATTGTAATGCTTATTGTCAGCCTTTTTGATTGTAATGCGTTATGCTTATTGTCAGAAAGTTTTTGATCGTTCATTGACAAAGTAACTAGTCTTTTGGTAAACCGAGTTTGACATTCTCGGTTCTCCTGCACTGCAGTGGACAAGACTGATAATTGAGTCGTTCTCTTCTTTTTTTGACTCCCAATCAGTTGCCATTGGATAAACATGGGCTTGGCAAGATCTCAGAATCAGCAACTGAGAGATAGGAACGCGGAAAAGGGTACTAGCAGAACGGCGAACATGTCTCGTCCTGCTGTAGTTCCTTCAAGTTATGCGCAGAATCGCGCTGCTGGTTATCCTGGTACCAATAACGCGCAGCAACAATTTTCCAATGCATTTCAGTCACAAACTCCAAATAATTTGAACTCCTCCTCCCCCGTACAAGAGCCCACGAAAACTTCTGCTGATCCCGTGATCGGCTCTACCGATGCGGTTATCCAGAATATCCAGGACATCCAGAACAGTGTTATTCAGAACTGTGACGAAATAAAACCCATTCTGAAGACTGGCAAGAGTCAGACTGTTAAGAGTCAGAGCAAAAAAAGTTCTTCTACGAATCTAAATTCTAAAAAGCGTGATCTAAATTCAAAAAAGAATTCTGGCAAAAACAACAAGAACTCTAACAATTTTGAAGAAGTTGTGAGCAAGAAAAGAATTCCAACCTGTTGGCGTAAGCTCCCGCTCGTATTGAAGCTCGTCTTGTTGATTGGCGGCGGGTTGTGTCTCATTGCGAGCATCGTTATTCCAACTGTTACAGTGTATTACAGGAATGAAAGAATTAAAAATGAACAGAAAGCACGGGCTAATCGGGGAAATGATGTCATGATTGGTGGGGGAATTCCGGGAGGAGGAGGTGGTGGCTCAGGAGGTGGGTCGCAACAGACGAAAAACATGGGGACGCAGTTTCTGGCGCAAAACGGGGGAATAGTCAATCAAAATGTTTTGGTTGAAAGTGGAAGTTTGGAAAGTGGTAGTCTGCAAGGAAATTTGCTGGGGTCTGCAGCGAATTCGAAAGAACCAGGAGTGAAGGAACCAATGTTGAAGACGCAGCCAAGTCTTTTGTCTAAAAGCAATTCGAATAGCTCGAATAGTACAGAGAGTGATACGGCAAGTGATGCGGGATCAGACAAATCGAAAGAGGATGACATCAAATCGAACAACGGCGATGACGGAAATTCTTCTTCAAAAAAATCCTGGCGTGCAAAAGCCGACTCCTGGCTTGGAAAAGTCGCCGGGACAACAGACTCCTGGGTCGGAAAAGCGGCTTGGACGACAGCGGCCGCAGTGGCGGGATCCACAGTAGCTGGTCTAACAGCACGGTGGGTGCAACAGCGGAGAAACGGACCGGATTCGGGGAATGGACACAGCGGACCAGGAAGTGGACCCGATTCCGGGAATGGAGATGATGGAATACGAGATACAAATAGTAAGCCGGAAAAAGAATCTCAGAAAAACGGAGCATCTCAGCAAGGGTCTCTCCTTGTCCCCACACAGGGGTCGGAAGTCCTTGTCGGGGACAGTGATGACGCGCAACTCGAAGAAGATTGGGAAGAGGAGTACGATTCACCCGTTGAATCGCCTGCCACAGACAAATCTTCTACCGCAGCCAAAATTTCTTTTACTGAAAATTATGATCAGGGAGACTATCAGGGAGACAAATCGCAAGAAGAGACGGAAGACAAATCCCAAGAAGAAAGACAGGACAAGTCCCAAAAGACAAAAGCTGAAGGAGGTAGAGAAGTCGAAAAGGTCGGAGACGCACAAATGAAAAACGAAAACGTTGTGGGTGGAGAGCAAAAGAAAGGCGAAAAACCGCTAGAAAACGCAAGTCCGAAGTCAAAGGAGCGCGCAAGTAGTGATTCGACAGGAAATGTCGACCTTGGCCAAGTCAGAAAACAGCAGGCTGAAGTCAATGAACCAGCGACACGTGAAGCTGAAGCGCCTGCAAGGCAAGAGGCCGAAGCAGCTGCAACTGCGAGTCGAGAAGCAGAAGCAGCCGCAGCACGTGAAGCTGAGCCAGCTGCTCATCAGCAGGCGCAACCACAATCGAAAGACGAAGCTAACGAAAGAACAGAAGAACAAAAGGGACAAGGCGAACTGCCAAAAGCTGCGACGCAAGGGGAAGAGCAGGCCCCAGAACAACCGACACAGCGGGATCAGCAAGAACAAGTGAAACAGCAGTCTCAAGCACAAGTAAAGCAGCAGTCTCAAGACCAAACGGATACGGCATTGACAGTGGCGGAAACCCAAGTGACGGAAACTAAGCCAGGAAATATTGTCGACAATTTCCTCCAAATCGTGCCGAAATTACTCAAGGTATTTCCACAGTTCAACTGTGCTGGTGAGCCAACGTCACCGCGTACCAACAGAAACAGCGGCAATGCAAAAGTCGATAGCGCAATGCCAGGCTCCGAGCCTGGCTCCACGTCGCCGCAGCTATTGAAGTAGTGCATGGAAATTGGAATGGAAATGAAGACCATGTATCCAAGTGGAAATGGAAATAAAAAACCAGTAGTTACTGCAAGTCTAAAGTCACTGCCGACAACAGCTTTATGCTATAAGGTCGACAACAGGTATAAAGTGAATCATTGTGAGGAAGTTTTTGAAGTTCTGTAAGTCAAGTGAACCAGTTCTAGGATAAGAAAAACCTTTTTTGAGACAAGTTAAAGACTGATCTGAGACAGTAGGACGGTTATTTTATTCAGAAAAAAGCTCAAACGAAGTAGAACAAACTTATTGAAAGAGAAGCAGTTTCAAGTCGGATAAAGAACAGAGATAAAAAGGAAAGAGATACAGAGAGAACAGAGACAGAGATCTATAGAACAGAGATACAGAGACGTACAGAGAGTAGTGAAACAGCAAATCGCCAGACTACAGTGGCCACAGATCGTTATTGAAGCCAGAATTTTGAAAAAGCAATGCGTTTTTTGCACACATATAGTTGAAAAAACAAAACTCTTAGTATTTGGACTGCAAAACACTTTTTGATCAAAACTATTCGCGTGAGAATGCTAGATAAGAGAATCCTAGCCTTAAAAAAATCCTAGATATAGAAGTACCTGAAATTGTATATGCCTTTGGTATGGACTGGCCTGAAATTGGATCTGCCTTTGGTAGTGCCGCTAAGTGCGATAATTTGTTTATGGAAACTGAGGAAACAGAATAACTGAGAATGTGAGAGGGAAAATTTATAAGAGTATGTGATGTGAAAAAATAGAGTGTCTGAAGGAAAAATATTTGACAAGTATTTGGAGGTGGATAATTGAAGTATTTGGATGTGGGTGATTGGACTCTAAAAAGTGTTTTTGGATGTGGATGTGGATAATTGGACTGTAAAAAACGTTTTTGCCAGGCAGATCCAGTGTAGTAGAAGTTTTCATTTAAAAGACATGCCTTCCCTGTAATTAAGCATTGTATTCTAGCACCAAATCTATATGCTCTTCTATGCTCTTCAAAAGAATCTTCTAGAGCTGCTCTATGTTTCGAATTTTCGTTCTAACTTTTCCTTCTAACGATAACCGGTTTCACACTTTTGTTTTATTTTCTTTTCCATACGAATTCCTGTCTGTCTTTTAGTCAGTTCTTCTTCCTTCTAGATGGAGTACCATACCAGCAGGGAGCATCGAGATTCAGAATTAACATTAATCAGTGCCATGCTGCATGGCATGCAGTCAGAATCAGGTGGCAACTCATATGTTTCATGTGTTACAGTCTAGCTACCAATCGTGTAAGTAACGCAATTTGTTTTTCATTGAAGTCTATTTTGAAGTATGCAATGTAGCATCGATTGAAGTATGCATTGTTGCGCATAATTATGGGGACACCAGCATCATGTCCGAAAAAAAGAAAAAGTACTGTTTCCTTTTGCATGTCAGCACCAATGTAGGTGTGGAGAATTTAAAAAGTAAGACTTTGTTAATTACAGAAGGCGTGTCGATAAAATTTATTCGCAAAGTCGTTCTCGAATCTCAGTGGTATAACAAATTTTCCTATGTGTGAGGTTGACAAAATATATTATGTGCCTGGTTGCAGGGGGGAGGAGCTTGTCAGTCAAGAAGTTTTTTAGCGTGACATTAATTTAGATTTATGGCCAACACGTGACTAATGGACAAAATTAAAGACTCGTATGGTAAGTGAAATAGTATTCAAGAACTTCCTTCCTCAATGTATCGATGCATTTCCTGTCGTCGTGGACACAGAATTTGCAGACCTCTAACATTTGGAAGCTTTTGATTGTGGTTTTGATTTTGTCTGATTGTTTGGCTGACTCTCAATGTTTGACTGATGAACCTGTATGAATCATGAGTCATGATGGAGTTTCGGAAACATTACAAGTCCAGACTCTGGACTCCAGAGAAAGAGTAGTTGAAAGAATTTGCTATTTTAAGGACAATGACAATGTGACATGTCGGAATCTGATCGAGGAAGTCATCTCGATTGGATAGTATGTGCAATCATAGCTAATTTTTTTTCAAAAGTGATGACGGTCCGTCAGACGGAGATGTCAAAGAGATGTTCGTTTTTGCGAGTCGTATTTTGAAATTTTCACTCAGGAATCAGCGAATCACTGGTATTTCCTACGAGCGAGTAGCGAATTATTCGGATTTTTTGAAGTGTTTCGCGTGTTTCGTATCTCATTTTCGAACATTGAGTTGTTGCGTGCGACGATTTCGTATTTCATCGCGTTAAATTTCAGATGCGTTTCATATTGCGAGTTTCATATTGCGAGTTCGTTACTTGTTGGCGAGTTCTGTCGGCGTTTCATTGAATCAAATTGCGAGTTCTGAAACAAATCTCACAAGATTCGCGAAATTTTGAATAAGCGCACGGCAGTATCATGATTCCTGGAGATTCGAATTTGAGTTCAAAACTCCACATCATTGCGAACTATTTCCAGGGCTGATATCATACAGATTTTCCTAAGTATTCGATGAGTACATATTCGTTTGAACACACGCAAGATTCCGAACACACGCAAGATTGAAGTATACACGAAGCATACTAAGCTTATCAAGAGTTTTTACATCATTTTTTTTTTCCGACTCTTCAAGGATTTCAAACGAGTGATAGTCCATCGCCGATCTCTCTACTCAAAAAATCAAAATGGTTGGAGTATTCAAACACTACACTCCTGCGTTCGCGAGCGTGGGATCTTCCACGTTTGCGAGCGTGGGGCAAAAAAGGTTCTCATTGTTGACAATGTTGACATTGTCATTGTTCCTGGGTATTGCTGCAAATCATGTCGAGCTACCGAATGATCAGTCTGGGCGCCCCGAGACTCCGTCCAATGGGTCTGATCAATCTAGTCGCACTCAGGGCGATCGTCAGTCTGACGTCATTTCTGACGCTGACAATCGCTCCTCTGGTGATGCAACATTGCACCAAAGAGCTGCTCACCAACAGCAGCAGCCTGCTCACCACCAACAGCAGCACCCTGCTCACCACCAACAGCAGCAGCAACCTACTCACCAACAGCAGCAGCCTGCTTCAAGTTCCGGCACTAATTGGCTTCAGAGCTTCTGGCAGGGGGTTGTTACCGCTTTCCATAATTGTTTTCTGGATGATGGTCTTGACAATACGTATCGAAACATTGCAAATCCATTGGCAAATTTCGCAGGTCCTAGGGCATTTGCAGGACCATTTGCAGGACCTATTAGTATTGGAAGTGCCGGACCTACGGGAAGACTTGAGCGAAGACCTACTGGGAGGCTTGAACGAAGACCTACTGGAAGACTTGAACAAAGACTTCGAGCTACTAGAACCTTCCGAGCGAACTTCCAGGGTGTGGGATTCCTTCCGAGCGAAGGCTTCCTTCCGAGCGATCTTCGGAGCGACCTTCGGAGCGATCATCCGAGCGATCATCCGAGCGATCTTCCGAGCGATCACCTGACTTTCGAATCCGAATTCACTCAATCAGAATCTGAAACTTCAGATGACGTGACACATCGGCGTGTAATTGTCAGGCCGCCGGCAGTCCCACAAAGTGGCACACAAAATCCGGCACGAAGTGACAGTAGTCTTGAACTTCTCCCTCCAGCGCGTGTAACTATCCGCCCGCCGTCACTTGCCAGTCTAGGTCTTATTCCAGGATCTGTCGGGACAAGCATTCCAAGACCTGCTCCGACAAGACTTGTTTCACCCGGTGAATCACCGGTAGAATCTGCTGTTTTATGTCCATCCACGACAACAGATTCGCCGTGTCAGAATCAGAACGAAACTCAAACTCAGAATCAGAATGAAACTCAGAATGAAACATCAGGAGACTCTGAATCATCCTCCAATTCTGAAGCCAACTCTGAAATTTCCAAAGAAGACACCACAGCTGAAGTGCACTCTCAATGTGCTGACTCGGACGCTGAATGTCGTGCCGCTACTTGTCCAATCTGTTTCAACGAAATTTCAATCGGACAGAAAGAAGACTCGGTAACTATCCAAAACCAAAATAAAACAACAACTCTCTTCTCCTGCTCCCACAAGTTCCACAAAAACTGCATTGAACAATGGGCGAAGCATTGCAAAAGCCGCCATACTTGCCCCTGCTGTCGTGAACTATTCACTCCTTCTCTTCCAGATAGGACGGCGTTTGTGGTGAGGATACCAGTTTTTCCTAAACATGTTACAGATGGTCTAGAAGGCGGTTCTAAACATGTTACAGAGGGTCCAGAAGGGGGCTCTCCGATCGTCTCTGATTCTGGTATTGGGGTACCTGATTGGACTTTTGGGGATTTGGATGAGCGTATGAGTGCCGATCAGAGCAGCGCCGATCAGAGCGGCGATACTAAGAGTGGTGGTTTCCCAACCGACAATCAGGTAAAACATTTTGTCAATCATTCTCTTCGAAAGGGAGATAAAAGAGTCCAAAAGGGAGATAAAGGAAAAACGACAGCTCCAAGAGGTCCAAAAGTAGATCCAAAACAGCTCCTCCGATCTTTATTGATTCAAGATATCCGGTCGAAAGTAGAGGCGAGGAAAAATTTGGGGAGAATTGATGGGCATTACCCAAATCCAAATTTCGCCCAATCCATCATCGTTTCGGACAAAGATTCACCGATTCGGTATGTCATTCACCTAATTATCTTTCCTGTTACAGTTTCTATCACTGATTCCAGTTCAAATTCCGGTTCAACTTCTTCCGAGGTTTTGTTACCTGCAAGCGTCGCGTTGCAAGACAATGTTCTTCTTCCCATCGTGCCAGATATGATTCGCCGCCCGGAATTTTACCAGGATCAACTCGAAGTTGCGCCGAATGAAAGAGGTGATATCAACAGTTGCACGCTTGTTCGCTATCCTGTTCAGTCTAACGTCAAGGCTTGTAGTGCGAGTTGCTTTGATAATAGCTGTTCTTTGTTAAACATTGCGAGCTGTTCCAGTGATGGCAATCCCAGTAACAGTGACAATATTCCTGACAGTGTTCCTAACAGTGACAATCTCCCTGACAGTCTTCCTAACAGTGACAATCTTCCCAACAGTCTTCCTATGAGCAGCTCCACTAGCATCATCTCCAATAGCATCATAGGTCTCAAACTCGGTGAAAGACAAACCTCGGCGAAAGAAGTACCTACGAAAGACGCCATTGAGTCTGATTTAATTTCCAAGAGTCTCGTTTTCAATTTCGAAATTTCCGTTCCTCTGATCTCCATGCAGGAAGTTCGATCTATACGAAATGCAGTTCGCGGATCCCCAGAATCTAAACTAAAATTGAAGTTTTCAGACACAACCGCAGCACAACTACGGGCAATAATTGAAGCGAGAGACTCTCAAAATTTGTATAACGGAGAAGAAATCAACTCGACGATTGTTTTTGGTTCTGCATTCGAAAATGCAGAATCTAGACTCGATTCAGAAACTTCGGGTACTCTCACAATACGATCGGATGTTATTAACATCGTAGGTCCACAAAATGGACTTATCGAAGAAGAAACCTACACTAAAGAGCAAATCATCGAGAAGATGATTAAGTTTTTAGAAGAAACAAAACAGTTACGTGAAATAGCAGACACTGTGTATAATACTGTTACAACACAGAACGGTCGTGGAGAAGAGAGT
>Ga0099797_101808_pt1 | contig 10466 bp, 8 predicted proteins | sample Uncmet_Sort48C_1_FD_89871 | JGI IMG/M metagenome (GOLD analysis project Ga0099797, IMG submission 89871) | Marine eukaryotic communities from CALCOFI LINE 67, Pacific Ocean - C012_Sort48C_1 | ecosystem: Environmental > Aquatic > Marine > Oceanic | place: Pacific Ocean: Monterey Bay | collected...
CCTGTGAATGCGGCGACTTGTCGTGCGGTATGACAATTATGAGACAAAATGAGGACTAGCGCCTCGTTACATGTTCCACATTAATTTTGCGCCGGACTAATAGTAAAACCGTCGCTGCTCGGGGTCCACCGGGTAGTTATTCATGCCAACGATATAGTCGAAGAAGACCTATATCGTTTCGTGTGCACAGTAAAATCATCAGTCCAGAAAGCCCGGGGGCTACCATGCAGAAAATATAGAAGACTCAACATGAAAGCCCTCTTCAATTATCATACAACCAAATCATCGCACGTCTCCTCGGGTCACGACGATCATATCGCTCCTATAAAGGAAGAGCTAGAAAAGTTCTGCGTCACACCAAAACGACTATTTACTTTTATGACACTCGACATCCAACATAAAGTGAACGCTACTGATGCTTAAGGTTCTCTTCAACGAGAAAACAATCATATCATCTATCATGATATCAAATCGACCCAGGAAATGCCATATAGTCCAGCATCACATTTGATATTGTAACCATACCTCGAAGCCAAGAGCCTGCCCGGGCCCCCCCTCGTGTACGTTGTAGACCCTGTAGGCGTCCCCCGCCTCGGTAGACTCGCCGTTCCCCATGGTTCTCGGGATTCGGTGATGGTTTGACGATCAATTATGTTATTAGCGTTACGCTGCGCACTACACGCCTGTATGAAGACTTAATGAGGATATTTTGATCAAATACTACTTAGTAGTGCTTCTGGTGTATGGTTCTCGTGGTTGAATGCAAATCACACTGTATTGCAATGTCGTTGGTATGGTGGCTTTTTGAAAAACTGTTGGGTCTCCAACTGACCGACTGTGACTTCTCTTTCGCGTATAAACGCCTGTGCGCGCTACGCAGACAGCTTCCACAATATCCGAGCCGGTCGAGTTCAGGAGACACGGGGACGAGGCACCACGTTAGAGTTCCACATTCAGGGTCGACCCAGGTACAAAGCACGAGGCATGTGATTTTCTAACTCATCGAACTTCTATGGTAGGTTCCTACTTCTGTGACGTTTGACCCTCTCCACGGCTAATACTGTTCGAACCCGCGTCCGTGCTTCCATTCATTTCAGCATGGCCAAATGTTGAACGCAATCACAAGAGACCAAAAACTCACACCTGCAATTGAAGAGCTGCGACCGACACCAGCCATGCTATCATGAACGCATAGCATCGACATCGAGGAAACGCACAAACTTGAAGGATAGGTGGCATCAACACGAACACTTTATGATTACTCCGGATATTCATCACAATGCTCAGGAACTATCGAAAGCGGATAGGTTTCGTGCATGCTTTTTACGATACATATTATGCGTTAAGCTGCAGGACTTGAAAGAATGTATATCGATGTACGTCCGGGAATTCAAGAGACCCAACCATCTGTGTCAACAACGCAGCTTAGAGCTTCGAACGAAAGAAATTCTTGGACGCGAAAGCCGCACTGTTCGGATTGAACGCCGTGGTCGACCGCGCGGACTCTCCGCTCCGCCTCATCTCTTGCTCCAATTTTGGAATCAACACGGCCCTCAAGTACCCACTACAAATAAAGTTCTGCTCGAAGACCAATATGGCCACTTTCTCCCGGGGATTCACGAACCACCACGTATCTGAGACTCCGCACCAGAATAAATTACCGGCGCGATCTAACATTCCTCCCGCACTGTGGCGCGCCTGGGACCCCCCGGCCGCTTTTGGTTCCGCCGAAATCGCCAAATCGTGATCAAAAATCATCGGATAGCTCACGAGGATGTGGCGGTAGCTCGGGATAAATTTGTACAAGATGCCCGAACCGACCAACTTGATCGTGTTGTCCAAGACGGAGCCCCCGATTTTCTCGGGCATGCTTAATAGCGGGCGACGGTCAGCTGCGGACCAAGACACGACCCGTTTCGGAATTAGGAGTTTCGAATTTGGTGCCGGGTCAACGGCCGATGAACCGCTCGTGACCCCTATTTCCCTGGAGTTGTTCTTCTTCCCCGCAAAGAGTCGCGCCCGTAGCTTCTCCAGAGCGGGCTGCCACGAATCCTCCAACAGCAGCTGCATTGCGTGCACAGAGAGGAAGCGCTCTGGAATCGGAGAGGCGCGATTGCTGTTTGGACAGCCCCCAAACAAATCCACCGCGGGGAAGCCACCGTTCGCTAGGCAGGTGAGCACCTTGACGAAGGCGCGCGCAGTCGCAACGCCCTCCCCGGTGGCATCTTCGGTCTGCCCCTTTTCTTTCCACCGGGGCCACTTATACGCAGTTTCCTCTTCCAGACCCAGCTTCTCCTCCTCCTTACGCGTCAGGCCGCGCACGATCGTGCCCTGCATCCGCATCTGACTCAGGCGAGTTTCAAAGAGCTGCTCCGGCACGTGCGCGATCATGAGATCGCTTTTCGAAATACCCAGGGGCGCCGCCACGAATTCCTGCAGCAACTCAGACAGGCGGCGTCCGTCCCCCGCCGCGACCTCGCAGACGCGGCCGAGAATGCCGCTGCCATAGCCGTAGGAGAAGACGGTGCCGGGTTCCGCCTCAAGCGGACGTCGCAGCCAGTGGCCGACCATCTCTGCGAGCGTGACGTTGGTCACCTCCGCGATACTAAACAGTCCTCTGCTGGAAGCTGACGAACCAACGGCTTCCGAAATTCTCCTCAGATGCCGGCCCTTGTTCCAGTTCCGCTGCATGAACTTTCGGTAGTGCGGAAGCGCAAAGACTGGCATATAAGGCGACCACAAGGGCGGGGCGCCCGTGTGGTCCATCAACTGTTTCACTGTGGGCTTCGCAAGCGGCGTACGCAGTGTGCGAGCATCCGGACACAGGACCTAGATGAAAATATTCGTATCATTCTGAGGAGACAGGCCCCACGTCATCCAAAAATTCCGTAGAATCCTGCTACATCAAGAGACTGCACCTCACTCGGCAACCCACTAGTATCCGATACAGAAATAACAATTTGAAGGACCTTGATGTGCGCGTATTCTGGTATGTACTTCTCCACAGCGTCGTCAACGCTCAACAAACCCCGGTCCTGGAGTCGGAGTGTCAGCAGGCTAACGAGCAACTTGGTCGAACTCATCAAAGAAAACAGAGTGTCCACGCCCTTGTCCCCGTAATGTTTTTCGAGGACTACTCTCCCATTCTGCACGCAAATGACGGACGCACCCAGTGAACCGTGGCATCGCATTTGTTTCTCCGCGACATAGTGGTCGCAGAGCGCTGCGAGACGGTGTTGGAGGCTAAGCGGTTCGCTGTCAGACTTGCTGCGCAACGAAGACACCATTGGCTGCTAATATAGAAACGCTACTACGAAAAAAACTCACTACTAAAGTGCAGGCTACTATGCGCTGACGATACGACTACTAGTAAAAATTTGTTTTCTCTTCGACATCAATTGAATTGAAACTCCTCCATCGGTTGCTGAATAGGCAGCAATATATGACTTCGCGTACTCTGAGGACCGGTACCGACTTTCGTACACTACGGGTATATCTTTTCGCGCGCCCACTGTCCCGAACACCGTTTGTCGTCCTTCGTGCATTCAATCAGAAACAGACCCTATCAAGTATTAACCCATACCGTGACGGTGAATCACACATTTAACCTTTCTGTGTTTTGATATAGCGGCGTCTCTGGCAAGCCGGTCCGTGTGAATACTTGCAGCCAGCAGAACGGCACGCGTGACAGCAATACCCTCTATAAACGTTTACGTTTGTGTGCGCCTGGAACTGGCAATGAACGGACCGGCATTTGGGCTGCTCCGGGAGAGCGTCATTCTTGGGCTGATACTGAAGACCTGTCCCCTTGCTCTTCCGTAGATTGATGTTCGGCACCTCGGCAAAAGCCGCAGGGCCGCTGCCATTCAACGGATCCTTGCGCAGGTCGAAAGCCCGTGGGTCGCCATTTTCATGAAACAGCAACCACTTTCGGAAACAGTTTTCGTCGTCGGCTTCCTTGAAATAGAGCCCGTTCAGTCTCCCGCGGCACAACAGCGTGTGGACTGCCAGGCCCGCTGTAGTATCGCCTGACATCCCATCAGTCCTCCTCGAATCGAAATCCAGTCGGAGCTCCGGGCCACTGTCAACCGCTGCCAGCTCGTGGATGTAGAGAGCGAGGAAATCGAAGTTGCGGATTCCAGTGGCGAGTAGGGCGGCGAAAAGGGATTTGAGGTCTTTCAATGAACTTCCTCCGCGAGAGCTCTCGAGGTAGGTGCCGACAAACAGCTTCCTGGCGCCGCGCTTATCGGCAATTTTCGAGAAACGCGCACAACAACGCTCGAAATGCCGCCGGTCCGCATCTTTGGGCTCATGATGCGGGAAAATGATCGCCTTTTCAGACGAGAACTGCATCGGGCCAAAAACTCGGTGCTCCTTGCCATCAATCAAACTGGCGTCCATGAGTGTGGCGAAATCATCGCTTACACACACCGTGACGACCTCTGCGCTCGCGTAAATCCAATCGAACGGCCCGCTGTACAGCCGCAAACCAGTTTCCTTGAGCAGGCGCGCACCCAGACACCAGGACCCCAACGAGAGGACGTACTCGAACGGGGGCCCACCATGTTCCAGAGGTCTTGAAGAGGAGGGCGAGTCTTCAATGGCGCCACAAGCCGCTTCGGCCTTTATCTGCGACTCCGCACATTCCAACTCACACAAGGCGTTCTTGACAGCGCGCGCCACTGCTTCCGCACCCATCTGGGAAAGATGAACTCCGTCTGGGCGGTATGAACTTGCATCATCCTCGATTGCCGGCACGACAAGCGCGCATCGCTTTTTTGCGGCCACCTCCCGCACGAGCGGATGCACGGTCTCCGTCAAGTTACGGCGCAAACGGCACTGCTCGGACCGGCCCGGCGGCAGCACGAGCAGAATTTCGGATTGGCCATTCGCGGCGCGTACGGCGTCGATGATTTGCGACAGCCCTTCCTCGGCGCGACTCGGCACGCCGCCTCGCCGCATCGCGTCATTGGTTCCCAGCATGACGACATAAACGTCCGCTGCGTGCGCGAGCGCTCTCCGGAACTCCTCCGTCTCCCCGTAGAACTGGCGCCCCGCGCCCGCAGTCGAGCCACCCTTCCCGAAGGCGCGAACCTCATATCTGCACTTCTTTGACGATTTTCGCGGGTCCCGGAGGTTGCTCAGCTTTTCGTCACCGAGGAAAGCTTTCTGCAGCAAGGTAGCGTAATTACCACCCTGTGGGGTCGTATTCGAGTCTCCTAGACAAGCGACATTTACAAGCGGTTCTTCCCTGACCGCTTTTGTAGATCTGCAGTAGGCTTGTACGCCGCCCGTCTTTTGTTGTCCGCAACTTGAGTCCACGCCGCGACGCGGACGTCCGCCATCTAAGCCTAATACGTAGGTGAAGATTGGCCAGGAGAGCTCAGCAGACCAAAGCTCCATGGCTGCATTGACTGCGGATAGGTGACTCCCGCAGGCAGGAAAATCAGCAATCGCAATCCATCTTTTTCATGGAGGGCCTCCTGTCGGGGATTTGGATTCTAATAATATCCTTACTCGCTCACAAATTTACAGACAGTGCCTTTTTACAGATATCATTGTGGCTGAAAATTAAAACCAAAAACAATACTCGGTCACGCAATTATACGCCCTATGAGCTTCATTTTCAAATGTCCCAAACCTCCGATGCCCTCCTCGCTTCTGAATCTTCTTTTAAGTAATCATGGTACGAGATGAAGGAAAATAAGTAACGAACAAAAATCGTCAGGCGCGAACCAACATTCAGATAGTAGAACACTCACTCACTATTGTTGTCTGCTCTCCAAAGTCCCAAGATCTACGACGTAAATAATATCTCGGACGTGTAGACTGATGATGCAGACAGATAACGCTGTGTAGTTCGGACAATCGGAGCCTGTGCATGCTGCACTGGAAAGAAATAAATGCTAAAGAAATTTTGATCGCTACAAGGGTCCGGGTAATATCTCAATACGGTTTTTTGCTGGATCTATAATAGGTAAATAGTGCAATATTGCACGGGGGCCGACGTATTATTCTCAGAGAAGAACAACAAACTTCTTCGGTTGAATCGCTTCAACGCAGATACCGATCCGCCGATTCCGCTAGCCACAGCCGATCTGCCTGCACCGCTCCTGCACAATTTTCTCGCACGGCTTTGGCACTGCGAAATCGAACATGCAATAATCGACTGCCACGTATTCGCAAACCTCAAACAATTCAACTTCACGAAATGAATACTAAATGGTTGCCATGCGAGATGATTATATCTGCGACGTGTAGCTCATATATTTCTGGATTGTAAACATGTCGCGTCATTGACCATTCGCGCCTGAAAACATCGGGTAGTCACGGAGCTAGTGCTTCGTGGCACAAACGGCTATGAATTACGATAGAATACAAAAAAGCACAACCGCTAGAAGGGTCTCCTTGTCCAGTTGAATATCGTGTTTGATCTTGCCTTTGTCGTGCCTGTCGCGCACTGAATCTCCCCACGGCAGGGCCTCCTGCCGAAAAAACTTCTCCATGTTCTCGGGGCTAAGGTCGCCCACAAAATCCATACTGCTGGGTAGCGAGGCCGCCTGCACATAGCTGTGGCTGGTGCATTTACACTCCGCGTCTGGCAGTTGTTGCGCCGCCGGAAGCCCCTCGTTCCATTCCTCACCCCGGTACTGGAAACAAGTCGTCACCCGCTTGACCCACGCTCTAATCTTCTCGGGACCATATTTTTCTGAATTCTTTTCTGAACGGGCCGCCGCTCCGCTTTTCCGCGGAAGGAATATGTCCTCTGGTTTTTGACGATATTCACATTCTTTGAAGCCGCTCAGAAAGTGCTCCACAGGCTCTCGTACGAAGGTGAACAGCTTCGCACTCGGTGCCACCAAACGCAGCTTGCTGATGTCGTGATCAATATGAAATCTGAAATCGTCGTTCCTCGCGGATAATTGTGTTTTGGTATTGTTCGCGTAACACTTGATTGATAACGGACGGCGCTGACAAATATTCTGCGCGTGAGACCATGCGAGGTGCAATATGTGCACTGCACTCTAATTTATAATACTTGGTTGCGAATGATCATCCTACGCAGACTGACTATGATCTTTGACGAAGCAATACACCAATAATAGTCAACACACCTCTTGAGCCGGTCGACCACACGCTTCTCAGTGTTCTCCCCGCAGTTCCTCACAACGCTAGTGCCGCCACTCTTGAACACGTGTACGTACAGCCAGCGAATCTTAAAACCAGGGTCCGGCGGACAGCGCGCGTAGGGGGCTCGCGCCTCGCCGGCGCGCACACCCACCCGATGGGCCCATTGTTCGCCAACGTCACGAACATTCTGCGCCGCAAACCAGTCCGTCAGCTTGCGCTCGAAAAGGGAACTGCTTTCCGAGGAAGACCGGACGCTCGGGGAACGACGGATGCCGTTATGAACACAGCTCCGAAAAGCCTTCGTATGATGCTTTCTGCCCTTCTTCCGCAACCGCTCCAGCCCCTCTTTCTCCTCGTCCTCTACGGGAGAAAACGGGCGCTGCACAGGCGCTTCACCAGGCTGGTTACCCTGCGCGTACTGCCGCAGCCTCTGTTCCGGAGCCGGGAGCTCCAGCTTCCGTCTGTAGCCGGATCTATGGCTTGTTGACTGGACATCGTCGTCAATCGCTACCGAACGACCGACGGACGGATAGCCAGACCTGTGCGGGCCCCTGCAGGAACTCAAAAAGAACCACCGCTGCGCAAAACCGAGAAAAAAGAGAGCCGCAGCTTGTGTGATCCAAGAAAAAACTGACATTCTTCTATAAATATTCGTATTGATATACCGATGCCGATTGTGGCTCTACGGCGAGTACTTGTTTCGTCTTCTTCCAATCACCTGTCCACATAAATCGAACAGAATCAACATGAAATCTCCCTCTTAACACACAGCTCCTTTTCTATGTCACATTCATAATATGATACGTGAATATGGCGTTGTGAGCATCGAATATGCCGATTAAATATCGTCATCAAGAACTCCCGCATTAAAGTTGGTCCGCGATCACTACCCCCGGTTATACCAGTTGCAAGCCTTTCCTCACTGGCCGGTCCGCTGCTCCTAGTAGTCACTGGCTGCCCGCACCGCGAAGTTGGCTCCCTGGCTGTTCGAGAAATTCACTCCCCGACTGCTCGTAGTGTTCCGAAGACTCACCGTCCTGGACTCTCGCGGCCATTATCGGGTTGTGTTCTCCGCTGCAGCGATCCCCGATAGTCTTGCAATCCTAGATCACATGTTTTTTGAAGAATACCGTCCTATACACTCCCAGCAGGCGGGCACTTCTATTGCTCATCGGAGTACGTATTACAATGCCTGGTAAATACGGACGCGATAGGGAAAATCCATTGACCTAGTATATGTCTTCAGATATTATGTTAGGAAGGTATCCATACATGCTGCCCAGTGTGGGTACTGCAGACGTCTGAGAACGCCTTGGCGGCAATTTCGACGAAAGTCTTGGGGGTCGAGGTCGGTCCACCTGCAAACATTTTGAAAATGATGAGATTGCAACCAGTGCTGACCACACTTTCTAGAATAGAATGTACGTCTCTTCAGTTCTATCAAGTCTGTAATTGATAACTGCGTATCATAGTGCTAATACGATTGCCTAGAGAGCACTGGTACGAGATTAAAAGACGGAAATACGATTGCCGCCGGAGTCATGCGACGTTGTGTACCGAAATTCGCGTCCATCGTATGCGGTCAGCTTCGGCACATCATACGTGTTGTCCTGTGGTTGTCATTTTGGATATCTCACCGAGCTTCCGCGGAAATCATAGACATATGCAGACTCTGACACTACTCAAAGTATTAGTGCAACAATCCTACATGATACCTAGAATATCATCATACCTCTAAACACGACTCTAGATACGGCAGACAACTCGTGATGTACAACTATAATCGCACGCGATGCACCTAGACTATTAATCAAACTGAAAAAAAAGACCTTTTGCAAATGCGTATAAACGCAGCAGAGCTTCCTCGCGAAAAGACTGGCGTGCGGCTCTTTGGCGTTTATCCAGACTTCTCGGGGAACCGACAAAATGCGATGGTCGGTTCCGTTCGTTGGTGGCATCGTGCGCACGAAGGAACACTGGTGCGCATCGAGCGGACTTCTCCCATCCACGGCTTTGCCCTCCGGCACCGCCCCGGGATTGTTAATGTTCTCTCTCCGCGTGGAATGCACCTCCCGAAAAGCGAATGCAGCCTGCAGGAAGAGAACTGCTGCGCCTCGGGCGAAAAAGAAAAGGGGGGAGTGCACCATGATTCGCAACTACTTACTGCGAGGACAGTCGTCCATCATTCGCGTACTAGAACTCTTGTAGAAGGAGGAAATCACGAGAGAGGGCGCACAATGCTATTCTGAACTGATGGGCAACTGTATATTACGAATAGCGTCCCTTGAACGAACATAGATAGGTAGAAGAACACTATGCCGGTCTCTTCCCGCCTCCTTCGGTCTTGCCAACGATCGAGCTTTTCCCGATGAAATCCTCCCAGTTGGTGCCGTCGAATTCTTCTACCTTCGCGCTCAGGGCACCGCCTCCGCCTGGCGGGTAATCGTCCATGCAATAGATCGTGACCGCAAAGCCGTCCGGGTTACTTCTCGGCACGTATAGCGGGCAGACGCCGCAAATCTCGCAGTGGAGGTGCCTCGCCGTCCGCGTGTTGAACCGATATTCGGTTAAAAAAGGGTGGATATTTTCGTCCTGCTCCGGAAGATTCTCCTTTGCGCTCGTCTGGATCCGTTTCGCATTCCTCCTGCAGCCGGCGTCGTCCTCTTCTTCCCGCAGCGTCGGCGGCAGCCACTGAAAGTTCTGCTGCGTCACCACAAAGTGGTGGTTCTGCTTCATAAAACAGATGGAACAATTGCACTTGTAAACGTCGACCGCATCCGGGATGTTAGCCGCGAAACGCACGCGACCGCAGTGACAACCACCCTCACGCCACTTGAGGGTCCCTCCAGGGGGACCCGCAACCGGGTCCGGTGAAACGGCTCCAACAGTGCTGGTAGCAGCGGTCGCCATTTTTCGTATGATGAATTCGGGGGAAACTGAAATAGATGAGCTGCGGTCGTGTTTTCTGGATATCATATCAACAGGAGTTCGTTCTGAAATTAGATTGATGAGAAACAGGCTACTCCTACAGATCGTGAACAAACCCGTGATTTGATTGCGCAGAAAGTCCTTCAATCGAAACTTACTTTTTCAAAAAATCACGAAGGCATGTTATAATATGATTGATCTGCAGGAGCATTGAAAATATTAGTAACACGAAGGAATGCGCGTCTTGAGATACAAACACATGATGGCATAAAAATTGAAAAATGATCATGATTTTCACAGAACTGCTCGGGAGAAACAAAAAGAACTTACCCACACATCTTTCGAAATGAATTCACTACCGATATACTCTCAACCCTCCTATACTCTCAACCCTCCATGTCCGTCCA
>Ga0099797_101809_pt1 | contig 10466 bp, 5 predicted proteins | sample Uncmet_Sort48C_1_FD_89871 | JGI IMG/M metagenome (GOLD analysis project Ga0099797, IMG submission 89871) | Marine eukaryotic communities from CALCOFI LINE 67, Pacific Ocean - C012_Sort48C_1 | ecosystem: Environmental > Aquatic > Marine > Oceanic | place: Pacific Ocean: Monterey Bay | collected...
ATAAGAGTTATCGTGTAGGGTTTAACCGTTTTAAGTTACCGAACTGACTATTTAGAGTGAGATGGGAATAATAATATCCGATAATATATATTAGTGGCCAAATATCAGTAATATTACTTGATAATTATTTTTATATAAAAATTCCTGATATGTTATTATTGACACAGTACAGTACATGTACTGTGTCAAATAAACAGCGCGACACGTGGACAGGCGAGCTGTGGATGGGCTACGTGTATAAACTATAAACTTAGCACTGTGGTGGAGCGTATAAGAACCTGTGGCATAACCAGTCGTCTAGTTCGCTAGCCTTAGCTACTACAGTAGAGCTAGCCTGGCTAGCTATTATTAAAATATACCGCGAAGCACCGAACTGCTGGCCAGCTGGCCAGCTGGATACATGCATCATCATGTAAAAAAAAAATGCGCAAGAAGAGCACCACACACACACATATCCTGTGTGGCAAACGTGTGGCTATTAATACTATTATTTCAGTTTTTATATTTTATATATATATACTTGAGGCAAATTGCAACAAGCGTATGTAACAGTATTGAATAAAAGTTTAATAGCTAATATAACATTATTTTCTGATTTTAAATCCGTTTGCGTACAGCCTTGAAAGAAAAAAAGTACGAACTATGAAAGGATTGTTTTTTTTATCACTTGTACTAACAATAGTCAGCTCATCACGGGCGGTCTCCTCAGTTATCAAACCGCACGTGGCACTACAAGCTTACGACCTCGGCACTGTCGATAACGCTTATCGCCTATCTAATTTACGCATTGGATTGAAGACAGATGATGATGCTGTTGAATTAGAGGCAGAATCTATCACTACCGATGGCATGTCAGAAGAAGAAGTTACAAAGCTCACAGAGTCAGAAGAAAAATTTGAGTTTCAAGCTGAAGTTTCGCGGTTGATGGATATTATCATTAACTCACTGTATAAACAAAAAGAAATCTTTTTGCGCGAATTAATCTCGAACGCAAGTGACGCCTTGGATAAGATAAGATTTTTATCATTGTCCGAGGATGGTATACTTGGCGAGGGAGAGAATAAAAAATTAGAAATTCGAATTAGCTTTGATAAAGAAAAAAGAGTTTTGACTCTTCGCGACCGTGGCGTTGGTATGACAAAGCAGGATTTGATACAAAATCTGGGTACAGTGGCTCGCTCTGGTACTACACAGTTTGTGGAAGCAGTAGCTTCTGGTGCGGATACTAACTTAATTGGTCAGTTTGGCGTCGGATTCTACTCAGCATATCTTGTCGCTGATAAGATACAGGTTGTCAGTAAGCATAATGATGACGAGCAGCATATTTGGGAATCCACTGCAGATGCAACTTTCAGTGTTGCTGAAGATCCTAGGGGTGACACTCTTGGACGTGGGACTGAAATTAAGTTGTTCTTGAAAGAAGACGCGTCTGAGTTCTTAGAACAAAGTAAACTCGAAGATTTAGTTAAGCGATATTCTGAGTTTATCACATTCCCTATCTATCTACATAAATCAAAGACAGAAACTGTTGAAGTTCCAATCGATGATGATGACGATGGCGAAGAAGAAGAAGAAGAAGAGGAAGAAGAGGAAGAAGAAGAGGGAGAAGAAGAAGAGGAAGAAGAAGAGGGAGAAGAAGATGAGGAGGAGGAAGAGCCAAAAACAAAAACCGAGACAAAAACGGTATGGTTTTGGCAACATATCAATGATCAACCCGCAATCTGGACTAGGGATAAGAGCGAAATTACGGAGGAAGAATATAATCAATTTTTTCAGAGTCTTAGCGGCAAAAAGGGCAGTAGCGATGATACACCTCTGTCATGGATTCATTTTCGTGCAGAAGGGGAAATAGAGTTTAAATCAATCTTATATGTACCCAAATCAGCACCGTATGATATGTATGATAATTATTATGGCAAAGCCAGTGGTATGCGCCTTTATGTAAGGAAAGTTTTGATAACGGACGAATTCGAAGATTTAATGCCTCGGTACTTAAATTTTATTCGCGGTGTTGTTGATTCAGATGACCTACCATTGAATGTATCCCGCGAAACTTTGCAGCAACACAAAGTGCTACGTGTTATGGGGAAAAAACTCGTTCGTAAAGCATTGGAAATGTTACGAAAACTCGCTAATAAAGCAAAGAAAGAGGAAGATGATTCAGCTGAAAGTGAAGAAGGCGAAGAAGGGGCGGAAGGAAGTACGGATGGAACGGAGAAGGCAGAGGATGATTACTTGAAGTTTTGGGAATCGTTTGGGAAAAATATCAAGTTAGGCTTAATAGAAGATTCATCGAATAGGACAAAACTTTCAAAATTGTTACGTTTTAAGTCAAGTTTTGACGATGGTGAGAAATGGCATTCACTTGAAGATTATGTGTCTCGCATGAAGGATAATCAAGCTAATATTTACTATATATCAGGTTCGAGCATGGAGGCGGTGAGAGATTCCCCATTTATGGAAAAAATGAGGTCAAAAAATTTGGAAGTTATCTTTTTGGTCGATCCAATTGACGAGTATGCGATCCAGAACCTGACAGAATTTGATGGAAAGAAATTGCAATCAATAACTAAAGAAAATTTAAAGTTTGGCGATGAGGAGGATTCTGATAAAAAGCGTGATGAGCTTTACACAGAAAATTTCAAAGGTTTGACAGAATGGATGAAAGGGATTTATGGGGACAAAGTGGAAAAGATTGCTGTATCAAATCGTGTTGTTGATACCCCTTGCCTTTTGGTAACATCGCAATACGGTTACTCTGCAAATATGGAGCGCATCATGCAAAGCCAGGCCTTTGCTGATAATAAGCGAACATCGTACTTGGTAAGCAAGAAGACAATGGAGATTAATCCAAGGCACCCAATAATGATTGAATTGAAAAAACGAGCGGAGGAGAGCCCTGATAATGACGATACCAAGGATCTAGCTCTTCTAATTTATGACACAGCACTTTTAAATTCAGGATTCCAAATGGAAGATGCGACAGGCTTTGCTAGTAGGATGTACAAGCTATTCAAAGCCGGTCTTTCTTTGGAGAGCCTAGAGCTTGCTCCAGAAATCGAAATTCCTGATGATGACGATGTTGAAGGAGAGTCAGATGAAACCGAGGAGGCCGAAGTTATTGAAGATGATGAAAAAAAAGAACTTTAATACCTGAGACTTAGAATCCGTGTCAAGAAATATTTTTATGATAATATCAAAAATATTATATGACCCACGGCTGTAAAGATCTGTAGATTTTGGAAAAAACACTAAAATGAGAGGAAATTTCCTATGGCTCAAATCGGCAAAGATTTCCCTCAATCAAACGCCGATAACTCAGCCAAGTTTTAAGCACACTTCTAATAAAATTTTGCAATCAAGTGGAAAAAAATATCTTTGACGTGCGCATAAAATTCTATTTAAATAACCTTAAATTTGAAATTTTACCCTTGTAGTATGTGTCCTGCTTGATGTCATATCGACACCGAATGTGACGATTTTTGTAATGCTGTGTACCTGCTATTTGGCCCTAAACAGTGAAATAACATAACGAAATTAGCAGGTACATAGGATTAAAATTGCAAAAATACGCTCAAAGTCCTTTCATTATTGTGAAAGGGCAAAATTATTCATCATTCACATCATAGTTGAAATTAGTATGGACATAGGCTGGACTAAAAATGGAAAATTTCAAAATCATAAAAGGTAGTTTATTGGGAATATACATACATGCCTTTACCAAAATAAGTATCCACGATCAATTTATATATGTTTGGTAATAATCTTACCAAGTATATTAATATTTCTGTATCTACTTCATATTTGAATAACCGTTGAAAGTTCAAAAAAACGCGTAACCCTGTAGCTGTAACACTACTTGATAGGTGGTCTTTCACATCATATCTATATTCGATATATGTACACAATTAATAATCTTTATATGTTTGTATCATATATGAACTCTCAAATTTACATTGTATACATATTTCCATACTTTTCATCATGTGAATTTCACTTTATCACTATATATACAAGAGTATGTTAATGTTATTATTAAATTTGAATTTAGTTAATAATTATAACATATTATTCTTGCGATTGAGTATTGAGCATATTACTTTAACACGAGAAGTGTAAAATTATTATAACTTAGATTTTAACCATTATTATAAATATACATTTAATTAAATTATATAAATATCATATAATATTTAAATTATATATCATATCATATTTAATTTTTCTAAAATGGGGCTATTTGGGCGAGTTTTGTCCTATATTTCTTTAGTAACAATTATAGTAGTCTTTAGTATATTTACAAATTTTACCGAAATTGTCTGACTATTTTAGCTATATTATAGTACTAATTTAGTTAAAAATACAGTATATGGTATAATATATTGACAAAATATAGTGGGGTAGTAGTGAAAAGTGACTAACACATTAGCATATAAATACAGGGTAAAAACGCGATTTTTAAAAACGAGTAGGTATCAAAAGTTGGTGTATTTATCCTATATATGCACTTTTACTGTAATGCTTTTACTGTAATGCTATGTATAAAAACTATATATCTAAGTCACACTAATAGCATTTGACCGGTGTTAGCCCACCGTCGGATAAAGGCCGAATGGCCCCGACGTTGTGGCTAATCACGCGGGCAAAGCGCCTAAATGAGGTCCTCCGACATTCCTTTCCCTGCTTCGCAAATTAGTGACTAGTAAGGCTGCTTATTACATAAAATATGCCTTTTAAATATGCTAAAATGGACCATCATAAAAAAATATTTGTTTGGTGTTATAATATATTTAAATTATACACATCTATATAAAAACGATGACTATTCCATTATAGCAACATATTTTTGTATCTCTTAGGCCACATATATACCAACTGGCACATATATTTAGATTTAATATTGGCCAATAACTTGCAGAGATACACGTTATTGACCAAACATGAAGCAATTATTTATTTATTTTTATTTTTTTCAACACCAAGGCATGCGTAACATTGATTATTATTTTTCAATTCTATATAAACATCCATAAACATTCAACTGAGAAACCTATTACAAAATCAATATCCAACATTGGCAAATTTGTGTTGTATGCTTACACTTTCCAGTAAAATCTCCCTTAACTAGCCAACAGAAACTCATGCGGCAGCCACGAAAACATTTCCCGCTTTCCAACAAGCGGTGTCCTTTTCAAGTGGTCTAAATTGAGCGAAACAAAAGTCTTTGTGTCAAGAGACAAGCTTTGTTTACTAGTATTCTTAATACAGTAGTCAAAAAAATTGGTTTGTGTATATTTGTGTTTGGCGTGCTGGTTGCTACTAGCGGAAGTAGGCCACTTATGGCATACATGGAAATGGTTATGGATATTTTGCTGACAAGTAGTTTCAAGTTGTAACGATTTATTCCAAATAGATGCTACCTTTCCACCTTCATGTCCAAGACCGTGAAAGCACTTATCATTAGTGCAAATACAATATCCAGAAGAAATTTTTGCTGCAAAGGAAACTCCAGTATTATGAGAGATAACAATACCTGCATAACGTTTATGATTCACAATTTCATAAGCAGGGTTTATACTAAGAAAGGAACCCCCAATTACTTCAATGCGTGTATGCTTAAGCATTATGGCAGTCTTCGTCCAGTTCCATACTGCAGTGCGAATTAGTATAATAACTATTTTGATAATTATATTTTGTCTACGGATAAGCAACTGACTTTCACTTTAACTCTAGACTTGAATATATTCAGGGCGTTTGGTTTCGAAGTTTGGTCTATTTATACATAAAATATCTAATACTGGATGGTAATGCAGTAATAGGGAATTAAATGTTACATTATTCTGGTGTGTATATCAATTTCATATATACCAAAAAAAAATTCCAGAGTTATGCACTTATTATTATTAGTTGCATTATTACCAGATTATAGCTGGATAGCAGCTATACCTATTTTTTTTTTTTTTTTTTGAATAATAATACCTGTCCAGCTGTCTGTAGTATATGCCTTGCAAGTCATTAGGATAAATTAAAATATTTTAGCACAGCTGCTTTCCAGCTTTACCAGATTACCTATTGCCTGGATTGCCAGGATTGCCCGGCAAATTTTTAAAAGATGCTCATGATGTGATGCGTTAGCATCACATAGCATTAAAATCACAAAAATCCCAAAACATTCTTACGAATAGGTTCTTACTATAAAACAACAATTGATAACTTAAAATTATGAACTACTTAAAATTGCTAATTAAATATAACTAATAATATTGTAAATAATATGTAATAATTAAGGTACTTGAAAGAATAATAATAATTAAATAAATGCACATAATATAATGAAAAATGATACATAGATATAATACTATCTTTAGGAACTATAATTACTCTAAGAATACATATAAAATAGAAACAAGAGATATTGCGGCGTTAGCCGCTATATATGGATAACATATAGTTTACTATTTTAATTTACTATTTATATACTCAGCTTTTTCGTACTGCTTTCCTTAGAATACGATTAGTATTGGAAATTAGTAGAGCTTCTATGTGGACATGTTATGGATTTTTATACAACAGTGGTCGACCTTTGCTTAAAATTAATTATTTAAGCCAACTACATATATTATTTATAATAATAAAAAATATTGTAATATTCCTAAGACCATACATATATACGTATGATCTTTCCTTTCTTAGTTATCCTAAAGCTGTTTATATACAGATGAATATGTTTTCATTCCAGGATACTCCTGGTGGATCATTAAATCCAAGGGATTTCTGGATAGAAAATTGCAATATGAATGAAAGATTCTTGTGGCTCAACAAACAAGATGTTGAGCCGCTTTGGCTCCAGGTACAAGATGTGCCTGGATACCCAGACGTACGAAATGAAGATGAAGCGCAGACAATTGTATCTTGGTGCTGGGAAGTTGCACGGTCCTAAAGAAATAAGAGATTTCGCCGTGGAGCCAGATGCCCACAAAAGTAGTGGAAGACGCAGGAGGCGTAGGAGAAGAAAAGAAGTGGAATTAATAATAAGTAAACCCACAAAAGTAGTGGAAGACGTAGGAGACGTAGAGAAGGTAGAGGAGAAATTAAATATTAGAAAGTAGAGAAAGAATAGAATAGTAAATAGCGTAGAAGAAAAAGTAGAATATGTACGACCTAATCGGAGACGTCTGATTGGAGGATTCATACACATACATTCAAACGAACGTTTATTAATAAAGTTCTAGAAAGGAAGAGAGGTAGTATTATACATAAATAGCATTGTATGCGAGCGCAGGAGATGCGCAGTAGGGGGATAGCATAGGGAGCATACGAGGAGAGTGAAACCATATATTCGGTCATAATTATTATAAATAAAGCGGGGCGCTGGGAAACATATATATATATAGATATATATATGTAAGAGGAAGTGGGAGAGATAGATATAAAATATATATAGACGATCTGTGAGAACTAATAATATAATAACTATATAGTATAGACGATCTGTGAGAACTAATAATATAATAACTATATAGCGTAAACACGTACTATACTAATCACATACCAAGAAGAATATCTAGACAAATACAGGGTCGATTTAGAGACCTTAAAAAATTAATAAATTCCTCCAAGTGCCAAGTTTTTGCCGAGTTCTTCGCTGCGCTCATATTTTAAGGTATGGGCTGTAGCAGGGAAGAACGAAGGGAATCGAGTATTATAGATATATGTTATAAACATGTCTAAATATTATAAAGACTATGTGTGTAATTTTGTACTTATTAGAGTATGTAATACAATTTTATTTGTCCCTTGGAAGTCCCCCTAGAAAGACATTATTATATACGTGGCATTTTTATTATATACGTGGCATTTTTATCCATAATCATATATATGTATCTTAATAATCATACGTCGTATGATACGACCTTCGTAATTAATAACCATACACATTCATTCTCAAGATACCATTTGTAGCAAAATCAGCTTCCTCGTTGTTTAAATCCTTCTCTCTAGCTTGATATAAATATTGCCCATGCCCATACCTCCTGCCTTCGCGCCATTGCCCAATATAAATATTGCCATCAGCATATGTAATAACCCCATCACCATGTTTTTTCCCACTTAGAAATTCGCCTTCATATTTGTCACCATTAGCTTTGATGAAACAGCCATTACCTTCCATTACACCATTGTTCCAATCTCCTGTATAATTTGTACCATCTTGTGCGACATATTTCCCGTTACCATTTCGCTTATCATTAACGAAGTCACCATTATAGTAACTACCATCAGGGTATTGAAATATACCAGTCCCCTCGCGTACACCATTTGCCCACTTTCCCTCATATGTAGACCCATTCTTATATTTGTACAAACCAAATCCTTCTTTGCGATCGTTAACCCATTCCCCATCATAAAATTCCATTTGTGATTTTAGCATTCTGTTCCATATAAATTTTCCTTTACCATGCCTTTGATCCGAATCCCAGCAACCAATATACAGATTCCCATCATTGTAATACAATTTGCCAAAGCCATCTTTTTTTCCATTTTTCCATTCTCCAATATAGCGATGCCCCACGGCATAATTCATTTCGCCTTGCCCGTCTAGCTTATCATCTTTAAAAAAACCATTATATTTATTTCCATTTGCCCAGCTAAATATACCCTTGCCATCCTTATGTCCACGATCAAATTGACCCTTATACTGATCGCCATTTCCATAATTAAAAATGCCACGGCCATGAATACTGCCATCTTTAAAAAAACCTTTGAAAATACCGCCATTTTTCAATTTTAGAATCCCCAAACCATTTCTCATACCATTATTCCACATTCCATCGTATAAGTTACCGGAACCTTTGTAAAACATAACTCCTTTTCCGAGTACTCTATCACGTTCCCATCGTCCAACATACACATCGCCGTTTGAAAAAATAGCCTTTCCATAACCATCCCGCCTACCCATGAACCAATTTCCCGCATATATCTCACCATTTGGCTGTACAAATTTCCCTTGCCCATTAAACCGACCGCGTTCCCAATCTCCTATGTACCGTGCACCATTTGAAAACGTTCCAATGCCCTTACCATGCCTACGATCATCTTTCCATAGACCCTTGTATGTTTCCCCAGTTGAATATCTTATGAACCCTTTACCATTTGCTTTTCCATTTTTACATGTGCCCATAAATATGTGACCATTTGCCTTTGTAAACTTTCCAATTCCATGGTATTTGCTATTTAACCATTTGCCTTCATAGACATCGCCATTCGCAGACTTTAAAGTTCCATAGCCGCACATTTTACCATATTCCCATTCGCCAACATATTCTTCCCCGTTTGGATGTTTCAAGTTACCTTTTCCGTGGCGCATTCCATGCACCCAAACACCCTCATATACTTTTCCATCATGCCCACGAAAAATGCCATGGCCATGCCTGTACCCAGCCTTCCATTGACCGACATAAACATCGCGATTTGAATACGTCATAACGCCATGCCCGTCCATAGTACCAGACAAAAGGCTGCCAACGTATTTAGCGCCACTAGAAAATGCACGTGTTCCCTGCCCTTTTCTAATTAAATTTTTATATACTTCTTCCCCCCTTCGTTTTAAATCACCAATTTTAACAGGTGCAGTGTGAGGTCTTGCAAAATTTAATTCCTCGGCATGTCTAAAGATATTAGGGGTCATTTCTGTGCTATCAATTATTGAAGACATATTGGTACTTGTAAGTGGCTGTGTAGTACTTGGACGACTCAAACGTTCGTTTGTTTTGATTTTATGAATGCTTGGTAACAATGACGCCAATTTTGGTGATGCTATTGACTCTTTTTCAATAATTTGAGGCTCATTTTCTAGAATAGTCAAATTAATAATGCCGTCATTGTTTCTCAAATCTAAAGATGCCCTTTGTCCTTCAGCGCTTTGAAGATGATCCTTTAACTTGGAAAATGCATCTGTATCCATTGAACCCGGACCTGTTACAGCAAGCATTGGGGCATCGGCTGCATTTTTCAACTTTATTTCCCTCTCTTGAGCGCGCCATTCTCCTTCTTCGTTGACCTTTTCCTCAAAATACTTATGTAAAGTAATACCATCGAGATTTGATAATATCGACGGTGTAATTGGTCTATTGTTTGTCATGTCACGAATGTGCTTATCCACATTTGACTTTCCTAATTTAATTCCTAACACCCCACCAGTAGTAGATGGTCGCATAAGCTGTAACTTTTTTTTTAATGCTAGGGCGGCTTTCTTTTTCTCTCTTGCTCGAGTTTGATCTTTGCGACGCTTTCTTTCATACGCATGTTTAGACATTGGCCCCTTTTGTGCTTGCTTGGCAGGCCATTCCGGTACTACGCCTTCTTCACGTAAGGACTGTTCATAACCTGGCCTCGTTTTCAATTCATTTAAAACTCGTCGTCTTATACCTAAAAATGCACTATCTGCTGCAGACTGTGGGCGCAAGTCC
>Ga0099797_101810_pt1 | contig 10465 bp, 4 predicted proteins | sample Uncmet_Sort48C_1_FD_89871 | JGI IMG/M metagenome (GOLD analysis project Ga0099797, IMG submission 89871) | Marine eukaryotic communities from CALCOFI LINE 67, Pacific Ocean - C012_Sort48C_1 | ecosystem: Environmental > Aquatic > Marine > Oceanic | place: Pacific Ocean: Monterey Bay | collected...
TCGTTCGCAGTGTCCCGCGCCGCGTCTTCGGCCTTCCTTCGCTTCAGAGCTTCCTCCTGCTCTTTCTTCAACTGCATCTCCTCCGCCCGGCAGTCGTCCATCTTGGCCTCCTGCTCCCTCAATTTTCGCGTGAGCTTCTCGGTCTCCTCCTGCGTCTTCATCTGCTCCTTCGCGGCCTCCTCCCGCACCCGCCGCTCCGCCTCCGCCGTTTTTCTTTTCAGATCGTTCAATAATTTAGCCCGCTCCTGCCCCGCCTCCGCCTTCATGCGCGCCGCCGCGGCCTCCGCCTCCGCGCGCACCAGCGCGGCGTCATGCTTATTTAGGTGTTTTTCATTGTCACTGAATGCCTGTATTGTATGATTCGAAAAGAAGAAAACACACATCTAGCTAGAAAATACGGCGCTCTTGAACCGGAAAACAGCCAAGGAAGAAAATGGGAAAAAGAAGGCGCAGGAAGAGATGAAGAAGGAAGAAGTGAAAAAGAAGCAGGAAGAGGCCGCAAAAGCCAGGCACGCCGAAGAGCGCAAAAAGCGGGACGCCGAGGAGGAAGCGGAAAAAAAGAAGCAGGCCGAAGAATCCGAGAAAAAAAAGCAGGCCGTAGAAGCGGAAAAGAAGAAGCAGACGCCGACAGAAGAGGCGTCGAAGAAAGAGTCGACAAAGGGAGGGAAAGACTCGAAAATTAACAATGTCGGGCTCGGCTTATTCGCGGACCTCGCGTTCGGACGCACGCTGTTCACGTCTTTTTCGGGCTCCGACCCGGATGACAAGGACAAGAGCGTGCAGAAAAACCTGCAAGAGAACTTCGAGCGGCTGATGGGCGGTCCCTTTAAGAAGGTTATGTGCCGAGTGACCCAGGACGCTCTGCTACAGTCCAAAGTCCTACCCGCCGCGGAAGGGGCCGCTTTCCAAAAAGCCCTCGAGGCCGACCCCGCCATCTCGTGCCAGGCGCATTTTGTGTACGCAGGCGAAAAGAAGGAGGTTCCTCCTCCGAATGATAAGGGGGTAGCTGCAAAAGAAGAGAATAAGAATACCGAAAAGACTGAAAACACAAAAGGTGGCCAGGGAAGTAGTGGAGCAACAGAGCAGCAGACGCAAATCCAGGAGGACGACGCTGCAAGGGTGCGCATGGCGCGGGAGACTCCCACTGTAACGAGTCCCGACGACCTCCTCTTGGACGCCCTTTCCACGAAGAAGACGTCGTCGCTTGCTGCCGTCTCGCGCCTCGAACTACTAAGTACGGAACTAACCACGGCCGGGAAGCCCAGCGAGGGGCCCGACAGCATGAGCGACTTGCAGCGAAGACTGGCGGAGCTGAAACAGAAGGCTTTGGTTGAGCAGGCGACGGGCGGCGGAGCCGGCGAAGAGAAGATTTCGGGCGGAACAGGAACGACGATATCGTCGAGTGAAAAGACGCAAAAGGAAGACACTTTTACTCTAAAGGATCCGCTCACACCTAAAAAAGCTACAGAGACGCTTTCTGAAAAAACCGCAGCAGCTCCTCTTGAAAAAAATATCATTGGCCCGTCGTTTCCCGACCTAGCAGAGAGTGGTGGGAAAATAGTTGAAAGCGCGACCACCGGGGTTGCACGCTTAGAGAACAAAAAAACACCACCTAGCGACAATCTCGCACAACAACAACAGAAGGAGACCAGTGCCTCTTCCAAGGACAATAAGAATACGAAAAGCCAAAAAGAAGAGGAAGGAGAAACTCTACAGTACTACAAATGTGAGATTCGCGTATTTTTGTCACAAGTGCCCAACGCGCAAAAGCTGGTCGAGGCGATGGAAGCTTCGGAACAGAGCGGGCGTGCGCTGCTCACAAACGCCCTGGCCGCCGAGTTGCGTCCCGAGTTTCCGAAGATTCATCTTACCCTCAGAAACCACTCTTTGAAGTGGCGCGAGGCGAAGCTCGTAAACGAAATTCCTTCGGCGAAAGATTTGAAGGAAGATTCGAAAAAGGCGGCGGCCGTGTTAGCGGAGATAATTGGAAAGGATGCAGCTTTGAAAAGTGCGAATTCGAAACTCGAAAAAGCTGAGGAGGCAAAGAAAAAGGAGAATGCCCACGAGGAGGCTTCCAAAAAGAAGAATGCGGAAGAAGAGGCTCTAAAAAAGAAGAACCAAAAGAAAGATCCCGTAGAGGAACGGCCGCGGGGTGGCTATTGGACCGAGGGGGTGTGTGCGGAGCAAGCGAAAGTCGCGCAGAGCCCGCTGAAGACGGACCCGTTATCGAGCGATCACAGGTTCAAGGGAAAACTATTGGCAGATTTATTGGCGGACGAGGACAAAAATATTTCAGAGAAGAAGGATTTTTCGGACAAACTGTTCGACGCGGTCTTCGACGAATGTTTAGCGGCCTGCGAGGACGCACGCGCCAAGGACAGGGCCTATCAGAGCGTGGTGGTGAAGCGAAGGAAAGCACTGCTGAAGGATCCGCACGCGGCGCACTGCTTCTGTCACGCGTGCGCCGGCGCCACACAGGGTCTCGTGGCTGTGTACAAAAACAAAGACCCGGAGAACGACTTGTATCTTACGTGGAACCACGAGAGCACCGGAAATTCCGACCGCTCGAGTAGTAAGGAGAACAATTTTTTTAGTATTACCTCTTCAAAAACTGCCGAAAAGGATTTTAAGAGTCGCGCAGCCATGGACGACGCGGGCTTTTCCTTTGCGGGCTTCTCCAAGGGCGCTTTGCAGGGACCGTTGGAAGAGCGTACTGTAGAAAACGGAAAATGGTGGGACCAGGCCAACTACGCGAAGTTGAAGACCGACTGCGGGGACACCCCTTACGCCACGTTCTTCGGGAGCGGGTGGGGCAAAATTTCGTTCCGCATGAGCGGTCAGGGCACGGCCACGGTAGAGTGGCGCCAGTGCTTCCTATACGGTGGAAAAGATTCGTCTAAAAATGTTTCTTCTGACTCTTCTTCTAAGGATCTCGAAAAGGTCAAGGGGCACACGCTGGAGGTGGCCGTAAACGGGCAAAAGAAAGCAGGGGTAGAGGTGGGCTCCGCGGAAGAGGGAAAGTGGCAGAAGACAAAATTTAAATTCCAAAATGCGGACCTCTTGGAGCTAGTGCAGCGGGGCTACGTGGCCGCGCAAATGAGAGCGTTAACGGTGGAGTAGCGTTTTTACGTCCAGTCTATTTAGTACGAAATACTGCTATGCAGAACAAAACAAAAAATATGTTTAGTCACGGACAGTGAGTATCGATTAAGTGCATTTCTGCAGCTATTCTTTCTGATATTGAGAGTATTTTGCGAACGTAAAATATGGCTTAATAGTCACGTTATTAATAATCCGCCAATTAAAAGGCGGAAATTGAAAAGTGTTTTTTCATTGTTATTTAAATTGATACGCAACATACTGCATATGATACGGACGTCGACATGAATTTCATGCAAATAATAGACATAATCAATGTTGAAAGATTGAATCAGGCCAACTCAGCACACGCTCAGCTGTCGCTGAGGTTCCACAAAACTCAGCACAACGCAGATTTTTGTCTTACATCATAAGCATGCACCAAACAATTATCATGGCGTGGCATAATCCATTGTCACTGTCATCTCCACGGCATATCATATTTGTATTCAAACGCTCAGAATCATGATTCACTGCAATGGATACAATATACGGACACTGCATTTTTTCGAGCTCCAGCGATGAACGTTTAATAGTCGCGGATAACCGTTTTAAACTACAACAGTGTTTTTCAACGCGTGTTCGTGCCGGTGTGTATGCTCTATGTGTTTCCAAATGAATGATGAAAATGATGATGAGTATGATACTGTGACGTCGTCGCGTGACCTTCCTGCTGGTGTGTTGTTTTAGAGGTGTTTATTTTTGATGAGCAAGGTTCAATGCGTTGTTGTCGTATCATAGTCCAATGATGCGCGGAGATCGGTATGCTAATTAATGGTCCATGTAAAAATTATAAAAAAACAAAAAATAGATGATACCTTTGTCAAATATCGCGCAAGATTGTGTATCGGTATATAGCACGTTTTTTTATCGGTACATTACACGACGCAATGGACTGCAATGGACTCCTCATATCGTAAGTAAATTTCTATGATGAATTATTGATTGTCTAAATTTTGAAAAGCTGACCTTGAATCAACACAATTTTGATAATTTATCAACACATTGAAAAAATCAAATCGACGCGTTGTTTGAGTATACCATTAAATCATATTTTTTATCGGGACGCTCGGTCGGAGTGACAGGGACCCTGACGACGACGCCGGTTATACTGATGTGCAGCCCAGTGGCTCCTGAGGAACTTATGGGATGCTCTTCGTAAAGCGCCTCCCTGTTGTCGCGCGCGGAGTGTTTCCACGGAGCGGAGTGTGTGACCCTGGGGTGCAACAGGGGTCGTCGTGGCCAAACAGGGTCGTCAGAGCGTCTGGAAAGCCAGGAGAACGAATTGAGTGAAAAATTCCCAAAGAACGCGCCCAACCGATAAGATTATCGTGCAGGATATCAATAATAGTACAAGCAAAATCATTTTTTTGAAAACGTTGCATCACTACTACTTGAGTCCCTGTTTATCAATATTCCATTTAATCGTTATTTTTTGAACTAACTATTGGATATCGAGAGCTCACAAAGAGTATAGAATTCCCGGGGGCCCTCCTGCTTGGTGCGTTACTAATAGCGGGGCCGATTGAGTAGACTAGACAGTATGTCTTATTACGGCGACTCTGGCATGCACGGCGGCGGCGCAGGAAACCCGCATCAGGCACAGCTTTCTTTATTATAATTATTATTTTTGCATGTATTGACGGGCCGTATGCAGTATTCTGCATATTCAAAAAAAGAAAAGAACGTATTCTATAGATCAGTGACGCCAACAAATATTATAAAAAATCTCTAAGGGATCCCAACAGGCACAGCAGGGTAATCCTAACAGCTCGGCTAACCAATTCAGCAACTACGCAGCCAGTAGCGGCTCTGGTAGCAACTTCGGTGGCCCAAATGCACAGTTCGGGAATAACCCCAACGCAGCGCAGTTTCAGCCTGGGCAAGGGGTTTCTTTATATCATAACCCTTTTCGTATAATAGTTAGGGCAGTTCTATGTATCACATTACTAATATAAACATTTGATAGATATCTAAAATTTCGGCCGCAGAATAAACCAAAAAACCAGCAGCAGTCATGGGCACAAAGTGGCGCCCGAAATAACGCGTCACAGGGCGGTTCGCAGGAGGTTGCTTTTTTTTTTGAATTATGAAGTTGCCCTAGGACTTCGGTCCGATATGGGCTCATGACGTGTCAAATTGAAATTTTGATCGCAGCAGCAGCACCTGATTTGGATACAATGAATGCATCTCAGACCCTGATATTGATATCGCATTGACCGTGAAGTGAATAAATATGCCAGGCTATGATGAACCAGCAGCTCTATTTCGCGGGGCAGCAGGGCGCTAATTTCTATGGTTCTTTCTTTACTTCGCTCTTTGTATCAAATATTATACGAATCGATTAATAATGGGCTGTAGTGTACGCGCATATGTGACCGTGTGTGTGTGTCGGTAGGTGTGTGCTTATTATTCATAAATAGACATCATCTTACAGTTCCGCCATCTCTCTCTGCCGAAAAGAGCTTCTCATTCTGCATCTGAATAATTGTTTTCAGCCGGCCTTTTCTGTGATAAGTGTATGCCATCAGACTGTGCAATTTGATGATGTCATCTGCCGGTTCCTCCCGCAACTGAAAGGATGCGCGGTCCGTGTGCGTGTGTGTGTGTGTGTGTGTGCGAAGAAAAAAAACATCACCATGTGGAAATGATTTTATTTTGCGCATTGTTATCCTAAAAATTCTGCGATTCTTGAAATTCGACGGATGAAAAAAATTGCGCAGGGGTGCGGTACAGGGTTGGTTTTTTAGGATTTTGTATTTTTGTGGAGGCGTTTACACATTAATAAGTAAAAAAACAAATATCCCTAGTCCTATATTAGAAACCTTCTGCACTCTTCCCTCCTCATTCGGGCCTCTCCCTTGCCATTTTTGGGACCCTATTCTTTTATATTATACACCATCACGCTCTCAGTACACACACAGTTGAAAAAATTTTCAAAACATGTTATTTAGTTAACTACTACTAACTATTCATAGCAGCTCTCATTGCTGTATATTGAATGGCGGATGCGCTATTCTCTCAGTAAAAAATGATACTGAAAATTTTTGTCAACCAGCATAGACTATATATGCACTAAAACTATAAGACGAATAATTCACGATTCATAGATACTACGCTTCTTACCAGACAGTAGTTTATATATGATGAATTATTGATGATGGGTAGTTTTCTCGAAGGAAAATTATATTAATGACCTCGACGAAAATTAGTTTATAATATGATAGGCCCAACAGTTTCGAAAACGCGAATAATTGATGATAAGCGAGAGACCCAGAAAAAAAAATATTATTAAACGAGCACCCCTTGAGTTTCGAACTCCCCGACCCACTACTCCCTGGCGACAACTACATAACGATTTTTTATTAACTTTTTGCATAAACAGTTAGTCCCCCCTCGTTTCGATAAGTCTAGGCATAAAACATATTGTATAAAAGAGCGGTTTTTTTTTTGACGACGACGATGATGATGATGAATCGATTGATGTATTAAACACACGGCACAGTATTAAGAATTCAAGATCATAAAATTTAATACTACAAATACCTCACCACGTTTATTTAGAATTCGTGCACTCTTCGATAATTAAAGAGCCCCTCCGATGGAGGCAGGCGTATCTGGAGCAGGGGGAGGGCCACCCCCCGCTAACTCGGTTTCAGCAGCTGGTGCAGCGCAGCCAGTTTCTGCGCCCCCAAATAACAGCGCTGCTACTGCGCAGCAGTCGGTATTTTTTTTTAATATAATAAACTAAAGAAAGTAGGTTGCAGTAATTTGTTGATACTGTGATTGTAATTTAGTATACTGCGATAATAAGGTGCTTTCGTAATCTTTGATATGAGAGAGAGGCACTGATCGCATGCATAATATGAATACGATCTATAAATTCGATCTGGAGAACTCAAAAAAAAAAGGATCTTAACGGAACAAACCCAAACGGCGACGTGAATAGGCTGCCCCCGCCCCCGGTCCCCCTGCCGGGCGCGATGTTGCCTCGAGGACCCAGTTTGGGACCCAACAACAACAATTCTTCGGGAAAAGGGGGACCCCAAAATAATTCCGGCAACAATTCTCTGAATGGGCCCCGCAACAGCGCCAATAATAGTGGAACAGTGTGGGGAAATAATAATAACAGTGGGAATAACAATTCCAGTGTGTGGGGAAATCCTAACAACAACAATAACGGTTCCAGCAACGGTGGAATGACCAATAATAATGGTTCAAACAACTCTTACAACAACAATAATTCCTCAACGTCATGGCATAATAATAATTCAGGAGGAGGTGGGAGCGAATTAAACAATAATCACAATAATAGCCATGGTGGCGGTGGTGGGAAGGGCGGGTGGAACAACAAGAACAACAACAACTCGGCCTGGAGCAGCGCTGGATCCTGGAATAGTAACAACAATAATCATAACAATTCTGGTCACCAGCTGAGCCAGAACAGGAGTACCTCTTACAACAACCACCAGAACAACAGCAGCTTTAGCAGCAACAACGACGGTGGTGGTGGTGGTAACAACTACTCGAATTATTCTGCAGGAGGAGGTAACAACAACAACAACAGCCGAGGACACCGCGGAGGGGCCATGGGAAGCAGGGAGAATAGCTTCGTTTCGCACACGAACAGCTACTCCAACAATAACATGAGCTCTAATAACAACGGCTTCAACAACAACAACAATAATCATCAGCAGCAACAGTCGTTTAACAACGGCAATAATGGGCCCCATTATAGCAATAACAATAGTCATGCTGGACAAAATAATGGACAGGGACCCATGCCGCAGAATAATAGTCAGTTTGGACAACAACAGGGGAATAACAACAATGGGACTAACTTCGTTGGAAGCCTTAACAGTAGCCAGAACATGAACAACCAGTTCGGCAGTAACGCGACGATGCAGCCGAATAATGCTCTAAACCAAAATGTTGGAACCGCATTCAACAACGCTGTCGGGACGAATAACGGCAACGGTTTCGGGATTAACAATGGGCAGCAGCAGCAACAGGGTTTCAACGGTGAGGCCGGAAATCTTAGTCAGTTGGTGGCGGGACCCGGTGCAGCCACTAGTAACGCGGGACTGCCCGCAAGTAATACTGGGGCTAGCGGTGTGAACAATGTTGTTGGAACAAATATGAATAACGTCGGGGGACAACAGCCGCAGCAGCTTAGTCAAAACCAGAATAACAGCAACCTGACTCTTCAACAAAATTTGCAATTGCAACAATCCCAATTCGGTGAGCAGCTCCGCACAGGACCCACTGGGCCCACGCAGCAGAGTGGTGGTGTGTGGACGAACAACAACAACAACGGTGCTGCAAACAATGTGCCACAGATGCAGCAGCAAGGAGGACAGCAGCGAGCAAATGGTGTCTGGGGAACCAACAACAGCCAGGTTGCACAAATGAACCAACAAATGGTTCAGCAGCAGCAAGTAGTCCCACCCAACTTAAACGCGGGCCAACAACAATTACCGAATGGTATCAACAACAATGGAAGCACAATTATGGTCAGCAACCAGCAATTCGTGAACAATAATTCGGGAAACAATAATAACGATTTCCAGGCCTCTGCGAATTCCAACAACAACAGCAATTCCGGAGGAGTCTCCGCCACCATGGTGAGCTTCACTAATACCTCCATAAATAATCCGGATGGTGGTGGTATTAACAGTACGGTTGGTTCTTTCAACAGCAACCTCGGGCCTTTGCAGCAGCAGCAGCAGCAGCAGCAGGATGGTAACAACGGCATGAACAACAATATGGGCGGACCCATGAATACTAGCAATAGGACGCCACTGGAGCTCGATGCCCAATTAAACAATGCAAACAACACTCATAGTAGTTTGCAAAATACCACCTCGTACGGAAGTAGCGTCGTGAACAATAACAGTAATGGAAGTGGCGGCAAAGGCAACAACAATTACCGCAATAATGGACAATTTGGGGGGACGCATCAAAACGGACAAAATTCTATGATGAACAACTCCGCATCAGGATCCTGGAATAATAACCAAAGTTGGAACGCTTCGAATTCTAGTGGCAACCTCGCTCAGAATGCTCGCCATGGCAATCAATCCGGGAGCAATTTCGGAAACAACAACCACCGGAAACACAACGCAGGAGGGAGTCATTTCTCCAACAACGGGACCCACAATCACAACAATGGCCAGCAGCAGAGTTGGTACAACAACAACAATAATGCTTCCCAGAACCAATCGCAGCAGCAAGGAAACAACCAGAATCACAATGGCGGTTGGACCAACAATAATGGCGGCTCCCAACAAGCTTGGGGAAATACCAATAATTCTCAGAGCAACGAGAACTTCCTCAATAATAATGCTGGTGGAGTGGACCCGAATAATCCCGAGCTGGGCAACAACTCGCGAGCGACCAGTTTTGCCACCTCCCTCAACGGCACAAACTACGATGGTCATGAAAATAGCCACAATAATTCTTTGCAGAATAACCAGAGTGGTGGTTCTCTCATCCGTGGTGCAAGTCTACAGCAGCAACAGAGTCTTCTTCTAGGAAACAATAGCAGCCACAATAGTCTTGGTAATCATCAGAGCGGTGGTGGGGGCCCGAGAAAGTGGAGTTCCGACGTGAAGAAAAAATTTGATCGAGAAATTAGCAGTAACAGCCACCTCCCTCCCACGAAGTCCCACGTGCAAAAGGAATTGAAGGCCAATTCTCGGCTGTTTTCGAATCTTGCCATCCCGCAGCGTTTGGATAGTGACCACTTGGCACCGCCCCAACTGGGCTCTCAGAAGTTGTCGTCCGGGAGTTTTGGCTCCCAGAAGCAAGTTTCTTCACAATCATTGAATAACAATAACGGAGAAGCAGCAGGAAATTCCGATAATAACAACAAGACGCAGGAGCCAGACTCTGCTGATAAAAAGATTGATGAAAAGCAACCGCAGCAGGGTTCTCCTTCTCTTTCTTCTCTTGAGAAGAAGGAGCCTGGAACCTCTACTACAACAGAAGGAGCCTCGACCACTACTACAAAGGAGCCTGCCACTGGTACAGCTGCCAAGGAGCAAGAAGCCGAGAAAGAAGTCGAGAAGGGACCCACCGAGAAGGGGCCCACCAAGAGTGCCTGGAGCGTCCCGGACCGGCCCAAGGCGGAAGTCGTGGACGCGCCGAAGTGGCCCGCAAAGGTGTTTATTCAGTATAATATTTGAATTTCTTTTCTGACTGACTATCGCTGAATCATATTTCATCAATCGAGTATTTGATTTCATCATAGCATATGATGATATCAGGTAGTATTACGCATACTGATCTATATCATCTTTACCCTTCGGTCATAGGCGAAGTGGGA
>Ga0099797_101812_pt1 | contig 10464 bp, 5 predicted proteins | sample Uncmet_Sort48C_1_FD_89871 | JGI IMG/M metagenome (GOLD analysis project Ga0099797, IMG submission 89871) | Marine eukaryotic communities from CALCOFI LINE 67, Pacific Ocean - C012_Sort48C_1 | ecosystem: Environmental > Aquatic > Marine > Oceanic | place: Pacific Ocean: Monterey Bay | collected...
AACAAAAATTCTGAACACAGATACGACTGTACGATGAAGGGTGAGCTTGATGAAGGAGTGTCAGAACAAAAGGAGGAGCTGGATGAAAGAGTGTCAGTAGAAAGTGTGCGAAAGCTCCATACAGTTTTAAAATCAATAAAACACGACTTCAAAGTTGCGTGTAGAGCAAAGAACTTTACCGGCTCAGAGTTCTCGCAGCTAATCATGATGGCGAGACTTAAACAGAATTCGACCCCGACAGCTGAGCATGTAGTAAGGCATGCTGATCATGACGCCGATGGTAATCATGTTGTCGATACTGATCATCAAAGAGTCAGACGAGCCCTACTATCCGACGCGATGGAAATCATAATCACGCAACAACAGCTCAACGGAACTGAATCAAAGACTGGAACCGAACAACCTCAAAATCCTCTGTTCCAAAGATTGAAAGGAAAGAATAAACTTTGGCCGATCCTTCACAACGCTACTGAGTGTGGATTTATAGAGGATCCAATAGAGAGTGCACAATATCCGCCAGGTACATCAGTTTCCGACGTCAACGCAATGAATAGGCGTGATGAAGAAATTATGTATGATACTCTGCCACGTGCTTTGACGAATATAAAAACTCTGCTGGAAAACTACCATGACTCTCACTCCAATCAAAATTCTAACTCCAATCAAAATTCTAGGTTCAATGCTCACGATAATGATAATTGGGTCAGAAACCGAGTCGATAATGATAATTGGGTCAGAAACTCCCCACGCAGAGATTTATTTTGCAACCCCAGTAACGTCAATCCTGTAAAATCTGCAGCAGATCTCTTCGCTCTCCTTTGCTTCGATCCTGTAGTGTCAGCACGGACCCCGATTTTCCATGAGTCACTTCGTTCGAGGTATCATATCTACGTAGAATGCCGGCAAAATTGGTTTACGTATTCTCTGTTTTTGTTGGATCCGGAAATGATGGCTGCTGAAACAATTTCTAGAGAAAAGATTTCTCGAGACGAATCAGAGTCAGATCGTAGAAAGAAGTTAAACAACAATGAAGAGAAGTCTAGAGAGATGGATAGAATCCTTGACAAAATCACAATTGATACCAAGACTAGAACCGTTAAGATAAAATTCACACGTTATTTTTTGACGCCGATTGAAGCAACCAGTGTGAGACAGAATTTATCTCTCTCTCAAGACTCTCATAAAAACAGAAAAAAAATTGAAGACAGAAAAATTGGAGGGAAGAAAATTGGAATCTTCCAGTCTCCGATAGGATTTGTTTTCCCAAACCCACCAAGTCTTAGAAAGTACGGCTTTGAAATTGACACTGGCTTTGAAATTGACGCCAAGTCTTAGAAAATACGGCTTTGAAATTGACACCGGAATTTTTGTAGATCATTGCGCCGGCTTATGAGTGGTGTCAGGAAGAGATATCATTGCTGCAGTGACGAAAGTGTTGCTAAGTCAGCAGACGACACGATTCAGAAACTTTCCCACAAACGTGGACAAAATTTTAGCTTTTTTTTTTTTTGAATTTCAGCAGTCAACTCAATCTTCAATAAAGGCTGTCTCTTATCATATTGCCAGTTTTCACTATTATATTTCATCTTTTTATGGCCATTACATGTGATCATGCATCGATCACATGCATTTTGTTTGGATCAGTGTCCTTATCCTCCCCGAAAAAGGAAACACAAGTCTTTTTGGAAACACATCGGTGTCCTTATCCTCCCCGAAAAAGGAAACACAAGTCTTTTTGGAAACACAAGTCTTTAAATTTTGGAAACACATCAGTGTCCCTATAATTAAAATGGGCTCAGTCCGCATAAATTGGTTCAGTCCCCATAAATTGGTTCATATTGTCACTGATAGAATATAATTTCATTGAACTTCATTTATCATACTAATGAAGCCGAAGAATTGATGTGAAATAGAAGTCACGAAGATCATGGCGACGTGATTCCATGATAGCGATGTCTGTCATTTTTACTTTTGAAATTGATATCATGTCCGTCATTTCAATGTGTTCCCCAATGACGTATACTAAATTGACGGTCCGAGTCATTAGTTTTGAAGTCAGTGACATTGAGTCGATTTCTATTGCATATAATACTACGGATGCGTGGATTCTCCGAATCATTCGGAAGCGAAAGTGTATTTCATTGGAGAGTGCGATTTTCCATGCGTATTTCAGCGAAGCGATTTTCATTTTTCGATCTTGTATGCGTATCTTTGTTGTGTATTACGGAGAGGTATGCGTATCTTTGTTTTGTATTGCGAGGAGTTGCAAGTATGCGTATCTCCTTTGTATCGTGATTCTTTCATTGCAATACGCAAAATTTCCTCATGAATCCAATCTACAACTCGAATATCCAGTATCGTGTCAGAATCAGCAGGGTTTTTCAGCAGGGAATTTGAGGGCTCCACAGAGTTCTCTCAAAGAGTTTTAATTCCCCCAGGAACTAGAATCACATTTATCCACGATTATTCAGTGTTTGTTGGGCCGATTTATTCAACGGCTATTCTCAATCATGTCAAAGCGTAAATTGCAGAAGCAGTGTCGGTATGTTATCGGCATTTTCTCAGTTTCCTTTGTGAGGATCGTCTACGCAAGAACAGGTGGTGGTGTTGCCAGCAGTGATGGCGAAAGCAGCACAGCGACCCGCAGTGTTGGCAGTGCGAATCTCGGGAGCGGAAATTTTCTCGGACCAGCGCCAGCCGTTGTGGCCGTGAAGGAATTATCTAGGTCCACAGCAAAGAACTCGGTGACCCAACGTTTGAGCAACGCGCCAGGGCCGAGCACATCAACAGATATGAATGCGATGCAATCTGTATCATCTCTTTCTCAGAATGCTGATTCTGCACAGAAGACAAATTCTACGCAAGCTTTGTTCACGACGCAGTGCAAGCGGTTTCACAAATCCTTTATGAATTGCCTGACTTCCGTTGTGAATACTGAAAAAAAAGCACAAAAAGAAACAAAAGAAAAAGCGAAAAGAGAAGAGATTGCAAAGATACAAACGGCAATAGAGACCCTCCTGAACGATCACGATTTGTTCTGTGACAAAGACTGCTGTATCTCAAAACGTGTGTTTCTTGGGAGTCCGATAACAAAACGAATCACAGCGGAGAATGGATTGTCGTCAACTCTGGAAGCAGTGAAAGGCAATTGGCAAAATTCAAATTTGCAAAATTCAAATTTGCCAAATCTTTTGTGTGAGAACAAAAATGACGGATGGTGGACAAAGAAAGAAGGAAAGAAAAATGAGCTGGCTGGAGGAGTGTCAGAACAAAACGAGGAGTTGGATGGAAAAGTGTCAGCAGAAAGTGTGAAAAAGCTTCACAAAGTTTTGGTGTCCATAAAGCAGGATTTTGCAGCTGCGTGTCAAGCAAAGACTTTTTCAGGTTCGGAGTTCTCGCAACTGATCATGGTGGCGCGACTTAAACAGAATTCGACCCCCACAGCTGATCATGTGGGGCATGCTGATCATGACACCGGTGCTAATCATGACGCCGGTGTTGATCATGAAAGAGTGAGACGAGCCCTACTAGCCGATGCGATGGACGTTGTGATACAACAGCAGCAGCAGTCAGACGGAACTGAAAGACTGAAGTCTTCCCCTGGAATCTCCTCTGGAACTGAAGGAGAACCTCCTCAAAGTCAACCTCCTGAAAGTCCTCTGTTCCCTAAGTTGAAAGGCAGGAATAAACTTTGGCCGATTCTTCACAATGCTTCTGAGTGTGAGTTTATCGTTGATCCGATAGAAAGTGCAAAATATCCGCCAAGTACATCAGTCTCCGACGTCAACGCAATGAATCGGCGTGACGAAGAGACTATGTATGCTACTCTGCCACGTGCTTTGACGAATATCAAAACTCTGCTGGAAAACTATCGTGATCATAATCAAAACTCCAATCAAAATTCTAACTCCAATCAAAATGGCTCACATTCAGAAAGGAATAATGATAATTGGCTTAGAAACCGTGTCGAAGAGTTTGGTTATACCCCCGCACTCACGGCTTTCTCCAGCCCCAGTAATGTGAATCCTGTAGCATCAGCGTCAGATCTTTTGGAATTGCTTGAAAGGCACTCAGGACGGACCCCTATTTTCCATGAAGATATTCGCTCCAGGTATCATATCTACGTAGAATGCCGGCAAAATTGGTACAGGTATTCTCTTTATTTGTTGGATTCAGAAATGATGGCTGATGGAGTGATGGCTTCTGAAAAAAGGGACCCTGAAATTTCTGGAGCACAAAAAGATCCAACAAAATTAAAAAACAACAATCCAGAGAAGTCTTCTAGAGAGAGGGATAGAATCCTCGACAAAATCACAGTGGATACCAATCGTAGAACCGTCATACTAAAGTTCACACGTTATTTTTTGACGCCGACTAAAGCAACCATTGTGAGGCAGAATCTATTATCTTTCCGTCGGAAAGAGAAGAACGGAGAGGTTGGAATCTTTCAGTCCCCCTTTCAATCTCCGATACCAATAGAATCGACATTCCCAAACACGCCGAGCATTAGAGAATATGGCTTCGAAATTGACACTGGCATCATTGTTGTGGATACACCGGTTCGGTACGCTTAGGACTTAGTCATCAGACGAGATACACCGCTTCGGTACGCTTAGGGGTGTCAGTCATCAGACGAAATCCATATCATATATGCCATATATGATATCAAGAAGACTGAGCTCAAAGATATCACATCACTGCTGACCGACGAGAGTGTCGGCAGAAGAATAAGACTCGAGTGTTGCTACACAGAAGACTCCGAGTCTTAGACTCGTTTCTCACGTTTTATCCTCATGTTATGTTTGTTCAACAGTCAGCTCAATCTTGAATGGAGGCTGTATCAAGTCCGAATCGTATTACATCAACATCTAAGCTTAATGTGGTGACAGTGGGATTTCATCTTATTATCATTATGGTCAGACGCATTCAACTGTCCAACATAGTGCATCGGAAAAAGCGGTGTGAGACGTCGTCGTTGTTACGGCATCGCAAAAAGTGGTGTGAGACGTCGTCGTTGTTACGGCATCGCAAAAAATGGCGACTTCTGATGTCGTTGTTACTGCATCAAAAAAAGTGCAAGATCTCAGGAGTGTCACAGCGATTCGAATTCAGCAGTGGCAGTCAGTTGGCGCCTCTTCGTTAAGTCAAGATTGTTAAGTCAAAATTGAGATAAATATCGATTGTTAGATCCCCGTCCCGGATTGTGTTCATTTTCTTTGTTTTGGAATTTTGTCTTTCGGCTAATGATTATTTTGCAGCGCATATTTTTTCCGCGATTCTGAGTCTACAATAGATTTTACATGGCAATGGGGAAATTAATCATTATTCATAATCTGTCACGGCGAAATTTTGAATAACTATCAAGCGAACAGCTCATCCAGGTCAATTAACCGGCGGCTCGGAAATATTATTCACAAAAATTGACACGGCGTGACGCGGATATCATGACTCACGGTTTCGGGGGAGCAAATTTAACACAAAATGTACTGAACTGTGCCTCTGATTCAAATTGTTACTGTGCAAACCAACCATTCCAGGGCTGATTAAACACGTTGCATTTCTCGTTGTCCAGAAAAAATGTCATCCAAGTCAAAGAGTTCCGGCAGCACGACCACAAAGAAGGGAAAGAAGAAGTCGTCTTCTTCCGGAGCAACAAGAAAAACTCAGGAAGCAGGGAGAGGTCGCGGCATTTTCGAGCGTACATATGAAAACTTGCACAATATTTTACCGCCTGCCGCCAAGCCTTTTGTCGAAGACCCTACGTTTCTCACAACGTTCCTATTTGCTTCTGTGTTAGCTCTCTGGTTCCTCTGGGCGCGGTGTTGCCGTAATCGATGTTCTAGGAATGGTGGGTCTTCAGGAGGAGGCTCATCCCAACAAAGAAAGGGTGGTAAGCAAAAAGAATCGCTGAAAACGCCTTACGGTATGATACCGATGTTTGAGAAAGGCGACTTCGTGAGTGTCTTCTTCGGAAATCATGTGGGTGTTGAGGCAAGTTCAATTGAGAGCTCCATTCTCAAGAAAATGACGAAAAAAATCGTGAAGAAGAAGAAGTCCACATTGGAAGGTGATGAGGAAGGTGAGGAAAAGGAAAGCAAGTCTAAAGACGAAGTGAATAGCAAGGAAGATAAGTCAAAGACAGAAAAGACGTCAACAGGCAAGGCGGAAAGCGCATCATCACAAGAAGAAACGATGCCCAGCTCCATCACAGACAAACCAACGGGCCAGAAATTTTTCATTCTACATCCGAAGATGAAAAATCCAGATATCAATTTGTCAGTTGGAGATGAGGACGAATCCACGAATCCATCAGCAAATGACTCAACCGTCAACGACATTCTCTACAACGAAGCCGTCCGGGATCTGGAATTAAATGGCGCCGGGAATTTTCTTCTCTGCAAAGTCATGCAGACTAGAAGTACGTTTGAATTTCCGAATGTTCCTAGGGATTTCGGTGGTGATAGTGACATTTCGAAAAACCTTACACCGATATTGCCTCCAGATTCCGATACGTGTGCAGAAATAATCGCAAAGAAGTTGAAGAACTTGAATTCTATTTCGGACGACAGCGAGGACAATAGTGCCACAATCACTCCCGACGACATAACCGAATACTACAAGAATTATGGTGCGAAAAACGAACAGAGATTAGTGAACAATGCGCCGCGTCTGGTTTTGCGAACACCCGAGGGGAAGTTTATTTTGGTTCCAGATCAGATGAAGGCTGTGATTCTGGATAAACAAATGTATGTGCCGGAAGTGTTTGTGCCGAGCCGGTACTGGAAGGAAATTCCCAACGGCGCCATGGTGGAAAGCAAACATTCAGTACAATACAAAATGGATATATCGACGGGGAGGAAGATGGCTAGGATTGCGTAAGCAGGAGTGCATAAATCAATATCGGGAAGAGGATGGCCAGGATTCTAATCCGTGAGTGAAAACCAGCATGGAATCATCAGCCCTGAAGTGAGGTGGTACTGAAGTGCAGGATGCCATTGAGGAGTGGATCATTGTGCAGGATGAATGTGGAGGATGAGGAATCACTGCAGGATGACTGATCAAAGTAAGATTGACAAGTTTGTCAAATTTTGCTTTGATGGTGTCGCGAAAGGTGGTCTGGAAATCAAAAGACGGAAACATATGTCGATGAATTCGCAGGGAATCATTGTCGATGAATTTAAATCCTGGAAAGCGAAGTTCGTAAATGCATGGATACAACATAGTGAATTTGGAAAATCAATATTTCATTGCGCCATGCCGCACCTATGGCAATAGAGAGTTTTCGTGTTCACAAATGAGTCGTGTGTCACAAATGGGCTGTCTCATTGGAATGTTTGAGAATTGAGTGTGGTGAGACATGGAACGTGATTGTGAGGGCCTGAGATATTGTTTTGGAATGTCAAAAAAAAAGATTGCCAGTCTGTCTTATGAAAAAGTGAAATAATTGCAAAGTTACGAAAAATGAAAAATGGATCTTCTGTCTTTGAAAAGCGATAAAAATGGGACCATGATTTTGTTGAAGTGAAAGTGTGGAAATGGGTTGTTATGCGATGAAAGACACGTGTCTTCTCGTCAAGATGTCGATGACTCGGACGAGGTTGCTGGCATTCTTGTTGATTTTTGGTCCAGGACCTCAGGGCGCAATAGCGCAAGCTGATGGTGGAAATGTTTGCTCTTCCGAAGCTTCAAAGACTCAACCAGATGGAGTAGATGGAGTATTGAAATGCAGCAGCGAGTCTGCTGATACGACATTCAGTGCAAAAAGTGGCAACCAGACCATAGCCTCGCAGTTTCCGAAAGACCAGGACGCGATCGTCAGTACGGAAGAAACGCCACCGAGTGACACAGTTGTGTCTTCCGACAAACAAGCACCAGAAGAGTCTGAGACGCTCGCCGATTGGTTCCACACCTCCGACAAATGCGTATTCGCACAATATCCTGTCCGCGATCGTTGGACGCATTCCTTGGACCCTAGAGGCGGCATTATTCCTGAGAAATTGCCCTTGAGCAAGGATTTCCTGAAGGCTTGGAAGGATAAACGGAGCACAGCCTCCTGGCCCCGGACGCGAGTGTCTCTCGGGCCGAGAAAGAAGCGGACATTCGCAGATCTCATCAGAAAACGCGGATTTGCATTTGAAGCGCCTCCTCCAAAGAAGCGGAGCGGAAAACGCGGAAAAAGGAACAAATCCAAAAAACAACAAAAAACCATATCGGAGGAAACAAAAGAGCCGCAAACCGTACACCTAACATTGCACAACGGGCGAGGTGGGTGGAAGAGACCGAAAACGTATATCCCGTATTACGCGATTAGCGCCATTTTCGCGAAATCAAAGAGGATTACATACCACGCATTGAGGCACATTGTAACTGCGATATTTGGGACGACGGGTTTTTCTGCGGTGGATTCAGATTCTTCTGTGTCGGCTTCTCATTCGATGGATATAGATTCAGGTACGAACGTTACAACAGCAATAGAAACAGAAGGCATCAGTGTTGCGAATGTCAATACGAGTCCTCGCCCAGCACTAGCACATGAGCAGCAGTGTCCACAACTTGTGCTGCCGACGTGGTTTTTCCCGGAAGATTGTTTTGGGTTTTTCTTTGAATATGAGGGTTATTTGAAGCGCGTTGAAGAAAATCTGCGAAAGGAAATTGACATGAACAAAGAAAGTGCTCTCAATGTGGAGAATCAGAATGCCACAGATGGAAAGAGAAGCGATTCCGAACCCGCCGAATCTGGCTCTGCCCAGACCAAATCCAGAAAGAAGGGAAGGAAGAAAGGGAAAAAACAAGGCACACGAAAAAACAAGCACACTATCAGGACCACAATCCATGAGGGTTTGCATTTCCTGTACAAAGCAGATTTGGGCTCGCAAGGCAAGGGCATCAACATGTTGTCTGGAAGATATCTACTTCGTCGAGTGAAGCTTTCATGCTGCTCTTCTGGAAAAGCTTCAGTGGATAGATGTTTGCGGGATATGGAGATCCGCTACAATCAGACCAACAGTTTCTCTATCATGAGCTCAATGATAAACGGAACGTCTTCGGACTCACCAAATCACCTCGTCGATCCAGAAATTTTCCAGAACCTCGTCTCCTCAACAGAACTGGTGAAACAGAAATACGAAAACAAGCGAAAAGAAGCCGCAAGGAAGAAGTATGGAACTATGGAAAAGAATATGGAAAAGAATTCGAAAAGACGCAAGAGTTCAAAAAGAACTGAGAAATCAGAGAAAAAGAAACAGTCTGAAGCCGATGCTAAGTATTTCCACTTGCAGAAGCTGTTGCATCCCCCCTTCCTCCTAAACAATCACAAATTTGACATGCGTATCCATGTTTTCGTTGCTAGATCGAATCCGCTTGTAGTATACGCGACACCATACTTCCTGCGGCGCTCGATTCTGCCGTATAGTACGAAAAAGATCGACTCCGCATTGACGGCGATGATTACCGGAAGCAAAATAGCGAACTTCACCTATGAGTTTACGCAGCTTTTCCCGAATATGACAGAATGTGAGCTATGGAAAGAAGGGAGGAGGAGAATGCTGTTTTCCGAAGGGAAAAAAGATCTGAGCCAGATCAATGATATGTCTGCGTCAGAATGCACGCAGATGGTGGAGAATGCGATTGTCACTTCAGTGGAGACTGTCACTTCAATGGAGGGCACACCAAATCTCGCCGACCTCTTCGTAAAAGTCTGGCGTTCCAAAACGATGCCGCAAATCCATGCATTACTTGGCAAGGTGCTTACAGGATTTGCAGAGCTCGAACGATTTAGGAAATCGAATTGGACCTTTTCTGATTGGAGTTTAGAAAGCAAGGCTGTCGAATCTGGGATTGCCGTTTACTCGAGCCAAAATCGCGGTGACAATTTTGTGAAAGGACATCAATCGTCAGAGCATCTCAGCTCGGAACTTAGAGCCGCACAAGAACTGCACCGCTTCGTATATTTTGGCTGCGATTTCATTTTTGATGAAAAGCTGAACGCTTATTTTCTGGAGATCAATTCTCAGCCAAATTTTGGCGCAGATCCTCATCACAAAGAATTTTTCGAAAACCTCTACGCCGGAATGTTTGATATCGTAAAAGAATTACATGGACCGGATGCGCAGGAAAAATATTTTCCTCCAAATGGTGCGAATGGCATTCGGAATGCGAATGGCAACAGGCATAATAATACGGAACGCAATAGCACAGAAGCATTACGCAATCTCGGTCGCGATGTGTTGGGGAATCCGGATTTTACTTTTGAGCTACTGTTCAATGAGTGGGATGAAAGGAAAGAAGGTGGATTTTGAGTCTTGACAGTCATCTGACTGCTTTACAAATTTTGATGGTCATCTGACCTGCAGGCGACCTGAATTTCGACGGTCATTACATGACTGGTGTGTGATAGAGTGATGATATGAAACATGGATGATGGTTTCACGATTGAGTTTTGAATCAAAACCTTTGATGTGTGAA
>Ga0099797_101811_pt1 | contig 10463 bp, 12 predicted proteins | sample Uncmet_Sort48C_1_FD_89871 | JGI IMG/M metagenome (GOLD analysis project Ga0099797, IMG submission 89871) | Marine eukaryotic communities from CALCOFI LINE 67, Pacific Ocean - C012_Sort48C_1 | ecosystem: Environmental > Aquatic > Marine > Oceanic | place: Pacific Ocean: Monterey Bay | collected...
CAGTATAGTCTATATAGCAGACTATCGCAAGGATCTCCCCTCTTGGCTGCCGGTAAAGGGCAGCTGGATACAACAAAGGAGAGACCGAGAATCGCTGCGGGCCAAACCAGTCAAAAGGTCGGATCGGTCTCGCTGTTCTGTGTTGATTGGTCAAAGATATTCTTAACGAGTTTTTATTGATCAAAACATGTAACCATCAATAAAACGATATACTTGTGAGGTACATTCATGTCAATATAAAATGTGTACCTACGCAAGTACTAGCCAAAATGTGGGTACCCACAAAGTATATCACACGTTTCATAATATTAACCAACAGAATAACTAAAACCCAAATTGTTTGGAGGTTTTATTTTATGGACTTCTTTTATTGGCCGAGGATAGTCGCCACCACCGGCGACTATCCTCTTTCGGATAAAGAGATAGATGTCGCCTCGCGGACCGGGTTCGGAGTTGCAGCAGCTAGCTCTAGCTAGAGCTCTAGCTAGACGTCTACCCAGACAGGTTCCCAACGCGCGTCGCTGAGTAAACTCCCACTTGAGTCTTGTCAAGCGTTTCCCTGGATTGCAAGCGCCAACAGAAATGATTCCGATGGAGTTGAGCTTTCCTGCGATTGTTGCTCTTACCCTGTTTGTTGTTGCAGTTGTGGCGTTGCGAATATTCTACGGGCAAAAGCGCTTGGTGAAGAAGAACCGGCAATTCTGGACGGGAGATGAGGACACAAAAGTCCGAGACTTCGCTAAACGAAGAATTATGGTGTTCGGAGATGAAGTTCTCGAAGATAATAAATTGGCAGTGATGCGCAATCTGAAACGTCTCAAGGTGATCATGGTTGCCCGTGTGTCAAATTCCATTCCTTGGTTCACATGCACACTCGTCACAACCCACGCCCATCGTTGATAATGCAGGCAGCAAGGCTGAGTACAATGGCTAAATTGAAGCGCGCACCAAAGAAAATTGGGAAGCTATCCAAAGAGATTAAGGAAGATCTGAAAGGTGCCCCCAAGAAATTGCAAAAGTTGTCGAAGGAGCTTAAGGAAGATTTGAAAGACGCCCCGAAGAAACTACAAAAGCTGTCTGCAGAGCTCAAACATGATTTGAAACATGCACCAGGGAGGATAAAAAAATATCACCAGGAGTTGAAAGATTTCGCGAAAATTACAAAAAACACACCAGATGCTGACGGGCTTGACAATATTCATGTCCCGCTCTTCACACCTCGAACCCAGTCCAGAACTTCTCAGTCTCAACCAGAGCATGGCCACCAGAAGGAGATTCATGTGCTAGCACACGAAATTCTGTCCCAGTCCCCTCTTGTGACAATTTTGTCGAGCACCGAGCTATATTCCGCCTGCCAACTCGCCGAAAAAGTCACACTTAGAAGAAAACATTGCCTGTACTCAAGCGACGCTCAGACCGAGGGCACAGAGCGCCGGTCTCTCTCATCTGGTCTCTTCGACTCAAATCTTTACTTACTCGTGTCGGGCAATCTTGAGGTCAGGGTGAAGGGGCAATTGTGGGACACGCGCAGCAAACCTGGGATGGTGAGCTCCCCGCTCGGGTGGCTTTCTTGGGCTATGATGGGGGAAGACCCAAGTCTGGCAGCCAAGCTTGAAGAGCGTTGCAGCCCTGTCAATGTGATCGCTGCCGATGACTGTGTGTTACTGTGCATCCCCGAATTCGGGCAAAGGCTTCAATCTTTGTCTCAGGAGGTGAGTGCGTGAGTAACAAGCGAGGCACACACATAGTTCGTAAATTCCCGTCTTTGCACCCCTTTCCAAATCAACCGCTTGTTGTACCTGCCTCTCACATTCACCCCTAACCCTAACCCTGCCCCTCACCCCAACCTTTCTGAAAAAAAAACACAAAAACAGGTTACCCGCAGGATGATGCTGCAGAACCTGTTTCGTGTGAACTTCAACCTCAAGATTATGCACATCTACCTCGGCATGTCTGATGTTGGCACTCAGCTCCACGTTATGTCCTCGTTGTCGGAGGCGGAGGTGGAGTCGTCGCCAGACGAAGCAAGCGCTTCCAGCAGCAGCAGTAGCACCACCACCACTACTAGCACAACAAGCACCCTGGAGGAGCAGGTGCACAAGCTTGTGTGCTCGAGTTTGGGTATCGATATCAATCGGACACTGCCTGCCGTGGTCGACCTGAAGCGAGCGTCTGCAGCGAAGGCCACTCTTCGCAGCGATAGTGTTGAATATGATAGGGGCAGTTCTGGTTGTGGTGGTGGTGGTGATTCGTCGGGAAGAGCTGGCGGAGACGATGACGCGGAGGACGACGATGTGGCACGGGAGGCACGTAGCGCGTGGTTTGATGAACTGCGAAGGCACGAACACCATCTGCAAGTGGTGCGACTCGAGGCAGGGCAGTGGCTGTCAGACCTGTCCACGTCGCCTGCAGCGTACATAGTTCGAAGTACCACGAGTGGGGAAAATGCTGCGAAGAAGAAGAAAGGTGACGACGGCACGAACACGAAGAGCGGAGACGGTGACGGGGGAAAGTTGCAGCTGGAAGCCAGGAAGTGGAACGGGCAGAGAGAACGTGTGGGGACAACTCTTAAGCAAGGCGATATGCTTGGTGTGCTCCCGCTGCTGACTTCCTCCTTCAAGGACTGGTTCGGGGGCAGCAGCAGCAGCGACAGCGGCGGCGGCGGCAGCGATGGTGGCAGCAGCACCTCCGGAGAGCCCGGCTGGCTCGCGCACCTGAGCGCGCGCAACGTGGGAACGAGTGCGGTGGAGTTAGTGCGCATTCCGCAGGTGTGTGTTTCACGGTTTCATGGGGTGGATGCTGTTGCCGCTGACGCTGCGTACCACGGTTTCATGTGTGGACACAGGCAGACAAGCGTGCGCACACACGCACGCATGCGTGTGTAATGCCCACCCAGTGTCCGACCGTGTCGCATGCACACAGCACACCTCGCACAGACACTTGCACCGCACACAGATGTGCTTCACACGGCAGCGACTGCTTCGCGTTGCATATTGCGCATGCTGACAAATACACGCACACACGCTCGCGCTTTCCAACACAAAAACGCACACACTCTCACACTCATTCACTCACTCACACAAGCACACACACACTCACACACAGGTGTGCTTCTCTGGGCTTCTCAGTGGCCGTGGCGGTTACAAGGTGCTGCGTCACCTCACTTCGAAAGTCCTCCACGCAGTGCTGGAAACCACCCTCTTGACGCAGTTTGACTACGTCACGGAGCTGCAACTCCTTCACTCAGGTTCCACTCTGGTGTCGCAGGGAGAGGACTGCAGACGTCTCTACACTGTGCTTCACGGTCGCCTCAGAGCGTTCCAGGGCGGCGGCCATGGCGGTGACAGCGGCACCGCGGAAGTGGTGGGAGCAGGCACAGTAGGAGGGGTAAGGGCCGAGTCTGGGTCTTCTGGGCGTGGCACGCTCTTCGCCGAGTTCTCTCGTGGTAGAGTGGTGGGGATCGTGGAGGTGGCCATCCAGCAGCCATGGCAGTGCACACTAGTCGCGGCCAGAGACTCCCGCATCTTCCAGGTAACCACAGGAAGTAGCATTGTACTGTACTGTACTATACACAGAATTACGCATGTTTGGGGTTTCGTAGTACCAGTACTTGTGGTGCGCGCGGCGGCAGGAATTAGGCCGCTTCGAGGTGAACGCATGGCCACATTTTTCAGGTGGACACATGATTCAACACATGGTTCAACACATGATATCATGCACATGCGCTACACACATAGTGCTACACACATGGCACTACTCACAGTGCTACACACGTAGCAGTAGCACTTGAATACTTACTCACACACTGTTGGCTCGGTCAAACCCTTGCACACACACTGGCCCACACCCACTGTATGTCGGCCAAACCTGTTCACTGCTCACACCCACCCACTTTTCTCACATCCACCCACTCTGCTCACACCTACTTCACCCGCACCCACAATGAACAGGTTCCCGTGAACGCCATCCAGGCCGTAGCCCACAACAAACCCGAGGTCATGGCGCACTTTGGACAAGTCTCGTGCTTGCATACGGTCAGCTACTTTCGTCTGAACCGCGACAAGACCGCGGGCGCCGGGCCGTTCCGGGCCGACACCCGCGCGCTCGGGGACCACTACTTCACCCGCCCCGCCAACCTCGTGGCGGGCATGCTCGGGGCCGGCCTGGCGCTAGGGGGGGCGGGGGGGTCTTCGAACAAGTCCGCGATTCGCTCCGTGTCGCCCAGCTTTACACCGCACATTATCGCTCTGGTCCCTGTGTCGGACTCGGTGCCTACGGCACGGTTTACGGAGATGCTGCAGGCCGCCCTCACGCAGCACTGCAAGCGCTCGTGCATCATGATCCACCCGGGGGTGGTGGCGAAGGCGGTGGGGCTGGGCGGTAGCGACGGTGGGCCAACCACTGGGGACGCCCCCAAGGGGGAGGCCGCGAGCCCCAGGGCACGCACACGCTCGACGAGTCGCGGCAAGCAGCAGCAGCAACAGCTGGTGGAGGAGCACCTCGAGGCGGGGAGTATGACCATTATTAATTGGCTGGAGGCTCAGGAGGAGGCTCACAAGGTGCGTCGGTGTGAGAGGCTGGGGGTTTCTAGGATGGGAACTTCGAGGCGGAGGGAGGGTGAGGGTAAGAGCGAGGCTGAGGGTGGGGGTAAGGGTGAGGCTGAGGGTGAGGGTAAGACTGAATGTGAGGATGAGGCTGAGAGCGAGGGTAAGGGTAAGGGTGAAGGCATAGGTGAGTAAAAAAAGAGCAAAACCAGGACAGAGAGTTGGGGCTATCGCCAAGTCCCGTCTCATCCACCTTGCTCTTTTGCCTCTTGCTCTTTTTCATTCCCTGTGGCTCTTTTTCGCTCTCTTTCGCGCACCTCCCTCCCCTCTTCGCTCCTTTGCTCTCGTTTTCGCGCTTTTTTGTGCCCCCCTTTCTCTCTCCTTTGCCGTCCACACAAGGTGGTACTGTACACCTGCGACGACTACGATTCGGCCTGGACTCGCCAGAGCGTGAAGCACGCAGACGTTGTTCTCCTTATCGGCAATGCCAGCGAGCCCCCCTGCCCAGATCTTGACGTGCTCAAGCTGCTCTATGCGCCCTCGGGCGGGGCAGAGGGCCTCTCGTCTGAGACTGGCGCCCCCATCGCCACTGCCGCGTCAGCCCGTAAGGAACTCGTTCTCCTGCACCTGGACCACGGGGACACGGGGGGGGCGCGGGGATTCGGGTACGGGTTCGGCGGCTACGGTGGGCAGTCAGGGGGGGGGCGTAGACACGGAGTACTCGCCACGCGGCACGCGGGAGTGGCTCGCAGCGTTCGCAGCGTTCAAGGACCGGGTGGATTGGGATGGTGTGGGTGGCGGGGGTGGCGGTGAGGGGATCGCGGTGGGGGTGCAGCACCACCACCACGTGTCCATCGGTTTGGATTTTTTCTCCGAGGACTACCGGTACAACAATAGCACTCTACTGCGGGCGGCTGGGAGCAGCACAGGGGGTGCCGGCTCTGCCACGAGCGCGCCCGATGGGGCCAGCGGGGGGGGCGGTCGAGAAAGCGAAGGGTTGCGCTCATCGTTCATGCAGAATCGCGCCACGAGCTTGAGCATGGACGGCGGCTTGACCCGCAGTCTGAGTTTGGATTTCGACAGTCATAGGAACGCGCTCAAGCTACAGCAGCAGCAGAAGCGCAGCGGCGACAACACCAGCAACAGCAACAGCAGCAACCATAGCAAGAAGGGCCTCTCCGTCGACGACCAAGGGTTCGGTGGTGGCGGCGGCGCCAGTGGTTGTGGCAGCGTGGCGGTGGGCAGGCGCGGCAGGAGCAGGTCTGGACGTGTGACGTTCCAGGACCATCCCCCCTCCCGCCCCTCCTCTTCCTCTTCCCTCTCCTCCTCCACAAGCGTCGATCTCAACCGTGACGTCGCGCGCCTGGCCCGCCGGCTCTCGGGGTGCGCCGTGGGCCTGGTTCTGGGTGGTGGGGGTGCCCGTGGCGGGGCGCACGTGGGAATTCTGCGGGCCATGGAGGAAGAGGGAGTGCCTGTGGATGCCATCGGTGGTACCTCGATTGGGTCTCTGGTGGGGGCCGTTTATGCGAAGGAGGGAAGCGCCGGCCACCCCGTGTTGCGCGCGAAGCGCGTTCTCCAGAGGTACCTTCGCATGTCTCGAAACGTGTGGAACTTCGTCTTCGACCTCACGCTGCCGTTGGTGTCGTACTTTGGTGGGAGGAGCTTCAACCGGTCAGTCGTGGCGTGTCTTGCCGATTCCAAGATCGAAGACTACTGGATTCCGTACTTCTGCAACACCACCGATCTGTCGCGGTCGGAGGAGCGGGTGCACACGAACGGTACTGCGTGGAGGTACGTGCGTGCAAGTATGTCACTGACACCGCACCTGCCCCCACTGTGCGACCGGGAGAAGAAACCCCGGTCTCTGACGGACAGGTACATCAAGGGGACGAAACCACTGGCGGCAAAGGAGAGTACGACGACAATGGCACAGGCACAAGTACACGGCAAAAGGCAACTGCCGCTTGCACCGCCGGCTGCGGCAGCTGGTGTCGGGACACCGCTCGTCCGCAATGCTCGGTCTGGTTCTGGGCATGAGGAGCTGCAGAAAGTCCGTCAAAAGCAGCAGGAAGAGCTCCGGGAGCAGAAGCGCAGGCGCAAGAATCAGAAGGCGTACGCACAATCCGGGGACGGCGCTGGTGAGCAGCAGGACACTATGGTGCACTACCTGTGCGATGGTGGCTACATGAACAATGTGCCCACCCAGGCGCTGGTGGCGATGCTGCCCATGGGTGGGTCGATCATCGCCTGTGATATTGGTTCGGTTGTGGAGCTGGGTGGGTACGACTACAACGCGACGTTGTCCGGGTGGTGGGTGCTCTGGCAACGCTACTCGCCATGGCGCAAGGGGCCACCCCCGAACGTGCCCAGTATGAATGAGATCGCGGCGCAGTTGGCGTACACGTGCAGGTGGGGAAGGGAAGAGAAACTGCTGCTGAGTGCAAGGAGGGTACCTCGCAATGAATTGGAGGGAGGGAGGGAGGGAGGGAGGGAGGGAGGGTACCTGGCAAGTAATGGAAACGCACACACGGACAGATCCACACTCATACAAGCATACACGGATCTACACACACACGTGCACGCACACATATACAATCCACACATTGTCCAGCCACACACACCGCTCTTTCACCAATCATGTGCACAATTCAAATTGTGCATTCGTAAACTCACTACACACTATGCACACGCAAACTCACCATTGGTGCAGTGAGGTAAAGCGCCGGGAAGCGAGGGACATGGCGGATGTGTTTTTGCGACCACCTATAGCAGGTATGTGCCACCGGCAGTCGTCCTTGTCCTCCTTTCCCCCAGCCCCCATTTACCCCACCTCCTTCCCGCGCCTGTCCAGGGGGCAGTGCGCACCCGTTGGGTTGGAATGGTCTAGCACTATTATAATGCAATGCGTGAGGCATGACAGACTAGATGTGCTCATGGCACTCGGACGATCGCGTGTGGTGTATTGTTGCTGGTGTTGCAGGTGTTGGGGTGCTTGACTGGAACTCATGGGGGGCGGTGGAAGAAGCAGGCTACCTGTATGGCAAAGAGCAAATGCGCAAGTGGAAGGCAGAGCTGATCAGAACAAACGACCCTCGTGGGGAGATATTTAAATGATGGAAATGCGACATAGAATGCGGAATCTGCTCATATCGACGTAAAACAGTGCATGAGTACATGAGACCCTGCCACTCGCAGTTCCTTTCATGCAGCCATAAGCATCGAGCGAGCAGCTAGCGCAGGGCTTTGGTACTTAGCAGCTCTACTAGCACCGCAAACCTTGTTTTGTTGAGCTTCATGATGGTACTGGTGCGTGTTGCACTTGGTGTAGCTAATGCAAGTGCAGGCAGCCAGCCAGGTGCATGGGCATGGGCAGCTGGCTAGATAGCTGCAGCTGCCCACGGGTGCTTCACTACGCGGGATAGCTATATCGGGGCGATGGAGGCAGCCAGCAGCCAGCCAGCCAGCCCAGGAGGGAACTCCGCATTCTGGGTGGTAGTCCGCCCTATTGGCAATAGGGCGGACTGCCACCCAGGGGCGTGCCGGTGCCGCCTAGATACCGCCGGGTACCGGGCCACGCACCCTGGACCCTGGAATCTAGCTGCCGGTGCCCCCTAGCCGCAGCCCGCCCGAGCCCGTAGAACCCACCGGCACTAGCTAGCTGGGGGGGGGGGGGCGGCGGTAGATTGAAAAATAAAAAAAATGTGGTTTTACGAAAGTCAGGCCAAACTGAGGCCACAGGGCCGCCAGAGCACACCCAACACCACAAGGCCCAGTTCTGCTGCGTTCAATATTTTAGCGCAGCATTTTTTGCTGCGTTTTTGCTGCGTTTTCGCTGCGTTTTTGCTGCGTTTTTGCTGCGTTTTCGCTGCGTTTTTGCTGCGTTTTTGCTGCGTTTTTGCTGCGTTTTTAACAGGAAACGCAGCAAAAACGCAGCAAAAACGCAGCAAAAACGCAGCATAAAACGCAGCATTTTTGCTGCGTTTCGCACAATCCTACCACCTGGAAGCTGCGTTTCGCAGCATAAACGCAGCATAAACGCAGCAAAACGCACAATAAAAAGCATTGATTTATGTCTTAGCAGAAACAAACGACTTATAGAGGCCTTCGATGTTGCGTTTCGCAGCATATTATGTTGCATTTATGCTGCGTTTTGCAGAATCGATATTATTTTATGCTGCGTTTTTGCTGCGTTTATGCTGCGTTTTGCTGCGTTTTTGCTGCGTTTTTGCTGCGAAACGCAGCTTTTTTGAATGCTGATTGTGCGAAACGCAGAATCCAAAAAGCCAACGCAGCACCTTGCAACAGATGTTCACGCAGCTTTTTTGCTGCGTTTTTGCTGCGTTTTGCTGCGTTTTTGCTGCGTTTTTTGCTGCGTTTTTGCTGCGCTAAACTTTTTCTTGCACCGTTTTTGCTGCGTTTTTGCTGCGTTTTTGCTGCGTTTCCTATTGTCTGCTTTTTTTTTGTCTATGTACCTAAGATTGCAATGCTGCGTTTTGCTGCGTTTTTGCTGCGTTTTGCTGCGTTTTTGCTGCGTTTTGCTGCGTTTTTGCTGCGTTTCTAGTCTGATTCAATTGCATCCGATTCTTCGCCATCGCTGCCGTCTGCAGGTTCGCTTGCCACTATGTCCTCCAAATTGTCTGCAAGGTCAATAAAATGCTTGATGGTTGTTTGCTTGGCCTTCTCGTTTTCGGTCTTCATTTTGTCTTCCTTGCTCATCCACTTGCGTATGTTCTTCATCATGTTTGTAGCCCGCTCGCAGAAGTACCACCCGTCACTCAAGTCTTGTTTGCTGCAGAGGTTGACGTACACGAAGAACAGGAACACGCGGTCGTTCAGGGGCACAAGGTCTTGTAACAACTTCCCTTCGCACAGTTTGTAGACCGTCGACCAAGCTTTGCCTTCCTGTCCAGCACCGTAGTAGGCTGCGAAACCAGCGAAGTGTGGGTAAAGCTCCGACAAAATGAAAGGCTGTTTCTTGTCCGGCTGGCTGGTAACAAGTGCCAGTGCCGGTAGTACCTGTTCCATTTTCTGCAAACGAAGTTGATGTTAATGCAAGTAATAATAAAAAACAAAACTTACCTGGTGGTTTTCCTTTAGATCATTTACGACCTTGTCCCACGACTTGAACTCCCCTGTCGGCTTGGTCGCCAACACGTTGATCTTGTTCTCGAAGGTCACTCTCGTCAGCTGCACAAAATCGTCCCACAATCCACTTCCGCCTGGGTCGCCTTGGGCGTGCTTCTCCCACTCCTTGCGCAGTTTGGTCATTCTGGTGCTGAGGAACCTGGAGTACTCGTAGACGACGTAGCTGACGCGAGACCTCTTGGCGACGAAGGGTTCACCTGAAGCCCACTTTCTGAATTCATCCGGAAACTTGCGTTTGAAGGTGGCCTTTCCTCGAAGGTGCCCATTGTGGAGACGCGCCGAGATCTTGACGGCAGTGGCCTCATCAGACGAAGCCTTGTGGATGAAGCGTCCATCCGCCGAGTTGCCGAGGAACCCGTCTCGGTTGAATTTGGAAGCTTCCTTCTTGTCGGCGGGGAACCTGATGATCATGTTGGAGGTGTCCTCCTCCTCTTCATCGGGTTGTTCACTCTCAGGCTCGTCGGCCACCTCTTCGGGTTCATCTCTGGCCCGTCTGGGTGGAGTGGTCGTCCGTGGCGGCACTCGACCACCAGTCTGTATTCTTGCAGGTGTTCGAGCTCGGGCCATTGCGGCAGTTTGTTGTCCTGAGGCTGCGTTTTGCAGGCTTTTTCGTGCGTTTTGCAGCGTTCTGTTGAATTCTGTTGTTGTTGCCGAGTTCCTTTCGTTCAAATCTTTTGTCGATAACCAATCAGCTCACACGAACACATTTTTTGAAAAAAAATCAGGCGTTGCGGAACAACCAATTTTGTAGCCTGTCCGGCGGGGGGGGTGTGC
>Ga0099797_101813_pt1 | contig 10460 bp, 6 predicted proteins | sample Uncmet_Sort48C_1_FD_89871 | JGI IMG/M metagenome (GOLD analysis project Ga0099797, IMG submission 89871) | Marine eukaryotic communities from CALCOFI LINE 67, Pacific Ocean - C012_Sort48C_1 | ecosystem: Environmental > Aquatic > Marine > Oceanic | place: Pacific Ocean: Monterey Bay | collected...
CTGCCGGCCCTTTTTGAATGCTGGCTTCTCTCTTAGAGGCTCTTGAAGGCATTCTGGAGGCCTGTAGGCATTATGGAGGCATTCTGGAGGCTTCTTTCACATCTCCTGGGATTTTTTGTTCGACACCCCTGGGCAGCTTCTGGAAACTCTTTAGGTGGTTCTGGTGGACTGTTGGAGACCTCCTGGGCACTCCTGGAGGGGTGGTGAGCCCTCCTGGAGGCTTCATGGAGACACCACTGTCCCACTGGAGGCTCCCAGAGGGTGGCACATGGTCTCCAGATAGGCAAAAGCGATGAACAAAAATGTGTTTTCATTTATTTTTAAGGATCCATGGGGGGGTCCAGGATCGAGATAATCCCCCCATTCGAGGGTAATACCTTGGTTCAGGGGCCCTTCTCCTTATTCCAGAGTGCTGCTGTTTCAGGAAGACAGGCAAGACAAAGGATCTAAATGCATTGATACAAGGATATGTGGGATAGGGGGAGCAGGATTCAAATGATTCCTCGCAGCTTGGTGCCTCTCTACCCGGTCTTGCTTGCAACTACTTTTTTACTTTTTTCTGGACCGGATTCCAAAATATGAATTTGGGTACGAAACTGACCGTCACGAATGCTACGGACGCAAAAACACAGGCAAATTCGGTGTTTCGGCGATCCGAATCCAATGGAAGACGCCCCGGACCAAGATTCGGCCAAAATCCCGGAAACGAAAAGTTTGAACTTTATTTGGCTTACCCGAGCAATCCTGGGTAGAGGGGGCAGGATTCAAATCATTCCTCTCAGCGTGGTGCCCCTCTATGGAGGGGTTGGCTGATATTTGTGTTGTTGGGATCAGTTCGTTTCGTTTGTTCGTACGAAGGCACGGTCCGGTTACTAGGTGGAGATCGGACTTCCCTTGCCCAGCTATGGGGACCCCAAAGATATACACCGCCACCGGGCTTGGCCTTAGAAAAAATGGGGAAATGGCTCGTGTGGACCATTTGGTGGTGTATATGCAAACTGGTGTAAAATTCAGCAGCTTGTATATACACCACCCCGGGGGCGGTGCGCGCCCCCGGGGTGGTGTAAATACAAACTGCTGTATTTTAAGTATTTTGCATATACAACACCAAACGGTCCACACCAACCATATCCCTATTTTCTCTAGGCCCAAGCCCGGTGGTGGTGTATATCTTTGGGGTCCCCGAAAAGGCAAGATAGCTGGGCAAAGGCAGGGTTCAGGGTTTAGGTTCTAGGGTTTAGGGTTCATGGTTCAGGGTTCTGCCAAAACACATAATTTTATTAAGAAACGATAGATTTTTTGGGGGTGCATTTTTCGAAAATGTATTTTGCCGGAAGGGCGCTCAAAAGAACTCCCAAAATGGGGTGTGGTGTGTGTATGTGTGGGCTTAGGCGTTAGGGTGTGTACATATATATATATATATATTAGTTTCGGGGCAAGTTTTCATTTGTTTAAGGTTTCGTGTTTGTTTTTTCGTGTTTTCCGGCCCCGGAGTCCTTCAAAAGAGTTCGGGGACGTGTTTAAATGCATCTGGGGTGTTTTGTTGCATCGAATTTACATGGAAAAAATTGGTAAACACGATAAGCTCCAAACACTTTGTTGTTTTTTCCTCCTTTTTTGGGAGTTCTTTTGCCAGGCCTTCAGGGAAAACACATTTTCGACAGACGCACCCAACGCGAACAACGGAAATCTTAACAAACATATAAAGTTCTTAAGCAACCAAATTACAGCTATGTATATATATATATATATATCAAAATTTTGGCTCAAGGCCTTTTAGGCCGAAAGCCAAGTGTCTACACATACTCAAGCCGGTCTGGGTACGGTGGCCTGCAAGGCTCCTACCGGCTCAGCCGTTTTGATTCCGAATTTCTCTAGATTTCACCCCACAGATACAGAAGGCTTCGCATGGGCAAAGCACTCTTTGTGGCGGTGGCATTGTTCGCTGTGCTCGTGGTGAGCACAATCTTCAACACAGACAAGAACCTCATAGACAAGGAGATCACAGACCAGCTAGTTATGTCGGGCAAGGGCTTACTCGATGGAGGCAGCTCAGATGGAGAATTGCAGTATGATCCTGTCAACAAGGTTCGCTGGCCGAAAGACACCCCGTGTTGGCAGCCAGGTTGTGCCGGCACTTGCAGTCGTTGGCAATTGATCAGCCATCCCGCTCTTAACTGCTGGTTCTGCTATCAGCAATGGGTATGGACCGAGTTCCTGTCGCACCCTGCACAGGCACTCGTATATAACGGACAACAGAGGATGATAAACTTGTCGGGTGGCATCTTCTCTGACAAGTTCAACAGATCCAAACTGCAACAGCTTGCCATTCAGCAGTTCGGTGACCTCAGACAACAGAGTGGCAAAGGCTTCGGCAAGCCTCCCGGAAAAGAAGCTACAGACCCAGGCAAGGGCAAGGACTTGGGCAAAGGCAAAAGCAAAGGCAAAGACATGGACAAGGGTAAGAACGTTACCAAGGGCAAGTTCTTTGGCAAGGGCAAAGACAAAGGCAAAGAACAGACGAAGGGCAAAAACTTGGGCACAGCAGCAGCAGCAGTGGCAGCAGTTGCAATTCAGCCACAGAACACCACCGTGCAGTCGTGGCTCGCTACAGCCACCGCTTCGGCAGCCAGTGGCACAGAAGAGGGCGAAGAACCTCACACGAGATCGAGACCGACTTCAACCTCCTCCCGAAAGTCGGCAACCAGCCAGCTCCAACAGACGCCAAGGACAAAGAAAGATAAAGAAAACAAGCAAATCGATGCAGACAATTTGGCTCTCGCTGCCAAGCTGAAGGAATTGATAGAGAATTGTCAGGGCGACTCCATTTCGCTGGACACACTCAGGCAAGGCATTGCTCCAACAGTTCATATACAGAAGCCACAGAATCAGACACTTTGTGGTGCAAACCACGAGAAGGCAAGTGCAGTGGCAAAGGCTCTTCGCTCGAGGGAGTCTGCAGCTGCTTCGTTGCAAGAAGCACAAGTCGAAGTGGACAGACTCAAAGATCAGTATGAAAAAGACAAGCAGGAGTTGAGAGACAAGTATGACAGATTCAAGACAGAGCTTGGGGACTCGTTCGACAAGCAAGTGCATGAAGCTCGCCTCAAACGAAATGCTCTTGGCAAGGATCTCGAATTGGCCATTGCTGAGTTGAATAAAGCACAGAACGAGACGATGCAGTTCTACACATCGGTGGCATCGAGTTCACAGATTCCCTCACAGATTGCCCACATTGTCAATGCCATGGCGGTCGACGAAAGTGGGGCAGCTGACACAGAGACAGACAGAAAGTCGGACAAGACACACTCTCCTACACACAGCGAAGGGGGCGATGCCGGCGATGTCATGGGAGACAACGATGGTGCCTTCCAGGAGTTCGCTGAGCCCACAGAGCACACAGAACCAGAGCAAACAGAGGAAGGCTTTCAGTTGGTTGGATCGGGCAACAAGAAGGGCAAAGCGAAGGGCTCTGGCAACCCTGTCACAGCCTCGGCTAAAGGCCAAGGCATCGGTGCTGTCAAAAAAGAAAAGTTTGAAAAGCGCCGGGGAAAATCAGAGAATGGAGCCGATTCGGACGACTCGGCTGTGTCAGGGGCTTCGGCCAAAGCTCGAAAGGCAGCCAAAAAAGCAGGGGTCATGGCACCCCCAGTTGACAATGGGTTGGTGCAGCAGCCGCAGTATGTGTTCTTGGAGGTTGTGGAGCGAGAGTACCTATGCAGGTGCTGCTCAGATGTCTTTCTACTTCAAGATGAGAAGTACACTCAGTCGTTGGACCTGTTGCTCACCAAGTATGGCATGGACAAACAGATGTTCTTGGAAGCGGTTGCAGCAAAAGACGAGAGCTACTTTGCGAAGGTTCTCATTCGCTCGGCTGAGCCATATCCTCAGCAACAGCAGACAGGACCCACAGAAGCTGCAGCTACAGACTCCACTACATGACAGATTCGGTCCCAGGCTCAGAGCACAAACACTTCGAAGAGTTTGCTGTTGGAAGTGTTGGCACACATCGGCACAGATAAGGGCATAGAGGGCAAGCAGTGCTGCTTGCATTCAGTGCTTAGGCCAACAGGGCTTTCGAGTGTGCCACTGTACATAGCAGCTTGTGCAGGAGCGATGAACTCCATGGAGCAGTGTGTGAATTCTCAGGTTGCATGCCGAGATGAAATAGCTGCTCCTGTTCTTGACCAAATGGGAGGGTGGTACCACAGGTTTGGTTGTTATGGGGATGGGTATAGCTACTGGCCTAGCCAATTTTCCCCTTCACAGTGGCCCTTGGCCTACTGGGAAGGGGAAAACGAGCATAGGACAGATAACTATACACAACCCCATAACAATCAATCGCAACCGGGCCCCTCCACTTTGGTCCCTGGTGCTTGGGACGGGCATAAATATAATAGAAACATAACATACACGGACATCGAAACAGATTTACCAGACCAGCCTTACAAATAGAAAATTCCCAAACAAATGACCTCGGTCAAAATTGGAATTTTGAAAAATCGTGTTTTGCAGTTTCGCCGGGAAAAACTGAAGATTCTTATTGTAAATCTTCTAGTTCGGTGTGCGCGCTTTTCGGCAAACATGTAAATCCGAATTCGGTTTGGAAGGCAACAGAAAAAGATTGGGTTTCTACTAATCCGATTCAAAATAGATATGCAACACATACAAACACAGACACACATACAGAAAACACAAACACAGAACAGAGTGCACAGGCACATGGACCAGGTGGGCCCAGACATCCTGCAACAGGCCCCGATGGGCCTGAACAAAATTTGGCCCCTCAGGCCTTAACAGACACAGATACAGACCCCAATAGAGGGCCTAGGAGGCCCATTCAAACAATTAGGGAAAACATATATGGACAAGGACATGGGGAGAAAAGGCAGGATGATGACATAAATACTTTATATAACACACCCTATAAGTGTGTTATTCCTACTTATAGGTACACATATATATATATATATATATAACAGGAGTTTCCACAAGAAGGTGGGGGTCTCCAACATAGTAGAGAGACAGAGGTATACTACAGTCAATAAGTTGACCCCAGTTGCCAAACAGAACTCTGATAATGACAACATGCTCATTATAGAAGATGGGCCGAAAGCGCCCCTACCTACAAAACAGAAAACAAAAACCACCCCAGTTGTACAGCTTTTTGCAGGCAACTGCTCCTCACTTAGTGAGAAGATGAGAGAATACATAATTAAACAACATAAGAATTTTAGCATATGGAACCTAGTAGAAACACATGAAAGAAATGAAAAAAGCACCTTCTTTCATAACCTAGGATATAAAAGCTGCATTAACCCAGCAAAGACTACCTCAGATCTAGGCAGTCATGGGGGCGAAATAGTGGCCTGTAAACAACATATGAATGTTACATATATAGAACAGAAGGTATGGGACATCATCAGAGACGTGTCCCCTGCCGACATCAGGATAGCAGCAATGATTGTGAACATAAGTTGTGCACAATTCATTAATGCTACTGCCTACCTTTCAGTAGGAGAAGAATTTAGTGCAAATAACATAGCTATTTTTCAGCAATTAGTCATGCTACAGAACATCCTGAATTTGGCAATTCTGGCATTCGGGGATTACAACATAGATTCATATGATATGGACGTGTCTGGGTTGCTCAAGGCACACAATCTCCATATACTAGAGATGCCTGGTGGCCCCTCTGTCAAGTATGGGAGCAGAAAAATAGACTATATAATATACTCTACATGCCTTAAAGGCATGTTTAAGTGCCTCAACAGAGTTCACAAGATACCCTTTGGTCCACACTTTGGGTATAAAGTCACTCTGTATGGGGACTGCAACATAACAGGAACCAGAATACATATACCATATAGCCTGCCTATGAAGAAGTTCAACATAGAATATGAATCCCTGTCCGGAGAAGACAGAGATCAAAAAATGCTACAGGCTAGGCAAGAAGCCAAGGTTATTTTGGCTAGACAGAAAGAAAAGACAGGATTTGCCATTCTGGGCAACCCCCCAGTCGAAATCCTCATAGATAAAAAGACCCCAGAAGTCATTAAAGGCTCAGCCAAAGTCGTTGGAGAACAGCTAGCCCTTAATGCCCTTACATCAGAACTATACATACTTATTATAGCACAGATTAGTAAAGAAGAGTATAGACATTACATAGGCAGAAGCCAATTCCCTCTGCTTGTCAGAGAAAGCAAGCAACACAGAGGGGTACCAGACCTCATATCAAAAGAAGATCTAATTAATAGAGTTGCCATAGTCGGAAATGCTGTCCTCAGCATAACAGGCAATAACAACTCAAGCCGCCCCAAAGACTACAAAACTCTAGGCAAATTCAGAAGATATATAGAAAATAATGTGTTTAACAGAAACGAAAACTGCGAATTTGCCAGAAAAGTGGTTGCAGACTACCTCAAAGATGAGGACTGGGTAATGCTACACACTATGCTAGAATCCCACAGACCCAAACTGATTACACTTAAGGAACAGATGCTAGAAGTTATAGACAAACTGGTCAAGTCCCTTACCATACATGCTGCATATGCCAGCAGAAAAATATGGGCTGAATCTGTTAATACATGTTTCGCCAAGTATGGAGGAAAAATGTTTCAACATATAGGAAAAGAAGACAAAGCCTTTCTCAATGTGTCCAATGACATGAAAGGCTCGTATGAAAATAACCCAGATGAGAACCTAGAAGCACATGCCACTGCATGGGAAAGCAAGTGGCACAGGGCCAATGATGCCATTAACAAGGCTATTCATAGAATGCTTCTAATCATACTGGATATAGCCAAAAAAGACACATACAACTGCAATACACTAGACTTAGACACATACGAAGAAGGACTCAAAGGCTATGCCAAAGACACTAGAGGTATAGACTCATGGACAGCCACAGAATTAAGAGAGCTTCCTGTTGAACGCAAAAAGCTCATGGCTGCAGCAATGGAGAAAGTGTTCACCAAACTTGCACAACCGGTTCAGAGTCTCATCAACCTGAACCCGGTGTTAGGCAAGCCTTCAGGGGGCACAAGAACAGTGTACAAAACCCCCATGACATACAGAATATCACTGAGAGCAAGAACAGATGTAGCAGAATGGGAAGAACAGATGGAACAACCCTTTGACACCTCAGGCAAAGGGAAATCAGCTCTCATGGCTGCTGCATACAGAGGGCTACAAGCAGAAATATACAACTACACAGAAGAACAAGTCATAGGAGTATTCCACGACTTTGAAAATTTTTTGACACCATAGACCTCGCCATACTAATAGAAAAAGCTATAGAAGCCCAGTTCCCGGTTATAGACCTCCTTATCACCATGCTTCAGCACATGACACCAAGGATAATCCAATGTGACAGCTTCTGCAGCCGCACTATAATTACTAACACATCCATTTTGGCTGGTTGTAAGCATTCTGTGGCTCTGACAAGAGTGCTGTTCCTCACTGGTGCACATAAGCTGTGTGTTGATAACCCCCTCGCAGCCCCTAAAATATATGTAGATGATACTGCAATGCTTACTGCAGGAGATGAAGACACTGCCCTAGTAGTAATGTCAAAGGCAGTTAAAGACTTTTTGGCAATGGCCAAGCTCCTTGGACTTACCCTGAGCAAGAAAGGGGTAATAGTAGCAAAAAAGACATATGCTGCCCGTGTTCTGGTACAAGAAATCAAGGACATGGGCACAACATACAATATAGCAGAAAGCACAAGAGATCTTGGAGTAGATTTCTCCTTCTCCAAAAACCAGAAAGTCAGAAAGAACATACTAAAAACTAGGATTAAGAACTCACAAGGAGCTCTTAATAACATATACAAACTAGCTAAAATTTCTAGAAGGGCCAGAGTGCTGTTCTCAGGAGCCGGGTTTTCAAAGGCTACCTGGGGACATCAGACCTCAGGCCTCTCATACCAAGAATGGACAAAAATAGAGGTAGCAGCAACTAATGCTGCGGGCTTTGGCAAGGGCAGGTGCCGATATACAGCACTCTGTGTTGCATATGGACCTGAAGGGCACCCTTTTGTCAGAGGCATCAAAGAACTGTTTATCCTGTGGTTTAAACTGATCTTGCCTATGACTAGAAATGGGGACCCTACCCTGTTCAAAATAGAAGAGGCCTGGAGCCAAATATACATAAAAATGTCAGAAGGACAGCAATCCATCACACTAGAAAAATGCATGTCCAAAACAGATGGCTTAGCTGCACAGGTAGTAGTCATTCTTTACAGTCTCGGCTGGATACCTGTCAGCTACGACAGATGGCTAGATCCAGAAGGAAATGAATGGGTGCTTTCAGGGGACTCTGAAGACCCCTTCCCAGTCATGCCCCTTATCTGGAAAATACTACATACATACCACAAGAAACAGATAGAAAAAGCCAGCTTGCACTTCGATGGCAGCTCGCTTACAGACACTATTGCATGGGATGTAGTCCTAAGCAAAAATAAAACACTCAAACATAAAAAGAAATTCCCAGAACTGGCAATCCTAGAAACGGCCCAAGCAGGAGCATGCTGGCCTGCCACCAGAATCTCCAATGTCCTCGACAAAGGAGGCTCAGTGTGTGAGTTGTGCTGGCAGTACTCCGGAAGCTGCTTCCACTCGTTTTGGACTTGCCCGAAACTTAGAAATACAGAAGATGAAGCCATCATAGATAGTCAACACCTAATAGAAGAACTAGACATAGACAGAATAGCTTTCTTCAACAGGGCTCTGGTGCAAGAAAGTGAACTAACTATGGACACCCAATACCAGCCTCTAGATGAATATGACCTTCAGGTCAAATGGAATAGAATGGCACCCCCTACAGAAAATGCATACACAGCCCCTGAACGGCTGTTCGAGCCCAGAGGCAAAAGAAGAATGGGATCCCCATCCCCAGACAGAAAAGCACCCAAAACAGTGCTATACCAGGCACCGGATTGGGTGCAAGACTGTGGGGTAGACAAACTCTTAGAACAGTCTGGATACACCACAGAAGAACAGACCCACAGGCCCAACCGGCCAGGCACATCATCCATGGATAACCCAGACATGGATATAGATATAGAAGATGAAATAGAACAACAAGAAGAAAATAGACTAGATCAGGACCAGTTCATGGAACAGCCTGAGCATACAGACCAGGACGCAGAACATGCAGAAAACCCGGTTGATAACAGAGCCTTTCCAAATGGCTGGCCCTCGGGCTACTATTTTGGAGATGGCTCAGGCGGCAAATACTCCAAATATACACCCATCACCAGATGTGGAGTAGGAGTTCACTATGTCAACCCTAACAAGCAACCGGTGTTGGATGCATCTATGCCCTTACCAGGAGAAATCCAATCCAACAATAGGGCAGAAATATATGCAATACTCATTGCAGTCAAAAACATAGAACAAGCGGGGAAAATTGACTTCTTTATTGACAATAAGCCCGCTAGAAACACATACAACAAAGGCAAAAATAGAGCTAGACTAGCTTGCCATGCCGACATATGGAGTGAAATCTTCATGATAATAGACAGGAAAAACATAGATCTCAGGGTCTTTTGGATGCCCAGCCATACAGACAAACACAAAGAGAAGCTGGAAAAAGCACCCAGCTGGATGAAAGACTGGCATGTCGCTGGTAATAAAGTTGCAGATGAGTTGGCCGGTGCAGCGGCCGAGCTCCATGCAGTCCCAGATGAACAGGCCAAGGCTATCATCAAGATATATAAAGACCTAGACATCATACAAAACAGAATCATAGCGGTAACAAAAATGTTCCCACAGAGAAGGCACAACCAAACTGTGCATGACAACATAAAATATAAACCAACATATAAAGACCAGATCATAGAAAAACTCAAGTCTTACCAGCATGACTGTGTGATATATGGAGAAAGACTATACTGTTGCGGATGCAACAGCAATATATCTATCAGGGCGGAACATATAAATGACTTTATACAATCATCCTGCCTCCTCCCCGACAGAACCACAACATATGCAGTAGGAAAGAAACATACACATCACTCACACAAGATCACCATCTACGGTGGTGTATATATGTGCACGTCTTGCGGGGCCACGGCCTCCAAGAAACTCGAAAAGCTGGCTAGGCCCTGCGAAAGGCCTACAGCAAACGGAAAAGCGAACAGAGATGCCTACCTAGCTGGGAAACCCCCCACAGGGTTCCCCAAATGGCCATATACAAAAATAAATCTCAGAGAAAATGTAGTTGTGAACAACGTCCAATTACAAGTCGACCAGTTGCATCGGAAAACCCTGCGACAAATATATGTTCCCCCGCGGCCCCGCCCGGATGAACAAATGATAGAAGAGGTCTCGGAAGTCCAAAACGGCCGCCCTGATCCAAACTCAAACAGACAACCAGAAGCAGGAGCTTCTAGTTCGGATTCTGATTAAATCAAATCGTCTAGGCCCCCGCACCAGTAGCGAACAGCGAGCTGTCTA
>Ga0099797_101814_pt1 | contig 10455 bp, 14 predicted proteins | sample Uncmet_Sort48C_1_FD_89871 | JGI IMG/M metagenome (GOLD analysis project Ga0099797, IMG submission 89871) | Marine eukaryotic communities from CALCOFI LINE 67, Pacific Ocean - C012_Sort48C_1 | ecosystem: Environmental > Aquatic > Marine > Oceanic | place: Pacific Ocean: Monterey Bay | collected...
ATGCGATGCCTTTCGCACCACTGAGTGTATATATCAACTTCTCGAGATCGTATACTCCTGAGCGTTGGCCTCAGCAAGGTTCCCAAACCAACCATCCATGAAAGTCCTATAGAAGATCAGCTAATATCGATGATGCCAAAGAGAAAACATAAAGGACCACAATTGTTTCCAAGAGTACAAAGATGTCCCAAGGAAATGCAAGACGCTCCAAGAATATCAAGGATAGTTAAATTTATCTCTATATACATTTACATATATATATATATGATAATCCCTATTCCGACATGATCATATTCTGTTTTCACTTTCATTGTGAAGCCCCTCGCACCACTGAGCCTGCACAGCAACTCCTCGAGGTGCTCGACTGAATTCTGCGCCGGCCTCAGCAAGGCTCCCAAACCAACACTGGTACCATCAATGAGCATCCACGCCTCCTCCTTCACCACATGCCAAAGACCATAATCGGTCGTGCCTCAATAAGGGATATATATATACATATATATATAGGAAGTCCTGGGGAGCAATGTCGTATCCCTGACAAAAAATTACCAAACCAAACAATACAAGGGGACAACAATACAAATCTACCGATCACCACCATTGCTTATCCAAGAATGCACACAAATACCGAGAATACAAAAAAAGACGCGTCGACCGCACACAATGTCATGAAAATACCCACAGAACACACATAATTGACCACCATTACCGTGAGCTAGCGAGATATACATAAAAATACAAAGAAATAAAAATACCGGAGGCCCCTGATTTTTCGTTCTGCGAAAACTAGCGAAGATCAGTGGAACTACGAGATGTTGCATCATTTGTTGGGGACCATTCAGAACCGTACTTTCCCAGACAAGACACCAAAAGTCACACCCTCTTGGGTACAATGTCCACATTGTGTAAGGTTTGATTAGTGTCACCATGATTTTTAACCATTAAAATACGACTGCTGTACAGGAACAATCCCCGATGCATCTAAAAAACTAATCGACATGTTTTGAAAGGGTTTCAAATAAACTATAATCTTTGTTTGTTTCACTCTTCGATTCCCAGCCTTTCGATCACCCTGATCCACTTCACGCAAACCGCAAGCATGGCTGACCGTGGCTAACCTTCGGCGGCCTACACAAGGATGAATTTTAGAGTGGGGTCCAGTATATGTTTCATACTTGTATTGCAAATATGTGTTTTGTATTTGCCATTTATTCACTTGGGCTTTGTATTGTCTAAGTTTTGGTGGTTCAAGCGATACCGAGAATGCCGGACACCGCCGGACACCAATGAGTGTGTGTGTGTGTTTTTGTTGTTGTGTTACTCTTTCATTGCCGGCCTTCAGATCACCCTGATCTCCTTCACGGAAACCTGTAACCATGGCTGACCAGCCTAGCCTTCGGCCGCCGTCACGAAGCTGGATTTCATATTGTACTTTGTATGTTTGTACTGGTTCAATGTATGTGCAAGTTGTGTTATGTTGTTATTCTGCAAACTTTTTGTCATCATAACCGACCAACCATTGACCTTCGCAACGAGATGTGTATGATTAAAATGCATGCGCGGCAGGCCCAATTGCCAAGAGCGGGTAGGTCACTGCATATGGAGGCCGCCTCTCCATAGCTCCCCTCTCCTCCCAACCGCTGTGAATCAACAAAAGGACATAATCACCGTCAATCAGCAAAAAGATATATTATAGCCCAGCATCTCCCAGCATGCGCCACATGTGATAGCCCATGCCCCGACGAGCAAAAACCCTCAGCAAGGCAACAGGTTCAAGGTGTAACTCTGTCGAGAATCTGAGAGCACTGACAGTGCAGTACAATGCGTGCAACCCTGTGGACAGCGTCACACTGTCCCTGTTGCTGAGAGAAAGGTCCATCAGCAACGCTGCGTCCCTAGAGCCACTGGCTTGAACTCCCGGACCATCGGGCCAGTTTGCATTCAATAAGTGCCAACAAATGGAGCAACAAGGATGATGCAATATGCTGTCATCTCCCCAACCGCAGCCGAGTAAACAAATGCGTCGCCCAATGACGCCCTTCATTCGCTCGTGCGTTACCCGCCCATTCCACACTGTCTCGAAATAGCATGAAAGAACACGTGGTGGACAATGAGATTTGATGTTGTGGAGCATACAGCAGAATCTCTTTTCAAGATGCCCCGGCAAAATGTTGAACTGCCACCTCAAGCACTTAGCACGTATGTGCGAGTCACGGAAGTATGACTCCCCAAGACCCTTTGTGATTAGGACTTCGGCCACTGACTGGAATGAGGATGACGGGTGCAATACCAATTTGCTTCAAATCGTTTCTATTGTGACACCTTTGCTTCGAATCGCAGCAGATCACACGAATTCGCTAGCACTCTGAAGTAGAAGCTACCATACCATTGTGGGAAGTTTCGCCTACTCTGTTCGACGTGGAGGTACTCGAGTGCAGCACGGCATCATATAACTTGTGACCGGTGTCATATGACCTGTAATCCTTTGTAGGCGTGTGTTTTTGACATATCATCAGATGCCATTCTTTGGCATATAGCTTGATGATGTGTTGGATGTGTTGTTGCGGTTCTGTAGTGCACCCTCTAGGAAGAATGTGTTTCTGAAACCTAGGCCCCCGAAAAATGCCCGATGTGCTGTATGTTCATTGGCGTTCATTGATTTGCTGTGTGTATAAATATGTAGATCTAAAAAACTCGCTCAATTTGCTTGATTTCCGCTGCTTTTGAATTGGGTGTTATACTGGATTTTGTACTGGCCCAGTATACGGTTGGTACACTAAATTAAACAAAGCTATGCTGTTCTGGAGCCTGGCAAGTGGTTTGCCACAACAACACATTTGGGGCATTGAAAATCAAATATGATGACCAGAATTTCGTTTTGGACGCGTTTTTCTGAAATGTGTCTTCACTGAAGGGCTGGCAAAACAACTTCCCAAAATGTAAAAAAAACTCCTGACATGTTTGGGTCTTATCGATTGTACAATGCCTTTACGCATTTCCACCTGCAACATTCGATGCAACGAAAAACCAAATGCATTTAAACACGTCCCCGACCTGTGTTGAACCACCCCGGGGCCGGAAAATAGGGTTTAGGGACCCGGGCCGGAGCTCAGGGTTCAGGTGTTGCTTAATTATGCCCATCTCCAGCATGTTGTACATCAAACCATAAAATTAGTTTTTGTATATTATATATTGCATGTTCCTCGTGATGGGGGGCTGCCGCCCCAAAAACCTCGGCATTCTGCTGGAGCTACGCCCCCCAGATGCCCCCATTGGCCACCGTGGGGCCGTGAGTAAGCCCATCAAATGTGTTGCTGAGACGGCTGCTAAATTTCGTGCGGCGCCCTTAAAACCCTACTTTCCGGCTCCGGCTCCCTAAACCTTATTTTCCGGTCCCAGGGCCCCAAAAAACGGGTCGGGGACGTGCTTGAATGCATCTGGGGTATTTTCTGCATCGAATTTGCATGTGGCAATGGGTAAAATCATTGTACAAGCGATCGAGTCAAAACAGTTAGGGATTTTCAGCATTAGAGAGATTCTTTTGCCAGCCCTTCGGGGAGAACGCATTTCCGACACAAATAAATCGAAACAATATAGACTCATTGCTGTGGCGGCAGGACTTTCCTCCATGTTGGGTTTCGGCCCCTCCAGACCGGCCGCCCGCCCACGCACAATTGTGAGAAACATTATGGGGCATTGCTTGGGTGACCTATTGCAGAAATGATTGAAAATCTGTAATATTTCGTTGTTGAATTGTAGGTATTCCACATGGTCGAATACAACCTCGGCATTCGTATCCCTGTCACGAGCCTGGAAACACATGAAATGCAAGACGAGCTGCTGCTGGCTTAGCGTCCGCCTCTTTGATTCCCGGTCTTTCGATCGCCTTGATTTGCATGTTGCAAATGGCATGGGGAAAAATTACATAAAACCATCCGGAGAGTGTCCCAAAAGTATACCCGAAGTGCGTCCGATGGACCCAAAGGCACTGGGCCCCGAGGCCGAGCAGGTGCGGGGGTGGGGTGGGGCGGGGGATGTGGCAGTGCAGCCCCTGGGCCCAGGGCCTTTTGGCTGATGGAGCGACTTTCCGCACACTTTCTAGAAATTTCCACAAAAACATAAGCCCCCATACCATGCATCTTGCAAGCCTTGATCTCCTTTGTGGAAAGACGTAACCATGGCTGACCTTCAATCTCCTGTCAAATACAGAGCAACACATAAAAGGACTGCATATATGGACTTTCAATGGGTTCATGATTTGTTAAAGTAACCTTGCCGTGTGATGAATAAAACTCCATACCAAAACAACATTCAATAATTATATGGTAACTTCACCAAAGGCCGATAACCAAACGATGTCTAATGAAGGATTGCCCAACTCGTGATTAATTTACCCCTTCCTAATAATAAAACAACTCGAAGATCATTATCCTATCCGGATGGGGGATGTCCAATGGGATGGGGTGGCATTCTACATGTCATTAATCACCGACGCTAAATTGTACGATGCCGCGACCCGCGCATCAAAAGAAGAGAGGGGGGTGTTATCTCCAGGGTGGGGTTTATTAACCACATCCCATGTGGGAGTTATCATTGGTTATGTAAATAGTTTGTAATCATGCCGATAGAGCCAACTAAGTTAAAGGTTGGACAGAAGGATTGGGGAGATGGGAGGTGCTCACTTCACCCGACTAGGAATCACTTGAACTCACTTGAGATCCCTTGAACTCACTCGAATTTACTTGAACTCACTTGAACTCAATGAACTCGCTTGAACTTACTGAAACTCAATGAACTCACTTGAACTCAATGAACTCGCATTTAGTCGAACTTACTTGAACTCACTTGAACTTACTTGAACTCACTTGGACTCCTTGAACTCACCTGAACCAGCTGCAATTCACTTGCACACACTTGAACTCACTTGAATTGACTCCAACATCACTTCGATCTAACCAGGAAAAAGGGAGAGGCCTGTGGGCCAAAAGGTAGAGGGGAAAGGCCTCTGGAAGAGCCAAGGGAAAAGAGAAACTGGAGTTCGGACGTTTCAATAAGTGGAACTGGGGTTCGGACGTTTTCACCTTAATTCCACCGGGTGTACCGCAACTCAGCACGCACGCACGAACGAAGTGACACACTTCCCCGATTTGGTTCCCCCAGAGCTCCGCTGTATTTGGCATAGGACCTTTTTTTTCATGTGATTAGGTGTCCTTATTTGGGTGCACCCTCCGGGGGGTCTCAAAAATCGCGGAAAACTGCGCAACCAATAAACACACAACCTCTGAAGAACTATCCCCTGCGCCTGCCTCTGAAGAGGAAGAAGTCGACCAATCAGTCTCAAGTCTTCTTGCTTCAGGCTCGTAGGTTTTCCGAATTTGGTCAAACTGGGATTGAATATGTTTGATATTGTTTATCTGTTTGTTCGTATTTTTTTTGGGGGGATAACGCGCCCAACATACATATGCAGATCGACTGCCGTTAATGACCCATAGCCATATATAACCTGATAGTACTTAACAAGCTCATTTCTAAACAAACAAGCAAACATGCAAACAAACAAACAAACAAACAAACAAACAAACAAACAAACAAACAAACAAACAAACAAACAAACAAACAAACTAACTAACTAACTAACAAACTAACTAACTAAATAACTAACTAACTAACTAACTAACACGTCAGGTTTGGTATAGGAAGGAGCGACTGCAGGCACGACCGCAGTCAGGCGGGTTGAATGATATACGACACCCCATGGAAAATCGTGAGGCCAGCATGCAAAAAACGATTAAACGTGTACATATATGTACATACAAACTAATAACTCACAACACCGAGCTACAATAACAAACTCCCGGAAATCGCGCAGCCCTATTCCGGAAATCCTGGCGCTTTCCGACGACCACATCGTCTTTGTGCTTCACAGACAGGATGCTACCCTTCGTGGAGGGTTTCGAACGCACGGCCACCACTCTGTGGACGACCTGCCACCATATTCGGCCCCCCCATATAAACACGAATCATAAAACCCTATATCAAATCATGTATATATTTGTGCATATAGTTCGCTAATCGCATACACCCATGGCTCCTGACGATGAACTGAAAATCTGGCGCTGATGATTCACACAGCTTATGCAGGGCCGCAGCGCATGTCAACAAAACATTGAGACTTGTTTCATACATTCATTAATATTTGGAAGGATTTCATAGGTTTCAAGATCAGGGCCTGACATCCCTGACATTCACGGAAATGCTATATAACACACAACGACAATGTTGTGCAACTACCACGAAAGTACAATGCTATGCAATGGACATCCTATGTAGGTATATCGGTCAGTGTATGTACATGCAACGAAAATGGCATGCAAGTGTCGCAGGAATCCAATGTAAATGAATGATCAGCATCCAAATCGATGACTGAACTAAGATTCCGAACTCCGCTCTCAATTCATACAAAACGAAAGTTCCTACAAGGAGGGGGGCGACGAAACCTGAAGGGCGACGGCTCACAGAGCGTGTGCGGCACCACATACATATATGTCTCCTCAATGCTTCAGTCGTGGGCCTCCGAACCTTCGGGAGCTTCGTGACCTTCGCGAGCTTCGTGAGCTTCGCGAGCTTCGGGCGTGTAGGCGCTTCGGAAGTGCTGTCGCTAGGGTTCCAACCACTTTGGCTCAAGAAATCTGCGTTCCCGCTCGCGTTTCGACTCCAACATGATCTGCCGCTGGAGGTTCGGCACGTCAACTGCTCTGCCGCTCGATTTTCAGTCAGGTGTTGGCTTTCGGGAGCTTCGCGAGCGTCAGGCCTGCGGGCGCTTCGGAAGCGCTCGAACACATTTACATTTACAAGGCCGGAGCCACTTGGCGTTCGCAATGACAAGCTATTTCCTGCACCGGAGCAACTTGGTATTCGAACGCGCATTCTACTTACTGCACCGGGGAGCCGGTTTGCGCTCGAAAGCACTGCTATTTATTCATAGGTGTTCCAAAACACTTGCTATTTGTTCCAAAACACCTCTTCGAAGCCACTTTCGAAGTTACCATTCGAAATCCCATTCCGGTGTCCCTTTCACTTTGCTCCACTAGAGTGCATTTAATGCACAGCTTCGCACTAGTATATATATATATATATTGGCAGCCACACACACGAGACTGGCAACTGTGTATGCACATGCACCACACTTTCGGCGGGTGGAGAAGTATGTGCTGTCACATGTGTATGCATGATGCTATACTATATACATGTCACTACATTAGGGTGCCTGATACTGCAATGTTAGGCACGGTTATGATTGCCATATTATTTTCGGAAACATGATCCATTTAGCAGCTGCCATGGGTGCATCCAGGGCTCGCCGTGGGACCGCCGAGGGGTGCCATAGCGGAGCCGTGAACGCTGTGCCATACCGCACATGTATATATATATATATATGTATATACATACATACATACAAACTCAAATGCCTCAGGGTTAAGGCACGTCCCAAGACACTGAGCACCCTGCGGAAGGGAAGGTCAAGAACATCACTCAAGGATGACTGGATGACGAAGCCCACATGGGGTCGCCAACAAATGACTCAGAATACTCACTCGCTCATTTCAAATTCAACATGCAGAAGACAAGTGCAGGGAAGCACCAGGACTGCTCGCACAGAGGAGCCCGTGTGCCGTGCACAAGCCTTCGGCGTGTGTTTCGTCAGCATGATGTTCATAGTCAAGCGGGACTCGACGGGCCAGGGGTGACCCCGCAAGACCAACAACATGCTGCCCCCTGGCGACACACATCCGCTGCCATACCTCCCAGCGGTGTAGAGGAAGCACTCCAAGACAGCCGTAAAAAAAGCTGCCGCACCACTTATTAACAAGCAGCGCAAGCCTATAGACAGCCACCCAGATGGGAAAAAACAGCTGCCGGACCACTCATTATCGAGCAGCCCACATACATACAAACTCAAATGCGTCAGGGTTAAGGCACGTCCCAAGACACTGAGCACCCTGCGGAAGGGAAGGTCCAGAAATATATATGTATATATAACTAAATATATATATATAGAGAGAGAGAGAAATATATTATATATATAGAAAGATGGAGAGAGAGAGAGAGAGAAGAGATATAAATGACAATCCATAAAAATATTTCGCAACGTCAAAGCTTTGCATGAACAGCACATGATCGCATGAGATCCCCATCATGCGCCTGCACTAGCAAAGGGCACTACTTCAGAGCTTTCCCAAACCACAAGCCTGAACGCCCTGAGCAGAACCTTTTCCGGAGGCTTCCTTCGGAAATGGAATTTGTCAAATGCAATTTGAAATTCAGAGTCACAGAGGCTCATGAAATCGGGCAAAATTACGCCATGACTCTGTGGCCTCTTGGGCCTACAAGGTTTTCCGGCCTTGGGGTTGGGAGGGGAATCGGGACTTGCCTGCGCCTTATTTCCTTTGTTTCGGAGTTTTGGGGATTGGTTTCCAAACTCATTTGAAGCCGAAATGCTCCCACGAGTATTCTGGTATATGTAATTGGTACAAACTCTTCTGCGGGGCTTGGTCATGTTCGCAGCTTTTTTTGACATAGCTCGCCTTGTCGCGCGACTCTTCGATGTTCTTGGTAGGTGTGTGTGCGGCGAGTTGGCTAAGTTCTCTTAAATTGTAGTCGGTGCATCGGAGTAGATTCCGAAATGGCATCAAGGAGCTCAAGATTGGGACTTGCATCTGAAAGCGAACGAGCAAACTCATCCACAAAGCAATGGAAAGACAGACCGTCAACAAGTGCTGGAAATTGCTGACTTGGCAAAGCGGTGCCTGGCGAAGCAATCCCTGGAGAAGCATCACCTGCCGAGTGCTCAACCAAGGAGCTGGCAAGGGCCACCAGCGGGCAGCGAGGGCCGCAGCAGTCGACGAAACTGGAGTTCTAGACATTGATGTGGTAGACGGTGAGCTAGGTAGACCGCCTGAAGCCTGATAACCGGAACTTGTCATTGGAGTCGAAGCCGGCTCATCTGAGCAAGACAACTCTGGGACAGCATGCACAACTGCATCGCTGAAGCTTGGCAATGGTGTTGTAGTCAGAGTCGAGGTCGACTGGGCTGGCAGACCGCCAGAGCCAATGGCAACCGGACTTGGCATAGGAGTAATAGATCATATGGGTCACAGGAGCAAGACAGCTCAGGGACAGCTGATGCAACCGCCTCGCGGGGGCTTGGCAACGAAGTAGTAGACGGACAGTCACAAGGCAAGGGTGTGACCAACGAGAAGTCGCAATTGTAAACATCATCAGTATCATAGAACTCGTGGTCCATGGCAACCGCGCAGGGCGGAGAGGGTCCGACAGATGTTGTCAATGGTACTTCAGGGGTAGTGTGATTGTGCATGAAGAAGAACTCATCAGACAGAGGGAGCGACAGCTCCGGCTCGCGAGCTGGTAATGGTTTCTCAAGCTGAGTCAGAAAATCTTGCAGATCTTCAAGGTGTTTGCCCCGAACGGCAACATAAAGATGGACGATGTTGTTCATGGTCACCACTCAGAGCACTGCCAGAGTTCTCCTCACCCGAAGAACTCACTCATGATGTAGCCGGCCATGGAGGCGTGCGGCACGAGGGCAAGAGCGCATGCGAGGAATACCTTGTAAATGTTTGCACTTGAGCCAAAATGGATGGCACAATCCATACATATATATACACCGGTAAACCCCCTCCCGGGAGTAGAAACCAATGGTTCATTTATCAACTGGTGAATGGTTCCATCTTAGGTTGCTGGTTGCAGGTTGCTGGTTACCTGATTACATACTGGTTACCTGATTACTTATAACCTGGTTGGCACTCTACACTTCTGCCTTCCGCAGCTTAGCGACAAAATCTGCTACCCAGCTTATCGGGAAATCACCAAAATGAGCGTGTTCACGCTAAATATCAGAGTCCTCATAATCCACCAGCCCCAAGGCTAGAGAAAAAGACATTGTAAAGGACCTCCCAAAATGGCCCTCGATCGGATGCAGACCATGGTAATATATGTTTGTGTTCTTTTGTATTAGGGGACCCCCAAGCCTATCTGATTTTTCACACTTATTCAATATTCTGCTACCCAGCTTATCGGGAAATCACCAAAATGAGCGCAATCACGCATATTTGCGACAAAATCTGCTACCCAGCTTATCCGGAAATCACAAAAATGAGCGTAATCACGCATATTTGCGACAAAATCTGCTACCCAGCTTATCGGGAAATCACCAAAATGAGCGTGTTCACGCAAAATAGCGACAAAATCTGCTTCCCAAGCTTATCGGGAAATCACCAAAATGAGCGTGTTCACGCAAAATAGCGACAAAATCTGCTTCCCAGGCTTAGCCGGGAAATCACCAACATGAGCGGGCTCACGCTTGTTTGTTTTTTGATGTTTTTCGAGCTTATCGGGAAGTCACCAAAATGAGCGTGTTCACGCTAAATAGCGACA
>Ga0099797_101815_pt1 | contig 10452 bp, 12 predicted proteins | sample Uncmet_Sort48C_1_FD_89871 | JGI IMG/M metagenome (GOLD analysis project Ga0099797, IMG submission 89871) | Marine eukaryotic communities from CALCOFI LINE 67, Pacific Ocean - C012_Sort48C_1 | ecosystem: Environmental > Aquatic > Marine > Oceanic | place: Pacific Ocean: Monterey Bay | collected...
GGCTGGCCGTACCGGCATGGGCCCAGACGGGACGGCCAAGATAGCCCAGTAGATCTTTTTCCCAAGCAAGAGCGAACTAGGGTAGTATCAGGTTAGTATGTGCCTGGTCGGACGGACGGATCTGGTAAATCCGCCCCGTCATAGGACCGCACAGACGCACGGAATGTCCCGTGTTCTCTCCTGACGCCGGACGTCGGTCGTCCCATCCTGTCGATCGTACAGCAGCTTTTTACCTGCCAGCATGGCAGGCGATGTGATGTTGTTTGTGCTCTGTCTGTTACTCTGCACTTACCAGACTGACGAGGCCAGTGTAGGCCGAAACTAGTCTCTGGTTTAGAGTTAATATAAGACTCACATTCAATGATCATCACCTCTCTCTCTAGTTTTCAGTTACTTCGCTAGTAACTGAAAACGGGCTTCATCGGTGGCGGCAATTTAATCCATCACATTATACAGTAATAATATGGCCACATACACGGCAGATTTCGTTCCACGGCCTCACATTTTCCCCACTGGACACTAAAACTTACTTCCCAGGCGAGCTGTTTCTAGTGGCATCCAGCAGCATAGGGTCTTGGTGGACTCCGCTGGGAATTGCTGGACTGTCAGCCAGGAGCGACCAATCATTTTCCTGGCTGTTGGAATCACCAGCCTCAAACTCAGGATGTAAGAGTTCGCTTCCGGAGGCCGCTGCGACGAAGGCTCCTCATACCATGGCAAACAGCAAACAGGGCAGCTTGTAGGGAGTAAAAAAGCACGCCTTCGACGTGCGCCCCACGAGTCCCACTTGCGCTCGAAACCGAGTCCCGAGTTCGCCCGAATTTCCGTCCGTCCGTTGTTATTCACTTTTTTTTTACGGCCGGCCGGCCGAGGCCGACTGACTGACTGACTGACTTAATCTTAACCCCATCCAAAGATGGATATAGCGATATAAAATGCCATGGGTGGGCATGCGCGCACAACAAACAAGCTGCTAGCGCTATCTTGGGTCATAAGCCCACAGGGAGCCGCAAGCAGCCCTACGACCCCGGTTACTACCCCAGGGCCACTCTGTGGAAATCTCCAGCACCATACGCTGGGACAGTCGACCTGTAACTCAAAACAATACTGCACTGTACTAAACTACCCCTGCCCTCCGCTCCAGGACCTCATGTACCTCGATCTCTTGCTCTACATCCCAAATCCCATTGACCACCTGCCTCCAGCCCTCCCTGTCCTGCGCCAGCTCCATCCACCCGTCCACCTCCACCCCTGCGAACGTCAAAGCTGCCTCAAGTGTTGCTCCGAAGGTCATCTCCGGCCTCCCCACAGGCCTGGGCCTCCCACACCACGACGACAGAAGCTGCCTGGGCAGTCGCCCCGGTCCCATCCTAGCCACATGCCCCGCCCACTGCAGCTGCCTACGACACACGTACGTTTCTATGTTCCTAAGGCCTAGCACTTTCAGCACACTCGCAGTCGTGATTCTATGCTCCCTAACATGCCACATCGTGATCCTACACATGCTTCGCGCACACCTGTGGTGGAACCTCCGCAACTTCCCCCACAGAGCCGCCGTCAAGCTCCAACCTTCACATCCATAAAGCAGGATGGCCAGCACCAGCGCAACGTACGCTTCCCTCTTCGCAGCAGGCGACACCGAAGCCGACTTGAAGACCAGCGTGCTCAGGGACCCGAACGCTCGTGTTGCTGCTGCTATCCTAGCCTCTACGCCCAGTCTGTCTGTCCCGTCCCTGCCTAACATGCTGCCTAGGTACTTGGCTCTGTCTACTACTGGTACTACGTTACCGGAGGGCAGCTTGATGTCGCTGAGGTCCGCTCCGTCGAATGTGGCCGGGTCCTGGTACTCCGACGGAGGAGCAGCACAGAAGAGCACCAGTGTCTTCACTTTCGTGTCTGCGGGCTTCTTCTCATGCACCTCCATCCCCCACCTAGCGAAGTGTGCATTCACCAGCGGCGCCATCCTTGCTGCTGTCGCCCTATCCCCAAACACCAGCCCCGTGTCGTCCGCATACTCTGAATCCATCACCTTGAACTCGAACACCCCACCGTGCCCCTGTTTCAACCCTCCCCCGAACTCCCCATCCAGCCGCACATAGCCCCGCTGCAGGTCGTAAGGCCGAAACCGGGGTTAAAAGATAACAGAGAAACGCAAAACGCAAACCCCCCTTATTTTCAGTTAAATTCAGCGTGGGCCTGACCATGCCCCCGCCCCCGTCTGACCCTGCCCCCGCCCCCCCCCCCCCCCCCCCCCCGGTGTGCCCGGTGGGGGGATGCGAGTCGCAGTCCGACTATTATAATAGTCGGACTGCGACTATTTCACCGAGCATGAAGCAAAAATGGACTTTGCTTATCGCCATATAATGCCTTTGGATGTATTGGCACGCGCACGTCACACGGCACACACCGCAGCCAGCCACGCGCCATATGCTGCTGAGGTTAACTCAACATCGAACTTGAGAGGTAGATGAAGAGGCGCATGAAACTCCAAACTCCGTACTCGCCGCGATGCGCTGGTGAGTTCGCCATCCGCTCATCCGATTTTATACTACACTGTACTGTGTCGCTGTTGCACTCTGCACGCATCACGTCCCCAGTAGCTGCTGTTTAGGAGCTAGCTCGTGGCTCCTGCTTGGCTTTCTAGTTTACACGACGGTCCCACGTGCGTTTCGTCTTGTCCGTGTTTCGGACCTACTCTGGAGAAACACAAGATGAAATGGGATCCCTTACATCTCACTTGTCTCACCCCAAGAAGCAGTGGGTGGTATCGGCAGGGCACACCTGTTCGCCGTTCAGCTCGTACGTCGACACGCACTGGTTGCTGGAGGTCATGCAAGGTGTGCTGCCGGAGCAGTTGCACGAGCAATGCACCGTGCCCTCGGGGCAGGTGGCACTGCTACTTCCCCCACTAGTGCTCGACTGTTCGGCAAAGCACGTGCGGCCAGCGATATGCTGGCAAGGTAGAGAGAGGCCGCAGGTACATGTCTCTTCCGCCGTCGATGCTGTGGGCGCAGGCGTTGGCACACTTGAACCCGACGATGCGGAGCAGTGCACGGTGCTTGCTGGGCACACCTGCTCTCCATACAATTCGTGCGTGCCGTAGCACATGCCAGCGGAGGCCCCTTCGCCCGCGCAAGGCAAGCTTCCGGAGCACGGACACTCACACCTGGTGGTGGTTGGTGGGCAGGCTCCACTGGACGGGTCTAGAGGGAAGCAGTTCCCGCCGTTGGCGTCCTCCTCGCATGGCGTGGCGCCGGCACAGGTGCACACACGCGTGTCAGGGCTTGTCGTGGCCACCGGAGTAGGGGCTGACGTGGGACTCGAGGTGGGGTTGGCTGTGGGGACTGTGGGACTTGCTGTCGGGCTGGCTGTGGGAGCAGTGGTGGGGGACATCGTGGGTTGTTCCGTCGGTGTGGCAGTGGGGCCTCGGGTGGGAGAGTGCGTCGGCTGGGCTGTCGGCGTGGCCGTCGGTGTGGCAGTAGGTAGCGCTGTGGGTGAGTGTGATGGCGCAGTAGTGGGCGCAGCGGAAGGAGCCGGGGTGGCTTGCGGGGTTGGCAGTGGGGTGGGAGGGTGTAATGTCTCCTCTTCGAACTCTTCATAGGCCTCGAACGCTGTGGGTGAAGCCGTTGGGTTCGCGGTCGGACTAACCGTTGGCTGCAGCGTCACCAGCACCGTCGGCTCAAGCGTCGGCGAGGGAGTCGGCGAGGCGGTGGGCTGCGTGGGCGTGGCAGTTGGCGCAGACGTGGGAGTGATGGTTGGAGTAGAGGTGGGGGAGTCCGTCATTTCGTCGATGGGCCACATGGCTTGCGTGGTGGGTGCGGGTGTGGGTGCGGCAGTTTCATCCATGTTCCACCATTCTTCTAAAGTGGGCGTGACTGTGGGTGACATGGTCGGCCAAGTTGGGGAAACTGTAGGCGAAGTGGTGGGTTCAGCGGACGGCGTAACCGTCGGTGCGACAGTAGGCGCAAAAGTAGGCGCGAACGTAGGCGTGGCAGTGGGCGCGGCAGTGGCTGTGTCTGACATTGCGACAGTGGGTGCGTCTGTTGCTGCGAAGGTCGGTGAGAGGGAGGGGGTAGCACTTGGTGTGGAAGTGGGTGAAGCACTTGGCGCTGCGGTCACAACAGTTTCGCTGGAAACCGTAGGTGAAGATGTTGGAGAGACAGTCTCGAGCGCCGCTGGGGTGGGTGAAACTGATGGCTGGGAAGCTGTCGACGGTGAGACTGAAGGCGCGGGTGTGGGAAGTTCCGAGTGAAGCGTTGGCGCAGGCGTGGGCATTGTTGTGGGTTCCGGCGTGGTCGGCATTGCGTGAGAAGGTGCAAGGGTTGGTGCTGAGCTCTGTGTAGGCGACATTGATGGGGTGGAGGATGGGGAAATCGTTGGGGAACTGGTTGGTCGTGGAGTGGGTGGTGTGGTTGGGACACCACAAGGATCATTGTTGCACTGTCTTACATCCAACAAGGAAGGGCAATCCTGTCCGCCATATGCGGGATAAATCAATATAGTACGTTCTTGATACTGAGAACCCGAACCACATGTTTTCGTACAAGTCGTCCATTCAGTCCACTCTGTAGTTTGGCAATCTACCGGAGGATGAGGAGTGGGGCTGCTTGTGGGCGACAGAGTTGGAGAAGTGGTGGGTGAAGCTGTGTTGTTGAGTCTGGGCCTCCGCGTCCAAGTTTTGCAAATGCATGAATCGCTTTCGTCTTTGAAGTCTGACAAGGATACGCGCTTGCAAAAAAAGTTGCGATGATCTGAGGTATTTTTATGATGAACTCTGACATTATGGCCGTCAAAGTTGCATTCAACATGTGTCGCAATTTCTGCAATCATACCCTCTGGTTCATGAAGTGAGATTACTGGCTTGCACAGATTAAGTTTTGGTGTCCCTTCCAATTCAACCCAGGAAACCGGCAAATCATTATCATGGAGGCTTTGCCAAAGCGTGCCCTCCTCAATTGCATCATTGAGACGAGTTGGGAGGGACTGTATCGTCATGTCTGTATCATCATCACAATTTATGACAGTATGAAATTCCACTCGGGCAGACGGAAGGCCTTGGCTGCTGGAACTCTGGACAGATATCACATTCACTGTTGAGTTTCCAACGCCTACCGCAGAAACGATCGCCTGACTGAAAGAATCCTCACCATCGCTAATTAACTGTGTCCCCAAATCGCCCAGTTGTAAAACTGCTACCATACCTGGTCCGCTCGAATTCGTGGCTATACCCAGGGTTATGGTGAGGCACACCACAGTGTAAAAAAACAGTGCTAGCACCATGGGCATGGTGCCAGCTTCCACGAAGTGGGTCCGAGGACCTTCGCATCGGATTACCGGTACTTTATGCACCGGTAGTACCGGTAAAACCCTTGCTGTTTAGCATGGACGCGGCGGGCAGCAGAGCGTGTGCCCCCTCATCACCCCCACAGTCATCTGTGGAAAAACAAAAATCTGCCCGAACCTCCGACAAGAAAGGCAAGTCTTTATTCACCATGAGCGACAGCTGGACTTCGCAGATGCGTTCTTACGTGAAGAATTTTCAATCGGTTACATCTTACTCTTCTGATCCGAACGGTAATATTTTCTGCATCTGATACCTTGTCCACTCGGTTAACCTTTCTCTGAATTGAATCAGGAGGAACTGCTCTGCGCCCTGTTCTCACTGCGATTCGAGAGGGCTTCAATGGAACGCTCGAAGCAGTTGATGTCCGTAATAATCAATCACACTGTCGATACATATTATATGCTTATTTCGTATTCTCATAGGGAGTGATCTGCCCTCAGATTGAGCAGGCACAACAGACTGCAGAATCTATTGAAAGTGACGTGGCACCTATTTCCGCAGGTATTTTTCGTCTCTTCTCCCGACCCCTCTACCTATCTGCCGTAACGCAAGTCCCATCTTTTTGTTGGGTAGAGGCGACATCTACATTCGAGCAAATCAATGATTTCCGTAAAAGGCACCCTCAAAATGTGTTGGTCGGCGTGGCGCTTGCCGCGGCTCTTCCCTCGCTCGTCTGTAAGCAAAACCAATTTTCGCACTTCATCAAAGGTCTGGTAACCGAAACGTTTCTCACACAGTCGGGCGTTTTGCTGCGGTTAGAAACGCTTCTATTTCTGTGCTTGCAACCGGCACAGCCATGTACGCGGCAGACAGAAATCTGGGCAAGACCATCGTTTCAAATGCTGAAGATTTCCTCGGCTTGGACAAATCAAAATAGTCACAGTGTATTCTGAAATTTCACCATTTGTGACCGGTCCTCGCAGAATATTGCCTTTGCTGTGTCATTGCTATGTTGTTGATATCGCCCTGGCATGGGGACCTGTATCTACGTGGACGGCAGTGTGCGTGCTCAAAGTGTCGGCGACCAAGAACTCTGAAGGTTGCACAAGCGACGCCTTACAGCCACCAAGAAAGCACACGAGATTACACGAACACTAAAACGTGGTGCGGATTCCTAAGCCACAACTTGGATTTATGGCATGCCGTCAAAGCTCACGGCTGCAATCCACCCAACAGCAAGAAGCTTCAGTTGCATGAAGTTCGGCATGAAGATGAAGGATCTGCCGATTACCATCCTCAACACCAGCGGAAATTTGCCATTGTGTACATGCTTCATGCGAATATCGCACCAAGCACACGCGAATCTCCCACACCACTCCACCGCAGCTGAATGTGTATGCACGGTCAGTGACACGCACACGCACACGACAACTGACTGGCTGGCTTAATCTTAACCCCATCCGAAGACAAATATATCGAATATAAAGCGCCAAGGTAAGGCCGCGCGTTTCACAAGCAGGCCATGGCTCGCTAGTTGCATGCGCATTCTCGGGTCATAGGCCCGCAGGGAGCAGGGAGCGAGCCGCGCGCAAGCAGGCAGCCAGCCACCCGCCCGCCCAGCACCCACACCACGTGGTGCAGGCAGCCCAACGGCCCAACAAGGAACCCCGCCCAGTTACCACGCACCCCAAGGTCACGCTGCGGAAATCACCAGCACCACACGCTGAAACAGCTGGCCTGTTCCTCAATACAAGCAACACTATACTATACTAAACTACAAACTACCCCTGCCCTTCGCTCCAAAACCTCATGTACTTCAATCTCCCTCTCCACATTCCAAATCCCCTTGATTTCCTTGATCACCTGCCTCCAGCCCTCCCTGTCCTGTGCCTGCTCCATCCACCCTGCCACCTCCACCCCTGCGAACTCTAATGCTGCCTCCAACGTCGCTCCGAATGTCACCTCCGGCCTTTCTACTGGCCTGGGCCTCCCACACCACGACGACAGAAGCTGCCTGGGCAACCTCTCCGGCCCAATCCTAGCTACATGCCTTGCCCACTGCAGCTGCCTGCGGCACACGTACGTTTCCACGTTCCTAAGGCCTAGCACCTTCAACAAGCTCGCGTTCGTGATCCTATACTCCCTCACATGCCACATCGTAACCCTACACATACTCCTCGCACACCTGAAATGGAAGCTCCGCATTTTTCGCCACAGAGCCGCCGTCAGGCACCATCCCTCGCATCCATACAGCAGATCGACAGCACCAGCGCGACGTAGGCTTCCCTCTTTGCCGCCGGCGAGACCGAAGCCGACTTAAACACCAGCGCACTCAGGGACCCGAACGCCCGTGTTGCTGCTGCTATCCTAGCCTCTACGTCCACTCTATCCGCCCCGTCCCTACTCAGCATGCTTCCTAAGTACTTGGCTCTATCTACTACCGGTATTACGTTACCGGACGGAAGCTTGATGTCGCCGAGGTCCGCACCGTCGAACGTCGCCGGGTCCTGGTACGTTGACGGTGGAGCAGCACAGAAGAGCACCAGCGTCTTCACCTTTGTATCCGCTGGTTTCTTTTCATGCACCTCCATCCCCCACCTAGCGAAATGCGCATTCACCAGCGGCGCCATCCTCGCTGCTGTTGCTCTATCCCCAAACACCAGCCCCGTATTATCCGCGTACTCCGAATCCATCACCCGGAACTCCATCACCCCACCATGCCCCTGCTTTAGCCCTCCTCCAAACTCCCCATCCAACCGCACAAAACCATGTTGCAGGTCATAGTGCAGGTCAGCTCGCTGGTGCTTCTTGCCCCCCCCCCTAGCACCCAGCACCTTCACCTGCAACGCCTGAGCCACTCTCTTGCCCTCTACCCTCCTCACCCGCGCTCTGATGTACTCACTAGCCCCCTGCAGTCGCTGCTCATCCGCTTCTACCACCCCCACCGGCAACTTGCCCCTGCCACTGCAGTTGGTACCTGTCTCCCAATCCCTAGAACACACCACCCCGCCCATCCTGGTCCTGAACCTGCACTGCTCATACTCCCGCCCATGATCCACCCTCCGCGCTTGCATGATTGCACATATGTGAAAAATGAACAGCTGGGGGCCCAAAAGATCCCCCTGCTTCACCCCTATGATTGAGTCTATTACCACACGCACCTCCTCAACCTCAACCCCCACATTCACCGTGCTATGCAGCGCTTCGAGCAACCTCACTAACTTCCCTGGCACACCAAACTTCCGCATCACAGCCCACAACAACGTGCGAGAAACACGATCAAATGCTTTCACTAGGTCTAACAACAACACCCATATCTCTAACCCGTGCTCTCTACGCTTCTTGATCGCCATTCTAAGGCTGAATGAAGCACCACTACACCCCCTGCCTGGCCTAAAACCACACTGCGATTCCTGTTTGAGGGGCTCTTGGGTTTTACCAGAAGAGATGAGGGAGTTAATAGCGTTGGCAATATCACTACCGTATATTACAGGAATGGGGTGCGCAATGTGGGAAGAAGAAATAGTAAACTGGGTGCCCAAAGAAGAGGGCAATATGGATATGAAAAAAAGAAGAGACCGTTAATGTACTATGAAGTGCTAAGGAAATTAAGTGTAGGAATACGAGTAAAGAAAGTATGAAAGGTGTGGAGAGATAATGAAATAATCGATGATGATAACTATGCCTTCTTAACTGGAAGAACGACGGTACAACCGTTAATGATAAAAAAAAATGATCCTGGAAGACGCGAAGTTCAGGAGTAAAGGACTAACAATGGTGGACGTGGACTTCTCAAAAGCATATGACTCAACAGAACAATTCGCGAAAGATATATCACTACGAAGACTAGGATTCCCGGAAGAGGGACTGGAGATGTGGCAGAAATACGATGATACACGAAACATGAGAGTATTAACGGCATATGGGTTAACGGAAGGATTAAAGCCAGAGTGCGGAGCGTGGGGACAAGGGGCACCAGAGTCACCGATAGGGTGGCTGGCGTTAATGTGCTGGATGTGCGCAGCAACTGGCCAGAAAGCAGAGCAACCATATGAATATATAACAACACAAGGAACGTTAAAAATAACAAAAACATTGTACGCGGACGATGGCACTTACATGTCGAGAACAAGGAAAGGGGCGCAGAGGGTAATAGACGCAGTCTCGGACTTTGCTATATGCACGGGAACGATAGTGAAGCCGGAGAAAAGTTTTGTATATAGCACAAGGGAAGGGGAAGAGATAAAGGTGAGAACAATGGAAGACAAGGAAAGTGGCTATAGCCACTATGCGTTAAAAGAAATAAGAAGCAAGGATTTCTTCAGGCACCTGCGGAATATACAAACAGCAGAGGGAAGAACCAGCATGTTAAACGTGAATATGTATGATGGAACGAAGAAGGAAGGAATAAAACAGAGACAGGAGAGGAATATGAGAATTATGAAAGCAAGAAACATAACAGGAGCAGGGGCGATGCAAGTGTTAAAAGTAGTAATATACAAGCAAATTATATACCCAGCACAATTCGCACAGTATACAAACAAGGATATAGAGAAGCTACAGGAGAAGATAGATGCAATGATAAGGAAGCACACAAGAATGAGCCAGCGATTACCATCAGATATAATACACACGCATGAACAAATGGGAGGTATAGGAGAGGCAAAGATAGATGATATGATACACACAGAGAAACTAATTATGCTGCTACAAAAGTTAAGCGGCGAGAAGAAAATGAGAGTAATAGCAAACGGGGCAATAGGCAGACTACAAGAATATACAAAGAGCAACAAAAACACACTAACAACGGATGTAACAAATCACACAGACGACGAACCAAGCATGTGGCTGTATAGCCTGAAGGAGTGGATGGAATATAGGAACATAACGATAAAGACAAACAGACAACACGCAGACGAACCCGCAATAATGGACATATGCACAAGAAAGACAGACAGAGGGAAAATATGGCAGTGGGCAAGGAAGGAGAAATATGGAAGGTGACAGAAATAATAAACGACGGAGGACACATCAATGAGCGGAAGATAAACAGAGCACCGATAAATATACAAGCAGCAATCCGAACCCAACTACAAGAATACATAGACAAACAAAGAGGGAAGAAACGTAAAAGAAACGGAGAGGAGGAAGAGGAAAAAGGAGAGGAG
>Ga0099797_101816_pt1 | contig 10448 bp, 7 predicted proteins | sample Uncmet_Sort48C_1_FD_89871 | JGI IMG/M metagenome (GOLD analysis project Ga0099797, IMG submission 89871) | Marine eukaryotic communities from CALCOFI LINE 67, Pacific Ocean - C012_Sort48C_1 | ecosystem: Environmental > Aquatic > Marine > Oceanic | place: Pacific Ocean: Monterey Bay | collected...
AGTAGGGTTCATGCGGACCCGAATTGTTCCGGGATTTTTCCAAATAAATATATGAATAGGTTGCAATAAGACAATATTTTGTATCATTTATGGAATAATTCGTTATAGGTCCGGCATTACATTTGATTTAGTGTATAGCAGGTGAATACGATTCAACCAGGTTTTCATCCATCGCACCATCTAATAATGCTATGTACCCTATATACCTCTTTAGCAGGTGAATACTATCCAATGTGATGTCCATCGCACCATCTAATAATGCTATGTACCCTATATACCTCTTTAGCAGGTGAATACGATCCAACAACTGGTACCGGTTTTAAGGTTTTAACGTTTTACAGGCAAATGAATTTTTGCCCCATATAGGGTATTGAAGTTAAGTACATATTTTGTATAGTAGTAATCGATCGCACTACAAAAAAAAAAAAAAACAAAAAAACACAGAAAATTCGATCATTTTTTACATTGAAAAGAGCAAACAACGGATGATATAATTCATTCATTCACATTCAGGTCAGGTTTTTTGATTTATAGGTTTCTTCTTGTATATATATAGATATATGTCGGTATCATCCCTCATAATATAGATATAAAGATATATAATATTTTATTGTATTTGTTATTTTTTTAATTTTTTTTTTTTTTGATACATTTGTTATTTTTAATTAATAAAATACGTAATAAAAGTGTATAGCTTTACATTTAAAATAATTGGAATACATTAGTTTTTTTTACTATCTTCATACACCCAACAACAAAAATAATATGACAACATCCTTGCCTAAACAATCAAAGACGAGGAACAATGATGATGATGATGATAGCGTCCCAAATTTACCACCACCACCAGATTTTAAATTTAGTAATATTATTGATAATATGAATAGTATATTAGCAAGTGTAGGTGGAAGTGTTGAAATTAAAAGAAAAAAACCAAATGGTATGGTAAGTAAATTTCTAAAAAAAAAAAAAGAAAAAAAAACCGCTTCCTCTTTCTCTAACACATCACATCAATTTATAATATATTTGATAGGTTGAAGAAATTGAAGATCAAGAAGGTTCATTAAAAGTTGCTGATTTCAGATTAAAAGCACGAGCAACACAACATTCTATGTCTAAATTAACATATCATGAAAAAAAAAAATGGATCTTAGCAAGGAAAGAAGATGGAAATCAATTGTATCGTAATGGGAAACATGAAGAAGCAATTAGTAAATATATGGAAGCAGTCATGGGTGTTGCAATTGGTGATACGGCAAATGAAAAACGAGATGCTATTTTAACATTGCAAGTACCATTATTATCTAATTTAGCCGCATGCATGATGATACGTGGACAATATGGTCGTAGTCGTTCATTATTAGATGAAGCTGTTGACTTATTGGAAAATTATTCTTGTACCAATGGTGATCATACAAATGATAATAATAATGTGAATGATATGATTGAAATTATTGATGATGATGATGATGATGATACCAAGAAGGAGAGCAAGAATGATTCAATAATGATAACTAAAAACAAAAAGAATAGTATGAAACAAGATGAGAAACAATTAACAATAATGAATGAATTGAATTTAAATTTAAAATATATCAAAGTCTATACAAGACGTAGTAAATGTTTTATACATATTGGTTATTTAAATAAAGCAATTAATGATTTGAAAACAAGTTTGAAATATGTAAATATATGTGATGATCAAATCAATAACAATGATGGTGGTAACAATCATCATGATACGGATGGTAGTAAAGGGGAAGAAGAATTTGATAACGAAGAAGAAAAAAAAGCATATATCCATTTATTGAAATTAAAACGTAAAGAAATTAAAAAATTATTACGTGATGCAAAAACACGAAGGAAAAAAGATAAAAAATTTGTAAAAGCTATGATGCAAACAATTATACCATCTAATAATAATAATTCTAATAATAAATCGTCAACAACAATACAAACAAACAATAAGAAGATGGAAGAAGATGAAGATGGAAAGAAGATGATGGAAATGATAATAAATGATAATGCAAATGAAAGGGATGGTCTATTAACAAATAATGATACATCCACATTGACCACGGATGATATTGATGAAAGTGAAGATGAAAACGATCATCGTGATTTATTTCATACATATCATCATGCAAATAAGAATCAAATTACTTCTTACTGGTGGTGGTGGTGGAACAATTGTTGTTGTTGTAAGAAAAAGAACAAAAAACAAATGAAACAGGAGAATCAGAAATACAAAACCCTTTGAACGAGAGAGAGAAAATGTGGGCACGACGATGAGAACAGTGTAACGTCTTTATTGTCTAGTGATGAGAGAGAAGAGTAAAGATAATAGATTCTAATGTGTTTATCTCAAGCATGAACCATCCTTTGTGTTCAGTGTGTGTAAATGTTTTTCTATTTCTTCTTGTGAGTTCTTCAAGCTTCAATTGTATTTTTGTGGTTTAATTCTATTGGTTCCTGGCCTTCTTTAAGCTAAAAAATGAATAATTGTGAATGAGAATAGAACAAAAATATACACACATATATATAATATAAAAACATATTTGATGCAAATATATATCAACAACAAAAACAAACAATAATGGCGACACAAAACAACAACAACAACAACATGAAGAAAAAACGTATAGCATATTTAGATTGTCCAACTGGTATAGCGGGTGACATGTTATTAGCAGCATGTATTGATGCTGGTTGTGATTTAGGCATTTTAACGTTAATGTTAGAAGGTTTGAAAGATATTAAAAATGAATGGAATATTGTAGTTAAAGATGTTCGTAAAGGACATGCTGGTATGGCAGCAAAGCATGTGACGGTAGAAACCGATGAACCAAAGCTTGGCCATGGACATAGTCACGGTGGTCGTGATGGTCATGGGCATAGTCACGGTGGTGGTGGTGATGGACATGGACATAGTCATGGAGGTCAAAATAATAATAATGATAAAATAAATGAATATGATGCTGATATACCATTTACAAGAAAATATTCAGATGTTAAACGTATGATTGAAGAAGCACCAACATTAACTAAACGTGTGAAAGACATGTGTATTGCTGTATTCCATTGTTTAGCAAAAGCAGAAGCGGCATGCCATGGTGTACCTATAAAAGATGTTCATTTTCATGAAGTTGGAGCAATTGATTCTATTATAGATACAGTTGGTTGTGTATTGGCATTAAATTTATTAGGTGTAGAAGAAGTATATTGTTCTGATTTGCCATTTACACAAGGACGTGTTAAAACACAACATGGATTATTATCTGTTCCTGCACCAGCGACAATGCGTGTATTAGCGGAATCAAATGCTGTTTTCATCCCATCCACCTCGTTACGTGGAGAATTAATCACGCCAACTGGTGCAAGTTTATTAGTTGGATTAAATGCAATATTTTCATCACCACCACGTTTTATACCATCGATCATTGGAAATGGTGCTGGTACAAAAGAATTTGAGAATGTACCAAATTGTTTACGTTTAATTATTGGTGATGCTATTATTCAAGAACAACCAAATAATCGTAACCATCTTGTTACCAATACTACTACTAATAATAATAATAATATTAATAATACAACAATGCAACAAGAAGATGTACAATTATCATCTATGGGAGGAGGAGGAGGAGGAAATGTTTTTGATAAAAAAAAAACTATTGTATTATTGGAAACAAATATTGATGATATGACACCACAATTAGTATCATATGTAAATGAAAAATTATTAGATCATGGTGCAGTTGATGTATGGACAAGTCAAATTATTATGAAAAAAGGTCGACCTGGGTATACATTACATGTTTTATCAAAAGAAAAAGATGTTAAACGATTATCAAATATAATATTTATGGAAACAACTACATTAGGTATACGAAAATCAATTGTGGAACGAAATACATTAAGTCGTGATTTTGTACAAGTAGAAACAAAATATGGAACAGTAAATGTGAAAATTGGTATTAATGATGATGGATATATAACCAATCGACATCCAGAATATGATGATTGTAAACGTTTAGCTATTAAAAACAATGTACCATTGAAAACTGTTATGAATGAAGCAATGGCATGTTTTAAACAAATGGAAATAAATGATGATATGTCATATATAAAAAGAGAAGAACAAAAAGGTGATAATAATAATACTATTAATAGTACAATAACAAAGGAAAAGAAAACAATAATAAAAAAGGATAAGAGTGATAATACAAAGAATAAAAGTACTGTTGTAATGGATACGAATCAAACGGAAAAAGGAAAATACAACAAGAATAAAAATGAAGATTTATTTGCAAGATTAGAAAAACTAGCACAAGAAGAAAAAATACAAGAACGAAAAGACCAAGCAATTGCAAAACGTGAGGAAGGTAATGAATGGTTTAAAGATCAAAAATATGGAATGGCTATACAATGTTACACGGAAGCGATGGAATTAAATCCAAATGATGTTGTCAATGTATCCAATCGTAGTAATGCATTTTTTGCTGGAAGATTTTATGAAGAAAGTATACGTGATGCAAAAATATGTATTAAAATGGATCCAACATTTACAAAAGGATATTATCGTCTTGCAGTTGCATTAAATGATATTCAAAAAACAAATGAAGCACTTGTTGAATTAGAGAAAGGTTTACAAAATGTGAAAAAAGGTAAAAAAGCTCTTATCAATTTGAAAAATAAATTTATGGGATCAAGTAGTAGTAATACAAATGGTGGTACTGTACAACAACAAATAGAACAACAACGAGATGATAAAGAAGAAGAAGATAATAATGACAATATGAAAATAATTGAAAACATTAGTACTAGTAATAATAATAAAAAAGATATAGAAATGAGAATGGCAACAGAAACAACAAGAACCACGACGACGACGACAACAACAACAACAACAGCAACAGAAGAGACGGCTAGTGTTAATACAGCAGCACCACCAGTGGTTAAAAAAATGTCTAAATTTAAAAGAGAAATGTTGGAAAGGAAAAAGCAACAACAAGGAGGAGGGAAATGAGAGTCACTTAGAGAGGAGAACAGAGTACGAACACATTTTTTTAAAAAAACATTTTTAAAGACATACGTACATGTGATATTTAAACTTTTTTACTACTTCGTACGAACTTCGTATATACTTCGTATCCTCACACATGTATCTCATGTATCATAGATTACGTACTTTTAGGAAAGACACACACATCGTACACTCTCTCTCTCTCTTCAAAGATTAATATATTACATATAAAACACGGTACACGACACCCTAATAATCTCCTCTACACTGCTGGCACCTACGCTCCTACACACTACTACCGTTGAGTTGTTCATTATACAATTTCTTCACATCTTCATTCAATTTATTCACTTCATTTCGTAAAATATTTAATCGTTTTGGTAATGCATTTGCTTCTACTGCTTGTAAATATTTATTTACTTCCAATTCCTCATTTAAACGATATGCAACTTGCACTAAATCTGCATGTGCTTTAAATGCTTTTTCACTTCTATTGACATATCCTTTTAAATAAACAGTTGATTTTTTTTTCAATTTTTTAATATATTTATTTTGTTTATTAATAATATTTTGTAATTCTTGCAATTCATTTGATAATTCTGCAACAGTTTCTTCTTCTTTTTTCTGGTTATCTTTTACTATTTCATCAAAAATTTTATTTAAATCTTCTGCATTATCAATTATTTTACCATCATAATCAATCAAATATTGATCTGTTACCATTTGTTTTGCTTGATTTATATATTTAATTGCATCTCTTGATTTAATAAATGAATTACTATTTTGATTGTTTTTCTCTTCTTCTACATCTGTACGTTTTCGTTTACGCAAGGATGAAGTAGTGGTCGAGGCGTTATTACCATCATTCTCACCATCAACATTTGGATACATGATATTTTCTGATTGTAATATATTTATCAATTCAGCTCGAACTAATTGTTCAATTTGATCTTTCTTATTATTACCATTGTCATCCTCATCATTAGCAAATATTTGGGTATTATTGATATTATCAAATGCAATTGGTCGTGGTAAATCATTTTTAATTGTTTGACTCCGTTTTTCTAATTTTTCCTCTTCAATCATTGCATTTATTTTTCTTGCTTCTTCTTCCATTTCACCTCGATCCACTTCCATTGCTTTATTTTCATTATTATTATTATTACCTCCCATTATTGAATTATTAGATGATGATGGTGCTGTTGGTGTCACATCAAATGTAAATTTTGGTGCTGGTAATTTAGAAAATCCAGCTCTTAATTCATTTTGTATTTTCTTCGCACGTAATTTTGCCATTTTTTTACCAGATGGATCATTATTGTTACTACGTATGGACGTTGCATCAAAATCCATCATCATATTATTGTTGCTATTATTATTATTATTATTATTATTATTATTATTTTGGTATGACATATTATCATCCGTTAATGGTATACCACGATTAATTTGTGCAGCTGCCATTAATGGTGTTTGTGAATTTGTACGTGCAATTAAATCTCTTGCTTCTTGAATTAATGATCTTTTATTGTTGTTGTTGTTACCGCCACTGCCACTACCACCCATAACAGATGTACGCATAGAAATTGCAGAGGATAATGTAGATGTTGCACCAGACATCATTGACATATTATCATCAAAATCATCATTATAACCACCACCAAGAATTGTATTGGCATTTGTATTCATATTTTTATTTGATTTTCGCAATTTTGATACTAATTCCAACTCTTCATCAGTTACCATTGGTGGTGGTAACATTAAACGACTACGTTTACGATTTGATGTGACATCATTTAATTGAGACATACGTTTCACGGTGTCTGGTAAATTAGATGATTTGTGTTTTGCTTGTTTTTTCCTATCTTTTCTACGTTGTTCTTCTTGCATTTGTGATTTTTGTTTTCCAATGACTTTTTCTGCCATCATACGTTTGAATTGTGGATTATTTGCTTGTAAATCTTCATTGCTTGTATCATGCATACCACGTGGTGCAGGTGTTAAAAATGGTATTTCTTCATTGTAGTTGATTTCATGGTCACCTGGTTTTTTTTTCTTTCGATTATTCTTGTTTCTCATTTTACCATCACCTTTAATAATTCCAGCTGCTTTTAACTCACGTCGTTTTTGTAATTGTGCCATTCGCCTTGCTTCTAATAATTGTTTTTCACGTGCTTTACGTTTTGCTTTTCTACCTGTTGTATTTGCTAAACGTGCTTTTGCTTCACTTAACATTTCTTTTTCATCTTCATCCATATCAATAGCATCTGGACGTGCTGGTTTTGTTTCTGGTGCTGGATCAATTTCACCAGGTCGTAAACGTTTTATATTCGAAATACTATTATTATTGTTGTTGTTGTCACCACCACCATATACACTCATGCTACTACCACCTGATGCAGCTGCTTCTAATAATTGTTCATAACGTTGTAAACATTGCATAGCCGTTCGACCAACCATTGGTGCGATTGTCCGCCATTGCGTTGGCATTAATTTCGCTAAATGTAATAATTTTTCATCTTCTTGCCGTGTCCATTCTGTTTTTTTTATAGACGGATCTAACCATTCTTGCCATCTTGCTTTACATTGTTTTGCAGATTTTTTAGGTAATAATGATGCAACACGTGCCCATTCTGTTTTCCCATATTTCATAATAGCTGCTTTTAATATTTCATCTTCTGTATTTTTCCATACGCCACCACGTAGATATGTTCGAACCATTTTGTAATGTTTTTTTGTAGGAGGTTTAAATCGTTTTTTATATTCAAAATGTTTTTTGTTAATTTTTAATAATTTATTATTATTATTATTATTAATCTATATATACTTTCTCCCTAAACTTTCAAAAGTGATGATGATGATTGTGGTGATAAATGAAAAATATAATGTCTATATTGTTTTTTGATGTGATGTATAATCTGATTGCGATTTGGTTTTGTTATGTTGTATTAAAATGATAGTTGATACCGTTGAACATTTGTTTGTTTTTGTCATAAGAGGAAATATTTTTGAAGATTGATGTCTATGGTGGTGGTGATGGTAATGCAAAAGGAAATGGAAATTTGATGGGGAAAAAGACTGTAAAATTGCAATTGAATGAAGACGAGAAGTGAAGAGAGAGGTGTCACAAGTGTCTGTGTGTAGAGTGAAAGGTTCGATGTGTGTGTTTAAAAACAGAAAAAGAGATTTCTTAAATTATTAAATGAATTGTTTTTATTCTTCATCGTCGGTACACAATGTTTTTCGTTTTCTCTCTTTAACACTCTGGAGTGGTACAATCAACAAATGGTAGCTACACCAACAACAATCATCTTCAACACTTTTTATATCTCAATTTGTCTTTTTACTTGAATGCATTACTATTATATATACTAAATATGACTGATGTATTTATTTATTTGCAGCTGCTCTTGCTTTTTGCCAATATGTTTTGATTTCTTCTCTTTTAGCAATTGCTCTTCTGTGTGTCCCTAAACGTTGCTTTGCCATCTTGTACATTTTCTTTTCCACATTACCTGCACCAAGTTTCAATGTATCCAATATACGTTTTTCATATGGGGATAATCCACATACTTCACGAACAACTGCACGAATATTTTGTAAACGTTTGTTTGTTTTACCGTAGTTCTTTCTTGGTGCTTTTTTAACAACTGTACGTTTGCTAACGATGTGACCTTTTGCTAAACCAACTGATAAACCAGTTTTTTTTGCAGTGTATTTGTCAAATGCATTTGCTGCACCGGAACCTTTTACGTGATCATTTGGCATGATTATAATTATTTATATTTATATATGAAAGGGAGAGGTTGTGTGTATGTTTTTATATTTGTAACAATCTATTGTATATTGTAAAAATGGTGGGGAATTGGATTGTTAGTATGTTTTGTTTTTTTTGTTTGTTGTTTGGTATGATATGGGTAGGGTGTGTGTGTGTGTTTATATATTTATGATTGATATTGTTTTGTGGTGGTGGTTTTGATATGTTGTTGTTGTTGTTTTATATAACCAACGTTATACTGTGTATTCTTTTCTATTGACGTATATGTGTAACATGTATATTGTTTGTCTTTGTTGTTTTCGTACATCATTTATATACGTTATCCTGTTGTAATATATCTATATACACCATGACATTGAATGGGTATTAACTGTGTATAAATAATATTATTTACACTAGGCTATATACACTATTCACTTTATCTCTATATATATGTAACAACTATGAATCGTATCGTTGTTATCGTTATCCATGATGCAAAAAACGAAAACATAAACGTATACCATATATAACTAATAAAAATGTTCACATTTCGACATCATCATCATCATCTCAAAAAATAATAATACCATACAACACATATATGTAAAACCAACCATATCAGCACAACATCAAATCAATATAAATACAGAGAGAGGAAGGGGGGAATAGATGATACTTACGTTTTTCTTTGTTTCTGTTCTTGATTACTTTCTGTTTCTACGTTTTCCACTTCATCTCTCTTTATATATATATATATTTGTTGATATTTTGATGCTTTTCTGCGCCCCCTGCAGGATATTATGTCAATTATAGTGTGAAATATTGATTTATACGATTGAAATCCAATATTAAATATCAGAAAATATATATCAGATGAATCCATTTCATTACATATGTATATTATTTAAATGCATTAAATTACCAATATTCCTATTTTGTTATATATAGTTTTATATATATCCGAATAATGTTCAATGAGATTTTTCAGTTTACATCCCAAAACTAAGCCTATTCACTATTGAAATAGGATGACTTCTTACAGATTGAGAATATATATGGTTTGGAAATTAACACTATTTATAATTGATTTTTAATAATCTTATAAATGGATTAATAGTATATAGTATGATAATATGTATTGTTAGTACTGATATATTTCCTATGAAATAATATATATTTTCATTGATATGATGTATTACGAGTACCCCTACTTGATCTTCTCGTGGATTGTGATGCGTCCCTGGTAATAAGTTTGGAGGTATTGAATGGTTTGCAAGGGTTTTGCAATGCTATTTCTATATTAAATCGGATTTCATTCTATCAAATTGCTTTAATTTATACTTGAATTGGAAATTAGAATACTATATTTACTCCGGTCTATGCTATTTCCATATTAAATTATGTTAATTATACTTGAAATGGAAATTAGAATACACATTTCTCGATTTATTCCTATCAAAAGGCGCTGCTTAAGTTGCACTTCAAACGGGAATCAGATTTTAAGTTTAAAGTACCAATTTGCCAATTATTTTTCCAATTTATTAATTTGATGGTTTTAGTAGTCTTGGTAGATTTAAAGTACAACATAGATTGGGATAGAAAATAACACGGTTTTATTATTAGAATTGATGTGATATTTTTTTATTAAAAGGGTTTCTTTTTTTT
>Ga0099797_100563_pt2 | contig 10446 bp, 6 predicted proteins | sample Uncmet_Sort48C_1_FD_89871 | JGI IMG/M metagenome (GOLD analysis project Ga0099797, IMG submission 89871) | Marine eukaryotic communities from CALCOFI LINE 67, Pacific Ocean - C012_Sort48C_1 | ecosystem: Environmental > Aquatic > Marine > Oceanic | place: Pacific Ocean: Monterey Bay | collected...
GTATCCATGCTGCCACTCTCTCCCAGACCAGCATGGTCTTCCCAAGCACATCACCTCAAGCTCACAAACCTCAAGGTATCCAACCTCTGTGTCGCTGAAATCAAGCATAAACCCTTCGACCTGGTGGAAATTTCCTTCAATGTACATGTGCCACCCTAGGGTGCCTGTGTGACCACCTGGCATGTTACCACTCATGTGGCGTGCCACATGTTGCCATCCTCTGCCATTAGATGAACTAGCTCCCTGTATATATGTCTTTTCACCAATATCAAAAAATGGGGTGGCAGTGTGCTTATTTGATGATCCTATTGTACCAAGTGTATCCTTAAGTATTGAGCTCATGTAACCCAATGCATCGCGACCATTACCATCCCATAATGTGACTGACCCAATGTAATTTTTGTTGATGGTCAAGAAATCACTGTACAGATGAGGCGTGCGAGTCGATATTGGTGTTGCCTGCACACAATCATCCACCAATGGATATATTTTTGCTGAGTTTGGATCAAAGTCAGATGCATCGCCATTGTGCTGGTAGGTACCACTCCACGCATGGTATCTTGGTGCATCTGTTTGACCCAACATGAAGAAAAGTGGGTACGGTGGAATGACCCCACTGTCCACTTGAGCCATCAGAACTGTTGCTGATAAATTGGATGTCACTGAACCAGCTTGCATTTCAATTGATACTGGTATATCTGCAAACTCTGTCACCATCACATTGGGCACTGTAATTGTGTTTGCTGCAGTATCTATAGTGCATGACCCAATAAAGTCAGTTCCTGGACTTGCCACTCCATTAAGACTTACGTATACATGCGTGACACTGACACCTGACAACCCGTCTCCAAGTCCATCTCCGTCACTCACAGTCAATACAAGTGTCATTGCCAAATTCTTCTCAAGAATGACCCCAGTCTCGAAATAAATTGTTTGTGGCACGGTATATATGTGTGCTGCAGCTGTGAGAACTGTGTTACTAGCCCATGTGTACGTCCTTGCGATATTTCCGTACCGAAGCTCAAACGAACCTGTGTAATCCACATCATAATCAACCTGCACAGAGTATGTGTACAATGTACTTTCAGGTGACGTGGATGTGGATGCAACTGGTGAAAATGACGTATACCCTGATGGTGTTATTGCAGGATTAAGAACTGTAAGATGTGTGTTAAATGGACTCAAAGTGGAAGTGATGGTTGCCTGCTGTCCCTTAACAACTACACCAGGACTCATCTGCACTGGATTAAGCACTGCTGGGAACGAAAGAATCTCACTTTCTTGAATTGGTGACGGAACTTGTACTTGTCGTTCAAATCCATCTTCTCCAATGACTGTAATGAAAAGAGTTTTTGCATACATTGAAGTGGCTATGTACTGAAATTGAACTGTTTGTAATGAAAAGTCAACTGTCAAACCACTTGGACTGCCATTTGTCCATAAGACAGTCTGGTTTGGTACAGATGTATCAGTTGTACATGACACCTGCTTAACCATCTGTGCAGCAACATCAGTCCATAAGTTTCCACCGCTGCCATTCGATGCGTGCATATCCATTATGACCTCAACTGGTTCATTCAACACAGCACGGAACCCTGCAGGAAGGTTATGACTAGAACTTGTTGTGAATGTGTTCACCTGTGTTGGAAGTAAGCTTATTGTACTGGCAGATCGAGTCACTGGTGTGAATGCGTACGTTTCTCCAAATCGACTTGCAGATAATGTGACAATGACATCACCACTTGCAACTGCTGCTCCTGTTTGGAGGCCATCATAAGTTGCATAAACATGAGCTGTAACTGTTGTGCCGTTAACAACACAATTAACATTTGCTGTGGCACGGCTACCCACACTTACAGAGGCACTGAATGTGTACGCAGATAAGTTCAATGCATTGGTCCACATTAGAAACATTGGTGCACCTGCAGTTACTGTTGATGTCAAGGATGTTGTCATAGTGAACGTCGATGTATCCAATGCAAGGACCCAGCGCTCACCTGGACCTGTCCCTGCCTTTGGCGAGAAGCTACTGATCTCAGGATAAGGTGTGAAACAACTCCATCCAAAAACAACACCTTGTGTTCCTGGGGATGAAAGATTCATCTGTGCTGCTGTTTTTGCACTGTTAAAAAGGTATATATTACGGAACTGCCCATTTACATTACTTGCAGCTAACCCATCATTACGGTTTGCGAAACTTCGTCCAATTGCCACAACAGGCCCAAGCGAAATATCAGTTGCAACTAATTGTTCTAGTGACTCATTCAGAAACAGTGAAAATGTTGTGTTGCTGCTGTTATATGCCCACCCAAGACGGTACATTGTTGAATTCGACAACTGCGTTACACCACTCAAAATGTGAAGGATTCCACTGGAACCTGCAGGCATTACAATCGAATCAAGCCCACCTGAGAGGCGTGTGGTTTGTGTGTCAGAAAGGCTAACATCAACATCATCATTGACACTAATTCTACCAAACCGAGCAGAACTTACAGCTTGGCCTGGAAGATGCACTGCTGTAATGCCCCAGATCCCAAACTCATCTGTAGAAACAGGCGTCGCAGATGTTCCATCATTCATCAACACCCACTCACTATCATCATGCCACCCAATATGTGGCTGGTATGTGTGTGTTGTATATGATGCATCAACTGTACGTGACCCTGCACCTACATACTGAAACTGCCTTGCAACCTTAGCACCCCTTGTTGATTCATTAAGTTGTCCAATCTCAAAATACCCAAGAGATGTCCACCCACGTTCAGATGTCGGCCGAAGATCACCTGTTATCGAATTGGTTCCCCACAGCTCAACTATAGCAGACATGTCAGTGGAGCTTGAAGTCTCATAGTACTTCAATGTCTGCATTGCCTTGCGTGGCCCATTCTCACGCCAAATAAGCCAATGATCTGCCCAACTTGTGCTTGTACTAGATCCCAGTGCAACACCTTTATCATCTTCAACTGTGTCCCATGTTGTACTAAGTGTTGTTGCCCCATCCATGTGCGACTTGACATCTGCATGACTTTGAATGAGAATATTATTCTCTGATCCTACTAGTGTGGCCGCTTTCTTCCTAAAAATCAGCTTTGAGAAATTGGGAGTTGTTTCAGCCCATGGAAACCCACTTTGCACCAGAACATCTGCATTGAACTCTTGGTTGACACTGTCAACTGTTGTCCAATCTGCTTCTTCTGCTTCCTTCCATGTAGTATCATACTCTTTGTATACAAACCTTAGCTTGTATTCATACTGCCCTCCGCTTGGTAAGTTACTAACTGTGATCTTTTGACCACCTACAGAACCAAAATGACCCCAGAACCCTACCTTCGGTTCCTCATTCCACAAGTCATAGTACCTGAAGTCAGTCACGTTAAATATACTCACAGATACTGCATCCCCAAAATAATTGGGATACTCATGTACATTGGCACTAAGACCAGATGATGTTGCAATAAGGGTATTATCTGTACTATTTGTGTACTGGAAATCCACTACATACTGCGGGTTCTGGAACGCTATTTGTGCATCATTACCTCCGTCAGTGTAAACATACCTCGAAACACTTGAATCTGGGCCAGTGGTTAGAGATGAAGGCCCTTGCAGGTTGATTGTTCCACTTGAGCTAAATATGAGCTCATATCCATGCACCCATGATAAAATACCTACTCCTTCCGCAATATTGTTGGCCTTGAAGTCTACAAGCCCGCTTTGATTTTTGGTCATCACTGGTTTCATTGGCATGGAGGAATTGGCTGCTCTTATGGAAGGCATGACAATTGCAGGTGAAGCAACTGTCAGCGCCAGTGTCTCCCCCCATTCAGTCCTTGCTCTGTGCATTTCGAAATTGGTTGACTCGCTTATTGTAAATGCCTCTTCAAACCCAAACTCAATTGCAATCAGTGAGCCTGCTGCATATGTTACACCATCCTTTTCGATTTCATGATTGATCGTTAGTCCGCGCGTTCATGTACTTGCAATTGAATCAGAGTTCTTGTAAATCACCATGCTTGTGGCACTATAATCACCTTCCCAAAATGACGACACAAACACAGAATCCTTCTCTTGAACAACAATAAGCTTTTTACTTGGCATTGTCGGCTGCTCAGTCATAATTGCAAAATTGTCAGCGCCTGGTTCGAAGCCAATTTGATATATTGTCTCCAGATCAATGATACCATCACCATGTGTTACAAGGTCACAGTGTGACATTTGGTTATTAATCACATAAAAAAGTCTGTTTTGTTTTACGTGACAGTGCCCAATTAGTTTGCATCTGACAAATGGCATGTGGAAAAATGCAGCTCTCTGAAATCAAAAAAAAACCTGGCATGCAAAGCAAATGAACAAAGCAAATTCACACTTACAACGAGCAGCTGAACTGGCATTTGGTCCATTGCAGCATGGAAGAAGGCGGCATAGGCTACCCAATTTTAAGTCAGTGCCATACAAAGGGTTTGACTTGCATGAACAAACGAAAACATACCGTATCCGAAGCTTCTGGAATCCAACTGCATCTCGGAGCAAGCGCATTGTTAAGACTGCTGCTGAGTTCAAAATAAATGGGGTTGTGCATGATGGCGACTTTGGTTTCACAGTGATAGTAGAAATCACAAATCATGTGTCATTCAATACCGACAGCAATCATGAGTATCAAACAAACGAGAAAGGGAGCATTGCCCAGATTATCAACCTGGAAGAGGAGGATTTGGGCCCTGTTCAGGTAGAGGCTCATCCTGATGTCACTATAGACGATATCGCACGTTCTTCTAGTAATTTTCCATTAATTCCATTTGTAACACTTCCAGCTACACCACATGGCCCTTTGCTATTGCAAAGGTACCCCGATGTCGCGGGGGATGTATTTCTTGGAGACGATCCTTGGTTCATTGATGAGACATGGGAGAATCTGAAAATGCTTGCAGCTCAGTTGGAATTAACCACACACTTCGCTGAGAATCTAAGAAGAGCATTGCCTAGAATTTGACAGAGACAACGTCGCAAACGCCACAAAACGTCGCAAACGCCACAAAACGTCCCCTGGATGGGACTCGAACCCGCCACCACAGCCTTAAAGAGAACAGTGTTATCGACGGACCGCAATGCGGTCAAGGAGTGAAACACCATCGGAACTGCGCTCTGCCAGCTGAGCTACCAGGGGTATTGATGACGGAGGTTGTGCGCAGTATTTGAACCGGACGCCAGTGCACGTCGCGACATTATGGGTTCGCCAGCCCCAACTGGTGCATTTGAAAGAGACTTTTTGCTGAAAATACGAGGCAACGCGAACCAGAAAGATTTCACTGAAATAGGACAGCTTCCCTCCTTCACTAACTACAACAACTTGCACACAAGAAGAAGCGACGCGCGCATATTCACGTTAGGCAGCATGGTTCTCCGGACCCGTGGCAAGATATCTAAGCGCTCCAGTGCTTCCAAGCGCCCTCGCAAGGGCCGGGAAAGAACCGAGGAGCTAGACGAGGACGACATGCGAATGGAAATACCGCAACTCCGGGACACGGTAGGGGCACAGAAGACCATCATCGGGCAGCTGCAGAAACAGAACGACAAGCTCAAAGCCGAATGCGACAAAGCACGGCAGGCAGGCCGCGACAGGGGCCAATTGCAACGCTTGCTTAATGAGGCGATGGCACAGATCGAGCAGGTGTGTTTCTATCCTCTATTCACATGCCCTTTTGTTTCGATCGGCTGGTCAAGACGATCACTCGGAACAGGTCCAGGGGACCCTCACCGGAAGCCTGGGTTCCCTCGAGACAGCCATAGGAGAAAGGAACTACATTGCACACATACGCGCACATTGCACATACACCTCGCACATACACGCATCGCCCAGACGCGCACATTTCCCAGCCATGCATACTCAAAGTATTGCGAAATACCAGGTTGCCAATCTGCGAAGACAAAGCTTCATGGAGCTGCGGTTCATATCACATGGCCGCGTGCCCGACCACCTCGTGGGGGAACTCATGCAGGCGGGCCGCTTCGACATACAGTTCAGCCCCCAAGAACTCCCAGCGCCCGACCGGCGGTATGTTGCGTGACCGGCGGGTGTGGCCGTGTGCATGAAATCGGCGAAGAAACCTGAATACAAGTACTTTTTGTGTCCTTTTAGTTTTTTGCTGGACGTGCTTCCACATTAAGCTTAAAACTCCCCATAAAAGCGCGCCAAGAAAGAACAATTCCTGATTCACGGTTCTCAAGCAAGCAATGTCAATGATAGGCCACGAGGATAAACAAGATGACGTAATCTGTCCCATTACAAACAACACAATCACTGAGATGGAGGTGCCTGTATTCATACCGTCGGTTGTCCCGAAAAAAAGCGGGTACTGGGCCGAATTCGAAGCCATTTCACTCTGGCTCCAAAGTCACTCAACATGTCCACTCAGTCGAAGACATCTCACTTTGCATGAGTTACGCGCATCTCGTGACCTCATATTTCTCCTTGACACATCTCATTCTATGGCAAGGCCTGCTGTGAGCAACCACATGCAAATGACCCTCAGTGCTGAGAAAATACAGGCGGCACAAGCAATGCGATCCCTCGACCTCAGTGCATACATGCTCCTATTCTTCCTCAAATCACTACCAAAGTGCTACTGCACTTTCACTGTCATTGTCTTCTGTAAATCAGCAAGAATTCTATGCAAACGCAAGCTTCTTACAAACACAAACATCCGTGACTGTGAGCAAAAACTTCGCGAATTACATCCAGGGGCAACCACAAACTGGCAGGACCCAATACTAATGGCATTGAAGGAAGCAGCTCTGTCGCAGCAATCCAACAAAATCGACACAACCATCTTATTGCTAACAGATGGCGAACCAACTGAAAAACAAACAACAACATTTGCTGAAATTAAGCACGCTGCTTTGGGTTTGGTAAATGTCCAGTTCTCTGCATTCATATATGGAGATGAGGCCAATGTAGGTCTGCCTCTCATCAACGAGATATCACGCATCATCAACCGACCTGGTCATGGAGGTCTTTTCTTTGTGCCAAGTCCACTCGAAATGTTCGACATTAAAACATCAGTTCCAGTTCAATGGATCTTCAACTACATGCAAAAATCAATATGTCACACTATGCACCCTGACATCAGCACGTACATTCACCTCCTCACAAATATCATTGACACCTGCAAACCAAAACAATCATACAGCTCCTTTCATGTCATGGAAGAAGACATTCAACGTGCAAAATCAATTATCAAGGACTTTCGGTCAACCTTTCCATCCATCATAATTGACCCTTGTGTTGATGAAGCTTTATCCTTCATGAACACTTGGGGACTTCCTGCACTATACACACTACGATCGCAACATGAGCTCAAGTACACTGCAAATGTATTCGACCCATCCACACAGATTTATCAAGTTCAAAATGACGACCTTCGTCAGCAGATTCAAAAACAGCTCGAAGGCTTCACTGTGTCAGGGCAGATCTGTGGCATACCAGCAGAACTATCAACAAATACAATCACAACACACTCAAATTTCAACACCTACTCCAACCCCCCTGTCGCACTCACTCAAATCTATGTTGCTGATGGATGTGTCACTGGACACACAATCTTTTACAGCGATTGCGGACCAATTTCAGTATCGGATCTTGTAAAGAACAATGGAGGCATGATCTTGACAAATCCTGGCAAATATGCACATATCCAACACATCATCTGCCGTGAGATTCCACGTGACAAAAAAATATTGATACTTGGTGAGTCTCAGATTGGCATTACAGAATGGCATCCTGTGATGAAAATCAACCAAAACACATCACATTGGATGTTCCCAAATGAGTGTGATCACACACTCATGAAGGATTGCGACAAATCTGGCTCGCATGAAGACACGCAACTGGTGTACTCCTTCGTGTTTGTGCCAGATGAAAATGGTATCAGGGCATCGACAATATGGACACCATCTCATTACATTGCAGCTGCTGGACATGGTATGGTTTCCCCAAAGAAGAACCCTGTCATTGGACACCCATATTGGGGCGCAGGAATCTTGGATGACATTGCCAAGATAACTGAAAGTGTTTGTGTATTGCTGAATTGATTTGCAATAAAAAATGTGATAATTGTGAAATAAGATGCAACACATACAGACACATGCGATGCAGCATGTCAAGCGCGCACAGCAACTGATGGCTTTCGGAGCTCCAAACAAAAGAATGCACACAACGCCACCACAGTCACCTCAGAATCAGTTACAGTGGTGGTCTGTAGCTGACCAGTTACAGTACCCCCTTAATGTGCTTTTAAGTCAGTCATGCGAGAGCTCTCACACAGGAGACCTGAAACTGACTTTGGGCAATATTTATTTTGAGCGGGTGCGTGTCACTGATGATGCTGACAATGAAGGAAACATGAAGCTTGAAGTCAGTGGAAGATGGCCTATCATTGAAAAATCAGGTAGGTATAGCAGTCGTGTTGGTCAATTTCTCCGATTTACTCTGGATGTTGATAAAGAACATATTGTGGTTGCAGATATGGGCGATGATTCCCTTTTGGTTTGCAGTACTACATATGGTTCGCAATTCTATGAATATGTTCTGAAAGATCTCATTAGTAATATTTTTGTAAGAGTGGTAACACATTTAAGGAAGTATGGCAAAAACGATTTGGCTGACCGTATACGTGAAGAGAACATTACATGTGAAGGCTGGCCTAATTGCTGCCAAAGCATGCCATTTTTAGCAATGCTTGCTGAAGTGAAATCACAAGTTGGTGCGACATTGACATACATGAACAAAGAGGGTGAACATGATGTTGGGGATAGACAGGAAGCATACAAATTACTTTTCCCAGTCAGAACTGTGACCACATTAATCATGCTGTTACATGGCAGTAGGTCAACAGTATCACTCTAAACAATAAAATTAAAAACAGACTGGTTTTTCTTGGCTAATCTGGAACAAAACGGACAATTCACTGGTGCTTGTTTCATTGCTGCTGCTATCTCACCTGATGTCTTCAGTGATTTACTTGCCCACCCTTGCAGCTGTGCATGTGTGTATGGTACATGCAATGGTGCATTATCATGAACTTCTGCAATTTCTTTCCATTGTACTTCCCCAAAATAAAGAAGTGGCATCACCTCACCACATGCCTCACGCACCTCCCTTAACTCAGCTCGAGTTCCACGACACTTGGCACCCTTGATAAACTGCACACTTCCACTATTCAGCGAGCAGTCAACAATGGACAGCACATGATGTACATTAGTATCATCATACACCCGATAAATATTTTTCTTTTCAGGAACTGAAAATGACACCCCATTTTTCAATCGGACTTTGCACTTATCGACGTCACTCACAACACTCTCAATTCCTTCAGTTATGCTATCGTTTGTCTCAACAGCAAGCTTTATCCCTTTGTAGTTCATCACAACATACCCTTCGGATGGTTCGAGAATTATGCGTTCACCTTGCTTTATTGAGCATGAGTCGCCCCAAACATACAGGTGTGCAGGTTGGCCTTGGTGCATGGTTTCTGCAAAATGCAGCTCCATACCCATATACTCAACTACCACACCACTAGATTTCATCACTGGCCCAGACTGAAATCCAAATTTGGGGTTGAGAACCTGCACCTCAAACAATGTTTTTGGTATCCCATATGCCCGGTTTGTGTGCTCGTGCTTTCTTGCAGGTACAATGACACGCACCTTATCACTGAGATAAATCGACTCAGCTGCAGTCATATGATCCCCAATATCAAACGTGCACATGTTCTTTTCCTCTTGTTGTGCTTTAACATGCATCTTCGACAGGCACTGTTGGATCCTCCAAACCTTCTTCTTGGCTGCAGTTGTACGAGTGTCAATATTTTGCGGCTTTCCTACAACAAGGTAATGATTTAAATGCTGCCTTACTTCTTTAAGTCCCTCAAGTACATCTTTATCTTTCTCAAGTACCTTATTACGGACAACAACATGGTGCTTATTTGTGGAAGTCCCTGCATCTTGAAAGTCCACACGCACACTGATTCCTTTTCCAAGTTCATCCATCATAAACAATTTCGATTCTTTCGATTCTGCTCCCAGGTTCTGGAATTTCCGTACATATCTAGCCATATGTGAAGGATGACTTGCTATTACACCATTATCATAATACCAAACTTCTGGCACATAATACTTTGGCCCCAAAACTGCAAAGAAGCATGCAAATTCAAATAGTTGTTGAAGGAGGTACTTTCGTATTGAATCCTTGTTCATATCAGGAAATGGCAGTTTCTGCAGCTGACTTAAATTTTCTTGGAATGTGCCATGGTATCGTCTGAACTTTGCAGGGCTGCCTGTTTCTGTCTTCTGTTGATCTAGGAATGCGAACAGTTGGGATGTGAATAGTTGGGTGCCAGGATCATAATTAATTTGTACTTGCACTTTTTGGTTTTTTTCTAGTATTTTTACTGC
>Ga0099797_101817_pt1 | contig 10437 bp, 9 predicted proteins | sample Uncmet_Sort48C_1_FD_89871 | JGI IMG/M metagenome (GOLD analysis project Ga0099797, IMG submission 89871) | Marine eukaryotic communities from CALCOFI LINE 67, Pacific Ocean - C012_Sort48C_1 | ecosystem: Environmental > Aquatic > Marine > Oceanic | place: Pacific Ocean: Monterey Bay | collected...
CGAAACACATGTTGAGGAATCCACCCAGTTTTTCTTTGTGTATGAAGTTCGGGACATTGCAAGGATTGAGATATTGGAGGACCCGCAAGACTCCTTACGCCAGATAGCGGCCAGAGTCGTAGAGCCAAGAGAAGATAGCCAGAGTCAAAAGCCACTCCAGGCTACCATGGGGTCTTCTTCGGAATCGCGACCTGATCCGCCAGGTGCCAAAAGATGTTGCGCTATAAGTTGGTGGCACGGAGAACGGCAATATAAACATGCCAAAATTCACATGAGCCTTATATGGCAATTACTTTGCTTTCAATGCAAAAATCACGTATTTATTAAATATTCGGGCCTAACACGAACATGCCAACACCATGCCCATATATTCTAATGCGATGGACAGATCAGTGAAGTTGGCATGTCCTTGCTAGGCCCAAATTGAACAAATACATGATTTGGCCTTCAAGGCCATTTCTTGGGCATACAATGCTCTCGTGAAATGTGGCATATCAACATAGGCACCGCTTTGGTGGTTGATCGGGAGTTTGTACATGCATCACGGTTTAGTTATAAGTTGGTGTCACGGTGAATGGCTATAACATAACGGCCGCTTTGCGGTTGTGGCTCCTAAGGAGCCCTCCACCAAACATAAACTTGTCCAAAGCCTCAACCGAACCAAGTTGACAACACACTTGCAACATGTTTAGGACCGTGTTCCAGGGAACACAAATGAATTAGCCTGCTTTGTATGTGGGCAGCGATGGCTCTCAACACACAGCCAGCAATTTGCAGATAGGGGATACTGCCCTGGCCCCATTGTATGGGGGCCGGGGCCAGAGTTTCCTGTTCTATTATGGATGGCACCTCCAAAGACGAGCATCTGGCACAATAGTGCAGACGTCCACACACCCACCCACCGTCTTGCATGGCACAGGGGGCTTGTCTTCTGTTGCAAGTGTGGCTATTATGGTTCTGGCAAAGTGGTGAGACTCACCCAGGAGTGCCAGACCTAATGCTGTGCAAAGAGGAATCTTGAGCAGGCTACTCCAGGGCAAAGTGCCCACTAAGAACCTCCAGTGGCCAAAACCTGCAGTTGCCAAGTGCCCTCCAGGTTCAACAATGTTATTGGCTTAGTAGTGGGCGAGCCACAACCATATGGCTACGCTCACAAACCTGCAGCAGGGAGTTATTGGGACACCAGTACCGATTTGTGTACAGGTAGGTCAACAAAGAGCCCCTTATTTAAGAGTTCTGGTGAACATCACTGAACTTAAGACTTCATAGGATCATGCTCGTACATTGGCACAGTGGCGAATCAAAGTGATGGGGAAGTCGCTTATGTAGCGCTTGTCCCCTTGAGCCGCTGCAGTCGGAGTGCTCTCGCTTGCGTACAGCTTTTGATGGCACGGAACATTCCTGGAGGGTGCTCCCCAGTCTGCCACACTGCGCCGTTCTCAACATGGTCTCAAGTAGCGTGCCTGCCTACAGGGAAGCTGAAAAGACAATGGATGTTTGGCCCAAGCTGGCCCAGGAATACACTAAAACAGCGCCAAAAGCAGAAAATACAATACGGGGCGAAAGCAGAAAATGCATGTGGAGGCAAATGCTGAAAATACTAGCGGGCCACATGATGTGGGGCGGCCTCGGCCACCTGATTCATCATGTGGCCCGCTAGTTTTTTCAGCATGTGCCTCCGCATGTATTTTCTGCTCTTGCCCCATATTGTTGTATTTTCTGCTTTGCTGCGTCTCGACCCACGGGTTTTGCAGTTTCCACGGATTCTGCGAATCCCCTGGAAATGGGGTGTCAATCGTGCCCCGGACCCTACTTTCCCACACACGTCTGAGGCAAGGATGATGTGATTTCAAAACAAACTCCCTCAGAGTAGAATACTCTTCATCCCCACGCAGATGTTCCATGGAAATACTGGGCCTTGGCCACCGAATGTGCGATCAAGCGAGTAAATGCAGCCAACGTTGTGCGAAATCATTGCAACGAAACTGCCAGATAGTCCTTCGATGTGATTCTCAATGATCGGGGGATGTGAAACTATACAGAGGGCTCATTTATAATTGGTGCGCCTGCACCGAAAAAGAAATGAGAAGAATTATAATTGAGCCGCATTATGGGGTGTCCGGGGGCTACGGAAAATGGAGGTGAAATTTGCCGCCTAGCCCCCCCAGCTTGTTGCAGGGGTTTGGGGGTCGCCAGTCCCCCAAAGCGCGCCGAATCAGAAATGAGCCCTCTGTAGTCTTTCGATGTGATTTTCAATGATCGGGGGATGCGAAACTATACTTTCGTTGAACAGATGCTAGCTTGATGTTGGTTGCAAAAGTGTGAAATGCAAAGTGTGTCTTTGCTGTTGCGGGGGAACGAGGGCAACTATGGAAATCATGTACTGGTAAAAGTCACACGTGTTCGCATTACCGCCGTGTGATTGTATCATGTGTGTGTTGCATTCATTCGTAGTTTTGTCGTGTTGCGTTTGTAGCGTCCAGTAACTTATTGTTGTGGTATTTTTTATGTTGCTTGTATGTGTGTGCTCGCATGATTTGAGACTTGTGGTTCGGTTTCGTCGTTGTCCCCGAATGCCGCCGCAAGCATGGTTGCAAACATTGTGCGAGATAGCATGAATCGCACAAAACAACATAATAATATAATATAACAAACCAGGATGTAACACAACTTACAAGCACACAAAGTCTTTCAGCACCGTGAGGTCCGTATTCATAACAAAACAAATTGGCTTTCGTAAACAACGGCTGCGGGCCGAGCCCCTCGATACCAGTTATTTTCCTATAGTTGTGCGAAATACTGGTAATTTTGTAAGGGCTTCGAGTCGGGCTTGAGTCCCTCAAATTCTTGATCGAACAAATCACAACAGGAAAATGGCCGTAGCATATGAGGTAACACAAATTTAAAACGTACAAAATCATTCAGCACACCCCATTTGCTCTATACAAGAGTACTTCTTATGGAAAATGCAATACTAGTCGTGGATGGCCTACAGCACAAGATAGATCGCATGCAAAGGGCATATGGCCAACCATGTGAGCGTCCTGTATCAGAAATAGAATCAGATAGTGACTACAATTCGCCGTCCCAGGATAACATATCGGAAAATGCATCAGACGGTGCATTAGACACGGTTTCTGACTAAGTCAAGCCCTATACTATATACAGATCCTACATAAACCTCCAGCAGCGGCATGTCGGCAGTTCGATCCTTAGGGTTATGCTTGCAGTCCGAACAATGACAAATTCAAACAAAACATCTCAGCACCACGAGCTCTCCACCCTCACACCAGTGACGATTTATGTTTTGCAACCCCTGGAGGGTGTGCCCCCAAAAGCGCAGCTAATTAAATAGAAACACCACATGGCAGTGTCCTGAAAAGTGTCTGTTGGAAGCAATAATAATAGCGCGTTGAACTACGGAGGCGAACAAATTGGTTTCGCGGGCCCGATCGAATGTCCGTTGGGCCCATGCGGCACGATGAGGCCATCGGGCCGGCCGGCCGTAGCCGGGGCCGGCCGGCCGACGGAGGCAGGTCCGACTTAAACGGTCATTGCCATATATAACAAATACCAATGAAAAACATGTAACACCTCTGAACCTATAGAAACCAATAACCCAGCAAAATTGGAATGTACTTTTAATTTGTTTGGGGGAAGGGGTGTGCCAAAATCGATTTGTGTCCGATCCGGGTCCAGGTCGGAGTTCCGGACACATGAATACCACGAAATAGCACGGAATTTCGAGACAAATCCAATGGGACCAGTCCCGGGGTCTGAAATCCAGATTTCCCGAAACAAAGTTTGAATTGTTTATTTGGTGTTATATTTTGGGGGAGGATCATAATTAAACAAAAACATCCTTTGCAAATCCAAGTTCACGGTCTCCAATGCCCACTTACAACTTACAAATGTTGTGGGAGAGGCTGCCTATATGCCCCAGTCACCAGACTGCAGGAGCTTGACGTCCTAAGAAGAACATGTTGGCATTATCCCCCTGCGTAGTTGCTAGATAAATCTAGGTTTGCAAGGTGAGTGCTACTGTTGACGGAATAAATTGAGCAACACCATGTGAGAAATATATAGGATTGGCCAGACTTATGTTTTTGTTTTTTGTTACTTGCCTCCAGCTCCCGGGACTAGCCCCATTCGATTCGATTCATCTACACTATTCTGAGGCATTTAGATGTCCGGAGCTCCGATGTGGTATCCAAACTTGCCCTTAGACAGTTCGTTTTTATCATAAAAAACTGAGGAATCTGCTTGGCCGCCAAATCTTCGCAAACCCAGCGTTTCAATCGGAACGAAAAAGACTTGCAACACCATTCGGATCCGGGTCCACCAAATATCAGCCCGAGATGATTTTTGCTGGACCTGTTTCGTTACAAAAACTTGTTTTGTGGCGAACCACTAATAAAGCTCCAGAACACCAAAGTGATGCTTAATTAATTCCGTCAACCGTATTGAAGATTCCTAAACACAATCCACAAATAAGTGGAATACACACGCATTCGCTATTCCATATATGCACACCATATGGAAATATTATGAAAAACTAGGGACAACCCACATGAATTATTCTAGTGACAGTTCATGTGACACAATATGCTTAGAATTCCCTACATGCCAAATATGAAAACATCATGAAATAATGGTGGGGATATTCTTTTGGTCCGCGAAGCAGCGACCCGTGGCCGTTGGAAGAGCAAGAAAGCGTGGGGATATTACGAAACGATCGATCTCATGTATTTATTACCAGTCGTTGCATCATATTTGCACAATTGCTGAAAGTGTTTATCTTTTGAATCTTCAATTCCACGTTGATGTTGCAATACTGTCCCCATGCATACTTGCTAGGTAAATCTAGGTATGTGGTTTACTGTTGCATAAACACACATCTACATAGAATGGGAGGCCCATTATCAAAAGGTGGTCAATGGTGTTTAGCATTAAGGGGGGTCAATGCCCGTGGGGATGAAACCCTATTTGAATTAAACCCCATTGAGGGTCAATGTGTCATGAATACGAGAACTTCAAGGAATATATTCCAAGCCTATTGGCACCACAGGGGGCTGCGGCCGAAGGCCGCGTCCCCCGGGTCTCTTCATAGCAGCAGAACATATGGCTTCTCATATTCCTTATATATATATATATTCGCTCTTGATAAGGTTGAATCCAAATGGGTTTAATCCACATGGGCATTCAATCCCGTTATTGATGAAATTTAAGAACATCTATGGCATCCATGTAGATTCAAATAAAACGCAAATGGATGCATGTTTCAAGATTTGTGAACCCCTGGGTTGTGCGGACCTAGCAGTAAGTAGCCGGGCTGACATTTATAACAAAATCAGATTCGACATATACATATATATATATATATATATTTATACATATATATGTATATATATATACACAGTAAATATAATATATATATATATATATATATATATATATGTATTTATTTATATCCTCAATGCTTTGGTCGTCGGCTTCGGAAGCTTCTCGGAAGCTTCGCGACCTTCGGAAGCTTCGGGTGTGCGGGCGCTTCGGAAGTGCTCTCGCTCGGGTTTCGGCCACTTTCGCTCAGTAAACTTGCGCTCCCGCTCATGTTTCGACTCCAAACATGAGCTCCCGCTCGAGGTTTGGCACTTCAATTACGCTCCCGCTCGAGTTTCAGCCACTTCCTGGTTCTCGGCAGCTTCGGGACCTTCTCGGAAGCTTCGCGACGGGCATGCGGGCGCTTCGGAAGCATCCGAAACTCTGGTATTTAGTCACGGAAGCCACTTTGCGGTCAAAATGACAAGCTATTTTTCTGCACCGGAGCTACTCGGTGCTCGAAGTTTTTGCATCGGAGCCCACTTTGCGCACGAAAGCACTATTTGTTCATAGGTTCTCCAAAACACCTGCCAGTGTTTGCACTTGAGCCGAACCCACTACTCGAAGTCACTTTTGATATTACCGTTCGAAGTCGCATTCCGGTGTCACCGAACTCGCGTCCCGTTCACTCTGCTCCAGTAGAATACATTTGATGCATGGGTTCGCACTAACATATATATATATATATATATGTATATATTATATATACAATAATGTAAACACATTTTCAAACAATAACGCCAACAATGTAAACACATTTCCAAGAAAACAATAATGTCGACAATATAAACACACTTTTCAAAAAATAATGTCAATAATGTAAACACATTTGCAAAAAACTACGTCAACAACGTGAACACATTTTCAAAACAAAAATCGTGTAAACCAGTTAAACACATTTTCAAACCTAGCATCAACGAACTCCTGAATATAGAGAAACAAATGGAAACGATAGGATTAACCAAACACCGGGGTACTCAAATATTTACAACACTAACAAAAACAGAAACCCCAAAATATCTAAACGCAAAAGGGGAAACACAAAACACAATAACAACAATATCACACAAACATGTCGGGACGAAATGAACACACAAAAGTAACATAGGACACCGAATTTCGAAACAAAGATAAATGGAAGTCTATTTGTATCAGTGGATGGGCAAAACCTGGCATTAAGGAAAATGGAAGGGACCATATCGATAATAATAGAACTAACATACAAATATATATATATATATATATATATATATATATCCCAAGTGGCTCAAACAGGTGTGGCCCAATGTGGAAGACAGAACCACTTTGAGGAAGGGACCCCCGAGTGGGGAACCTTCCAAAACAGACACTCTTCTGAGGGACTGGGACCCGCGAGTGGGGAACCGGCCTCTCAAGCTGCCAAGCTGGGACCCCCGAGTGGGGAACCGGAAGGCGGCAAGCCAAACAACCCAAACTCACTCCCAGCAGACCAGCAGGGAGAGACACCAAACACACCAAACAAAACACACAGACCCAACGAAAAACACAGACACAACAGGAGGAAGGGAAACAACACACCTTCCTAGGTGGGGCGGTTCGGCCACGGGGGCAAGCCCAGTGGAGACCAAACGAACCCAACCGCACCATACACACGCAGAGAAACATAGAAAACGAAACACAGACAGAGGAACCATAAGTACAACCGCAATAGAACATAGCAACATCAAGAGAGCTACAACAAGAAGAGAAGCAAAAAGAAAACACCGAGAACGAACGTGTGAAACACAGTATGGTGCGAAACCAAACGAGACAAAATGAAAACACGGGCTTCGGCTCAGGAACCCAAACAAAATCACATATGGATGCAAATGGAAATGTGCAACAGTCAATGCACACGGAATGGCACGGGCAGGGAAAAGAGAAGAACTAGAAACATGGCTAGTAGACAATAACATAGACATAGCAGTAATACAAGAAACCAGAGCAGGTACAGATACCAGAGAAGTGAGGAAACATACACATGGTACTATAGCGGAAGCAAAAGAATATTAGAAGGATACACAGATGGAGCAGCAATAGCAAGAAGGAAAGAATGGGTACAAAACATAGAAGACATACAACCAGTACGCGACAATATCATTTACATCACCCTCCAAGCACACATGCCAGTCACAATAATAGGAGCACACATACCACAAGCAAACAGAAGCACAGAAGACAAGACAAAACATATTCATATAAAACCATAAACCAGATAATCAGACAGAACAGAGCAAAAGGACCAGTGATACTGATGGGAGACCTTAATGCGAGAATACAAAAACCCAGAAACAGAGAGGAGGCACAGTATATCGGAAAACACACGTTTGTCAAATTGAAAGAGATAAGACAAACGTAATGGACAGAAGAGAAGGAGTGATAGGAAATAGAGAAATGTTGATAGATCTATGCAGGAAACACCGGCTAACAATAGCAAATACATTGTTCCAAAAACAAGAGAAAAACAAAGCAACATACAGAGAGATAGGGAACTTCGAACAAATGGGCTTCATACTAATACAAAAGAGATGGAGAAACGGAGTACTCAATGCAGAAGCAGATGGAGACGCAAACATAAACTCAGACCTCTACCCAGTATGTGCAACAATCGAAATCAAACTCAAACAAACACAAAACAAGCAGACTAAACCCAACATGATATACAAAGAATGCAACTCAGAAGAGAAAGAGATATGGAACCAAACTGTACACAACACACTCACACGAAAAGCCAAAGAGCAAACACTCCAAGACAGCAAGAGCACTCTTCGCAGGGGAACTCGAGTGGAGAACCCCGAGACAGAACACACTCCAATGGGACCCCCGAGAAGGGAACCGTTGGAAATAATCCAATGGCAGATGGGCAACCCCGAGTGAGTAGTCATAGAGTCGGTGCATCATACTATTAAACTAAGGCCAAACATCCCACTTGCGAATTACTTCCGACCAAAATTCAATATTTCGGGATGTGTCCCCCAAAAAGTGACAGGGTGCATTTCTCTCTGTCGCAGATTACCTTTCAACAAAAAAAACGTGTGATTAATATCCCCACAAAAAGAAAGGGAATAAAATGAACACAAAACAAAACTTGGATCAGATCGGCGGGACCGGGGGATTAAAACAAAACACGTGTGCTTAAGGAACAGTGGTAAAAATACAGCCCCTCGAATGGGATCCAGGATTCCCACCCCATGAGAAAGAGTTTAAGAGTCTCAATACATATCGAAAGAAATTGCTTGTACGGGTCATATTTCGCTCCGGATAATTAATTAATGATTTATTTAATGAGAGGGTATTAATCACGGTCGTTTTTATTTACCCGTGTTTTACCGGAGTTCAAAGAAATATAAAGAAATCATGAATGAATCATTCGTTGTTATTTTTATGTCGTTTTTTGTGTGTGGGGTATTAATTACACGTGGGGGGTAGATGCCATCACAGCTTGGGGACTTGGTGTTGCTATTGCTGTTGCGGCGGCCTTGGTTGCAGCCGGCTGCCGGCACACATCAAGCTTGCATGCAGATGTCTGCTGTGCAATTGCTTCGCCGAGCATCTTGACCGTGAGTTTCAATGCCATGGAAGTGGGCATGTTAGTGGGAAGCTTTGGGCGGCGGCTCCAGGGCTTACAGGGGCCCTTGAATTAAGTAGCAAATCACAGAGGCAAAGCATCACCATAAATTACGTCCTAACCGTCCGTAGTTTTATAGACTTTTCCTCGCATTGGGGGTTTGGCGCCCACAAAACCCCCGCATTCAAGCTCTGGGGGCTTCGCCCCCCCAGAACCCCCCCAATGGGGGCCTTAGGGCCGCGATTAAGGCGGCGGAATTGGGCGCTTAGGACCAAATGTCACCTCTATTTGTTCTAGCTTCACCACCGAAATTCGTCCGTTATTGTTTCGTAATTGTCCGCTTTGTCCGTTCTTGTTTTTGATGATGGTTAATGTCCGGTATTGTCCGTCAATTGTCCGTTGATGGGCCTGCTCCGGGTGAGGCTATGACTCCGTGAGTAGCTACGTAACTTGAATGGATTAATAGAGAATATATATAGAAGTTTGTTAAATCATTAAGTTCCGAACATTTTGGGGGGTTTTGCTTCAAATATGGGTTTGGAAGCTCTGAGGCTCTAGCATAGTGCAAAATACTCCCACAAGGCCCACTAAGAGTTTGCCTACACCATTTTCGGCTGTTAAGGAATTCCTAAATTCTCGGTTGGGTACCCACAATTCCTGCATACATAGTATACAATATATGTTATACAATATATATATATATATATATATAGTATCCAATTGCCTTCGGCGAACCCGTCACCGTGCCTGGTTTGAGGAACGTAAACACACATGTGACGTTGGCATGCGGAGGGCTTATGCAAGAGGGGTTCTGGATAGTATAGAAGACACATTGAAGGTGCACACGTATTGGCGCAATGTGCAAGGATTAAGGGTTGAGGTTTTTGTTGTTTGTTGTTTGTTGTGCATTGTTCAATGTTTGTTGTTTGGGAAATCCGTGCTGGAGTACAGTAGACAAGCAACAACAAAAACAGTTTTGGGTGCATGTGATGTTGACATGCGGAGGGCCGATGCAATCGGGGTTCTGGATAGTAAGGAAGACACATGGAAGGTGCACATGTCTTGGCTCAATGTGCAAGGATTGAGGGTTAGGGCTTTTGTTGTTTGTTTTTTGGGTGCACGTAAACACACATGTGACATTGACATGCGGAGGGCCCATGCAAGCGGGGTTCAGGATATTATAGAAGACACATTCAAGGTGCACATGTATTGGCGCAATGTGCAAGGATTAAGGGTTAAGGTTTTTGTTGTTTGTTGTTTAATGTTTGTTGTTTGGGACATTTGTGCCGGAGAACAGCCGCTCGGTACATTAAAAGTAGTGACACTACCATAATATTGCAGCCTAAAGGGCACCGCTATCGCGATTTTTCTTTTATTATTTTATGTGTGAAATGCCGCCCGGTACATCAAAAGTAGGGCCACTATCGTGATTTTTCATCGTGTTGACATTTGTGCCGGAGTACCGCCGCAAC
>Ga0099797_101227_pt2 | contig 10430 bp, 9 predicted proteins | sample Uncmet_Sort48C_1_FD_89871 | JGI IMG/M metagenome (GOLD analysis project Ga0099797, IMG submission 89871) | Marine eukaryotic communities from CALCOFI LINE 67, Pacific Ocean - C012_Sort48C_1 | ecosystem: Environmental > Aquatic > Marine > Oceanic | place: Pacific Ocean: Monterey Bay | collected...
TTTTATTTTTCTTAATCTATTTTAGGTATGTGTGTGTGTGTGTGTGTGTGTGTGTATGTATGTGTATATATATATGTGTGTGTGTGTGTGTGTGTGTGTGTGTGTGTGTGTGGATCGATCTCAGGGTTAGAATTAATGGTTCTCGTGAATGATTTAAGTGTTAAACGAATCTGTGGAGCCACAATATATGGGTAGTGTGAGTGAACAAGCAAAATTTATATTATTTTGCATACTTATTTGTTCACTTTGTAATAGTAATAGAAGTAGTAATAATTTTTATGTATTTGAATTGTGTACCTATATGGATATATCTTATATCTTATAATAATTGAATCTTGTATGTTGTGTGTTTTATGTCGTGTATTTATTTGTGTAATTATTACTTATATTATTATTTAAGAGATATTCCCTTTTTGGTGATTGGCTCATTTTTAAGGTTATTAATTATTAAGGGGGAGTGTAACGTCGACCGCAGGTTTTGCTATAGGTTTTCAAGTCAGTAGTTACTTTGGAGTTGTAAAGTCGCTAATGGATAGGAAGCTGAGAAAACTCAGTATATCCTCTTCACCGTCTTATACCGCCTCTTTTGCGCTGGTACAGGTTTAAGAACCTTACAACGTTGAAGAACGTATACGGGCCCGTGGAAAGGGGAAACAGCTTACTTGTACAACACCAAAAATAACTACCCGAAGGCGTCCCTATGAGGGAACTCCTGTTACCTCTCCTCTCAACCCTTCTACTTAGACTGCCCTCTTAGTCGCTACTGCAACCTCTCTCCCCACCAATGAACAGCTATCCCTAAGCTGCCTCACTTACCCTCTGACCCTAAGATGATTGAGGGCAGCGGTGGGCTTTCAAAATAGCAGGGGTAGGGTAGGTAAAAATAGGGCAGGCACTTGAATTTAGAATCAAGACAGTCAGATTCTAAATCAATGCGTAGAGGTAAGTGGTAGGGAAACGTGGCAAGGGTAGGAGGTACTACTAAGTCACGGCCTTCGTATAAGTAAACCAAGAAACGAAGATTAATAAATGAGGTAGGTTCAGAGGAGTGGGGTTCAGGTATAGGAAGATACTAAGGATGTATCAACCACGAAGATACTAAGGATGTATCGACTGAGCGGGGGTAGTACCTCAAGAGACTATTGACAGTAGCACTCTTGGGAGAAAGGTTTATATTATGTTTTTTATTTATCTGAATCTATTTAAGGTATGTGTGTATGTGTGTGTGTGTGTGTGTATGTATGTGTATATATATATGTGTGTGTGTGTGTGTGTGTGTGTGTGTGTGTGTGTGGATCGATCTCAGGGTTTTTTTCCCCCTTTCTCTTCCCCGAATGTCTATGCTCTTGGTTCTCAGGGTTGCACAGGATCCTGGCTACTTCGATCTTGTCTTCTCGAAGATTTTTTATACAGCGAGCTTATTCGAGCTTTTCTCGCTGTCTCTGCTATGGTCACTGGATGTGTGTAACTCCTATGAACAAGGCAAAATTGATTGAGAGTTTTAAGCTCTCTTGCACCGGCGTTGATAGTAGGTGGGGCAAACGCTCTCCAACCCACCAGTAATTACTGTGATGTGTCCTTGGTCTCTTCCGTTGTGAACTTACAACGAGAAGAGTCTTCAAGGGCCAAACTATCGAAAATGCGATTAAGATGTGTAAAAATTAATGAGCGGTTTGGAACCGCGATTGCATTTCGGGTTTTCTCCATAAGATCCTGTTGATCGACAAAAGGTTTTATTGTCATCTCTCGTCCACAGGACGAGAAAAGGTGCAAAAACCTCCCGATACAACAAGCTCTATGGAGAACGAGCCGAAATCTGCGTAAAAAACTTGGCACTAGCTAATGTAAATTACTCCATTAGCGACAGAGTGTTGTAGTTGTAGTTGTAGTATATTATTATTATTGTTTAATTTAATTATCTAATTCTTTTTTTCTGGTATTTTGTTGTTTTTTAAATTGCATAGTTGTAGTATATTATAAAGTATATATATGTATCTGAATATAAGATATAAGTACATAAATAAAGTAATGTTATTACTTAATACGTCATATCCAACAAAATTCATCCTCTTCCCCTTCTTTCGACTCCATCTCCTCTTCCTCTTCCCACTCTCCTGATGACTCTAGTACTAGCACTAGCACCCTGCTAGCACCATGAACGATATGGTGATACGATTAATTGCAATATTTTAAAAAACAACAAAATACCAGAAAAAATAGAGATGAAAAAAAAATTTTTTGTACATTTTGCATAACTCGTACACAAAATGTCCCATCTGGCAGACTAGACTACCGTAGAAGGGTATGGAATTTTTCTTTCGAAAATATTCGAAAATCGAAAATTTTCGAAAATCTAAAATATTCGAAAACCGTAAAATCTACCATGTGCGGAAAGTTACGTTGAGAAAAAAATTCTTAAACATTTCCAAAAAAGTTGGCATATAGAAAATGTAAAAACTTGGCACACTACTCAACGGACTTAAATGGGCAAAGCTGGGGGCTGAGGCTTAACACGAATGGCTTACTCCGGCGATGCTCTACGCCCTTACCGGTGAGTACATTTTTGGCGAAGCTGGGATCATGTGCGTAAAGTTACGTTGAGAAATGCCGTTTTCGAAGATTTTCGATTTTCGAAGATTTTCGACAAATATATAATCTACCCCGTAGAAGTAGTACACTACCTACCTACCTACCTACCTACCTACCTACCTACCCATCTACTGAATCTTTTACTTTTACCAAACTGCCACTACAACTCTCTAACCCTTGTTTGAAAGATCGAATTGGCTGTAGCCTCCTCAGAGGAAGTGGAAAGTAATTCTTCGATGAGATCATTTAATTCGTCAGAAGTAGAGGAGGTTTTGTCATTTTCTAAATTTTCGGCAATTTCCAGTTGTTCGTATAATACATTCATGGTTCGGGATATTTTCAGCTTCAGTAGCGAGCCAATTTTCGATTTTTTTTGCTCTATTATTATATTATCACCACTGGCACCACTATATTTGCTGGTTTTGGTCGACGAATTTCTGGATCCAGAAGTAGTAGGAGTACTCTTTGTAGCTGATGTATATGTTGTTCTCTCCTTATTTCCCTTGTTGGCTGAGAGAGCAGTACTGGATGAATCATTCGTCCTATCATCATTTTTAATGCGAGAATCTGGAGTGGTTCTTGTTTTACCATTCGACAGCAATAATTTGCTGCTGCTGCTGCTCGTGCTAGTAGTATTATCAGTATTGGAGCTTGTGCTACTGCTGCTATTATGAATTTGTTTCTTTGTCATCTTTTTCTGGGGCGATGGAGTATAGTCAGGTGGTGATGTGAAAGGTGCCAAATCCTTGAATCCATCGATCAGATCATCTTCATTGTCATCCAGCTCCAGTTCGTCGATGGGCTTCAGAGAAAGTTGCTCGGGAGACTGTGATGGAGATACCATGGGCTCTGCTGCAAGGTCATTGCACATACTTGATCTTCGTCTAGTAACAACACCTCTGACCAATGCTTGGATGGAACTGGCGGCTGTTTCAGTGACAGGTGGTTTGGGTGATCGCAGAGGGAGAGGGGAGCGAGAGTTGCTATTGTTGGGATTCGATTGCACATTGACTGACAAGCTAGGGGCACTATCTTTCGTGCTTGGAGTTGCCTTTTTTTTACCAGAAGCATCAGAAGCATTAGTATCAACATTAAAAATAGCTGCTTGTGCTTGCAAGTCAGCTTCGTGTTCGACCTCTGACTTTGTGATTTTGTTCTGTAAAGCCATTGACAATTTGGATTTGACTCGATCTGCACGTTTTGTGAAAATGGCGCGAAAGTTTAGATAGGCAAGGCGTGACACCTCTCTACCTCTCACTGATGCTTCTTCAAGACCCAGTTTCAACGCTTCTTCCAACAACTCCAATAAATTGACATCTTTGCTTTCGTTCAATTCCCAATGTAAAATTATTTCATTCAAGTATTCTAAGCAATTTTCTCTCACCATCTTCGATTTGCTTTCTTTAATTTCTGTTACTATGTCCTTAAAACATACTTTGAACGTGACATTATGTATTAGTGATATGATGCAATCATCCACATACCCACTTACAACTTTATTCGGTTGTTTCATTGCCTCGAGAATGGTGGGAAATACCTCTCGAAGCAAACCCTTGATATTATCACCCCCCTTTTCTCCCAATGTTGTCAAAAAAATGCAAGTGTCTCTAATCTGTTGCGATCGTTGATCAGATATCATGCTCTTGACCGGTTCTTTCAGCTGTTTCATAACAGCTGCATTAAAGAGCGACTTGCCCGCCTCCAGCTCAGAGAAGAGAGTGGTGAGGTCAGTAATGGCCTTGTTTCGGGCTTCCCAGAATTCATCATTTCGTCTTATATCATTTTGGTCGGCATCAGAACGGTGAAGAATCGTCTTGCAAAAGCTTGCAAGGCGTGATTCGTAATCCATGTGTGAGGAAGAGGAGTAACTTGTGATGATGATACGAAGAAGAAGTTCGAGTTTGCCTAGCCTCCGCGGACCCAGACTCTATGACCATTTTCCTTATTTTTTGTAGTTTGGTTCGAAAAAACAAAAGTCTGACCTTTGAAAATGGTCTGCAGTCCGGTTTCAAAAGTCAGACTTTCACGTGGCTTTTTGGAATTTCACTAAATGGACTGTAAAAAGTCTGGGTCGAGACTAGATAAGGCCCGCCCTATATGAAAAAAAAGTAAACTTTTTAGCCGTCTTTTGCGAAAAAATTCACCCTATACGAAACCAAAGTCCGACTTTTGCTCAAAAGTCGGACTTTTCAGTCGCAAAAGTCGATAACCTGCTGACAAAATCAAAATGTCAGGTCATCAACTTTTTTGCTCGACTTTGAAATTCGAGTTTTTGCATTTTTTTGGAGCGACGTAAAAAATTTCAAGGACGAGAGGTGATAAAAAATGCTTCATGCTTTATGAGAAAAGGACGAGGGGTGATCTATTTTATTAAAAAAAAGTTGTCCGTCCGTCAGTCCGTGTTCAAATCAATACTGTGGAATCCTTATTTCTTGGGTGAAAAAATTTTTGTTTTAAAAAACGTGGCACCTCAGTTTTTTAAAAAAAAATCAGAAACTTTTTGTTCGAAAAAGGTGGCATCTCGGTTTTTTTTTAGCCTTACGAAAGTTGGCGGGCCAACTAGTAAAAATTGAAAAAAGTCGACTTTTTTTGTTTTCAAAGTCGAGCAAGCAAAGTCGGACTTTGAAAGCCGACTTATTTTTCCGTATAGGGCGGGCCTAATTAAAAATGATTTAGCCACTGTAGATAATCTCTTTTACAAAAAAAATGTTGGTTGCTGATTCCCTCCCTCACTGATCAAATTAATACTGTGGAATCAATATTATTTGGGGAGGCTCTTTCCACCTTTTTCACTTTTTTTGTCCATGAGTACGGGACGGGGTCCGCTAGTTACAATTATAAATATCTAATCCTAATTTAAAAATTATCTTTTGAAAATATGCACTGAGTACAAACTATTCCTTTAGAATATAAAAACTAGCTGCCTATTAAAAATTACTTCTTCTTCCTAGGAAGTAGTATATATCTTTTAAAAATACAACATGCGATTAATCTATTATCACCAAAGCAGAAGCTAATTTTATTGCTACAAAGAAGTTTGTGTTTTGGTTGAAACGTATTGCTTCCGCAATGGCTAAAACTAAAGCTATGTGTATTATTAACAAATATTCCAAACTTACCAGTATCCAGCATGAAAAGAAACATGGCAAAGGTAGTAAAAATATTTCCTCTTATTTTGATGGCAAAATTAATTGTGAGCACGAGACAGATAAACAATAGCTGATAACAAATTTGACGAATATAGCTTTTTCAAAGATGATGATGACATGTGTGCTTAAGTACCCCTATGCTTAATGTACGCTACCAGTGTTGCTTTCTATGCAATAATTTAAAAACAACAAAATAGTAGAAAAATAGATAAGAGTTTCATAAATGAATGAATTAATGAATAATTTATTAAACAACAAAAATACTTATCAATTTAATTATTTTATCTATTTTTTTCTGGTATCAACAAAAATTATTATAGATTATAGATTATAGCAAACCCCGTAACCCCGTTCCGCACCCGTGGACGAGAAAATAGAAAAATAACTTTAATAATAAATAATGTTTGATAAGATAACTAGTTTTTATATTCTATATTCTATAGAGGAATAATTTAAACATGATGCTTAAGCATCATCTTCATCAACCATCAATTCCATTTTGGAAATCGATCTTTAATAATAATAATAATAATAATAATAATAATGATGATTAAGTCTTTCCTTAGATCTGGAAAATGTCCTTCATATATACTTAGCTAAATCTAGATAGTGCATGTTAGTTAGGGGTGGTAGAATATAAATTTGTCTAAAATTGTCTAAAATCTAAAATTTGTCTAAACGGACATTTCTCAACGTAACTTTCCGCACATGGTCCCAGCTTCGCCAAAAATGTACTCACCGGTAAGGGCGTAGAGCATCGCCGGAGTAAGCCATTCGTGTTAAGCCTCAGCCCCCAGCTTTGCCCATTTAAGTCCGTTGAGTAGTGCCAAGTTTTTACATTTTCTATATGCCAACTTTTTTGGAAATGTTTAAGAATTTTTTTCTCAACGTAACTTTCCGCACATGGTAAAATAAAATCTAAAATTTTAGACAAATTTTAGATTTTAGACAATTTTAGACAAATATCAAATATAGAATATAGTCCGAACCTTAGGGGTTACCGGGTTACCAATTACCAATAGATTAATAAAATAATGATGATGATAATAATGATAAAAAATAAAAGGGTATAGAGAGAAATGAATTAGATACTTAGTTATCAAAAAACTACACTAGCTATAGGGTATAGAGTACTGGGTATAGAGTAAAAGATCAAAGGTTCAAAAAATTATGAAACACTGTGTACGACATATTTCCGCAGCAATCAATAGATCGGCAAGCAGAAATATCTTTTTCAAAGTTACTAAAATGGTCAATTGTGCACGTCATACCCAACAAAACTTCTCCTCTTCCACATTCTGCGATTCCACGTCCTCCTCCGCTTCTTTCTCCCCAGATGAATTAGTCCAACAACTCGAACTTCAAATTATGAATCAAGACGTTATCCAAACCTAAGTATTTTTCTTAGTTTTGGAAAAAGTTTTATATATATACCTAGCTAAACAATTTTTGTATCATTTTTAAGATATAAACTGGGTATAGAGTACTGTACCAACACAGAAGTACTCACCTCGTCACCTGCGACTGTCTACATAGATTGCTTATTCTTCCTTGAATAAATTACTATTACTTTTCTTTTCGTCGATTTCCAATTGCCTGGTCAGATCTCTTCTCCTTCGATGAGCATCCAAAGAATTCGCTAATCTCAATCTTTTCCTACCCGTGATTTTACTAACTTCCGCCCTCATACTATTCGAATCAGCATTACTAATTTCTTGGTCGGCTTTACTCGCTTCTTTTCTTTTAAGATGGGCTGCGTATCTCATCAAACTATTTATAGCACCAGCTTCTCCATGTTTTTGCCTTCTTCGATGAGGGCTCATACTACTCGCACGTTCTTCAATTGCTTTCATCTTTTCACTCATCATTATATCAAGAGATTTGAGACGTTTGCTTTTCTTTTTCTTCTCCTTCGCAGCCTTTTCCTCTTCCTCATCCAAATCACCCTGTTCTTCATCATCATCTTCATCTTCTTCATCATCTAAAAACCTGGACCGACTACTACCACGATATTTCGGACTTTTACTGTCTATACTCGTCGCTCCACTGTTGTTCTTTTTCTCATGCCGCTTCTCTTTTTCCATTACTTTCGGTGAAGTCTTCACTGATTGGTTTGTCATCATGTACTCTTGCTCCCTGAGCCCCCCACGCGACGACTTTCCCGATACAGCGGAGGTCATCTTGGACTCCGAAAACATAGGGTGCAATCCACCCCAGGTAGTTTTTTTAATGGCAGAGTACAGGGAGGGTACGTGGTTCACCGAGGCCTTCCCAAGAGTGGACCGCGCGATGGTGCCGTAGGGCGTGCACAGGTCTAGAGTCACGTGGCCTTTTCTCTTCAAAGGAGACCTGAATACTCTGCCCCACTCTGATCGCCGCAGCTTAGGTGAATACTCTTCCCAGTCCACCTGTGTGTATGCGTACGTGTGTGTGTATGTGAGTGTGTGTGTGTGTGAGTGTGTGGGTGTGTGAGTGTGTGGGTGTGTGTAGTGTATATATATGTAAATATGTGCGTCTGTGTGGTGAGTATTTTATTTAGGTGGTGAGTTTGTGCAGAGAAAGAGAGGGAGATCAAAAGTCATACAAATTGTGAGAGGAAAACATTGTTTCACCTCATGTATTAAATCATCCACCAAACTGTTAATATCTTTTCTGTTGTGGTCCAAGAGTCGCTGAATAACAGACAAAGGGGATGGATTGTCTATACTATCATGACTTTTATTACTTTCAGTATCTTCACTTCCTCCTATATCAGCACTGAGAGAAGCATCTTCACCGGTCCATTCATTGGATTCCCCATTTTTAAATTTTGCTGACAATTTTTTACTATTACGAGATGATTTCATTTTTTTTTGAATGACAACATAGGAATACTTCTCTTGAGATGCTTTTCGTATCATAGTGCTATAGACCTTCTGGGAGAAGGAGCAAAACAGTCCTTGGCCCAGAGGGCATTCTTTGTCATGCGTGCAGGGAGCCACTACAGTCGCCGCGATATCTGTCCCTTTGACACCAACTGGAGGGTCAATGAAAAAAGACAGAACTCGTCCAGTTCCATCGCTCTCTTCCACGCCATTGAATTTGTCGAGGAGGACTTTTCTAGCAGTCCGCACAGCATGGGAACCGATAGTATTCCCTCGATCTACAATGACCAGCAACCCACCAATGTCCAGTGAATCAAACAAAAGCTGAGTGGCAATCAGTCTTGCAGGATCCGATGTGAGTTCAGTAAGAGTATGAGCACATACTGCTATGTCAAATCTTTCACCAGTTTTCTCCATTCTCTTGATGATGTCCATGGTTCTCTCCCAGTACGTACAGTCTGGACCTATGCCTCGTGTCATAATACTCGCTGCGTCTAGCATGCCTTTGCTTATGTCTAATCCATGATATTTCTCAACCTCCTTCCCCCAGACATCAACTGCAGCCGATGCAACTGTACCAGGTCCGCAACCGAAGTCAAGTATGCGGTTGGGCTTGAAGGAAGGCATCACCAAACTCAACTCGTAGAAAATTCTTCGCAGAATGACAAAGCGACTACTCATGTGGTAGGAGCAGTATGTAATCGCCTCAATAGGTCCGTATACTATTGTCTCTGCTATTTTTGTATTTTCTTTGACATTTTGACGCCACCCCAAAGGAGTTTTCTTGTAAGTGTCTACGACTCCTTTGTCTGGCCCTATCATCCAATCCTTCAGGGTACGTCTGATTTGAGAAGGAGTGCGCTTGTCTAGCACTTCGTCTCGTCTCTCCATGAACCAGGGCGGCAGCGCGTTCGTGTGGCGATACTGAACTTTTCCTAGCTTAAGTAGTTGTTTCCCAATCTTGCCACGCGGATCCACGTCCCCGTCGGGGGTGAGAAGCTCGAGGTCATCGTCCTCTTCAGGTCGGCCTTCTACATCTTCGACTTCTCCCTCCTTGTCCGATAAAATGACGGGCTTGACACGCAACAGACGATCCATGGATGTAATGAAGCGCACACTTCCTCTGCTTTTGGTGGTGGAGGACAAGATGGGAAACGACGACGAGAAGCAAAACATGGAGGATGAGGAGGATGAGGATGAGGAGGAGGAGGATTGGGTGGATGTGGATGTTAGGTTCAGGGAGGGCCTCGTTGCTCTAGAGGTTCTCTTCAAAGTTCGAAACATATTGTTGTTCTACGCTCTCTCGTTTTTTTTCCCTCTTTGCGTGTCCGTGTGACAGTTAGAACATCGCAAACCCACAGGAAGGAAAAGGAATAGTTCTGGTAATTGTGTCCTCTTCTGTGCTCGAGAGAGAAATGAATTCGTTAGCGGGACGGTCGTTTTGGGCCAGTTTCCTACTCCTTAGCTTAGTTTATGCAATTTATGTAGTTTGAGGTTGGAGTTTGAGGTAGGAACACGAAACTCCCTAATGTCACAATTTCTCTTGCACCGCTTTCTGTAGGTAGAATGTTATATTGGCTGTTGTATTTCTTAGCCTTGCTGATACGAACGAAATCTTATAGCGATTCGAATCATGATGGACAGAATGATCTACCACTCATCAAAATCTCTTACAAAGATCAAAGGGACAAGTTTGCCAATGCAGGGGTAAGCGTATCTCTGTCTCTGTGTCTCTCTGTCTCTTAGTCTCTGTATCTCTCTGTGTCTCTGTATCTCTCTGTCTCTCTGTCTCTCTGTCTCTCTGTCTCTCTGTCTCTGCACCTCTCTG
>Ga0099797_101818_pt1 | contig 10428 bp, 12 predicted proteins | sample Uncmet_Sort48C_1_FD_89871 | JGI IMG/M metagenome (GOLD analysis project Ga0099797, IMG submission 89871) | Marine eukaryotic communities from CALCOFI LINE 67, Pacific Ocean - C012_Sort48C_1 | ecosystem: Environmental > Aquatic > Marine > Oceanic | place: Pacific Ocean: Monterey Bay | collected...
TTTGCTTCGGGCTCCAATCTCACATTCTGGAACTTATGCTTTGGGGTTAGGTTTCGAGGTAAATTGAATTGAAGTTTACAGTGAAATTGAGAAGAAAAACTTGTACATCAGATGGCCTCCAAGGGGATTTCTTAGAAGCCACTTAGCTAAAGCTAAGTGGCCAAGGCCAACGGCCTTAGGACCAGGGACTCGGACTCAAGACAAATCCAGATCAAGACAACAAATCAAGACAACAAACTGGTTGTCTAACACGCCCTTGGCCAGAGGCCCGGCGAATTCGAATACGATTTTTCGCAATATTGGCAATTTTGTGTCTCTAGGGTACATCGGCAACATAATCTTCGATGCATCGTGAGCTTTTCTGCGCGCCGTGCATGATCATTCGCGGCTTGATGGCAGTCTCGCAAAATGTTAGGTGCTTGAGCATTTGGTAAAGGCTCAAAATGTTTGGCTACAGGGTTGAACAGTTCTTAGTGCGGCTAAGTGTTGAAACATGCTTTGAAATGTTTGGCCAAAGGTTTCAAAGCTGTGATGTTAGATGTTCCCAGATGTTGCATTGCTCGCGCTGGCCCGCATGTACTAGTGCCTGGGATGCTATATCCCTGCATCACCTGAACTAAACAAAAATATGAATGCGAAGCTCCCCGCATCGTCCACATGTTTCAAACATTAACATGTCATACATATTTGTAAATCTGTAGCGCGCACTCAATCTTTAAATCCGACACCGGCTGGCCTGCTACACCTGGTGTTTTGAAAACATTGTTTTTTTTTACTGATCTCGTTGGTTTTGGCATTCTGGGATTTTCGCAGAGTTTTGGTGCAAAATTGATGTTGCCATGGTTTGCTATTTCCGGATTATTGGTGCTAGGATTGATTCCACCCCCCCTTGGCCAAGGTGCCACCTCTTGAATATCCAATGTGTTTTTTTTGGTGCCGGGGAAGTGCCGAATGATGTGTTCCTCCCTCAGTTTGCCCCAGGATTGGTTCCATTATTGAAACAGTGGTCCGCATCGGCTGGAACATCCATATGCAAATATTGTATCCAATATTGTATTCTTCTTCCTGCATGTAATTTTTCATGGCACCCAATTAATCGCTTTTTATTGAATCATACATTGATTGTGTTCTGGTTTAGACACTTGTGAGATACCGATTTGTTTGGTCAGGAATTGTTGTCGGTATTGATGCAAAGCAGTGTGGGACGAGTCTACGGTTTCCAAAAACATTGTTTCAAAATTGTTTCCGATATTGGTGCTGTTATTGTTGCGGGTGTTTTTTGGGGGGTGCATTTTTGATTTAAAATCATTGTAAATATTGATGTTTTTTTTGATGCAGTCGATTTCGTGTGCACCACTTTCGTGTCCAAAACGATGTTTTTTTTGATGTTTTTTTTGGTGCAGTCGGTCGTGCCGTTTTTACTATGACCATATCTGTAGGTTCCACACGCATCTTGATAAGGACATCATTTTTTGCAGGGAGTGGGTCGGGCCAACATGTGTGGGAAGGTCACACAGCTCATATAGTTTCCCCTCAGCTTTTGTGCAGGTTGAACATATGATACGCCGGTGTTTATTTCCAGTTTTAGCTGCCAGATCAGATCAGATCAGAGGAAGTCTGCGTTGTGTGTATAGTGACCGAATTTCAAACGGTGCTGATATCCATCGTGCAAATTTTGGCTCTCCTCATTTGTGTTTCGTCAGCTTTTGCTCAAGCATCATCTTTTCGATATGTCTGCAAGACAAGAATTGGATGAGCTCAGTGATGCATCATATGCATCGACTGCTGTTGTGGCTTCGGCAGCCAATGCAGCAGAGCTTGCCCATTTGGATTCAGGTTCGGAAGATTCGCAGAATGATATAGGGAATGGTGTTTCAGCAGAGTTGGATGCCATGAGTTCGGTATCTTCTGGTAGTCTTAGCAGTGCGTTTACAATCTGGGAACCCACAGAACACTTGTTACATGTGTTTGGATAATATGTTAGATGGCACGTTATCCCCTTTGATGGGTAAAATGCATATTCGTTCATGTGGTTGTGTTTGCAAGCTTCGAGACATATGCAGCTGCATTTTTTGACACCCTATGTAATCATATACTTACTGAAGGGTTCCAGGAGTCAGGTGATATATCATATGATAGACAACAAGTATGAAGATCAGTCACATCCTCAGCATGTTGTTGCATACACTGTGTTTGAAGTGAACCGAACAACATGGGACAACAACAATTCATGTCGGAAACATGTCGGGACGTTTTGATGCAACATCAATCCTCCCGAAAACGATTTCGGGATCGATTGGCGTTGCATCAAAAAATCCCGAAAAAACAGTCGAATTCTGTAAAAAAAAGGCCAAATCCGGAAATCCTAAAAAGCGATTTCGGGATTTATTGGTGCAGCATCAATGTGTCCGTAAACATATTCCGGCTCGGTTGATGTTATGTTGTTTTTCATAGTAGATTGGTGGTCCACTTAATCCCCTAAGTGCAAAATCCCCTTAAGTACAAAATCCCCCTAAGTGCAAAATCCCCCTAAGTACAAAATCCCGGTAAATACAAATTTGCCTATGTACGAACTTCCACTAGGTCCAGCCTACCCCAGGTGCAAAATCTCCCTAAGTACGAAATCCCCTCGAGTATAAGATTTCCCTAAGTACAAACTGCCCCCCGACAAATTTCGCTAAGTGCAAAATGTCCCTAAGTGCCAAATTCCCCTAAGTACAAAATCCCCCTAAGTACAAAGTTGCCTAAGTACGAAATTCCTCGAATTCCTGAATCATGAGGGCATCATTTCCCTAAGTGTTCAATTTCACCAGGTACAAAAATGTGATAAGTGCAACATTTGCATAAGTACAAAAAATCCCTGATGGCCCGGCCTTGGTCTCCAGCTGAATGGCGTGGTCAGTGAATCTATTTGAAGCCATCCACTTGTAATCAATGTGCCCTTGTCCTAGGGCACAATGGCATGGCCAGTGAATCTATTCCGACTCCCTCTCTTGTAATGCCTCCCTCCCTTGCATTGGGCCCCATGGGCCCGATGGGCTGGTAGGTTCTTGGGGCCCGTGGGGCCCAGAGCATGGGCTGGAGCCTTCTAAATGGACAACGGATGACTCGACATAGAGCAATAATGACATGGAGTAGCACAATATTTGTACAAAAACACAACATTGAAATGCATATGCATATGAATTATTCGATGCCGCTCAATCAGTTTTCAATGATGTCTGATTTTTTGAGAATACATGAACAAATCAAAACCTATCTGGAATGCAAAAAAACTCAAAAAGACATCAAAACACACATCAAAAAAACATCAAAAAAAAACAATGTTTTTCATCCCCCCCAAAGCCGAGCACATCGAAAAAACATCAATAATTACATCAATATTTTTTCAAAAAATCGGGGTAACGATTGCCATGCATTTCAATGATTACATCAATATTGCAACAATGTCTGCATCAATATTTTTACATTTGCGGTGGATGTGGCGGATTGGAAGTTTCAAAGCTTGAACCAATAATTCATCAAAAACACATGGCCATTTATTCGGACCCGATCAAGCCGCGCATCAAACATGCAACAATTTGAAAACCAATATTTTTAGATAATTGCTGTCGTTCGGAGGACATGCGGATCAAAAAAATCATAGCCGGAAAAACAAACAAAACATGTCCGGAGCCACTCTGCATCCGTCACGAAAACATTGCCAACATTAACTAACATTTGCGAAGGTCCGAAAAAAGTGTAATAGTTGAATCAAAATTATGTGTGCCCAAAGGGTCCAACTTGGGGACAGCCGTAACGAGCCCGAAACAAAATATATTTAATATTTTCCAGGGGGTGCAGGTCGAGCGTTTCAATTTTACAACAATTTTTTGCAAAAACACGGTTTCGGCCAAAACCAAAAAAATATCAAACATAACTAATGTTTTTGAAAACCCACTTGTAGCAGGCGCGCCCTTGTCGGCTTTAAATGGCATTTAGATGCGCACCGAACCTTTGCGATCATGTGTAAGCACCCCAGCGGCCTACATGGGGCTGGGGCAGCTGCGAGCTGCGGCCTAATAAAACAAAATGAGGAAAGTGCCGCGAGCATGCGCTTCATTGCCAAAACCAAATCGCCCAAAGTTATACAATAATGCATTCACAATTGACAATATTTGGGCATATCGTGCAAAAATTTCAATTAAATTAAGATATTTGGCCGGGCTTGTCCATGCTGTGCTGTTCTGCCTGGGATGCCTCTATGCCTATGCTGTTCTGCCTTGGAATCCACAGCGAGCTTGAGCAAGTGCAGGGGAAGCGATTGAGTGGCGAGTAGTTGTTGGCTTAACAGGACGACGTGTACACTGCTGCTGCACCCGAGGGGATACGCATCATTTACGACCTTCTCGCAGCAGCGCTCGATGAAGTCGCCGGCATACAGCTGAACGCAGGCAAAGTCAGAGTGTGGAGCCGAGCTGGAGTGCAACTTGCTGGCATGGACGGCTTCGGGCACCGATGTTTGGAGCCCGGCCCGGGGAGCATCAATGTGCTCGATGCACCGATTGGCACCGATGCATTCGTCCAAGACCGTGTCGAGACGCTTCGCCCGAGGTGACCGACCTTCAGTGTGCCTTGTAGCTTCTGCTTCAGGGGGATGCAGGGCCAAGGGTGGGCCACTTATTGCGCACGCTGTCTTCTTCAAAGTCAGGCCGCTACTCCTGCATGCATGGCGACGGGATGTTGACAGTTTTTGTTTGCAAGCTTCTTGAGCAAGCTCCCCGGCATGGATGCACAAGTCCGTATGGCCAAGGAACTCGCCACTCTGCCTGCTCACCTGGGCGGCATTGCCAATGGCTTACGAAGGGCCTTGCGGACAGCGCCTGCAGCTTTCTGGGCATCTTGGGCCGATGTTTTGGACAGCGGAACCTGCCTCCGACACCCCAAACTGCTTGGCCGAAGCGCGCGCCTCTGCACTTCTCCTGAGTCGGGAAAGCTTCGTCCAGCGACCTGGCTGGCGCGCCTTACGCGGAGGCTTGCGACCTCAGGCTCACCTCAGAGCCTCGAAAACACTACTTCTGAGAGAGTGCCATACTTGCCTACTTTGTGTCCTGACGTGAGATCGCATTCAGGCCTTGACACCGGCCCCGCCTGCAGCGGAGCACCCACAGCACCCGAGCTCGAGAGCAAACCATTCAAATTCCGCACATTGCTCTTAGAGCGTATACGCCTGCCAGTGCCGCTCACCCTGGCGATGTGCGAGGGATGCGCACAGGAAAAAAGAAGAGCAACAGTGGCCAAGCAGCAACAAATGTAAGGAAGGATTCCTGGTAGAGATCTGATGGTAATGACGAAGCAGCTGGTATGCATGTGCCGGTACCTTCATGGGGGCGACCAGATTGCGCAATGGCTCTGGCTTCTCAGGCGCGAAAGAAGTACAGGAGTATTGGCCGCGGGTGCTCCTACTGTCGAGAGGTTTACCTACCAGGAATGTAAGTCGTGGTTCCAAGTTCTTCTCGTGTATGCTTGTAGCAATTTTCCAAAAAATGTTGCCTAAAAAGATGGTATCCAAGCCTTCACTTTCGTTTTCAACCGCTCAAGGACAAGGTTTACATATGTACACACACGGGGTTACACACATGTGGTATTGAGTCGTTCAGAAGGCTGGCTTCCGGGTTTGTTTTATGGTGAAATGTTTGCAGTCATGGTGGGAAATCGATTGACAACAAAAGATTTTCAGAAACTGTCGTGGCCGGTTGTTTCGTCGGGCGGGCTCTCCTGTCGCGGCACCGGCTCAATACTTATCGCTACTTGTGTTAAGTTGTCGTTTTTGGACACTCAGTCCTAATTTTCGGAATTTCTGGAGGCCACTTGTATTATCAGGAAGCTTTTCGATTCCATAATTTTAGAATATGGCTGCCCTTCTTGTTTCTGTCTGCTTCAGATTTGACCCTCTTGGTTCAAGCCCCCCTGGGTGCAGCCTACCGCGGTCGGAGGCATCTCCTGGTTGCTTCACTGCTTCCCCCCGTCGTGGGCTTCCGCGGTTGCTGCACGTCTTTGAGTACCATGCCCCCCGATGCTTCAACTTTCGCGATCGCGTGAACACTCTTCCAGAACTACGCTTAAACGGGCCTGCGATTTGGCAAAGTTTTACTTCGACTTGTAAGACTTCCTCACGCGTCCCTGAAGCTTGGAATTTCTTTGAAGTTTGTCAGATGTGTGGTGGAAGAATGGCAAGCATTTGTTAAGCATTTCGGATCTTCTCCACAAGTCCGCCAAACCTGATAAAAAAATTGCTTACACTTCCTATTCGGATTTCTCCCTGGTGTTCGCGGGCCTCCGACTATCATCTACGTGCGAAATCATGGAGATAGGAAGCGCTTTGATATAAAAAAGCCGACATCAGAAAGCAGAACAAGCAAAAGGAGGTGGTCCAGAAGACCATGGCTGGGGCAGGTGCGGGCCTAGGGACACCTTCCGCAGGGAAGTCCCACAGATTGCGACCAAACATCCAAAGTGGTAACATTTACAATACTATGGTTAAGTGTTTGCCCCGGAATGTCCATACATATTCCGGCTTTGCATGTGTTCAAGGACCGTGCTAATGGACATATGTTATGTTTTCGAATGTGTCCCAGATTGTTCACACATATTGTTGGCCGCACTGCCGTTAGCTCACATGTTTTGGCTGCTCGTGCTGTTTCTGTGAAGCGTCTTCTGTTTCGTGCGTCCTTCTGGAGCATTGATGCTCGTTACGTTTGCCACCGTGTGTTACCAGGTCGGGCTGGCATCTCGCTGTGTCTCCCGAGAGCCCACAGAGTTGTTGCTTCTGCTTTATTCTTTATTGTTTACACTCTGCTCCCTTTACATACCCTCACTCTCTATTCTCTTGTGTGCACTTTCTTAGATTTCTCGGTGTATGTATATCACATGGTAGGGGTATGTGTGTAAATACATATGGAGTTTAGGTTTCGGTGGTGCTTTGAAATGGTTGCTCCTGCTGCTTCTGTTAGGGTTTGCATTCATTGGCATTCTTTGCGGATGCCACGCCGTTAAGTCCCGGCAAAGGCCGGCCGGATAGCGGAACCCTTCGCGGTTTGAGATGCGGAAGGCGGACTTGGTTTTCATGTTTTTTTGGGATAAGTATACACGCGCATGTAGGTCTTCTTTGCATTTGTTGTGGTTTTCGGTCGGCTTGTGTCCCCGAAATGTCAGGAGAGTCCCCGAGAGTTTCATTTCGCTAGCTCCCGGCAAACGCAAGCCGGGCTTTCGGGTTGCTTGGGAGCTATTCGTTTCTGTTGTTTCCTCATTGTGGTTGCTCATATCAAGTCCGCCTCTTGCGCCTTACGTTGACACATGGGGGGCTAAAATTGATTCTAAAAAGGTGTCTTTGGGTAAAGTTGATCCTAATTTTTTGTCTGCGGCTCGAGCGGGCTTTTTCCAAAGCACACCAAAGACATTATGTTGGCCTAGCCACCCCCTTTATTTCTTTTACCCCAACCTTTGGGCTCTGTTGGCATTGCTCTGCTTCGCTCTGCTTCGCTCTGCTTCGCTCTGCTTCGCTCTGCTTCGCTCTGCTTCGCTCTGCTTCGCTCGGTTCTTTCCTTCCTGGTTTTGCACCAGACTTCGCATTGTGGAGAGTGGTTTTGGTTTCTTTCGTCAAAAAAAAAAATATATATATAGTATATACATGTGTGTTGTCCCTTTAATTGTGGTCCTTGCTTGTGTTTCTTGTTATTTTGCAGATTTGTTTGAAATTCCGTTTGATTGTTCCAGATAGTTCTCTGATTCTTTTCGTTTCTTTTAGATTCTTTTAGATTATTTTTGATTCTTTGTGGTTGTCGTGCTTTCTTGTGTCTTGGCCATGTGTTCCTTAAAGTTGGGTTGTTGGTACTTGTGATACTCAATGAAATTGGTTATACTGTTTGTACAGTGCGCCTTCACAAGGCCTCATGGTTTGTGTTCCTGACATTCTTCTGTTTCTATATATGAACAATCATTCAGTATGTAAATTGTTCAGTGTTCGTGTACGGCCTTCTACTTATTTAAATTGTCCCTCCCCCACAAGACTCCTCCATGGGCTTAGGGCGCACATTTCAATCATTTAATTCATGGCATTTGTTTAAATAGTAGGCTCCTACATGCTAGAGAGAACATTTTTACATTTGCTGGGGACAGGGAGTTTGGCTGCTGCATGGTTTTGGCTGCATGTATTACGATATTACTTGAAGGCCTAAAAGTAGTTTTTATTTGTTTTTCGTATCAGTTCTATTCAAGGATTCAGTGTTTGTCTTTAGAGTTTTGGGCAGTTTCTGAGCAATAATACTTGTTGTGTAAATATTACGAAATTGTATAGAATTTGTGCACGAATGTGTATTGTGGAGACGATTCTGGGGACGTTTTTGTATTGTGGTGACGATTGGGGGGGGCCTTTTTTTTTACGTCACATATTCACAAATACGCATTTGTTTTTTGTGATATTTCAAGTACGCAATTTCTTACGCCAATGATGTCTCATCGTTTTATATATTATTCATGTGTGTTTCAATTTATTTTCATTTTTTATGTGTAGGCATTCGATTTTTTAACGTTTTTTATGCGTTTTCTAGATTACGCTTATTTTTCATTGTTTTTGTTTTTTTATGGAATTTGGGGTGCATTGAACAATTGTATAAAAAAAGTGCGGACACTTTAGAAACACCACAAATCTGTGAAAATGACATGCATACGCACGAAAACGCTGAGAAAACCACCGGAAACCGGGTAGAACCACCAGAAATCCCAGAGAACCCGGTAGAATCAAAAAGAATCAGAAAGAATCAAAAAGAATCAATTTTCAACACCTAGAGAATCAAAATACCCAGGTAGAATCAAAAAGAATCAGAAAGAATCAAAAAGAATCAATTTGCACACCCGGGAACCCACTAGAATCAAAAAGAATCAAAAAGAATCAGATTACACCCATGTAGAATCAAAAAGAACACTAAAAGAATCAGATTCGAAAATTGATTCTTTTAGTATTCTTTTTGATTATACGGGGCTGTTTCTGATTCTTTTTGATTCTTTTTGATTCTATTTGATTCTATAATGCCTCATCTGATTATTTTTGATTCTTTTTGATTCTTTTTGATTCTAATTTGGTCATCAATATTTCACTGATTGTAAAATTGATTATGTTTGGTTCTTTTTGATTCTTTTTGATTCTTCGTAGTTGTGTGCTGTTCCATATGGTGTAAACCATTTTTTCTTAACGTATACAGGTCTAAGTTGTGTTCTTCATTGTGTTTTTATTCGTGGGTTGGTGTTTTTGGTTTGCAATATGTTTTAATGCAATGTGTTTGATGTTTTGGGTTGTTTTTTTTGTGTTTCGTGGTGTTTCGTGGTGTTTCGTTGTGTTTCGTGGTGTTTCGTGGGGTGTTTCGGATGTTTGGTGTGGTGTTTCAGCTTTCGGCAAGGCGTCCTTGAGTGTTTGTGGTTGTGTACAAAATATGGTAAAATACGAAAAACACGAAGAAAACAGAAAAAAAGAAAAGGGGAAAAAGAAAAGGGAAATAAAGAAAATACGAAAAAAACAAGAAAAACAAAAAACAGCAAGAAAGTCGTATGAAATACAGAAAAACGAGAAACCTCAAAAACGAAAAAAAAAACACTATATGAAATCCAGAAAACAAGGGAACGGAAACTCGAGGAAAGCAATCAGGAATACAGAAAAAACGAGTCTTGAGATACAGAAAAACAAAATAGCAGGAAAATAATATATAATACAAAAGCAATAACGAATGCAGGAAAAACGAGAAAACAAGAGAACCAACAAAAAAAAACAACACAAACAACAATTACAATAAATATAAATAAAAAAGAGAATGCCGGAACATCAAAAAGAAAAGATCTCGAATAAAAAAAACATAGTTTTCAGCGAACAACAAATGAAATGCAACTAAAACTTGTAGAAATTAAAGCTGCCAGAAATGTATTCGTTTCTTGATAACAAAAAAACAAACAGAACGCAACTCGCAAACAAATCAGTAACGACAGATACACAAACACGATTCAGTTATTAGTCTAATGTGTCGAGTCACCGAAAACGAACATTCAAATATGGTGTAACAAAATGACACAGAAATATTTATAGTCAACAATGGTTGCTTAAAAACAAGGTTGCCTCAACAGAAAACAATTCAACAAATATATAATTGTACAAAATAACACAAAATCACACCTTGATGGTGGCACCGTAAACATATGTGATCAAATGATGGTTATAGGAAAAGAAAATCCGGCTCTACCAACACAAGCGTTCAAAAGATCAGTAAACCATTTTGAGGATTGTGCAGAAAAATGATTCCTTGCCTTGTATCATCATGGAAACTCAACGTGTGCGAGACATAAATCTATATCAGCTCGAGGTCCATATCAAAGGTTTTCAACCAATATGGGCATAGACATACA
>Ga0099797_101819_pt1 | contig 10426 bp, 10 predicted proteins | sample Uncmet_Sort48C_1_FD_89871 | JGI IMG/M metagenome (GOLD analysis project Ga0099797, IMG submission 89871) | Marine eukaryotic communities from CALCOFI LINE 67, Pacific Ocean - C012_Sort48C_1 | ecosystem: Environmental > Aquatic > Marine > Oceanic | place: Pacific Ocean: Monterey Bay | collected...
TGGCGTTGACAAAAAAAGGTCTCATCGCGCCGATTGAAATGCAGAATTTATCAAATCAATTGTCTAATAACGTGCGGCTACTCAGGGGGCTAGGCTCGGTTCACGACAAGTGGGATAGGTATTTTGGCTGTGACCAGAAGCCATCGAGGCGGTTTTAACGATCCATAGGTACTGCGCATTGCGACAGACGGGAAAGACTAGCTACGTGCAAGCGAGAAATACCGCGCCCACTGACAAATTCGGCGAAGGTGCGAAAGCAGGGAGGACGGTGTCAGACCTGAAAACAGCGGTGTGCGTGAATGGCCCTAGATGGGCACCGAAGGTCCAAGGCAAATAACAGACGGCGTAAATGAACCCTGAAGTGTACGTACCGTAGATTTGGAAGCGATATACGAACTCTGTGTTAGAGGATTTTTTTTTTTTGCGGTCTTGACTGCTCGAAGAATATTGAGGAGCAAGTAGCTGAGGTGTTGCGGTGGTTTAGAAATGAACTTGAGATACTAGTAGTGCCACACTACTTCGCGACTCACTGTCAGGTGACACGAAGGGATCAGACGCAAAGATAGAGCAAAGGATTTCTCTTGTGTTGTGGTGTTCAAAGTTTGTGCATGTGTGTGATATGTAATAGCTAGGGTATGAGGATCAGGGACCTGGTATTGGCTAGCTGTTGCTACTTTTGTGTCCTGTCACTAGGGTGCGTGAATACCTTCATACTAAAGTGCTAACGTAGGATTGCTATGCTGGGGGTGGATTGAGGGAGTGAGCTGATTCGGGCAGTTTGGCTTTTTCATCGAGATTGCATTTCTTTAGTCTTTCCATTTGGGACCCTCTTTTCTCTCTTCTAGGACCCGGCCAGCATGGGTGTGGGGGATGATATTGACCTGGATCAACAGCTGACCCTCACTCCTTTCGAGGCGGAGCACTACATCGAAAGTTTAGAGCCGGTGACGCTGGAGGAGATCGGCACGAAAAAATTCCTCGACCTCCATGAGAAAGTCGACAAGCTGTCGGTTATGGTAATTACATGTAGTGTACTAATTGCATGAAGTGGTGGTTTTCCGGCATGGAGAAAATTTCCCCAGGCCCACTACCAGGCCGAGGATGGGACGGACGAGTACGTGGTAGATTTGCTGAACACGCACGAGAAAGTAGATGTGCTCATCCACAACCTGATTGTGATAGAGACATGGAAGGATAAGATCTTTCCCTACGTCAAAGACACGGTTTTTTCAGTAGACAGTTTTGCTTTTTCCTCTACAACGCAGCGTGACAACCAGGTTGTGCATCTGTCGAGTTTGCGGTCGTATATTCCGTTGTACAACGAGGCGAGCCTTCTGTCATTATTGCAGATGTAATTTAGCGTTTGTTGCTGTTGTAGGCATGTCCGCTATAGTATCTCCAGTCCCGGGGAATTCCAGGTGTCTGTACCATAGCACAGCGTGCGAGGTGGCGGGGGACGCGCTTGTGGATTTGATTGATTACGTGTACCGAAAGTTGACGTATTTGGTGTCGAGGCCGAACGCGGATTTGTACGCAAAGCCACTGGTAGACGCGAAGCAGGCGATGGCCCGCACCGACGTGGAAATGCTGGAGGACCAGTATTTTTCTTTGGCATTTTTCTGGGAAATGCTGGGGCCCATTTGCACCCGTTCCAGGAACTTGGACATGGAGTTTCAGATCTGCATCTGCGCAATCAACGTGTGTCGGTTCTTGACGGACCATCGGAAAAATCTCCCCATCACGCTAACTTCGCGCATGATGGAGACCCACGACGTGTTGATGACTTTGGTGCCTTTGATAGAAAAGGCGCCCTGGGTCCGGAAGCGCAAAGGTCGCTTCGAAAAATTCGACAAGCATGAGTGGACCCTGGTTTTTTTGGGTCCCGGAAAAGGAGCTAGTGAAATCTACTTTGATGAACATAGATCCCAGAAGACGACTACTGCACGCTGCCCAAAGCCAGTTGCCAGGTTTGGCTGTCCATCTACAACTTGGTGATGGACAACGAGTGCCGATCGAGATACCAGATGACGGGCCACAGGAAAGACTCGCTGCTGCGACTGCGAAGGTGACAGCCCAGCCCGGGAAGGGAATTCATGAAACAAAAACAGAAACACCATGCACAAAAGGTATTTAAACTCCGCGTTCCATTTTGCTTCACGTACTTCGTCTTTCACGATATCCATTGCTCGTACGCCAGGCATCCTTAAGGGACAGTCACTGTTCGAAGAACTACAGAAATTCGTACAAAACTCTCTTCAATGGCCCAATTACGCGAGAAAAGGCATCATCATGGGGGTTGGTTGCATTCAAGGGTTACAAGAGGAAAAATATGACAGTGAAATCCAGACGCAGGTCCAGGGCCCCAGCCGCCATGATTTGTGATTCAAGTTCATGAGATCGCGACGAAAACACAAGCCCCCCAGAAGAAAAGACGCCGAGACATGCTTATACATGAAATTCCAGGGTCAGAAATACATCTCAACAACAAGCGCAATAGAACACAGCAACGACAAAACCGGCGAAGCGACAAAAGCCCATAGTTTTAGGTAATCTTTAGCTCGAAAGTTGTCAAACAATCTTTTGGAGTTTTCACAGCAGAATCATTGGAATAATAATGTTTAGCTTCCCGCATGGAATACTGACCCCTTTCTAATAGTGTTGATTCGTCGTGATAGACCAAGATTCTTTTAATCAGTCCACTCCCTCGAATATCGATGCACCTCTCTCATGGGGTCGGCGTGACCAACGTAACGGTGCATGCGGCCTGACAGGTCGCGTAGCATTGCACAACTGCAGGTATCAGACACGGCATTGCCGTTCCAGTGGCGCCTGAAGCATTTCGTGCGTTCAATCTGCCAGATGCCACCGAGTAAATTAAACTCAATATACCACAAGCTGCAGCGCATCCCGCGTAACAAGCCGCCATCGTCATTGGCCCCGCTACAATCGTCACTGGCCCCGTCATGATTAAGAGCGCTACGAGTTTCTTACTAAGCTGCATTTTGCTACTTACAAAGATTTGTTTCAAACTTTCGCCAACTATTACCCTTCAGATGCAGCGAACCGACGCGGGTTTTTTATTTGAACAAGGATCTCATCAGAGCGAAGATGATCAACTACGCAGAATCCGTTGCAAAGCAACATTTTCCGAGAAAAATACCTCTCACTTAAGAACAGAAAAGTTATTTCTGGAAAATTAAAAGGAGAATGTCTGTTGTGATTTTTCGCGCGAACACGTTTACATCATACCACTACACCTCGAATACAGCGTTAACGGCCGATTGATTCCAATCCCGACGGCCTTCTCAGAAAATATACAAATCGAGACCGCAAAAAGTCAAGGATTCATCTTCACTTCTTCACACAGACAGGAGGCCACTTCCGAAACAGAGACAGTGGAACTTAACTCGTCTACTTACGGCCGAACGGGGCCCAACTCGCTTGCAACGCTGCAGGAGTAACAACGCATGCCCCCCTTGGCTCTTGTACGCCACCAGTACGCCCCAACGAGCTGGCGATACGCTGATTGGCGTCTCTTCATATACTAAGAGTCGCGCTTCTCTTATGCTGCCCTGCTTCCTGGGGGGTGGACGCGCATTCGAGCTTTGCACAGGTGTGGGGGGACGCTTCAAAATCGTAGGTGTTGTCGGCTCGGGGAAAACGCACCGGTACAGTGGAAGATTTAATGGGTCCCGCGCCGAGCCTCCATAGTGAATCGCGTGGGTCCCGTCCATCACACAGGATTGAAAAACGCAATTAACAACATCCCTGCTTGGCATTCGAGTTGATGTCCATGCGTTTCTGACGCAACTTTTTTTGAAGAAACTTCCTACTATGAAATTTGAAATTCAGCGTAAGAACCTCTGCCAAGTTGATCATGTCTTGTTCCTCGCGGATTTTTTTCTCCGTATCTTGCCTTAGTACCCTCAGACAATATAAAAGACGTGAAACCCGAGCTAAAAAAAGAAATCCAAATACTGCTCCGCCACATGATAGAATAGCGTCCCCAGATCGTTTGCTTTAGCGGACGTCAGCTAAAATCAAAAAAATGAAATCCGGTAAAAATCAAGGAAAAATACATAGCATGGCATTCCCTGCTGCGCAGCGAAAAGGGCAGTAGACTCCATCACCTCCTGCCTGAATTGCCCGCCGAGTTTATCAGCTTTCGTGCCGACCTATCAGTCTTTGATCTGAAAGAATTGCCTTCGTCGTTTCATGTACCAAGACAAATGCAACATTTGCATTCTTGTCTACTACTTCTTCTTTCCACCACAAGATGGTTTTGAAAGGCGCCAGCATTTCATCCTCACACCTCTCGACTGCGCCCGCGCAGTTGCCGGCTGAGGTGCCGGGACTGTCTTCTGTTTTCCCACCTGTTTCCACCTCCGCTTTTCTGCCGCCTTCTGTCACGCCATTCGCCACCTCTGCTAAGTCCACGCAAAGCAAGCACACATCCCCCTGCCGAAAGTATTGGGACGTCAACCCCGCAAATCGCTCCTGGCCCGCCGTATCGTACATGATCAGCTCGACCAAATTATCGTCGACACGCACATTGCGCACACATGTATCGACCACGATTGTTGCTTGCGCATTTTCTGCGTACGTGTTCTTTGCGAACCGATTCACCAAACTCGTCTTGCCCGCGTTCGAACTCCCTACCACGATCACTTTGCCAGTCACCATCCGCCGAACCGTTTGCAGACTCTGCGAGCATGTATTCGACGACGAACGACGCAGCTCCGGCTGTTCTCGCGAAGCGTTCGAGCCACCCGGCGAACCCGCTGAACTCGCATTGTGGGACCGCTTCTCGGGCTCTGGACACCAGGCATTTCCACTTCCAACAACTGAACTACTGCGCGGGGTTACTGCGGACCTCGCTGAATCCGGGACAACTAGACTTCCGCTCTCGCGCCGGCTCCGTTTCGTCTCGGCCACCACCGCGCGCACCACTTGATCGCGCCCTCCCGGTAACACCGCTGTCGCCGAGCCCCGCCGAGGAGTCGTCGCCATTCTTTCACCATCCGCGATACCCGCGAAACCTTCGGACACCTTGGTCGGACCAAACGTCGGAGTATCCTTCGCAGGTCCAACCCGAGGTGTGTTCGTCGCGCTACCGAAATTCGACCTATTTTTTTTCGGAGTTCTTCCTCCAACCGGAGCGTGTATCAATCCAACACTCAGAAAAACAGAATCAATAATACATGATCGCCGCTGATCTCGTTTCGTTCGCCATTCGACTCAGCGCTGCATTCACCTCGTCACCCCCAGCTGCGTCCCCGAGGTTTTGTACTCGTTCCCCGCCCCCGACAACTTGCAAATGATATGCGCCGCTGCTTGAAGAACTCGCATTGCAGGGATTTAGGTGCCCTTCCCCCTCTCTCACGGGCGATTCTGCTGGCGTATCGCACTCGATGATCGGATCCGGCCGATTTGAACCGGAACTCGGAAAAAAATGAGGCTGCGGCTGCGACCCGTCTACGACTGGGGTGTCTAAACCGGCTAATTCCTTCGATGCGATGCGCACATTGAACTCACCCTCGGTAGGCGTACTCAGCCCGTCCCCTTCGCCACCTGTCCAATATACAGTTTTGCATTGACCTTCGAAATCGCAAACAATACCATAGATCGCCATCGTAGCGCTGCCCGGCATCCCGCCGTATAACTGCGTCTGCAAGTCTTGCCGCTCCTAAGTTTGGTTCCAAATATTAAAGCAGCAAAGAAGCAAAATAACCTGCTCTAGGACGGTGTTTCGGCTGCGTAGTCGTTTCACTTCCTCGGAAAGCAAAACCAGATCTGACATCTGGACGCCACCTGGAAGCGCACTAGTGAGTAACGAAACCCCGCCATCGGTGCTGTTCAGGAGCTGCGAGTCTCTGCTATTCTGCATCCCGGTTAGTTTGAGCGGAGATAGCGAGCCTGGCTCTGATGGCCCTGCACCCACCGAGGGCGAGTGGATCTCCACCAAACTGTGGCCGCCGGTGTTCCCGCCCAACACCACCGTGCGATTCCCCATCGCAATCACGTCCATTCTGCTCCCATACGACACATCTTCGTGGTGCACGAAATCCTCGAGCTCGTCTGTTTATGGTGCACCGTAAATATGGGCCCCTAGACTGCAACATAAAATAGACCGTCCTCTTCGGTGTCGTGCGATTCCTGTCGCTTCAGCGGCGAAGTTGCATCCCGACACTCTTCGGTGGTTTTGCTAGGAGAGCCCGGCACCACGATTTTCTCAGAACGCGTTTCCGAGGGACCAGGTATCAACGGCGAAAACGCGGGTTGATGCGCAGTTTCCACTGGCGCCGTGTCCCCCCCGTCCTTCACATACGTCAACTTGAAGTTGTCACTTTCCAGCGCAGTGTCCACACCCGAATCATCGTTCGGACTGGTCGCAGACACGGGCACGCCCAAGTTGTTGCCGCCGGACGCTTCGTCCCGTAGCAAAAAAACGTCGCTCTGTCGCCCGCGCCCGTCGCTCAAGTACCAACTGCGCCAACCGTCTGGGAAAGTAGCCTCCTCCATGTTGGAATCCGGACTTGCGCCACCTGTCGTAGGCATGCCGGCGTCGGTCGTTTGCTCATCATCTTTAGGTGGCTGTACGGAAATGTCAGGCACAACATCTTCAGACGGAGCTTCGGGTCCCAAGGGAGAGCTCGTGCTTACACTATCCCTCACATCCACTGCTGACGTAGCTTCCACGGTTGTTTCATCATCTAGTTCTGCCTCGGCTCTCGAAGACGATGAGTTCTTGTCTTTTCCGCCTCGCCGCTTTGCCTTCCGCGACGGCTTGTGGGCCCCTTTCGCGTTGTCCGACATGGCTTTTCCCCCGCTACCCCTCTTTAATAGCCCCTACTTTCGAAAAAGCCATCTAAAAAATCCGGGAACCGCCGACAAACACCAGCTAGCCTACTAGGCATCCTATTCACTCTCAATTAAATTCCATCGCTCCCCCACCAACACCGAGTTATAACATTCGGGAGGGCCCGCCCCCTGCTTTGAAAATTGTTGTTTATATTTAGACACGCAGAAATCGAGAAGCAAAAATAAAAGCCGCCGTTGTCTCTTTACAAGAAAGTCACTACTTAGTACAAGCCTCCTCTCGACACAAGATCGCTGTGATGATCTCACGGACCAGAACACGTAAACACCACGAAAAACACCCATAGCGCAAAACACTTCGCAAGTTCACAAGCTCTGCTTTTTTGAGTTAGATACAGAAGTTTTTTGGTGGAAAATTATCTTCCGAGGAAAAGTTTTTCCGAGGAAAAATGTTTACGGCTAGAGTCACAACTTATCTTTATGAAAGTCCTCCTGCATATATGCAATCCAGGAAAACGAAACCCAGAAGTCTTAATACCATTTTTCGGCTCAAGCCTCTTACAAACCACCGTTCTGAGTTCTAAGCGCCACCCCCCTGTGCCACAGATGCCATGCCAGCTTCGCTTTGGTAGTATTTCGGGGGCGTGCTCCCTATATACCAGTTTTTCGCCACGTCGAGACCGATCTGGACGTACGTCTTCGTCCCTGGCAGCGGAATCACAAGCGTTACATCCTTCTTTTCAAAGTTCCCCGTACGCAATTCCTGATCCCCCATGCACATCCCGAGAGACTCGAGCGCGAGTTTTGTGACGGTCCTGAACTCGAGCGGCGGATCACGAGGACAAAAAAAGTGCTCGCAGTGGTTCATGGCGGAAATCGCGTGCGCGTACATTTCCATCTCGTTCTCAAGATGCTGCGCCTTCTTTGAGACGGTCTCGACACGGGGGCCCACGAGGGTAGAACTGCTTTCACGGGTGTCAGGAAGCAGAAAGCTCCTCCTCTTCGGCCGATTAGCCATTGTGTTCCACCGGGGCGGCTGCAGCTCGAAGAGCCGCGCCAGACCCTCAGGAACTCCACTCTCGAGGCCGTCAATGCGCTTCAAGGTACTCGCAGCGAACGTCGCAAACACCTCCAGAAACTCCATGCGACCAACAAAAAGATTGATCGAAGGGTCACTCACGTCTAGCAGCAGCGGCTTCTGGCTCAAGATCTCAGACGCTACCTGCGATTTCGTGTAGAATCTCTCCCACACCTGCGACATGCCGCGGAAGTCACGTATCTTCTGCAGCGCTACCTGAAAACCCCGTAGCAGATCTTCGCTTTCGTCTTCGCCCGCAGCAACGGCAAACAGCTCCAAAGTGTAAGAACGCCCGCCCAAAAACCCCGGCACAAACACTGTCTTGCTCCAAAATTTCAGCAGCCGGACCAATCGATGCACCATGCTACTCTGCTCTTGCATGAACACCATCCTATCCTCCGCTAAACCGACGCGAAGCTTGTCATCGCTTCCTGGCTTCTCCACTTCGTCGTACACCTTCAGAGAATCTGCTAGCAAAGCCAGATTCTCTGACAACGTCATAGTACGATCCATCTTTCCTTACAAATAAACTTCAAAGAAAATGCACCACAGCGATACTGTAGCGAATCCAGTCTACTGTGAATCCCAGCGACAGCCTACTGTAAATCCCAACGACTGCCTATTTGCACCGATATCTTATTGTGTAGACTAGTACATGATTTGCGCGGGGGTTGATCAGATTTACTTACTTCGAAAAAGATCTCACGTCACGCGGAAAAGAAGAAGCAAAAGCAAACTCTGTGAAGACAACGAACACTTTGATTCCCGGGCCCAAAACATGCGGAAAATCTAGTTTCCTTGGTCACAACCCCTTGTTGAAATAGAAGCGCTCGGGCAGAGGCTTGCCCTCGTACATTTTGCCCAGTGTTCTCTGCTCGCTTTCGGACAGCTTGGCCCGGTCGATCGACTGCACCTGCGGCCACAAGCTGCAGCCAAGAGCGCAACTCGGAAACACTAGCGCGCCATACACCCCCAGCGTCGCCGGGAGCAAATACCGCCCCGGGAAAATCTAGTTTCAGAGAAGGGACTTGTGTGCGAATTTGGAAAAAAAAATACGAAGGCTTGACGCAGCATGGGCTCCACGAAGCGCTTCACGAGCACCGCAGTCCCTAGCAGCGGACATGCTAGCATGCACGCCCTGGCGCCCGCCGTCTTTGCGACGGCAATCTGCGCAGCTGTTTTCGAATTGAAGCCGATCTCATCGCCTTTTCCGTCAATCACGTGCTGCACCGGCCTTTTCAGCTGCATGTCTTCGTACATCGCGATTCCCCTTTCCAACTCCGTGCGCCGCATCAGCGGCACGCTTAACCTAAGTCCCGCTTTTTCTATCAGAAGACCCCGCTAACGAAAACACACCCCTGCGCCGCACATCCAGCGATGAATGGCATCGCGTTCCATCCACACACTACGGGCGCGGCTACCTGCGTCAGCCCCATAGCGAGTGCCCAGGCAGACCCCGTTGCTGCGCCGCAGTATTTCCTATATTTTCCAAATCTGCCTGTTCGAATAGCATTTCTACCACAGCTCTTCTTCTCTTATTGCGGCATCGCAACTGCCGTTTCTGTGGCCGTACGTTACCAGCGCACTCAAGCCCTGGAAGGCCCCCTGCCAGAACATGATCGCGAATAGACTGCGCTGGAACTTCAACATGCCGGCAAATACGAGCGTAGCTTTGTTGGCAAAAGAATTCACACGATCTGACAAGACGAAAGAAATGGTACACATGATGCACTGCGAGCAAAGTCTCGCTGGGTCGGTGATTGGCGCTTTGGTATCGATCAGATAACAGCTATCTAACAACGCTTTCGCCCGCCATAGCCCCTCTACTTCCTCCACCGCTTGTCGCTCGGTTAGGCCACGTAGCTTGGTGTCGAGACTCGGGTCGAGTTCGAATAGCTTTTTGTCCACTTCGAATTCCTGCAGTTGGAGCCGAGCATTCTCGAAGTCGATATCAAGGGCAATCATGTTCCGCGGGTGACAGACATCCCAGAAGTTCCAGAACCTGCCGCTCCAGCGGTCCACCGGGTATCGAGGCAGGTTGGCATCCACCGAGAAATACTCCATGTACGACAAGAACGGCATCTTTCCCGGTCTCAGCTTTTCCGGCAACCTAAAAGAACCTGTATTACCACTGCCGCAAAACTCACCGCCCAACTAACTCATCCCGGCCCGTCCCAACTTCATTCGACCGGGACAGATTCCTCGCCGTCTTCCTTTTCTACAGAATCCAAAATACGATGAGACGCACTAATGTAAGGCTCCTGTCATAAGCTACCATTTTTTCCCCGAATCGGGATGCCCGAAAAAATTGCTCGAACACAGATACGTGGCTATACTACTCCTCATCATTTTGAACCAGTCTTGGGCGTCAACAGTCAGTCTCTGCAACCACCGAAAAACTTCACTATCATAAGATCTGTTACATGTGGATAGCAAACTGACTTGCGAAAATTTATTTCAGCTTGTGACTCTTGATAACGGTCGATCGGATACCAGTCATTTCTCCCTGGTATACGTTGTCCGCATTTC
>Ga0099797_101820_pt1 | contig 10423 bp, 7 predicted proteins | sample Uncmet_Sort48C_1_FD_89871 | JGI IMG/M metagenome (GOLD analysis project Ga0099797, IMG submission 89871) | Marine eukaryotic communities from CALCOFI LINE 67, Pacific Ocean - C012_Sort48C_1 | ecosystem: Environmental > Aquatic > Marine > Oceanic | place: Pacific Ocean: Monterey Bay | collected...
AGCGGGAAATGGGGGTAGATCGAGGTGATCACGGCCCGGTGGTCGCGCAGGTACCGGAGGGGCAGTTTGGTCCGGGTCGCCACGCTCAGGCTGAGGCACCACGCCGTGCAGATCGTCCGGTAGTCCCAGTTCTCCAGGAGGGACATGCTGAGGGCGTAGCGGAGACAGTCCACCGCGTGGGCCCCTGCGAGAAGCGACGTGGGGCCTAGGTAGGCCGCGTGCGCGGAAAGGTACCGGAACAGGTCCGCGGCAGGGACCGCCGGCGGCCGGGTCTGCTCCTGCAGGCAGTGCAGGCGCTCCTCGTCGGGGCACAGGCCGCTCGAGATGTACTTCGCGAAGTGCAGGAAGGGCATGCCGAGGTGGTCGGGGTGGAACAGGCCCGGGTCGCAGTGGAACAGCAGCATGAGGCCGTACAGCTGGTACTCGCTGCAGTTCAGGTCCGCCCTCGAGCGCAAAAGGTCCCGGTGCCGGTCGAACACGGCGCAGAGCACCCGCAGTTTCCGCAGGGGGTCGTCGGTCAGGGCGTGGAGCACCTGCGCCAGCCAGTTGTTGAGGATGGGCCAGTGTAGGGGCCGGAGGTGCACCTGGGCCGAGTACATTTCTTCGTTGTACCCCAGCGTGTACTGCACCACGATCTGCGCCAGTTCAGGGGGGAGGTGAGGGTCCAGGCAAGCGTCCATAGGTGGCGGGTCCCGTTGCCTTTTCACCAGCTCGGTTTGTTCCCGCCGTTTCCCGCGGTCCCTGAGACACATAACCCAATCGCCGCAGACGGAAACAGAAGAACACCGACCAACCAATGACAGTGGAACACCTGGGCCAACTCCGGGTTTATAGTTAACACCCTCTAGTGGTACCACTTCAGGTAACAGTGATGACGAACAGAAGCCCTGTGAGAATATTAAGTATCCGTTTATTTTGCTTTTTTTTTCTAGCCGACAAAAAATCGTATTAATGATCCGGTTTCCCCTGGACACGTTCGGGGAATGAAGTTGGAACCTCTAATTGTTTCAAATACGGTAATACACGTGCTTGGTACATATCGTTCAACTCTTCATCGGATCTGACCAGTGCCTTCAGCCGGGTAAAGAACTCCAGACGATGCGGTGGATTGGCAGAGTAAGGAGGCTCTCTCTGGTTCGCCAGCTCTTTAGGCCAAATTTCAGGGAGGGCATGGGTCAGTAACGAAATCGTCTCCTCGTTGTTCATGCGGTCAGAAATAGCCGAAATTCTAGATAGCACATTTTTATTTTCGATCGAGGTGGCCTGATTCGAACGGTGTGGCTCGGTCTGCCCGTTTATAAATCCCTGAACTTTTTGCAGAATCTCTTCACACCATTCGAGTTCCAGGATTATATTGTTGTAGGCTACATCCAAATACGGTTGAACTGTCAGGTCATAGAGGTCTTCCAGCTCTTTACTCTTTGTAATCCTTGCTTCCAGACCCTCAGGACCCTTGAAATAGTCCAGATGTGGAAGTCTTAGAAATCCCCGTTTCCGTCGTGGAACCAGTACTGGGAGAGCATCTATGATCGAAAGGTACGTCGTGTCAGCTGGGAAAGCCTTGCGGACTTTATTTTGAAGTTGTAATGGCGTTATTTGTTTGTTTCGAGCCTTGTTTAGCAGCGATCGAATGTGAAGGATCTCTCGGCGCAGCGCGTTCGTCTCTCGGCACTCCTGAATACTAATATGTTCCATGAGTTTTTCGTAGTGCTCTTCCAGGACTTGAAAATACGGCGAAAGATCCTCCACCGAGCAGTAACCGGTCAATTTGCACACCCTACACCAGATACTGGCCAGGCGATCGTAGTTGATTTCCCTATTAATAAAGTAGCGGGGCGTTGATTTTTCTTTATCCGTTTCAATTGCCTCGCTGCATTTGTTGAGGTCATTCTGTATAACCGTCTGCTCCACCGGCCAGTACTTCTGCTCCTCGTTCGGGTCGTAGTCGTATTCCAAATCGCTGCCTTCGAACTGGACAGTGTTGTCGGGGAAGCACATTTGCATTTTCCAGTTTTCCCAGGATGAGTCCGGGAAGCGTGACAGGTTACTGCGGATGGTTTTAACCATTTTCTGCAGTGCCCCTTTATTGTCACCGGAGAACGTGACCGTCTGCAACGTATAGTCGATGTACATACCACCACTGCACGCCAGTGGAACATCAGGACGACAGGGGGCGTCCTTTCGCAGTATCTTTGTCCGGATGAAGGATTTGGCGGATGATCCAATTTGGTTGGTTAGACCAGTTTTTTTGATGAACCACAATGTTCCCGCATTCTCGGTAGCATCAGGTACATAGCAGTAAGTCAACGATCTTGGAGATGTACCGACAAGCACATCGAGGACCTCGTCGGGGTCGGTTTTGTATCCTTTTTTTTTACTCACAACTCCGTCCTTAAATTCAACCCGGAATCCAGGTTCTAGGGAACTTTCTGACACAAGAATGTGAGGGAATAAAAACATCCAAATTTTCATAGTCGATGTACCCTGCTTTTTTTTTTTTTTTTTTGAATGGGTCTTTTCCTTTGGTCTCTTTTTTTTTTGAATGAGCACTTTCTCCTATCTATGTGGAAGGAGCCAACAAAAAAAAAATTGTAGTGAAGCCACGTGGCGGCAATGATAGAAGTTATCCGTTTATTGGAAAGCTATACAATGATAAGTAACATCACAGAACGAACTGTAACTGTCAAACATGAAACAACTTTTGAGAGCCTTCCAATAGGCAAGGACCCAGGCGACAGAGCGGGTACGAATGACGATGGCAGTCTTCCGTCCTCCCCGCCGTCGAGTTACGGAACAGGACACTGGAAATACATTTTCAGCCAGTGGTGCCGTACACGCTGGCCTCAAGGGATCAGGGTGGATTGTCCGCAGATGGGGTGTTTGCACTTGACTACTCGGTAGCTGTTCTCGACCAGGGTTTTCACGTCCATGGACTTCGCGAAGGAATCGACCACCAGCTCTTCGGTGACTGACAGGTTGTTCGTTCTAACTTTCTCTGTCAGGCAGGTGAATATGTGGACGACAAACGCATCGTTGAATTTCGGTTTGGAGTACACGGGCTTCAGGCACATATATTGCCCTCTCCAGAGGTACGCGTCGATACCCAGAGCGCACAGCTGATGCTTGATCTCCTCCAACGCGCTGGCTCGATTTTTCTTGAGTTGCGCGATCTCTTCCAATTGGCTGGTCTGCCGGGGATCGACTTTTGCGTCCAACTCTGCCAGGTAGCCCTGGTAGGCCTCCCTTGGAAAACTGGCTATTGCCAACAGCTCCTCGGTCTCCCCGTGCCGGTAGACCGTCCTGGAGTGGTGCACTTCACTGGCTTGCATGAGCTGGAGCGGGAGGTTTTCGACGGACTGCACCTTGAGGGCGTGCACGACGTTGGACCTCCACTTGGCGATAATGTGTTCATAGAACGTATTGTCCAGCTGTGGGGCATTGTTGTAGCGCGTAATATACGTACTCCAGCAGTCGGCGATGAAGGTCCGGATACCCCTCGGCCCTACGCTCTTGGACCGGGATTTGGTCGTGTAGGAGAGGTATTGGTTAGGATTGTAGGTGGGGAGGAGGCGGACGCCGTTGTCGTGCATCCACTTGAGCACGGTCTCCTTGTTACTGGGTTCCCGTTTGGAGTTGGGGTCTTTCACCTTTTTTTTCTTTTTGGGCACTTTCTGCGCCAGAGTGTCCTCATACCCCTGCCAGGTGTGCAGCAAGTGGTCGATCTCCTGGTTATCTTTACCCACCACCATACCGTTATCTCTCTTTTTTTTTTTAGGGGAAGGGTCGAGGCGCGGTTTACCCCTACCCGCCCTTTTTTTTTTTTTTGAACTGCGCAGTTACCCTACCGTGTCCACCGAGCAAATCTCTGCGTTCATAAATCCAAGGGGCGTCTGCACCCGACCCAGAAAACCCCCCTTTCCCAGGAGGGGGAACTCCCAATCAGTCCCGCAATAAAACTCCTGCGCTTTTTTTTTTTTTTTGTTCATGATTGGTCGCTCAGACAATATGTAGTTTTTTTTTTTTTTTGATACTTGTTTTTTATTGGGGCTGGGTGTTTGTACACGTCGGGGGCGCAGCGCTACACCACGTCCCCTAGGAGACCTACCCCCCGGATAATGACGGGCTCTTCGATCGACGCCGACTCGATCTTGGTGACACTGTTGCGGTACCAGATGGGCTTGTACAGGACCTCATCACTGTACCTCACGTAATTCTGGACTTTTTCTTTCTGGCAGTAGTCCCGGTAGTGGTTTTTGAACTCCACCTCGCTGCACTGGTAGTCCGGCCCCAGTCGGCACACCGTCCGGTCGTTGAGGAAGGCCTGCATCGAGTTGGTGGACCCCATGGTTTTGGCTTTGGCGTCGTGGAAGTACGCGGGGAGGACACCCTCGTCCCAGATACTCTTGCGCTGGTACTTCCCGAGCAGGTCGTGGTAGCAGCTGACGCACTTGTACAGGTAGGCGGGGAGCTCCTGTTTGCACTTCTCCGGGAGGAGCGGGTCCGAGACTTTGACCAGCTCGTCGAAGAGGAACATCAGCATGCGCCGGGACACGTTCCCGCCGTTGTCGACCCAGGGCGGGAACACGTTCCCGGCAAACACCCCCGGGCTGGTCCACTTCTGCGAGACGGACACTTTGAACTTGCGGTCGACCACCACGCTCTCCCCCGACACCATCGAGTTCCAGATCGTCGGCTGCAGGGTCATGTTGCGGTCCACCTCCGTGCAGAAGAAGACGAAGGCGTCGGCCAGGTGTTCGATGGAAAAATTGGTCTGGGCCTGGCTCATCATGATCCCGGTGTCCATCTTGTCGTAGATCCCGCTGAAGATGTCCAGGAGGGTCGACTTCCCGGTCCCCGCGACCCCCTTGATGAAGGGGAAAAACTGCCAGTTGTCCAGGTCCCCCACGGCGAAGACCAGCCGGCCCATGGAGGCGTAGAACCAGCGGCTGACCTCCCGGTCGAAGTTCTGCGACGTCAGGATCGCCTGGCAGTTCGGGGTCGACAGGAAGACCGGGTCGGCGTTGATCCGCAGGGAGTCGGCGTACCCGCGGAAGTCGAAGTGGTGGTCGAGGTAGTTGGCGCACACCAGCGTCTGCTTGAGCTGGCCGGTGTGGTACGGCCAGCCGTCTTCGGGGACGTACGGGTAGAACCGGTTGGCCCGGGCCTCGTACACCCCGTTGCGGAAGGCGAACATGGTGCGGCACTTCTGGATGTACGGCAGCCGCGGGTCCCAGCAGTGCTCCAGCAGCTCCGCGAGGTGCTTCCGGCTGGTGTACTTGTCCGTGAACCAGGACCACTGTTCGGTGTAGCACTCCCGCGGGTCCACCATCTTGTACATCCACGTGGAGATATCGTCGCAGTGCTCGAAGAAAAAAGTGAAATTGCCCTCGGGGGTGTACTTGGGCGCGAACAGCCCCGTCTTCTGTTTGCGCAGCATGCGGTTCCGGCACTGGTCCAGGAGGAAGTTGTACAGTTTCTGGTGGTCCTTCAGCTCGACGGGTTCGGGGACGATCACGTTCTTCAGGATCTGGCTCTCGAGGTCCAGGCTCGCGGCCTGGCGGGGGTCGTTCACGTAGCTCTGCAGGTAGGAGGCCTGCATGTGTTCGTGCGCAAAAAACAGGTTGTTGAGGACGGACTTCAGCACGCCCTGGTACTCGTCGACCCGCTCCTCTCCGTGGAGCCGGATGACGTTCTCGGTGAACCGCTCCTGGTCCAGGAGGTTCAGGAGCCGCCGGTTGATGTCGAGGAAGCGGCGGAACGTCGACCGCATCGTCTGCGGGTCGTCGAACACCACCCGGTTCTTCTGGTGGATGGTGGCGATGTCGGTGTCGTGGCAGAAAATGAGGTGCAGCAGCCGGCACAGTTCGTGGAAGCCGGGCAGGGTGGACCCGGGGTCGAAATCGTGCTGGAGAACGGTGTTTTTGTCGAGGGTCAGTTGACCGACCGAGTACCCATCGACTGCCCACTGCGCCACCAGACTGTCCCCGAGGGGGTTCGGCTCTTCTACCGCCATCGCTTCCTGCATGTTCGGACGAAGCCCAGTGTGCCCCCCCCCCCTTCCGCGATCCAGAGAGCCCTGCGATTGGGGTACGGTGCGGGCGGGTATATGCCGAGTAGGGGAAGGGTCAGTACGTCTACCCCGTCGGGCGATTCAAAGTTCGGGTCGTTGGAATTGTGGAGAGGGAATGACGAGACAATTGGCCGTACATCTCATAGTCCCATTCATTGGCCAAGCGTCCGGAGAGCCGACCCAATCGTCTTCAGAATTTTACCACCCGCTCCATTTTTTTGATTTTTTTTTTTGTTGTTTTTGCTATTCGGTGTTCAGTCCCCCCCCTTTTTTTTTTTTTGGAGCTGGTCGGAGTTGAAAAAAAAAAAAAAGGTGAAAACCCGTTCCCCCGGGAAGGGGGCCTCCCCGGGAAAAAAAAAAAAAAAAAAAAAAAAAAAAAAAAAAACCAGCCGGACAAAAAAAACAAAAACGGAAGAGAACGAAAGAGGAATGGACGAGGCGGAGAGCTACCTATATTCCGAAGCCCTCGGGTACTACGACCAGGAGGACGACGTTACAGATCAGGAAATAGACTACCCGAGTACCGAAGAAGATAACCCACCGTCTACCCCGAATATCCACTACTACTACCCCTACATGGCCGACCGTCCGTACCTCTCCACCTACCCGCTCGAAACGGGGCCGTTCGGTGACCCAGAGATGGGCCGTTTCGGTGACCCAGAGAGGGGACGTTTCGAGACCAGTTGGTCCAACGGGCCCCCCCTCCGCGAGAGGGACTCACCGGGTACCCCGGCGAAGACCCGGCGCACGCACTCCCTGTCCACCCCAGGAGTACTGGTAGACCAGGTCCCGGAATGCCTGAAAACGAACCGAGAATGCTGCATCTGTATAGAACCTTTCACTTCCAGTCAGAAACGAGCGGCCTGCTCGAGCTGCGGGATCACGTTCCACACCGCCTGTCTGGCGTCGTACGCGCAGAATATACGAGTGACCAACCCAATTAGGTGTCCCTGGTGCCGCGGCAAGACGTCGTTTGCCCTGCTCCCGACCTACACAAAGGGATGATAACGAAAAAAAAAAAAAAAAAGAAAGAAAAAAGAAAACGACAGCACGTGTAGGCTTTGTTTTTTATTGGGAAAGGAAATTGCGCGGAGACCAGGCCCAGAGACGGCGCGCGCGCGTACCAGGGTTCCTCGGGCCTTTTTCCGCCAGTGGCAGCGGGTCGGCCCAGGGGTCTGGCCAAGGGGGTCTGGCCCAGAGGGTCTGGCCAAGGAGGTCTGGCCCAGGCCGAGGACTTGACCCGGTCGGATCCGGACCCCAATTGCGCCCACCCTCCCTGCCCCGGGTATGTCGACCCCGACGGGGCCATTCTCCTCTATGGAACTACACCCCAATTAAATCTAGTTTCGCCCTCTGCCCCACCCCGTCCGTAAAAGAAGTTCCCGGGTTTGTGTACAGCGTCTCCAGGCGCTGCACCAAGGCCAGGACCAGCAACCGGTAGATCTGGAGCCGGAGCACCGGAGCCTGGAGGTCCACGGACCCGCCGGAGGCCATGGGCCCCTGGGTATCTCTGGTCAGGTGGGCGATCTGGGTTTTCAGTTCCAGCTGCTTCTCGATGCGTAACCGCAGGGCGTGGATCTGGGGGTAGCTGGCGGCAACCTCCCTGGTGCGCTGCAGGTAGTGCTCCTGCAGGAGCGAGCGGTCGGTGGTGTCGAGGTGCGATTCCCCTTCTAGCAGCTGTCTGGTGAGGTGCAGGTTCTGGAGGACCTCCTCGAGCTGAAGGACGCGCCGGACCTGTTCCGCCACGGCCGGTTCCCCGGTGGGCAGGAGTTGGTTACCTTTCGCGGGCAGAGCGGGGAACCCGACCACCTGGTAGATCCCTGGCGGAGACCGGGCCCGTGGAGCCGGCTCACGTTGGGTCGGACCGGTTGCGGTCGACGGCTGACCCCCTTTTCGCTGGACCGGGTCGGTCCCGTTCTGCATGGCTACCTCCCGCGGCGGGTTCTGGTAGGCCGCAAGCTGTCTTTTAACATCTAGCGGCCGCAGTCGCTGCACCTGATCCGCAGAAAGACCTGGGTTCAAATCCAGAAGTTTCTGCATGTCGGTGGCCTTTTCCGTCGTTGCCGTCGGCATCGCTCTCTGGGTCTAACAGGGTAAGTCGAAGGGCCGCAAGGTGCTGGGCAGCAAGGGGTGATATCTAGAAGAAGTAGGTCACCTGAAACCGGGCTATTCAGTCCAAGGAAGGGGCTCCTACGACTAGGCGCTGCGCGAAACGGGCTGGGGAGTCGATTGGACCCGGACTGTTTATTGTACAGAATATAATAATCGGGAGTCGCGTATGCACACACAAAATTTGGTCGAAGCCTACCGAGTTCAGTCAGAGCTAGACTCCCAATTCCTAGGGATCTAATCTAAGAACATGTTTAGATCGAGGTGGATAGACGACATGGTATTCCCGGTCGGTGGGTCCCCCTTGTCACCCTTTTTCCCAGGGGGACCTGGGGGGCCAGGGGGGCCAGGAGGACCGGGTGGACCAGGAAGGGAATTGCACTGGTGACAATCGGCACCTTCGGGGCCCTCGGGGCCTTCGGGGCCTTCGGGGCCTTCGGGGCCTTCGGGGCCGTCGGGGCCGTCGGGGCCTTCGGGGCCTTCGGGGCCTTCGGGGCCTTCGGGGCCTTCGGGGCCTTCGGGGCCGTCGGGGCCGTCGGGGCCTTCGGGGCCGTCGGGACCTTCGGGGCCTTCGGGGCCTTCGGGGCCTTCGGGGCCTTCGGGGCCTTCGGGGCCGGGTGGGCCCTCGGGGCCTGGTGGGCCCAGATCCCCAACCTCCCCCTTTTCACCCACTTCCCCCTTTGCACCATCCGCTCCACGGCGCCCTGGATCGCCTTTTATTTGGTTGCATTTGATGTACCGAGATAACTCAACGTAGGTCACAAAGATCAGAGCGCAGACTATAAAAAAACAGAGGATAAATAGACCTGATGCGATCAAATTCATCCATTTATTTGGTATCGTGGCTTTTTTTTTTTTTTTCAAGTAGCGGTACCACCCGGACGGTACTTGTGAATTTTTAATTTGTTTACAGCCCGTTTTTTTTTTTAATTGTTTTATACCCACTAGATACACCCAATACTGACCAATTTGGTGGGATTTGCCGCAGACAGCAAATCACATTATAATTAGTCAAGATTGGGCGTAATATTTTCTTATGGTAACTCATCATTGGTATGTACCAAAGTGGTACCAATAAAGTCGTGATCGCGGTCGGTGATACATTTGAAAATCCGAAGAGCGAAGGGGAACATGGAACAGTCGTTTAGCGACCCATGTTACACTTCATCAGAACGAATATTTGCTGTGTCGGTAGGTAGCAGTTGGTACCAGCAATCTTCATTTGTGAGGCCAAGTATTCATTCGTGACTCCGGGTATGGAACGTGTCATCAGGCGAGAACAGGGTTGTGAAGATAGATATCGGATTCCATTGACCTAAATCGATCGATGGTGTATGATCTGATAAAGAGTGATCAAATCCGGATCAACCGAATATAACTTCTATTGAATACAGATTTTGGCTGTAATCCTAGTTGAGGTGTAGGTTATGAATCCCACCAAATTAGACGATTTTAGGTGTACAGGAAAATGGAGTACACCCAATACACCCCATTCTGACCAATTTGGTGGGATTTGCCGCAGACAGCAAATCACATTCTAAGTAGTCAAGATTGGGCGTAATGTTTTCCGAGGGTAAATTTTTGGTTGTAATCCTAGTTGACCTGGTATCATATCCGATCCCACCGGATTGGGTAGTGTTGGGTGTAGGTTATGGTTCCCAACAAATTAGCCGCTTCCCGATGCAGAGGTGGAAGCTGTTTTGGATTTTCGTAGGCGAGTGATCAGGATGATTATTACCGCAACCAGGACGAACGCTACGCCACTGCCCAACCAGATGTACGGCTGGTAGTTATATGGTTCACCCGAGGGCACAGGCGGCGAGACGGTGACGTTGCACTGCTGCTTCGAGTGGAGACAGGCCAACAGAGGGTCTCGGATCTCTTTCTGGTAATCTACACCTGCGAAATTTTGTTTCACTTTTTGGTCCACCGTGATCTTTTTCAGTCGACTGATCGCGGTCCCTAGGCACCCACACGGCCCAATCTTGAACAAATTCTCGTTGAGGTACGCGTACACCTCTTCGGTATACTTATCGAACTGTTCTCGCTCGTATTTGGTGGAAGGCAGGGCGGGGAATTTCTGCATGGCGGTATTGAAGTCGGCCAATTCGGAATTAATATTCTCTTCCGTACTCGCACACTCCGTCAAGCATTGGCGCAGGTGGGTTTCCAGTTCCTGCTTGTAGTCGCAGGTTTTTTGAGTGCGGCGGGCATCCAGGTACAGAGTATCCAGGTGTGTTCCGA
>Ga0099797_101821_pt1 | contig 10417 bp, 4 predicted proteins | sample Uncmet_Sort48C_1_FD_89871 | JGI IMG/M metagenome (GOLD analysis project Ga0099797, IMG submission 89871) | Marine eukaryotic communities from CALCOFI LINE 67, Pacific Ocean - C012_Sort48C_1 | ecosystem: Environmental > Aquatic > Marine > Oceanic | place: Pacific Ocean: Monterey Bay | collected...
TTTGTCATTCCCTTGTTCTGCAAAGAGTCTTACAAAGTAAGGATTCATTCAACGGAGACTGCATTTCTACAAGAAATCTGGTTCTTGAAATATGGGTCGAAAGGTGGTCAGCGAATTAGGTTACTTTATCTTTCGTACTCCTCACAGTCTGTGGTACGACAGACATGAATCATAGGGACCGTCTCCAAATTATCGCTTAATGCAAGTGGCCATTGCCGAGTGAACTCGTCGGCACCCGTTTCGCGCTTCCGCGCGAAACGGGCACCGACGGGTTCCCTCGGCCGGAGGTGTTTATGAGCGGCATGTAGGATTAACCAATCACGCTAGAGAAGATGTGCTGGTGAACCAATGAGAAGGTAAAATAAGTGATAATTTGAAGACGGTCCTTCATGGATCTGGTAAGTGTAAGGCTTCCGCTTCAATGTGCATTTATTCTTTTTTGCAAAAACACGTATTTCTATGTGCATTTATGCTTAGTAGATTAAACTGAAGCAAACTTTGCGCTTAACACAATAGGAACAGGATGTCGGCTAACCATGCCGACCACTCCCCCTTAGAACCCAGTCCCTCTTCCCCCCCCCCCATTACCCCCATTTTACTTTACTTCTGGAAATAAATGTTTGATGAATATATGATACTTATTTTGTAGTTATCCTATTGGTTGTTAACTGTATAAGTGTCCGGTGGGCAACTATGACACAAGTTGTTTTTACTGCTGCCAAGTTAATAGCTGTTGCAATGATAATCATTACTGGATTTGTTCGACTTGGTCAAGGTAAGTTTAATATACCGTCCTAACACATACACCGTATATCCTTGATTTAGCTCCCAACCTTTAATAAGCCCCCTGATAGTCCCCAGGGTAAATTTTATATTCACAATAAACCCCCACCTTTGCAGATGAAATAAACATATCACCGCATCGCACATACAATTATATTTATATATCTACCTATCTATCTATCTATCTATCTATCTACATATATCTACCATTTGATCTGGGGATGAGGAGTTCAAAAACATGTACCCTCTTATAAGACACCCTTTAGAATAAGCCGCCATTTTTACAATAAGCTATATCAAGGATTTACGGTACCGATTTGCGGATATAGTGTGGTTCGGAGGTCAGCATTACATTACATCACATGACATTTATCATACAATGAGTGAAAATGCATTCTTAATTTCTCTTAAAATCTACAGATGATGGGAGGAGGGGGTCATACAACGAACAAATCCTTATTTGGTCATGTTCATTCAGACATGAAAATCTAGTTAGCAATTAGCAATTTAATTAGCATTTTAACGCATGATTAAATGAGTTATAAAGCAAAGGTTATCTCATGTCTTTTAATGATAAATTTGGTCCAGTAGGAATTACAAGCTTATTCTTAATTGTAGCGGATGGGACGATTGCATTTTTTTAGAACTTTTCACCAACCTTAGACAGTTCTTAGAACCTCTTCTTCTCTTCATGAATTTGAATAAGAGAAATATTTTAAAACTACCTTCTTTCAAAAATTCCCCGAATTTCTTTTATTTTCATGCAGTTTTTAATATTTTTGACACTTTTTGGAAACCCCTCCCTCTAATTTTTATCCCCTACGGTTTCTGGTCAATTTATCCTCCTTCCTCCTTGACCCCTACAATTAGGTACATTAGAGGGCCTGGAGTAATTTCATTTCAAATCGTGTGTAAAATCACACAGGCTGATTTATATCGCGTATTCATTTGCTTTGCGAGGTTGTTATATTGGTTAGTGGGTGTAAAGAGAACGGCTGGTGTGAAATTCTATAATGACATATATCATATCTTTCTTTAAAACTAACAGGTTACAAAGACAGTTTCGACAATGCGTTTAACGGAACAGCCAACAGTATTTCAAAGTTTGGCTACGCATTATATGGTGGATTATGGGCGTACGATGGATGGAATAATTTGAATTATATTACGGAAGAGATGAATAATCCAATAAGAGATTTACCGTTATCTATAATGTTTGGTATCCCGTTTATCACAGCTTGTTATGTTGCTATGAATGTTGCATATTTGACGGTAATGAATTCAGCAACACTGGCTGCTTCAAAAGCGGTAGCCGTGGTAAGTTCGTTTTGACATTTTCTCCAGCCCTTTCTTTTGTCTACTTTAGGGACCGTCTCCAAATTATCGCTTATCTTCCCTTTTCATTGGTTTATCAGTACATCGTCTCTAGCGAGATTTGTCAATCCTAAATGCCGCACATAATGACCCCCGGTCGAGGGAATCCGTCGGTGCCTGTTTCGCGCGAAAGCGGGAAACGGGCTGTATCAATTTGCCTGTATCATATGCACACACGAACAAGCATGCATGCATACCCATGCAAGCAAACGCATACAGTTGCATCGCATGTACAATCATCACACGCACGCGTGTATGCAGAGATGATGCGCGCGCAAGTAAATCCTCACATTCTCAGTCACACTCCCGGTTGCAGAATTTTTTTATCAGTCCGCGATGAGACTTTTCAAGAGGCAAGTCAGTCCGCGAGTTTTTCTGCTCAGAATTTTACAAAGCAATACGAGAATATGAAGACAAATTTACGTTAACATTGAAAACCCACAAAACCTTTGGTTATGAGAAATAATTATAGGTATCTTGGTAAAAACAGGGTTAAGATACGCAGAGGGAAGAGAAAAGAAATGAAGAAAAGATGGAAATATAGTCAGGGAAGAAACAATGTTGATTTCATATTCTAGAACCTTGTGGAAAAATATTAGAAAATAGAACTGTTACTCACATAACAATAAAAGAAAAAATGGTACAACATAATGTTCACTAGAAGATGCTATTTATTTGGTTTCCTTCAGTTATCTTAGTAACCACTTTTGAGCGCATCCTTTTCCTGTGTGACCGCATGAAATCTTTAGGAAAACCTGATCCCTTAAACGTTAATGTCAAGAACGGATAATTCTGACTGAATGATTAGATTTACACGTATATTAAACCTTTTTTTAAGGTGGTTCTTTACAAAAAGGGGTCGGATTTTCTTTTTCTTTTTGCTCAAACTTTTCTAGATGACAGTCCCACATTTCTAGTTGTTAAAGAAAGACCGGAAATCTCTCTATTTTTACAGTTTTTCCATTTACAAGAGAATTTTGGTGATATATGAAATTCCAAATTTTGACAATTTTTGCGCATTACAGATCTTCTTCGTAGAATTTCTCAAAAAGTTGGGAAACAGCAAGTACGGGAATCTCAGACGTCCTTGACCATTATATTTCTAGGTGCTGAGCTACTTATGTTAAAAAAAAAAATTCGAACCTCTGTAGTGCTCATTTGAATTTTGGAATTTGCATATTTTTAAACGTGTGGTCAAGTTTACGATCTATTCAAACAACTCAACGATGGCAGAGAATCATGCTACTACTCAGCACCTATAGAAACATATGAGCAACAAATCTTGGAAGCCTCAAGTTGATTGAGTTCGTACTTTTAAAAAAAATTCTCCGTAGATTCCAATGCCTGTTCAAGAAACTAGGATAGTGTGGTTATCGACAGTATCGATATGAGCGAAAACGAAATTTTGACCCTTTTTGTAAAGAAGCCAACGAGATTCTGAAAGTTTTTCTTAGTCTGTGATAGCAATTTTTCCTGACATCGAGTAAAGTCAGTCCGCAGTCAGTTCGAATTTCGTTTCTCAGTCTGCGATGACATCACAGCATCGCACACTTTCTGCTACCAGACTCACACTCACGCTCATAATTAGACCAACAAAACAGAGTAATACTCTCGTTAACACCGCCTTTCATTTGCACACACTTATAACTGCTCGCACATTCACACTTACTCTTATAATTATATTTACTCTCGTAGTCACACACATTATCACCCACAGCACACGCACACCCACTTAACATACACTCACGAACGCACTCACGCACGCACACACTCAAGCATATGCCCACTCACGCACGGACATATTCACGCACTGACACGCACACCTCACGCACCCACATACATACACACGTATTCGAACATACGCACACGCATGCCTACATGTGCACACACATACACACGCAGACACGGACACATACGAGCACAAACCATGTTCTCACACGCAGATACGGACACATACGAGCACAAACCATGTTCTCACACACGCAGACACGGAGACATACGAGCACAAACCATGTTCTCACACACGCAGACAGGGACACATACGAGCACAAACCATGTTCTCACACACGCAGACACGGACACATACGAGCACAAACCATGTTCTCACACACGCAGACACGGACACGTACGAGCACAAACCATGTTCTCAACACATCTCACATATCATCATTATCGACTGATGTAATTTGTATTTCACATTTCAAGTGTTTTTTTCTAATATTTCAGACATTTGCAGATCAACTTTATGGAGTGATGGCATGGATTATTCCCGTTCTCGTAGCTTGTTCGACATTTGGTGCGGCAAATGGAACAGCTTTCACCAGTGGAAGGTACTAGAGTTAATATTGATTTACACTCTTTTTTTAAAAGAATGTTCTTTTGCGTCCGAGGCTCAGTAAGGTGGGGTGGGACAAAATGGAACATTTTCGTTAATTTTTGACTTTTTTTACCACCAGATGAAATATAGAAATTATGAAGAAAAGTATATAGAAGGTATCATTGATTTCCTGCGGGTCAGAAAAAACTAGTTACAAAATTTTATCTCTTATCCTTGTGCTAAGATTCATCTTAATCTAAAGGTGGGTAGAAATCAACTTTTTGCGGGGTAAAATGGAACACTTTAGATATTGAGCGCTAAAAGAAAAACGACTGGCTTTCTTAGGTCGCAGGGGCAAACACATGTTTATAAGGGTCCTGCCTTGGCATATTTGGATCAGGAAAGAGTTCTGAGGAAATTAAGATAGACAACATAAGTTATGAATGAAAGCAACGTTTTTAATATCAGTAACAACAACAAGTTTACATAAACTAAACATCTATTATTAAGTCTACCTCATTCATGTCGACAGAAAGGGATTCTAATTGCTTTCTAGAGGTCCCTCGCTTAAAAAGACCATTTGATGAAGTATAATAATCATATATACCTTCTATTGATTGCCGTTACAATAACAAATGATGTGTTCCATTTTACCCCGTTTTTTACCAACAGGTACATATTGATGAATAGGTCGTTAACGAAAAATGCAAAAGCTAACTCCTTTTAAATTCAAGTAATTCATGCGTGCTTAATTTAATTAATAATTACGTGAATTGATCTAAAATTTAAATAGGTTTTTTACTTATTCAAAAAACAGTGGAAATCTTATGTGATTATTCGTGTATCTAGACAAGTTAAATTTGTCGCTCCACTGCCCTCATTAAAAGTGAAAATGTTGGTGTCACAAGCTACAGTAGGCATCCACCAAAATACATGCCAAATGTTTTCTCGGCACGATTTCCCAAAACTCCCATGGTGAATCCATAAGTAAAACCATGAAAATCGCCTCTTGTTCCATTTTACCCCACCCCACCTTATTCTTAAGTTTTTCCCGAATATGAGCCCCAAATATTCTTAGCATATTCTTAGTTCACATGAAAATGTTGTATTTCATTAGAACGGGTTCATTAAGAGACAGTCTCCAAATTATCGCTTAATTTGCCTTTTCATTGGTTGATCAGTACATCGCCTCTAGCGTGATTGGTTAACCCTAAATGCCGCACATAATGACCCCCGGCCGAGGGAACCCGTCGCGAAACGGGCACCGACGGGTTCACTCGGCAATGGTCACTTGCATTAAGCGATATCTTGGAGACGGTCCCTTAGCGCTTGGTGGGAACTAAACTTTATGCGAGTAATGAGTGTTTGAGAATTTATTAATGAGATCGTTACTCAAAGTTTGCACACTGATAAAATTATCAACTCCGTGCAACCTTAATGACAATAACTATATCATTTAAACCCGCAAATGATAATATTATTCCATAATCTACAGTCATTACCATTTAGATTTAGCTGCGATTAGCAGAGAGAGTTCCATAAGAATTTAAGTCCCTATTCGAATAATCGACATTAAATTACATCCAATTTGTATGAGCACATATGCTTATAATGTATAACGTCAACGCCAACTGTTCATTATAAACGTTATAAAAGTTAAACTAGCGCCATCGAAGCGTTTTTTTAAGCGTGAAAGAATCCTATTAGGAAAAGTGAGTTTGTGTATGTTTGTCCATGTCTATTTTAACTAGGCCGGGACGACATAAAAACTGTACTTAAAAACTTTATTTTCTGAAGCTGATCTGAGATTTTGTTGTCTGGTCCAACTGAGTCTCAGTTATATCCTTAATATTTAGGATTTTCTATTAAAATGTATCGTACAAAAAGCGTGTATTGGTAATAATAGCGAGGATTCACCAGTACTCCAATGGACGGCAAATGGGAATCAACCTATTTTGAGAAAACCATTATGAAGGTTTATAATCTCAAATATACTCGTTCAAACGCGATATCTCCTTTTTTTAGGGGACTGAGTCACAATAAAAATCTATCGAGTGAAATGTACAGAAATTCCACTCGTGCTGTGAATTTTTGATAGCGATCAAACGGGGTGTGACCTTTATGCAAACGAATATAAGTCATAAATTGAACCCACAAAAAATGTGATAGGACAAATTCTTGACATTGCTTAAACACCATTCGCTTACTGTCGTTGAGTACTCCATGAATAATCAAACGTATATTAATATCATGGCGACATTGCGCTCAGATATTTTGTCTGTCACAGAAATAGCAAAATTTGTCATTGACGAAAGATTTTTACTTTAAAACAAACATTTGAACTTCTCTACAGTATTAGTTTAAAAAAAAACCATGGATTCAAACAAAATACTTGAGAAAAAGAAGCATCATTCCAGTTCCATGAAAAGTTAATTGTACAAGCGTTATAACGGTGCTATAAAATATTATACTACCAAAGAAATGCTTTAGAAAAAAGATGGTAAGCTCGAAGGGTGTAACTTAAATATAGAAGCGACACCACATGGAGTAAAATAAACAAGTCAAGGGTGATGCGTTCCCGCAGCACATTCTACATGTTTTGATATAAAACTTATCTCCTACCCCTTTGATAATTTCAACTCCTACAGTGTCCTACACAAGTTAGAAGTCAAAATATTCATGACATTTCTCCTTGAGGTAAATTCAAATTCCAAATGAACTACCTGTTTTGATGCAACACGGTGCTAGAAGTCACATATGGACTATTATCTTGTAGGTGAGAACAGACACTTTTTTGCGCATTTTACCTTAGGGATCGTCTCCAAATTATCGCTTAATGCAAGTGAACATTGCCGAGTGAACCTGTCGGTGCCCGTTTCGCGCTTCCGCGCGAAACAGGCACCGACGGGTTCTCTCGGCCGGGGGTCATTATGGGCTGCATTTAGAATTAATCAATCACGCTAGAGACGATGTACTGATAAACCAATGATAAAGTAAAATAAGCGATAATTTGGAGACGGTTCCTTGTTACTCTAACATCCATCAGAATTTTCGCAATTTTTAACTGGGCTAATATTTTGTAAGAGTTTGAATTTTGTTCTCCGCATCATTTTTCCATGGAAGAAATTCCAACCGTTCTTGGATCCATGAAATAGGCGTTTCTTCGCGTTAGACCATTCAAGTGATGCATAACGTTTAATGAGGGTGTTCCAAACTCTTACATCTACTCTTCGATATTAGATGAACAATACAAGTTATATTAGGATGGAGAATATTCCGAAAAGTAGCCAAAATGGCGTTGCGTAAACGGTTGGATGATCCTTACTCTGATCTGTAGTTTTCCTCTTTTCACACCTTCTTTTCCGTAAATCGAAAAAAATCGATGTTATTTCATACTTCAGCGTGGTGTAATTTATAGCCTTTCGGGACCGTCTCCAAATTATCGTTAATGCAAGTGACCATTGACGAGTGAACCCGTCGGTGCCCGTTTCGCGCTTCCGCGCGAAATGGGCACCGACGGGTTCCCTCGGCCGGGGGTCAATATGGACGGCATTTAGGATCAACCAATCACGCTAGAAGTGATGTACTGATGAACCAATGAAAAGGCAAGATAAGCGGTAATTTGGATGTTGTAGGGGAGCATTTAGCAATTTGAGCGACATGAAATGTGACATGGTGCAATGGTAATGATTTCTGTTGTTATTATAGGTTGGTTTATGTTGCAGCTAAAGAAGGACATTTACCAAGTGTACTTGCGATGATTCATAAAAAGAGACTTACACCATTACCGGCTATATGTTTTACTGTAAGTTTTACTGTAATTTGTAGTAATCTAGTGTTGTCTATCCCTAGATGAATACAACAATATTTTGTATATGAGAAACTGAGGGAGAGGCTGGATGCTGCCCTACATCTAGAGTTATTTTTACCCCCTCGAATACATCATCTAAGGGTAAGGGTGAACATATTTATCCCAGTGGATCTTCTTATGGATATCAGATTATATCATTACTCATAAGATTTGTGTTTAAAAGAGGTGGGCGGGATGATGGAACGTTTGGACTTGAAACTTCCATATCTCCAAATCATAACTTATTATGCGAATTTTAATGATTAATTTCGTTATTTCTGAAGTGTATCTTGACGCTCAAACATCCGTTGCCATATGCGCATATAATCATTTGTTTATTTTGTCACTATAGAAACTGTATGACGTAGTCATTTCCATGAAAAAATATTTGAATAAAAAACTTAAAGAGAAGTATATTAAAGCTGCTTCGGAGATGAGAGTTAAATAATAATCTTCATTTTCTTTTGAAATAATGAAGAACATCCTACTAATGTGTTCCGTTTCTATTTTCAATTCTCCGAAATCTTATTCCAAATCTTTCCTTTTTTTCGGATTTCGTTTTCTATCGTTCCAACCTCATTTTTATTTTACAATTCTTTCAAATGTCTTTTTTTAGTTTTTTTCTAAAATGTGGGTATAATGATAGAGGGCAATAATATGAAATGACGTAACATGGCCCGATTCTACTGTAAAATCTGGCCCCCTTCCCCAAGGAGAGGGGAAAGACCCAAAATATCCTAAAATCCACCTTCTTGATAACTACTCAAGATAGTGCCTCGCAGACATTTTTTTCCAATTTTTGTTTGCGATTTTTTCTTTTGTTTGTTGGTTGTATTTCATTCCAGGTCTTGCACAGTACCTAGTTACCCCCCTCTCCAATGTCTCCTTCCAGGATGGGATTATGGGGTCACGCGAAGTCGTAATATGACCCGTCATCTTCTGTGAGTTACTTCGCAGCTTCTTATATCACTTCCCAGCGATTCACTCGCGTACATTTTGTTTTTAATTTTTTATTGGTTTGATTTCATATAATACTTTTATTCTTAGTTATGAAATGTTCTTTTTCATATGGGTCACTATATTTCTTTCTCATTCTCTTTATCAAGTATGATATACCTTATTCCATTTTATCAACGCGCCACAAAAAACAACGCGTCACTTTTTTAACGTCCACTTAACGCGAATTTTTGAAAATTCGCGTTAATTAAGTGCCGCGTTGATTAATTCCCCTCATATGCTTTAAGTTCGAAAAACAAAGAGAAAGGTCTTTTTCGATAATTATTTTGTGCAGCTGCATACCTATTCTAATTTATCCATGCGGCACGTAAACAACGCGGCACCTTTTTAACGGCCACTTAAGTAATGCGAATTTTAGAAAATTCGCGTTAATTAAGTGCCGCGTTGATTAATTCCCCTCCCCTCATATGCTTTAAGTTCGAAAAAACAAAGAGAAAGGTCTTTTTCTATAATTATTTTGTGCTGCATACCTATTCTAATTTATCAACGCGGCACGTAAACAACTCGGCACCTTTTTAACGGCCACTTAAGTAACGCGAATTTTCGAAAATTCGCGTTAATTAAGTGCCGCGGTGATTAAGTGGAATAAGGTATATTAGAATAGATTACCAATACTTCTATAACCCTTCCGTTTCTACTCTTTAAATGCGTGACTTTGAGCAGGTTGTAAATTTCATCCTTATCTGAATGTGCTGACGAGTTTCGAAGATGAACTGTGTTTGAACAGGTCCAATGTTTCAATCTTATCTCATTGCACTCGACATGACATGTCAAAACCTCTAACTTTTAAATGCTGCCATTATGAAATAGGTATTTAAGATAATTAACTCAAAATTGTGGACATATGCTATCAAGATGTTCAATCTCTTTTTAGATAAGCCCTCAAACCATCACCTTGTGGTAGTATTAGCGTTTTCAATATGCGTTGATTTATTTTTGCACAGTATACTCGCTGCGCGTGACATCATCCCTTACCTTAATGATAATGTAGGGTATAGATATAAATGTTTTAGTTGACATTTACAACCTCTATTCACTCGATTTAATGTCATATACGAAGATAACATTTTACTCGT
>Ga0099797_101822_pt1 | contig 10416 bp, 10 predicted proteins | sample Uncmet_Sort48C_1_FD_89871 | JGI IMG/M metagenome (GOLD analysis project Ga0099797, IMG submission 89871) | Marine eukaryotic communities from CALCOFI LINE 67, Pacific Ocean - C012_Sort48C_1 | ecosystem: Environmental > Aquatic > Marine > Oceanic | place: Pacific Ocean: Monterey Bay | collected...
CAAGGCCAGTCACCCGTACTACGACCAGAACAAGTCTGGGAATATCAGTCGACCAGCTACTTGCTACTCTTTTCTCGCCTTCTCTCCACCGAGGCTTCATTGTACCCTATTTAGCCTCAAGCCTTCTCGAGGCTGGGGTGCCATTGCATGCGTCGGAGGCGTCGATTCTCGTGTCGCTCCTGTTCTTCTTTCACCCTCTCATTATGCAGCGTCCAGTCCGTTACCTGAGATGGTTTATACATTTAGGGAGCCACTAGGGGCTGTTCTTCACTATATACTTTTTCTTCTTGCAAATAGGACCAAGCCACATGGAGCTCCAACTCGGTTTCGCCAGCTGAAGATGCTTCCTTTGCGAGGTCCCACAGCTGCTTCTCTTCGTCTAGGTAGTCGTCACAAACCAAACGCAGAACTGGCCAGTCTTCCCACTCGCCTCGAGGCATATTGCCATTCGCCAAGCCAACGATCGCTTCCCCGTGTTTCTCGTTGAGACAGCTGAGACGCTGCTGAAAGTCTTGGCCCATGTTTGGACCAACAATCACGTTGACGAAATACCCGACGGAACACAGGCGACTGGCCAGCAACTCTTGCAGAAAACCGCCAATTTCGGCCGACGCTCCAGGGGCCAAATCGACCTGAAACTTCGGCTGCAATCTAGAAGGCGATACTAGAACCCTGGAGAAAAACTCGACCTTCTTCGAAGAGTGGTTGTACTCCATGTGTAACACTTCTAGCTTGTTGAAAGAAGGCGGCTGAAGGGAGAAACGCTTGCTCAAGTGATCCAGCGTTCCGCTAACGTATGGCAGGCGCACGCGCCGTAGGGCTTGCCGTTTCGGCCCTTCTTCCTCTTTTTTTTGGCGTTTCCGATCCGATTCCATCGTCGCGTCGTGACTCTTCCAAAACGCGCTTACCAAGAAGTCGGAGCCAAACAAATCCTTGAATGGCACAGCTGCGTTAGCGAGGATTTTTTCACTTCTAAATCCTGCGCTTCTGACTGCGTCAACTGTGCCTCCGTTGTCATAGTTGCGCAGATGATTTCCTTGCCATTGTCTCAAAGAATCCTTCTGCTTCTCCAGGAGGTCCATGAGATCACGCTCATACGACGCCATGCGCTCCGCAAGATCGTCCAGGATATCTCCGGCACAAGCAGTCGGCAAAAGCTCCTTACCCCAGTCGAATGCCTCGCCGCCCAGTTTACGACACGCAAGGGGAGTGGCGACCGTTTGCCTTCAGCATAGAGAGTCTCCACAACCTTTGAGATTTCAGCGTGCCACTCTTCCCATTTTTTGGCTTGCTCCTCTCGTTCTTCTGGGAAAGTCGAAGAATGTAAGTCAAGGCCACGGACTGGCGCAGGAGCACTCGCCACCAAGCCAGTGAGACTTTTCTGTATCTCTCGCAGTACAGATTTCGCGTCTTCGGCGGTTTTACAAGCTGCCATCGTGTCACTTTCAGCTCGGGAAAGCTCCGAAACACTTGAGTGCTATTGAGTCGTGGCTTAGTTGACAGATTTTGCACGAGCTCTCTCTTTGCTATCTATCTTACCTCTCTGGGTTACGATAGGACATTGCATCTCCGGATTTAAAGGCTGATCTAGCGAGCCACTGAGGCAATCAATGAAGAACGAGTATAGTGCGTCTGCTCTGTCTGTCGGGTTATTTGGAGGACAAACCCGGCACCGAACACCATGAAAAATTTGCAAGAAACGTATTATTACAGAGTTAGCAAACTCACTAGAGAGAAGAAAACACTCTCGATAGAGGCACCCAAACGAACCACTCAAGTTCTCCCTTAACATTTGCTGACGTTATCTGAGAAATCACAGAAAGCTTCTCTTGTCGAGGCGATTAGCGTTTCTTCAGGCCTCCGAGGATCCGCAGGCTGCCACCAGGCGAGGGGCTCGACGACGCTCGACCATAAATACCCAAGAAGTAGAATGGCCCTTGCACCACATCCTGAATCTGAAGTGCGACGGGCCTAGACGTCTCTATTTACTGCAGTAATCTGTGGGAGTTCCACCTTCTTTCAACGACCTTGATTTGAGATGATCGCCCCAGATTCTCTTCTAATTCGGCTTTTGGACCCGCAATAATGATCTCCCAGCTTATTTAGGGAGTTTAGGGAGTGTGGATGTGAAACGCGAACACAAGATGCATGAATCTTGGCGTCAAAAAAAGAAGCACATGAAAAATGCTTCATCTTCCCTTCTGGAGCCTTGTTTAATATGACGACGAAATACAACATACAGTGACATTACGCTAGAGCAGTCACGAACACGATGTGGGAGCGGAAACTCTCTGGCCCAGACTTTTGCTGAACTTTTCTGTCGGCATCTTCGCCTGACATTTTTTTCCTCCGCTAGTTAGTGGGCTTCTTTGCCACAACTCATTCAAGGCCAGTCACCCGTACTGCGACCAGAACAAGTCTGGGAATATGTGTCGACCAGCTACTTGAAACTCCTTCCCCACCCGCTTTCCAGATTGGCTTCGTTGCACCCTACTTAGCCTCAGGCATTTTCGAGGTTTGGAGGCAATTCCGGAGGTACTTCGTGTGCCTTCAGCTGCTGCTTCATCCTGTCGTTATGGAGCTTCCAGTCCGTTACCTGAATTATGTAAACAAGTCCAGCAATGGCCGCTCTTTGATACATACTTCTTCTTCCTTGACATAAGACCAAGCTACATGGAGCTCCATTGCGATTTCGCTATCTGAGGCCTTCTCCCTCGCGAGAGCCCAGAGCTGCTTGCCCTCCTCCACATAATCGTCAGAGACCAAAGTCAAAACGGGCCAATGCCTTCCACCTGCTCGAGGCATATTGCCATTGGCTAAGCCGACGACGACTGCTCCATATCGTTCGTTCAAAGACTTAAGACTCTGCCGAAAGTCCTGCCCCATGTTTGGACCAACAATCACGTTGACGAAAAACGAGACAGAGCACCGGCGACTCGCCAACAACTCTTGCAGAAAACCGCCAACGTCGGCTGGAGCGGCAGTATCCAAATCGACTTTAAACTTCGGAAAGAGGCGCGAAAATATAGAGCCGCCCTGGCTCGAGAAAATTTCAACTTTCTTCGAATCGTCTTGGCACGCCAGATGCATCACGTCTGCGCCGAACCGGAACCGGGAACCCATGTGGCACGACAGCTCCCCGCGAATATATGGCACCCCCACGCGCCGTGAGAATTTCCGATTGTCTTCTGGCCCGTCTGCTTTTCTTCGTTTCAGTTGCGGTTCCACTGGCTCGTCTCCAGCGAAGTCTGTCCTCCAATATGCATTTAGCGCGAACTCGGAGCCAAATAGGTCTCTGAATAGTGGCACACCCGCATCGGCGTAGACCAGATGACCGTCAACATCCACTGCCGAGCACCTGCCAATGTTGCGCAGCCGGGTTCCTTGCCATTGTTTCACTGACTGCCTCTGCTCCTTCATAAGCTCCACGAGGTCACGCTCGTACGACGCTATGCGGTCCGCGATGTCGTCGAGGATATCGCCGGCACGAGCAGTCGGCATAAACTCCCTACCCCTGTCCAGTTCCTCCCCGCCCAAGTTAACGATGCGTAATGACAGTCTCGACTGCTTCCCTTCGGCGCAGAAAGTCTCCACAGCCTTCAGAATCTCACTTTGCCACTCGTCCCACCTCTTCACCTGCTCGCCCGCGTCTTCTGGGAAAGTTGCAGAATGTAAGTCCAGCCCAAAGACTGGCTCAGGAGCATTCGCCACCAAGTCAGCAAGACTTTTCTGGAGATCTTGCAGTACAGAGGTACGACCACTCGCATATGCGTCGGTTTTACAAGCCGCCATCGCGTCACTTTTAGCCGAAGGAAGGCCCGAAATACTAAAATCGCATGCCAGATTTGACACGTTTGCATGAGCAATTGGCCGTCTGCCCAATATTATCTCTCTGGCTCATGACAGGGCATTGTGTTTCCGGCCTTATAGAGGGGGTACAGCTTCAAATCTTACGATCTAATAGTGGGGCACTCAATGAGAAACGTGCGTAAAGCATCGTTGATGTCTGTCTATCTAAAAAAACAAAATTAGCACCGAACACAGTGAGAAATTCGCATGGGGAAACCAATCAAAGAGTTAGCAAACTCAGTAGAGAGAAGAAAACACTCTCGATCGAGGCACCCAAACAAACCACTCAAGACCTTTTCTGACGTTAGCTGAGACTTAAAAACGGTCATCGTTTTTTTAGAACTCCGAGAATCTGAATGCTCCCACCGCCTTGACCGAAGTCCACTGTGCAGGGGCGGAGAAATCCATCTTCAGCGACAGTCCCTGCTAGAAAATCGTCACAAGCTGCTTCGAAAGTTGCACCGGTGCGGGGAAAATGCTGATTTTTTCCTCTAGAAAAGCTGAAACCGAACTCCCGCCCAGTCGCGCCCGCTCCCGCGTCGTTCGTTTCCAACAGCTTTTTCAGCCCTCCCGGATGATCGAAGTCCTTCACTTCTACCACGTAGTTGTCGATCACTGCCAGTACATAGTCGTCTCCTTTACCCTTATTCCGCTCTCTGATCTCGGACACATCGAACTTCCGCACTTTCTGCTGGCCCGCCATGATGAGAACAGCTCAAGCAAACTAAGAAGGAGCCGGGGGTTTTGTCAAAAAGATTGAAATGGGGAGTTTCTCGAGGGAAGGTCTCGCGCTAGTGCGGGGGGAGCCGCGTTGCTGAAGGGGATACACTCTGCCGAAAATTGAAATAGATTTCGCTTCAGGACAATATCTTGCTCGACTTTCATGTATATCTAACGCATGTGGCTCGCAGAGTGTGAACACCAACAATACAAAAGTCAAAAACACTAGCAGATGTCTTTCCCGGACCCGCGAGAGTCGATTCACCATCGAGTAAGTAGGTGTCGATACTTCTATGAAGACCAGCCTCCGGAGAGTTCTTGCGCCCCATGATCGTGACGCGGCTAAGGGTCGTGACGCGCCCCATGATCGTACTCTGTTCGTGACGCCACAGATCCAAAACCCATCCGCGCCCCACAATAGGGGACAAGCCTAGCAAAAATCGCTGCGGGCCCTGCCTCACTAACGTTCCTTGCCAGGACGGGTCTTCCATCATAGTCCCGAGCTGCGGCTGATCGCCGATGCCGAGCAGGCTATAGAAGATCTTCTCCACGCCATCCTATGATACGAAGTACACGACACTCCCCCAAGGGCTGCTGCGGAGTGTGAGAGTACTCGCCTCATTCAGTGAACGTCGCCCGACAACTGTCATTTCGAGTCCCACGCGTCATGGGGTGTCTTATGTCGCGGGCCCGGGCATTGCACTACGCAGGGGCACATTACTCGACGGAGGCTCTTCGGCGGCCATGGCATATACTTCGTCGCCACTCTCGCTCGACCTGGTCCAGCATCCTTACCACCCGCTTCGTGATGGTTTCTTCGGTTTTGCGCGTGTGACGCAGGGAATCCAGCTCAGCCTCCTGCGAAGTGGCGGTTGTCTCCTTGCGCTGGAGTTCTTCTTGCAGCCTCGCGGCCTGACGTTACAGCCGCTGCTGCTCTTCCTGCGCCTGTTGCGCTCGTTTCTGTCAGATCATGGGTGCCCGGGCTGATGTCGTAGACAAGTAGGCGCCGCCCTGGTTGAATGGAAACGGTACGGTCGAGCGACCGTCGTACGGCTCTGAACGCCGCCGATACCTTGAAATAGGTCTTCATATCCAAAATTGCAAGAAATATCCTAGATTCGAGTGCATATTGCATGTCAACAACCAAGTGAAGAAGCATTGGCGCCGTGTTTCGCACTAACTTCCCTTCTCTTATCTTCTGCCCACGGGGTCTCTTTTCTTCACACCGACTTCCCTCTCTTTCTCGCTTACAATCAGACCGCCGAGACGGTGCGCCGTTGCTGATCCCTGAGAACACTTCGATACACAAAAAATGTCCAGCCCGCTACACGGAAGAAATTTCCCGTCACTGGAGACAGTCCGCTGCGATCCAGTCTCGGAAGGTGTCCGCCATGACTACGGTTTTCCTCGCTGCTTCCGGCAACAGCGAGAAACAGGACAGAAAACGGCCCAACACCGTGCCGTTTTTGCCAAAGCTATGCTCGTGCGCCTTACCATGCGCCCTGGGACGGTAGCCATCATTTTGGTAGAAAAGCCCATTTCTCACGATCGCATGCACAACAAACAAGGACAAATGAGGTTTCTTCAAGAGGAATTTCTGGTTCCACGGATCCACACGAGCGGCCGTACTACCTTTAGAAGGCAGAAGTGAAATGCGAGCAAAAATGGTGTAAAAGAAGACCCAGATCCAGCGACCGGTGTGGGTGGAAAGTGATCGGATATCTATTTTAACAGACAATCGCAGACAGATTATCCGTCTCTGAAGAAAGAAGTACTCTGATAAGAAATGAAAGCGCCGCCAGTCGGAGCCCGCTTCTTGTGCTTCGGATGTGTACCGGAGAGCGCTGCTGTTGGCGTCCAAGTGCCACGTTCTAGCGTCTCGTTTCTCCCCCACTGTCCCTAGATCCAGTTCCTGCCAAGACACACCATGTGTCTTCAGAATCTTCTTTCCAGCTCCTATTGACTTCTTCTCCAGCAAGCCTTGCTCTCTCAGCGTGGTCGCTATCACTTCTCGCGGCCGAAATCGGAAGCCGTGAGGCAAAAATTTTGCATGGGCATGTGCATCCTTCTCCGCCCGTCGGACCGAGCATCTTAACCATAAGTCGTGGTTGCCGGTGAACCATTGGTAGTACTTGCCATACAGAGCATCTGCCGTACGAAAGTCTTTCGTCGGGTACAGAGTGTTGCCTCAATGCATTTCCCCCTATACAGAAAAAAACCCACAAACATTTGTTCAAAACCTGTGCTTTCTCCAGGCTTGAGCTCCGCTGCTTCGTCGAGGGCGTTGCCATAGTAGAAGCGGCCGATGGCGTCGCGGGTTTTTTCCAATTTCACCGGATGCACGCCCGCTCGGCGAAAGCACGCGTTGGCTATCTGCATCACTTCCACGTGTTTATTCTTCACAAAGGGCTCGCACGGCAACGTCGGCGGCCACGTGTTTTCTACCTCTTCTTTGGAACCGTTGGTCCCTTGTAACAGCACTTCTACTACTCTTTCAAGTGCTTGCCGATTCACGCAGGTGCCCTGGCTGGGTTCAATCAAAATTCCGTCCTGAATCAGACTGTGCGTCCACATGGCACCCAGGAAAAGCGGCTCGGACAAATTCAAGTTCTGGAGATGCAGATACCGTTTAAAGTTCTCCGGGATGAAGTACGTATCGGACTCGATTAGACACCAAAAGTCGAGCTGTCCCATTGATCGAAGCAACGCAATCAACGCGACATGGTACTTCTCCACTGTATTCGGCAAGGACTTTTCCCCACTATCATTTTTGTCAGCCCACACATCATCCGGAATCTTCCTAAAAACATCCCCGGCGGCCAGATTCACCACTCGTTGATCGAATAGCGTTGGAGCTGTGATGCTGCTATTCGCGACAATGAAAACAAAGTCATCGCAGTAGGGCGCCGTAACTACGCTATGATCCCGCATTAGCTGCATTTCGGCGGGAAAGACAGCCAAAAGCCCACACCCGATTTTCGGGTCTTTCTTCTCTACCAAGCCCTCATACTCTGCATCTGCGTCATGGATACAAGACTCACTGCCACCTTCCTCGAGGAACTGCCACCGCAACTTTTTCACCCAGCTATCCTCCACCTTCGCAGACTTCTCCATGTTCTGCCCCTGCTCACAGAATTTGCTGTACACGTTGTATACGGGCAGTCTATTTTTCGTGAAGCCCGAGGCAGTTTGATTCACGAGGAGCTTAGGATGTAGATTCGCCTGTAGGCGCGGTACGTCGAAGCACCGAAAGATCCAGCACTCCCCTGTGAAGGCATTACTATAAAACGTGTCGGCGTTGTCAAAGCGGAACATCTGACGCTGGCAGAGCTGCGCGCCCGAATACGAAGCTTCATCCGAGTCGTGATGCCATCGGGAGCCTCCCAGAAACGCACAGCCAGTGAGCTGCGCATCGTGCGCTACCTGCCCACACCGAGACACCCATGGCCCCGCCTGCCGATCGGGGATCAAAATTGCCCCCGAAAAACCGCCTCCTTGCCCGTAGTCTTGAAGCAGTTTGCTCATGAACGAGTGCTGCAGCTCTCGATCTGAGTGGAAATGCAGCGGGTGGTGAAAAATGGCATCCACGTGGTTCCGATAAGTAGAAAACACCTCGGACACCTTGAACCCCCACGATGACTCGGCCAAACAACTCCCCAGATCGTTCAGGTCGTATGTATCCCCACTCTCCCCCTCTGTAGCGAACGGCACCTTTTTTTCGAATACTGATAAGCAATCCGCCTTTAAATGCCTTATTATACGAGCAACTCCTGCATCATGAGCTCGTTGCAGGAGGCGCTCGCAAAGAGCAGCGGGCTGAGGTCGAGAATGCCCAGATCTGCGATCGTCTTGGTCACTGGCTTCGGAAACAGCATGAACTCAAGTTCTTCTAGGATAAACACCGAGCACAGATGCAGTATGAGGATCTTCCCAGGGCGACAATTTGCTTCGTAGACCTCCTCCTCTTTCCAGTCCCGCTCTCTTAGGATTCGTTTGTTCATGAACTGAGACAGGACGTCCGTCTTGGGACGTCCTGAGTTCCAATCCACAGCGAGCAGCGAGCAGAAATCGTAGCCAAAGCCGTCCAGGAGACCAAATCCGGAGCCCCAGTTGTTTAAACTTTTCCAACTCTCCGCCGCTTGGATCTGATGCACCGTCATACCAGCACGCATGTTCGCCCAAATCCCCTCCAGCCCTTCGCGGAGCCTGGTGCCCTGCCAGCAGGCGCACAAGGGCTTTTCCCCAACCTGGGCCCCCAAAGCTGGCGCGGTCGTGAAAAGCAGCACAACGCTTGCCACAGCTCTCGCCACCATCGCCCTGCCAGATCTAGTGCGGGCGACTACCCACTTCTTCACGACATACTAGGATCCGCGACTGCGGAGCACGGCTCCACGTGCTCCATCGCGCCCGCTGAGAGACACGGGGCCTCCTAGTTCCGCCGCCAAAAAGTTCTCTTTAGGATTTTTTCAACCGTTTCTAGTGAAGATGGGCCCAGCAGAGACGGGGATATTTGTCGACACAAGGAGGATTTTTGTGAGAAGACTGGGATGGACCCCCCTGCCATCCCGGCATGCCCAGCCATCTTTCGCAGAAGAACAATATTGGCGGCAAGAAGTATGAATCATATTTTATCAGCTTACCTCTTCATAGTTTTTCCGTATCTGTTCCATGCTTAGTATGGCATTCGCGATTTGCTCGCAACCCACCCCGTACTTTTCGTACTGGTGCAAGTAGGCCCTGCCTCGCAGCATGGAAGCCGCGCGACTCGATGTGTGGGTCAACATGGACAACGGCGTCTGACAGTTACTGATCATAGACAATGTCTTATCCCTCCTCCCAATTTTTTCGTGGTCCAAAAACACATTGATGATTGACTCGTCCATGCTGTTACTCCACCCGCCCAAGCCCTCGAAACTACGCATGAACTCCGGCGTTGAGTTTGCATGACCTGTTAAACCAACGCCGCGCGCGTTCACCATCGCTGACAAAATCGTGTTTCCTTTTGCCACCTCCCGGATTTCATTTTTCCTCCCGTTTCTGGCTCCTTTTTTACAAATTATCCCTGTTCAACAAGACTTAATCTTAAATCCGAAAATACCTGCTCCCGCTGATGTACTACCTGCTGTTTTGGTGTAGTAGTACCGATCGAGAACGGTGCGGCTCTGCGTCATATGGACCAGTCTTTTCGCTAACGCGTCCCATGAATCTGAGTTGAAATCTTTGTGCGCCACCGCCACATCTTGCGGCACGGATCTTAGCGTCGCAAACTTGTACATGGGGTGCGAAGCTTTTGCCAGATTTCTTTTCCAAATGTTTTTAAAGGGCATATACCTAAGTGTGAGAGAATGGGATGGACAGCTGAGTTTTGATTTGCAGTGGGCAGGAAGCTGCCGACCATACAATCTGCGATCGCGTTGTTGATTTTCCTGAAGGCTTTGTTCCCGCTCCGCGAATTCCGTCCTAAAAACGCGCCCGTGCCTTCCGCGACAATTTTTTCGAACTCCTCATTCTCGAACAGACAGATCAAGTCCGCGTGTTCGTACGCATGCGCCAGGCTCAGCACCGCGTTGTACGCTTGTACTGATACTTCTCCGGTCAAAAACGGACTCACGCAGTTACCGATGATGGAGGTTTTCGGGAAGTTGTCCGCAAGCTGCTCTAAAGCATAAGCCCCCAACCCACTTCCGGTGCCCCCGGCCACAGAATACAGCACGAGAAACCCGTCCAACCGGTCGCAGCGCTCCATTTCCCGCGCGCAAAGGTCCAAGAACGTGGCCTCCACGCTCGGACCCTGATGCCCGTACCCGTACGCCCAGTTGTTACCTTTTGCAATGGTGTACATATAGA
>Ga0099797_101823_pt1 | contig 10414 bp, 9 predicted proteins | sample Uncmet_Sort48C_1_FD_89871 | JGI IMG/M metagenome (GOLD analysis project Ga0099797, IMG submission 89871) | Marine eukaryotic communities from CALCOFI LINE 67, Pacific Ocean - C012_Sort48C_1 | ecosystem: Environmental > Aquatic > Marine > Oceanic | place: Pacific Ocean: Monterey Bay | collected...
TTTGGAAATGCTGGTGGAGCCAGCCTGTTTTTCGAGACACCATCTGATTCCATGTTTGATTGCAACCGTATGCAGTCGCCTCCATATGTAGGTGGTTCGAAGCAGGCTTGTGGAACAGGCGTTTTTCATGGCAGAGACCAGAGCCAGTGGAGCACATTGGATTGGCAGCAGTGGCAAGGAACAAAAGCGTCGCATGTCCATCAAAGGGGTGTGCCTTTACTTAGGCAGGAAACGCCTGAAATCGGGGGTGCCAGATTTGTTAGTCGAAATGTTTGCCGGCCTTCGGCTAGCAACATTTCGATTGATAAATCTGTGCCCCCGGTTTCGTCGGATGTTCCTGACCTTAAGGAAGGGCACAGTCCTTCAGCATGTTCATCAAGGGACGGGTATAAGGGGATTTATATGGTTGATTTCCGGCCGGAGCCCCGGGAGCCTAAGGATAACCAGGACCCAAATACAAATACGAATAATTTAAAAGATTGGGAGAAATGGGACGAATATATTATAGGAAAACAATATAAAACATATTTCGACAAATTTGCAGAAATTTGTCAAGAGAATTATTTAACAAAATCAAAAATATAGAAAATAAAAATGCGTGCACTTTTGAATTTAGTAATCCAGAGGATTGGAGAATCGATGAATGTAAAAGAGGCTGGATATGCCTATGTAGGGGATGGGGCTGGATATGCCTATGTAGGGGATGGGGCTGGATATGCCACCAGCACCAACACAGAGGGCACTGGGGCTGGATATGCCACCAGTGTCAAATACAATATAGGATATAGTAATAATAGTGGGCAGGATGATGGCAAGATGGAACATATAAGGCCTTCGGCCAAGCCGCCGCCACATAAATGTGTGTTGCCTACATACACTAATAAAGATGTACATAGTAGTAATCTTCATAAGAAGGTTTCCTTCTCTAATACAGTGCAGGTACAGAAATACAAGGTATTCGATTGGCATGAATACAAACCATGCAAAAGGAAAGCAGAAAGAAGTGAGATGATATATATATATATATATATAGAGGAGGAAGAAGAGGAGAAAACCACTAAAAAAGAAGAGCCGAAGAAGAATATAGAGTAAAAGCAACAGTAAAGCAGTTTGCAGGAAACTGCTCATCTCTAAGTGAAAAGATGATAGAATATATAGTCAGTAAACATAAGACCTTCGACATGTGGTCCCTTGTGGAGACTCACAACAGATGTAAATATACTAGTTTCTGGGGCCACCTAGGATACAAAATACATAATAATCAGGCCATACAGACCTCGGATAGAGGCACACATGGAGGAGAGCTAACAGCATGTAAAACTTATATGAATTCCACTAATATTAAGGAAGAAGTGTGGGATGTAATTAAAGCTGTGTCCCCAGTACCAATAAGGAAAAATAGTTTAGGAAAGATGCAATGATCGTAAAAATAGGAAAGTTGCAGCAATGATCGTAAAAATAGGAAAGATGCAATTCATCAATGCTACTGCATATCTCAATGTAGGAGAAGAGTTCAGTGAGCATAACATAGCAGTAATACAGCAAATAGTTATGCTACAGAACCTTCTTAAGTTACCAGTATTTGCCTTCGGGGACTATAATATAGATATACAAGATATGAGGGACTCGGGAATACTCAAAGCACATAACCTGCAGTGCTTGGAAATGCCCGGGGGACCATCAATAAAATTAGGAAAAATAGACTATGTACTATATACAGGAGAACTGAAGCATTGTATTAAGCACATATGCAGAGTTACAAAAGTTCCACATGGACCGCACTTTGGGTATAAGATCACATGGTATGGAAACAGTAATATAGTAGGAGTAAGAATACATATGCCATATGACCTGCCCTTCCTCACTTTTGAGGTTGAGTATGAGAATATGGATAGAGAATCTAAAGACCAGAAGCTTCATGAAGCAACGCAAGAGGCAAACGACATACTTAAGGCACAGAAAGAGAAGACAGGATATGCCATATTAGGTACAACACCAGATGAGATTAAGAATAGATCGAAAATAGTAGGAGAGCAGTTAGCTCTAAATGCCCTCACTACAGAAATATTCATATTAAAGATAGCAAAAAAACCAAAGGATCAGTATAGGAAATATATAGGACGAAGTCAGTTTCCTCTCTTTGTTCATGACTCCAAACCACCTAAAGGAGTACCTGACTTCATATCTAAGGAGGACTTGGCCTCTAAAGTAGGAATACTTAAGAACTCCATAACCAATATAATAAATACAGAAGATCTTGACAATAGTCATAAAAAAGTATTATAAAACAATCGGAAAATTTAGAAGATACATAGAAGATAATGTATTATATCAGAAGGAAGACTGTACTTTTGCAAACAAGCCAGTATATGAATACTTGGAAGAAGAAGACTGGGTAATGCTGCGCACGGTACTACAAAAATATAAACCGGGCCTACAGTTACTTAGACAAGAAGCCATGAGAATACTGAGTAAACTAAGTAACAAGTTAATGATCAATGCAGCCTATGCAAGTAGTATGATGTGGAGAGTATATGTCCAAGAGTGCTTCACGAAGCATGGAGGAAAAATGTTTCAGCACATATCTCAAGAGGACAAAGCATACATATCAGTAACAAATGATGAGGCCAATACATATGGGGTGGACCCAAGCCACCACTTAGAGCTACATGCCACACAGTGGGAGAACAGGTGGCATAGAGCAGCAGATATAATCAATAAAGCAATACATAAACTACTAAGTAAGATTTTGCAACTAGCAAAAATGATTGAGATATAGACAACACACTAGATGTAGGAAAATATGATAAGTCTACAAAAGGGTATCCCAAGGATACGAAAGGAGGAGATGTATGGACATGTACCGACCTCAAAAAGTTGCCTATAGAAGGCAAAAACTAATGGCAGAAGGTATGGAAATGCCACTTAAAAAGTTAGCCTATACAGAATCTCATTAACCTACAAGCAATACTAGGTAAACCAACAGGAGGTACAATAACTGTATGCAGAACCCCTATGCTATATAGAATGACACTGAGGGGAAGAGGAGAAGTAGCAGAATGGGAGCACATCATGTCTGCAGTATCCGAAGACTTCGATATGTCAGGCAAAGGCAAATCGGCGCTGGTCGCCAGTGCATATAGAGGACTACAAGCAGAAATATATAAATACACAGAAGAACAAGTCATATGTGTTTTTCATGACTTTGAAAAGTTCTTCGATACCATAGATCTAGAAATGCTAATGAATAAAGCAATAGAACTACAATTCCCTATAATAGACCTTTTATTAACCATGCTACACCACATGGCCCCCAGAATAATACAATGTGATGGATTCTGCAGCAGAGCAATAATTACCAACACATATATATTAGCAGGATGCAAGCACTCGGTGGCACTCACCCGGGCGTTGTTCCTAACAGGAATGCAGCAGATATGTATAGAAAACCCAATTGTAGCCACACAGTTATATGTTGATGATACAGCAATGTTGGCAGCAGGGGAACAAGAAAGCTGTTAAGGAGAAAGCTGTTAAGGATTTTGTTAAACTGAGTAAAAAATTGGGGCTGAAACCCAGCACCAAAGGTGTAATAATAGCAAAACTACCATATGCAGCAAAAATGATAGTAGAAGAGCTTAAAACCATAGGAGTAGGCTACAATATAGCTGAGTCCACCAGAGACTTTGGAGTAGATTTCTCATTCAGTAAGAAACCAGCAATAAGGAAGAACATACTTAAAAATAGAATTAAGAAATCCAGAGGGACACTAAACAGAATATATAAGATAGCACAAATCAGTAGAAGAGCCCGCACATTATTTTCAGGGGCAGGATTTTCTAAATCTACATTTTCACATCAGACATCTGCACTCTCATATACAGAGTGGTCCCAGATAGAAGTGGCTGCAGCTAATGCAGCAGGATTTAAAGCAGGAAGATGTAGGTATTCAGCATTATGTATGGCATATGGGCCGGAAGGACACCCATTTGCCAGAGGACTCAAAGAACTATTCATATTATGGTTTAAACTACTTATGCCGTTAATTAATAAACAGCATATCATTCTTGAAAAACTAGATGAATCATGGAGTAAAATATATATAGGGCTCACTACTAATGAAAGAACAGGGAAAAAGAATACTCAAGTGCTAAAACCACAAGAGATATATCAACTAGTAGAATGGCAACCCCTGCTGGAGCTGCCAAACAATGAAATTACAATAGAAAAAAGTCTAACTAAGGCTGATGGTATTGCGGCACAAGTCAATGTTATGTTATATGGACTGGGCTGGATACGAATAAGCTATAAAAAATGGATATCACCGGGTGGCCAAGAGTGGGTTCTTGAATCCACCCCGAATACGCCATTCCCAAGAATGACAGTTATTCGGGAAATAATTAAGTCCTATCATATATATATATATATATATATATATATGGCTGATAAAGCAAGGAAGCATTATCATGGAGATTCTATAGGAAAAGTAGTTGCATGGGAAGCAGTGCTTTCAAGAAATAAGAGCTTGAAGCACAAAAAGAAGTTCCCAGAATTAGCAATATTAGAGACAATACAAGCAGCGGCGGCCTGGCCATGCACAAGAGTCGAAAAAACATGTCCAGGACTAGACCTAAAGTGCCCACTATGTGAAGAAAATGTATATGATTGTTGGCATACACTGTGGACATGTGATAAAATCAGACAATCTCAGGAGCCAACAATCACGGCATCAAACTATCTAATACAAGAACTAGAACATAGCAGAGTATCCTTCTTCAATAGAGCACTAGTATCTGAAGAAGAAATAGAAATAGGAGTGGAATATAACCCAATAGATGAATACCCACTGCAGATAGTAGCAGTGGGCCCGCAGGCAGAGCAGGCCTCTGACATACAAAACAATAGTAATACAAACAACAATATACCTGAGCAAGAAATAGAAATAAAACCAGTACTGTATACCCCACCTGCTTGGCTCAACGAGGCAGACAATGAATATGTAGACGAATTGCTGAGACAAAGCGGGTATGATACGACAGACAGTAAGAAAGGATATAAAAGGAAGAGACAAGACTGTATGAATAACAGAAAACATGAAGACTCAGACCCAACAGCCAGGTCTTCGTCAGACATTATACCAGAAGTACAAGAAAGAAATGTGGCCAGACATATATCATCACTGGACATGTCGGATATAGAAATAGATGAAGAAGAAGAGGAGAAGCAGACCTGCCCACAGGAGCAGGAGCAGCAAGAAATGGAGAACGAAATAGAAGAAACAGAAGAGGCCCAAACACCAGGCACAGATAGCAGTACTTGGTGGCCATCGGTGTACTACTTCGGGGACGGGTCAGGAGGCAAGTACTCCAGATACCCCACTCTGACTAGATGTGGAGTAGGGGTCCAGTATGTAGACGAGGAAAAGACACCCAGAACTAATATTTCTACCCCATTACCAGGACCAATACAATCAAATAATAGAGCAGAGTTATATGCACTCTGGCTAGTAGTAATGAATATGGAAATAGTAGGAAAAATAGACTTCTTTACAGATAATAAGATAGTCAGAGACACAATACTGAAAGGAAAACATAGGGCCAGATCAGCCAATCATGGCGACCTGTGGGCTGAAATATTCGAGCAAATAGAAAAGAAAGGACTAGAGGTAAAAGTGTACTGGATGCCCAGTCACACAGACACACAGCCGAAGAAGAAAGAGAAGGCTCCAGAATGGATGAAAGAATGGCATGTACAAGGAAACAAGGCAGCCGATGAACTAGCGGTTGCTGCGGCAAGCCTGCATGAAGTACCAAAGGAACAGGCAGACAGAGTAATAAAGATATACAAGGACCTGCACCATATACAGAATAGAATAATAGAGGTTACCAAGATGTACCCTCAGAGGAAATACAATAAGACTATACTAGAGAATGTATCAGAGAATAAAGTAACATATAAGGATCAAATACTAGATCTATTGCAGTCGTCTCAGCACGATTGCATCATACATAATAACAGATTACACTGCAGTAAGTGTAATTCCAGTATACATATAAAGGCAACACACGTAAAGGACTTTATCTCATCATCCTGCCTCCCACAAGAGGAGAACTATTGCTTCGCAGTAGGACATCAACATACCCATCATTCTCACCGAATGAAAATATACGGAGGAGTGTACATGTGCACACGATGTGGCGGAGCTGGGTCTCGGAAGCTAATCAAATTAGCCAGGCCATGCGAGGCCCCGACATCTCGAGGACAACAGAATATAGATGCATATGCAGCAGGTGCAGCGCTTGCTGGATATAAAGGATGGCCATATAAAAAAGTACATCTACAAGAAAACATAGCAGTTAACAATGTACAAAGACTTGTTGTCAGGATGCATAAAAAATATAAACATGAGTATGAAAAACAGTACACATATGATGCTGATGCTGATTCAGCATTCGAAGAAGGGCCCAATCAAACCGACGAGGAGGCAGAAGATCTGCAACTGGCATCCGGGGGTTCCGAATCCGAATCTGACTAATATATCCCTAATATCTGGACCATAAGATGTATGCTGTAGGGGCATGTGCGCTTTTGAACCTTCGGGCTATGGTGCACATCGACTCAACACCGTCAAATGAAAAAATGAAAAAATGCGACATCGATTTTATATGCATATTTGTAGGTCCAAAAGCACTTCTAAAAATGCTGTTTACCAGAGTTTTGTGACCGAAACCCAATTTTTACGATACCGAATCGTCGCAAACAAATTAATCTTAAAATAGAAGAATCATGCCCCGAGCTTGTGTGGTCCCCTAAAGCAATTCAATTGAGAAACAAGTACTAAAACTCCCCGCGGTCCCTTCAGTGCATCAATAAGAACTCGTTGTATCAAGTCTTCCATTCATGGAAAAAGGGTTTTAAAAACATCCATTTTAGTTTTGTGTGGGGACTTACTCCGACTCGCATTGTTTATGAATGTGTTAAAAATAGGACATTTTTAAAACTCATCTCTGGGGTTGCCAAGGAAAGTGTCAACAATGATAAAAATAGGCAGGTTCTACATGATATTGAGTTCATTGATGATGCACTACAAGAGGCGAACAGAACGCATAGTGCCATAGATATATTATATAATCTAGTACGTCGCCTCCTACCCTCAAAGAAGAGACAATATAAAACCACCAGGGTAATGAATAATGAGGGTAATCCAGCCTCCTCTATAACAGAGGAGAAGGGTCTTTTCAGAGACCACTTTTCAACCCTCCTTGGAGGTACTGCATGCAAATTTATAGACCTGTTGGAGAAAAATGGGAAGAGATGGGAAACCCACTCAATATAGTTGTCGATAACATTCAGTTTAAAAACATTCCGATCCAGTCAGAATTGATGGACTTATTCTCCAAAAAGAACCCAAAGAAGGCGTTTGGGGAAAACAGGCTAGATGGCACACTTTTTAAGAGGTTTGCAGACCTCCTATCAACTATATATTACCCAATCGTTTTAGAATGCATGCGAGGCTGCAACCCCCCTTGCAATGGAAGGGTGGCATGTTGGTAGAACTTTTAAAAAAAGGATCATCATCATTAGTTAGCAATTACAGAGATGTGCTGCTAGCTGATGATAATGGGAAAGCAGCCGCCAAATTAATAAGGGGGAGACTTTTTGACATTGCATTAGAGTTCTCTGACCCGACCCAATATGGATGTGGCCTGAATGGAGGAAAGACTGCATTCGGACACTTACATGTCAGAATGTTTCTCGACTCCAGGAAAGCTCTAGGCTTGTCGGGTAGTGTTCTCTTTGTAGATGTAGTGGCAGCATTTGCCTCCCTACTGAGAAGGATAATTTTTAATATAAATAGTGGGGACGAACAATGGCTCCAATCCCTTAGAGACACTGGATTCTCTGAAGAGGACATATCATTTATATATGCACACATTACTGACATCCCATGGTTTACCAATAGGGATGGAGAAATGTGTTGTAACCATGGCATAGCAATGGCTCAACAATCATATACCAATAACTGGTTTACACAAGAATCCTTGACAGGAGTTGTGTGTGTCTCCAAGGGCTCTGCAGCGGGTACCCCTCTGGCAGATATTGTATATAGTCTTGCCATGTCCAGACTCATCAACCTACTTATCCAATCTCTCCATAATGAAGATATACATGCACTCACCTATGTAAATACCAAATCTATATATTTCAGACCGGCATCGTTTCATGATGACCTGATGATTCCAATTGCAGCCAAAGCTGACAAAAATATAGACAAGACAATGAAGGCAGTCACGGTGTCGGTATATGTTTCTAACCTGTTTGGCTTCAATTAAAACCTTTCGGCAAACAAATCAGAGTGCATAGTAGCACTCAATGGTTCAGGGTCGACTAAAGTTAAAAGAAGATTGGAATCGGCAGGTCACATCATCCCGTTTGAGCTATTAAATGGAGCGTCGACACATTTAAGATTTGTCAAATCATATAAACATTTAGGTACAAAAACTTCGGCTGCTAATGATATGGCAGAAGAAGTAGTACTGAGATCTTGCATTATGACCACAGATGCCAAGGGATTGAACAAAAGGGTATTCAAAAAATAAGAATGTTAGCACAATTCAGAAAATACTTGTGGCCAAAACGTACCTCCTTACAAAAGGTTGTTTCCAATGTGGTACTTGGCCAAATCTCCCCTCCCTTGTGTTTCATAAATTTAATTCTAGCGTCATGAACATTTATAGAATCCCCTTACAGGCTAGAGCAAGTGAATGCAAAATCTCAGACTTTGACCTAATTGTTGATTATAAAGTTCTTTCTCCCTCTAATATTCTACGACTTGCCAGGATCTCAGTGCTGACGAGAATGATCAACAAAGATGTCAGATTTATGCTTGACATTATATTGGTCATGGCTGACTTGTCAAGCGGATGGGCTCATGACGTTTTTGCAGATATAAAGTGGCTAGCCACTATGCATGACAATTTCATCGAATCCAATCAATTGTCGAATGAACAGACTTGCAATGTAATAAAGTCTGATAGGCAGTGTTTACATAAAGTGAGGAAGTTTTTCAATACCTCATTTTTAACATTCCTCCGGAATGTGTAAATAACAACAAGGTGGGAGTGGACATGTTTTCAAAAATTGAGTGTCCCATTTGTCACGTTTTTAAACCCACCCAACAACAATTAAAGACGCATATGCAATCACAACATAAAATAAGAAATCCAATCGCTATGTACATTGATACTACATACTGCCCAATTTGCCTCGGGGAGTTCCATACTAGAGAATGTGTACTTAATCATCTCCGCTACAGGGCTCAGGCTTGCAGAGCAGCCCTGCTAACACAAGGTCCCATTATGAATTGCGACCAGGCCAATCAACTGGCTGCCGGCGAGGCCAAGGCAAATAGGAAACTTTATGCCATGGCATGTAAAAGGCATAAAAAAATGCTTTGCATGTCACGCTACAGGGACCCTTACCCCTGATATACTATTATAGATTTGGCCAAACATGGCATGCAAATAAAAGGTATAGGGATGTTTCAAAATTCTCCAGCAAGTTCGCCAATAGTAGGAAACATGCACATAACAATACTCATGGTAACAAAGTATATGAGCAATATTTTGGCGAAAAATGTGCGGAGAACCCGAGCAGGAGGAATGATTGTTGTCTCAGAAAATCTGATGCCATTTATATGCCTAACCACCACATTACACATAGAATAAATAGTAAACAGAAACTTCCGGTATTCTGGGACCCATACCATATATATATATATATATATATATATATATTATGTTACCACCAATCCAGAAGAGAGGATACAGGAGATCCCTGTGATCAACAATCATGTCAATGCATATGAATACGTAAACAGTAGAAACATGTACAATAATACACAGTTACTATATCATGACCCATATATATATATATATATATATATATATATATGTTTTTGCATGAGGGGCCTAGACCAATGGGTGGAACCCGTTGGTGGCCATGAGGAATTCGAAGCATTTGACATGATATATTTTTATTTCTGTGCACCTTGGTTCGTTCTCAGAGACTGGTTTTTTGAGATGCGGGTGGAACCTGCATGCTCATCCCATGAAGGGGTTTGTACCCATATCAGGTATCCTATTATAGGCACATACACAAACATCAACTGTCATAGTAATGTACACTCAGGTACACTTAATATTAGTAAGTCTGTACGAAATACAGTGCATATTAATCCGTTGGACTGTGAAGATGATCCAATTAATTGGCCTATGGACCGAGAGTCCTATGATTCACCGGTCTCCCTGGAAGGCCCTTTGTCGGGGCCCCAGTCAGACCCATTTTATACCCATCAGGAAATACATGAATATAGTACAAATAATCTTTTCAACATTTCCTTGTGCAACTTATC
>Ga0099797_101824_pt1 | contig 10407 bp, 4 predicted proteins | sample Uncmet_Sort48C_1_FD_89871 | JGI IMG/M metagenome (GOLD analysis project Ga0099797, IMG submission 89871) | Marine eukaryotic communities from CALCOFI LINE 67, Pacific Ocean - C012_Sort48C_1 | ecosystem: Environmental > Aquatic > Marine > Oceanic | place: Pacific Ocean: Monterey Bay | collected...
CTAAGGTGTAAGAAAAAATCAAAATTGGCCTATATTCACAAAATGCAGGAATTGGCCATTTCAGTACCCTTAGCTGCCCCACTAACTCCCTGCAATGATGATTGTGTCATCAGCATGAATGAGAAGATGCAGAGTCTCTGTGATATCATTACGTGGGAAGATACCATCGAAGAAATCAAAAATATCGTTCATATTTGCATGTAAGTATAACTAAGGTAAACGGCGTAACCTCTTCCAAACTATACGTAGCAAGTAAATGAATAATTATCACAGTAATTCATAATATCTAGGGTGATGAAGAGTGATCTATATGTCATATGAGAGTTAGATATTATTTTAAGTCTTTAACATAGCATAAATCTAATGCATTCCATTAGTATTTATCTCTCCATCTCTCTTTCTACTAAAAAGCAAAAATCGTAACAAAAAAGTTACTCGTTTGATTGAAATATTTCCCAATATATTTTCAATGATGATAAAGCAAAGGAAGAATTTGCGTAGTTGAAAAATGGCTAGTGGCAAAAAATGGCTAGTGGCAAAAATGGCTAGTGGCAAAAATGGCTAGTGGCAAAAATGGCTAGTGGCAAAAAATAGCTAGTGGCAAGTGGCATTCAAAGTGATGAGTACGTTAACAAAATCATCAAGTGTAATTACCAAGAATGGATTATATTCCCAGATTTCAGCTTCCAATATACACCAAGATGCAATATCACAATTTTCAGCGTGGAACAGGGCTAATCAACGGTTAATATTTTGACCAACAATATTCCCCCACCCCTGTATATAAAAAAAACGGCAAATAAAAAAGGTTTTTCGAAAAAAGAGACTTCCTCATTTTGTTTTGGAAATTTAGAGAACAAAAAAAGAAATTTTAGGCTCGACTAGGGGTGTTGGTTAACATAGGCGTACGAGGCGGGGGGCTGGGCACAGTGGGCCCAGAGGTGGAAATAGGCAAAAAAGTGTTATCTCCTCTGGTCTTTTATTCTTTGGTTTTCAAAATCTACATAAGATTTCTGAAAAATCAAAAAAAAATTAAGTCTCTAGCCCCTCGGGAAGCCATTTTATGACGAAATCAATATTGACAAAATTTCGCGACTGACGCCCGTCCGCGAAATGGAGTTTTTCTGCAGGCTAAAAATCCCTTTTGACCAGAAAGGGCCTACATTTTGAATAAAAATGGTATATTTTGAAAGCTAATGTTGTTTTTGATCATGTATGAGGCAGTTTCTTGGAAAAACAGTTTAAAATACAACTCAAACATTAAAATTGGCCATAAAATTGGCTTTTTTGGCCAATTTTTACGCGAAAAATCAGAAAAATTTACTAATTTTTCCCGGAATTTTTTTCTTTTCCTTGCAACTGAAAACCAATTATCAAGAAAACCGCTAAGATTCACCTACTAAACCATATATGTTTTAAAAAATTTAGGATATGATGGTTATAATAAGATTGGTTTTGTATTGTGACTCTTAGCGGTTTGGAAAATATTTGCTATTGAATTTCGGGTCTTGATATTCAATATATCTCTATTTGGCGCGGAATAGCAAAAATGGGGGTTTTCCGCGATTTTCAAATTGGGATTGTTTGAGAACGAAGCAAGCTTTTTGAGTTCTGTAAAAAGTGTCTGCTCCCCTACATTAAACTCTTTTCAATTAATTCAATAGGAAAGTTAAATTATTTACCCCTAACCACTTATTTTTTATCAAAAAATAAAAAAATGTTCAATTTTTCATCATTCCTGGTCACTGTTGCTGAGACCAATTATTGCATGATTTATTGCATTATCCATTCAATCCCATTCATCATTATAATGAGATTTGTCATTTCAGATCGAAATTTATGCTTGAGTCTAAATATGCATGCCAGTTTTCCAGGAGAAATATTTCATATTTCACAGAAAATGGCTGAAATTGTCTGAACAACTTAAATTTTTCAGACTGTATTTCAAAAATCACCAAGTTGTATGAAATAAACTGACATTCTCCAATTCACAGCAAGCATAGTACTTCAGAGTATTTCATCATCTTGTTGTATCATTGCAACATCTTATTGCATCATCCTATTATTGCATCATCCTATTATTACATCATCCTATTATTGCATCATCCTATTATTGCATCATCCTATTATTGCATCATCCTATTGTTGCATCATTCTTATTCATCATCCTTATTCATTCAGGATAAATAAAGCTTAGAAAGCAGATCAGAAAACTAGAAATGGCATCAATGGCAGACAACACTGTAGGAGTTTCTGAGTATCACGCATTTGAAGCTATTATCAATCAAACGAGTCTGTGTGCCAGAACTAAAAGTCCTGAATATGTCAAGTGTTTGCATCAACTTCTGGAAGATAATTCCCTCAAAGAATGTGCAGAAATTCAAGATTTCTTCAAAGCAGCATGGAAACGCTTCAAAACTTTGAAGAGCACAAAATTGTCCCATGCTACCATCCTTGAAAGCGCTGATAAGACGACAAAAAACTTTGAAAGAGTAGTGACAGAAACTGGAACAGAACCGGAAGTTAAAGTTAGGAGAAAGAGTTTCTTCGACTTGAGTGGACGTATGAAGAAACAACGAACAGATGAGATCCTCAAACAAATTAATGACCATGTGGAGAAAAATTGCCCGGAATTGTCCACCACACAGCTCCTTGGTTACCTTGTCCACCGAATCAATACACAATCCCGTGGGCTACAGCTTTTTACTGAATCTCTTTCAGCTACCAATTCATTTTCTGTCGACGAAGCCATTGCCATCATGCACTCCCTCACACTAAGCAGAGAGCAAATGAGGAAAATGCGACATCTGTTAGCAACAAAAGGGATTTATTTTCCAACCAGCAACGAATTGCTAGAAGGAAGAGCAAAACTACGCCCAATCGTCACACCAGTTCTAGATGGATTAGGTGTCCATGTGCAGTACAAGGAGTTGGTGAAGATGACAGTCGAATCAACCCTTAAACTGGCATTGGGAGGGAGAGATGCAGATAGATCAGGGGTATATGAGATGGTTTTCAAAGATGGTGGTAACGGAGCAGTCTCCCAGGTTGTTTGGAACAGTAAATCCATGAACGACTGTGTCGAAAACATGTTCCAGTATGGTCTGACACCACTTAAACTGCTGTTCCACAAGAATGGAGCATCAGAGGCTCTTTGGATGAATCACGCTCCAAATTCAAGCAGGTCTCTTCGCCCCTTGTTCTTGGTGAGAGAAAAAGAAACAGACGAAGACTTGCTGAACCTGATCATCCCAACCACTGATCAAGCTCGAGCAGAACTTGCAAGTGAGGGTATCTGTGCCCTGTATCAATCAGATAATGGCAATGCAGCTGTTGATGTCAAGATCCTTATCCACGACAGCATGAAGGATCTTAAGTTCAAGAGGCATATCTCTGGTCTTGGGGGAGCAGACTGTATCCTGTGCATCAGTAAGCAGAAGGATTGGACAAATCGTGAGAAGGTATCCCAAGGATTCCCAATCGAACGAACAGCAGATGACACATTGGAGCTCTATCACAAGTTGGTAAACAATGATGGTGAGGTGCCACGAGCAGCTGGAGATTTCGAGACACGCCAAGGGTTGACACAGAAGCCACTCACTAAATCTGACCAAACCAGTATAACCATCACACATTCATACATAAACGTCACAACATGGTTTCTCAAGCTTTTGTATCGTTGCCACATTGACTACAAAAGCTGGATCGAGAAGGCAGGACCAACTGGCGAACCCATTCGGAATTCCAGGGAAAAAGTCCTGGATACAATCGTTGCTGAAACAGGTTTGAACCTTGACAGATGCAGCTCAGGTGGTAATGGTGGAACAACAACCAATGGTCCACAAGGAAGACGCTTCTTCTCAGAGGAAGTTATTCAGACAGTCAAAGGATTGTTATCCGGTAAGGCGTCTTCGAAGCACCAGGAAAATGTTTTGCTTCTTCATCGTCAATTGTCTACCATCTTGTCCATCGTGTCATCATCACGGAAAATCAACATTGAAAAATTCAAGTTGCTCTGTGATGAAACATCCTTCAACATATGTGACAACTTTTCATGGTGTGAGATTAATCACACCCTTCATGGACCATTGCATCACGGAGTAGAGCTCATAAGTCGTAATGATGGATATGGACTAGGATCCTTATCAGAGGAGTGTTTGGAAGCAAACAACAAAGATATCAGGAACTACTTGCAGTTCTTGTCGCGTAAGATTTCCCCAATTGCTCAGGTCACTGACGTTATGAACAGACTCTTGGAACGTTCGGATCCGGTTATCCTTCATCTTGCTTCCAAAAGTCAACCACAGAAGTATTGCACTGAATGCGGTGCAACGGATCACACCATTCGATCTCACGCAAGACTAACTAACCTGCCGAAGAAATGGTACTTCAGTCTTGTTGAAGATATGTTGTTGGATTGATTGTTACTGTTTTAATGTTTACTGTTACTATTAGTACCTTCAGTGATAAAAAACCTTTCCATGAAAGAAGCCTCTTTTCTATTCTCTATATTCAAGTCCAAGAAAATGATTTATCAACCATTTTATATCCCAGGGAATTTGTAAAAATTATGGTCTTCCTAGCTCTTATCTGATTTCAGATTCGGAATCTGTATAAAATTTCTGAAAAATCAAAAAAAAAATTAAGTCTCTAGCATTTCGAGAAGCAATTTTATAACAAATTCAAGATATGAGGGAAATCCGAATTTTGTCGCCCGACGACACGGGCGGATTTAAGCTCCGAAATCCTTATTTTCCCCCCCAAAAGGACTTAAATGGTTATAAAATTGGTTAAAATGGGTTTCACTAGGCCTAATCTACAATATGTACCCTTAAAAACCATGTTAAACCTATTTATACAATGTCCAAAACAATTTCCATTCCTATTTCCAAACTTTGGCCATCTGGGCCCACTGTGCTGGGGCTGCAGCCCCCCAGTCGGGTAAAAAATCTTAAAAGTTCGGGCAAAATTAACTTTTTTCGGGCAAAATTAATTGCTCAAAATGGGTAAAATAACGATTTTAGAGATTCTAGAAGCAAATATTTTCTTCGCCGCCCAACCATGGTGGTTGGTTCTACAATAACCACCACACAACTATCATTTTTGTCAGCATCGACCTTTATGTATTCGGGCAAATTTTAGGCTGCCCCCCTAATTTTTTCCTCCCCGTACGCCTATGTTGGTTAACATATTTACTTTGGGGGACTCAGCGATGGCTAAAAGTTGAACACACAAACATACACACAACTACATACGCACACCAACTAGTGGGGTGGCTTAGGTATTTTACCTGCAAATATGCATACCAGGCTGGTACTTTGCATAGTAACAGATATGATGATGTTAGTTACAAATCCGTTTAGAGACAAATTTTTACCGTCCAGGAAGTGACCTTAGGAGTTTTTTCGGTCCATTCTAGTATAAAATGGGTACCCCTAAAAAAAGGTGCATTTTAAAAATGTTCAAACTTAAAAACGGATTATATAGCTGGGTTCAGCATGAAAAGTAGATGAAAAAAAGGTATGGTTTGTTATATTGGGATTTCTACTTCTCGAGATAATGATGATTGGAATTTCTAAAAAACTGCTGATTCAGCACATTTTCGCTACTTTTGCCAATTTTAATCATCATTATCTCGAGAAGTAGAAATCCAAACATAACAAACCATACCTTTTTTTCATCTACTTTTCATGTTCAATCCAGCTATCTAATCAGTTTTTAAGTTTGAACATTTCTAAAATGAACTTTTTTCTAGGAGTACCCATTTTATACTAGAATGGACCGAAAAGTCCCCCAAGATCACTTTCGGGACAGTAAAGATTTGTCTCTCAACGGATAATAAGTCTTTACATATCTGGGATCACTCTGTGAAACTTTTAGCCTGGTATGCAGTCTTGCAGGTTATCAGTGATTTTCGATGCTACGCCACCCCACTAAACACACACGTACGTATACACACAAGCAGGCACACTAAAGCGTATGCTCACTTAAGTGTGTCTTTCTCTATGTACAATTTCACCTGGCAGTAGTACCTGAAACCAGATAGTGTGCAAAGTCTCACAGAATGTATCAACAATCTGCTGAATAAAATCATTAATATTCTATAACATGCATGCAATTATAATTGAGTGCATCTATCCTCGAGTATACTTGCATGCAACCTTAAGTGAAAATCAAAAGGTTTTCTACTCTAGGTCCTGTAAAAAAATCTTGCATGCTATTATAAGTGAAAAATTAAATGTTTTCTGGGTATTGTATTGTAATGAATAATTTTTCTTATTATGTCGATTTTCCTGTAGGAACGTAATGTAAATTTACAAGTTCTGGAGATTTCGATAAATAAATACTTTTTTTTTACTTTTTGGATATACTTGCATGCCATTTTAAATTTTTCGAACGTTGAAAATGTGCTACACCGATTTGTAATCCTTTCCCCGATTTGTAATCCCTTCCCCACTTTGTAATCTTTTTTGCCCCGAATAGTAATCCCTTCCCCACTTTGTAATCTTTTTTGCCCCGAATAGTAATCCCTTCCCCACTATGTAATCTTTTTGCCCCGAATTGTACTCCTTGCCCCGCTTTGTATTCTTTTTGCCCCGATATATGATTAACCGACCACGATTTGTATTCCATGCATGTTTTTTAGGGAGCCCCGATTTTAAAGAAATACAAAAACGTTTCACAGCGAGCAAAAAGAATTTTTTAAACGATGTATAACTTTACGTAGATACTTTTTAAACCATAAAAGTAGATATAAGTAGCTTAATTTTTTATTGAGATTCATTTTTGACATAGACTAATTTTCGAGGGGCGTTGTTTTCAGGAGGCTTATTATCGGGATTTTACGATATGTAATCCACGAAGTTGCCTTTATTTGTAATCCCCAAATTACCCCGATTTGTAATCCTTCGGCACCTTTTTTTCTTGCTGACTTTATTGACTGCTCCGATGCCAATTTCATTCATTTGGTAACACCGAGGAGAAAATCAGTTCTAGGAATCGCATGCAATAAACGGTGCTAAGATCTTTTATCGTGGCTGTGGATATTTTGTCAACAGCAATGATGTCTTTTAAACGCCTCTAAAAGAAAAACGCCCGTGATTTGATTCGAGAAATATTTCCATACACGTTTTTTGTATTATAAGAAATCGGTCTATAAGAAACTGGCGCTTCGAAGGCAAAAAACTTGGGCTATATCCAACCCTAAGAAACTTCCGAACTACAATTTCCCAAAAGATATTTCTGAGAAAACAAAAAATGATTCCAACCCCCGTGTTTCACCAAAAATGTTGCATTCCAGATAATTTTACCATCAAACCATCGACTTAATACTAAATATAGCTGGTAAAATTGTTTCATCTAAGTCATATGTATTCCATTTCTCGTTACCCCACTTTGAATTAAGAAACCATTAAGAAACTTTTAGACCTTAAAATCCCAAAAATTTATAAAAAAAACGTGTAAGTGTCTATCAGACTGATTTAGTTTCGGAGTAATTGGTTGTGAAATTAAACAAGCTGAAGAGGAAAGTAAGCAACTTATATGTTCTAACTGTATCTATGCGATTGCCATCAATTCGATAATGTCTTTGCATCTGTCTTAGTATTTCTTGTCCCGGTAGCAGAAAGTGTGCGATGCTGCGATGGTCATCGCAGACTGAGAAACGAAATTCGGACTGACTGCGGACTGACTTTTACTCGATGTTAGGAAAAATTACTATCACAGACTAAGAAAAACTTTCGGAATCTCGCTGGCTTTTAAAAAGGTTCAAGTACACGTGTAAATTTATTCATTCAGACATTAAATCATGCATTTTATTACAAATTGGGGCAGCTTTTTATTACAAATTGGGAATAAAATATCATAACACATTGGAGCAGGTTAGTTACAAATTAGGGCACAGTTTATTACAAATTAGGGCAGGTATTACAAATTAGGGCAGGTATTACAAATTAGGGCAATGTTTATTGCAAATTGTGGCAGTTATTACAAGTTGGGGCAAGGTTAATTACAAATTGGGGCAGGTATTACACATTGGCGCAATATATTGCAAATTAGGGCACAACAATGAATAGTATTTTCTATAGAACATTATTTTGTACCCTTTTTTGTTTTATTGTTACGTGAATATACAACAGTTCTTTATATACAATGTGTATTTTCTAATATTTTACTACAAGGTTCTAGAATATGAAATCAACATTGTTTCTTCCCAAACTATATTTCCATCTTTTCTTCATTTCTTTTTTCTTCCCTCTGCATACTCTATCCCTGTTTTTACCAAGACACCCTATAATTATTTCTCATAACCGAATGAAATATTGATGATAGAGAACTCAATTGGTTGAATTGAATTTACTCAGGTTTTGTGGGTTTTCTGTGGTAACGTAAATTTGTCTTCATATTCTCGTATTGTTTTGTAAAATTTTGAGCAGAAAAATTCGCGGACTGACTTGCATTTTGAAAAGGCTCATCGCGGACTGATAAAAAAAATTCTGCGACCGGGTTTCTTGTCATCATTTTGTTTTTTTCAGTGTTGACTTCCAAGCCCACAACATTTTTGAAATACATACTAGAAATTTTTTCCGATTCTAAAAGTGCTCACGCCTCCTCTAGACTCCAGACGGTTGACTTTTGGCAACCTTTTGCGTAAAGATCACTACATCACTACATCAAATGCTGCAATTTTCCTACAAGTTCATACATAGGTAGTAAAAAACTTGTATTTTTTGTATTACTCATATTTTTTATTCTGTTTAGGGACCGTCTCCAAATTATCGTTCATTTTGCGTTTTGATTGGTTAATCAGTACGGCCTCTCTAGCGTGATTGGTTAATCCTAAATGCCGCACATAATGAACCCCCGGTCGAGGGAACCCGTTGGTGCCTGTTTCGCACCCGTTTCGGGCGGAATATTTCGTTCATAAGCGTCAATTTCCATGTTGAGTCGTGCTGTATTGCTTTATATGGCACCTTGTTTAATTCAATCTTCGGGATTCATTATATATGAGCTTCAGGTGGCGAGTATTCCGACCAGTGGTTGACCTGCAATCGTCTTTTACCAATTCCAGCATATGTCTTAGTACCTTTTTCCGGCTGTTCTTGATTTTCAATACAAAATTAATAAATCTTTGTTTTAGTGACTTGATGATATGTGGTCTTTGTGATATAGGTTCGATGAAGAAACGATGGGACATGCGAGGCATTGATAGCATTAAACGCTGCGATCAAACTTGCATTAAACGATAATTTGGAGACGGTCCCTATTTCCAAAAAATACAAGTTCTATTTTTAGCATTTGGTGAAGAGTGCGATTATTGTAAGGCTCTTTTTGGCCATTTTTCATAGAAATCGACGACAAAATACGTGAAACAAAGCCAACTCCGAATCATTAGGAGTCAAATGATGAAAAACTTCCGAGGACCTTCATGTTTATCTACCCCTTTCCCCTTTAATAAAATCGCTATTTCAAAGCGTAAGATTTATTCGTGACCAGTGTTTTTTGAGGCTGCATGGACATCTTTGAGTATTGTTTCAAGATACGTCAATGATTTCTCTTTCATTATCTTACTTTGCTATTCGCAATCCCCTACTTGTTCGTCATGAAAATCTTATAATACTCGGATATATTTGAATCCAATTAATTATACTCAAATAAACTTGCAGGTCCAATTATAAACGATGTATTTTTCATGTTTTTGAATGACAAACTTTTTAAATTTTCACATATAATTGCACGCAGCGGTTATACGGTAAATTAGATACCTCTCACGGAGTTACGTTTTCGTTGAGATCAAATTACATAAAAAGTCCCGCCGATTGTTAACGAGAACGCGCTGACGAATTCCTTAAGTGGGTTATAACTAAACGACCCGTTCACCAGTTTAACAATAGGATGTTGCTTATTGGTTAGAAGAGAAAAGAATGATTTCTAATTGGTCAATTCAAACAATCTAAATAAACGAGAATTAAATACGACCGTTTGAGCTGGAAGAACAATATAACTAAGCATAACTAATTAAACATTTATAAGAAATGTTAAAAGATTAACGTGACAAAACTCTTTATCTAATGAATAATATGTAATCAAAAATAGTCGGCATCTAAGCATATATATAACCCGTCTATATTCGGTTATCGGCCTTACGGCCTCAAACCTCGATAGACGGGTTATATCTATTAGTTATCAACAAATTCACGTCAATATGACAACATCAAATTCAACGGCGTGATCTCAAAAATATGAACATTCATAAAATATGCCTATGTGGATGGATAGAACACGCACACACACAACACACACACACAACACAAACACACACACAACACAGCACAAACACACACACACACACACACAATACAAACACACACATAAACACAAACACACACACAACACAAACACACACAT
>Ga0099797_101825_pt1 | contig 10405 bp, 19 predicted proteins | sample Uncmet_Sort48C_1_FD_89871 | JGI IMG/M metagenome (GOLD analysis project Ga0099797, IMG submission 89871) | Marine eukaryotic communities from CALCOFI LINE 67, Pacific Ocean - C012_Sort48C_1 | ecosystem: Environmental > Aquatic > Marine > Oceanic | place: Pacific Ocean: Monterey Bay | collected...
AAACGGACACGCGGGCGACGGCGGCGGGCGGCTGGCGGCAGCTGGGCGGCTGGCGTAGGGCCATTTTTTACAGCGAATGTATATAACGACAACATATCGCGAGTGGTTGCAACAAGGTTGTGACGAGGCGTTTAATTACGCTTCTACTGAGGAGTTCAATGAGGATCTAGCGAGGTATCTGGCGAGGGCGACGAGGCTTTCAACAAGGCATTTAATGAGGGTGTGGCGAGGCTTTAACGATAGCATAATTATACGAATTACATGAGTGGTTATAACGAGTGGTTGTAACGAGCTGCTTAACGAGTTGAAGAAGGCTATAACGAGGTTGGGTTATAGTGGGGCGATAAAGAGGATTGGTTATATCGACATCATAACGAGTTTAACGAAATACACAGGCACCTTAAGGATCTTATTACACTGGATCAATGCTGCTTCCCAATTTGTTTATGTCTTGTAACGCGGAATATGTATTGAAGTCGTGTTTTTAAGGATTTGGGCAATACGTAAAAATGCAAAAAAAACAAATTGGAAATCGTTGAACATGCTGGCACAGCTGTTCAATAATCCTTCTGGCGGTGTGCTAAAAAAACCAGGACCGGGACCGGGACCTAAAATTGGGCCGGGCCCTGTGACCGGGTCCGGTCCCTGCGCCAAATCTTCGGGCCCGGGCCTGGGGCCCTTTAGCACACAGCCAGAAGGATTATTGAGCAACTTTGAATGTATTGTCATTCAATCTTCATTCAATCTTCACTTATTGGTAAAGTTGCTTAAAGTGTTGTTTTCAATCTAATCAAATTTGCAAATGACCGGCCTTTCATAATAAATGACCGATTTAGAAGGGTGCGCTTTTCGGAAATGTATTTTCCCGAAGGGCGATCAAAAGAACTCCCAAAATGGAGTGTCTGTGGAGTGTGGGGGTGTAGGGTTTAGGGTGTATATGTTTTGTTTTCAAAATGGTTCAAAGAGGTTTATGTCGGGTGATGGCTCACCATTATTATGATCAAAACCTTATCACTACACATGCAGCGCGCACGAATTACTTTATTTGTTATTGTGTGTGTTATCATGAACATAAGAGACTTATGCCGCATCTTCAGTCTGAGCTGATGTCTCCTAGGGACCGGACATCCGAAGACTCGCTCTGTATTGAGACTGTATCAGAATTGTCGGAAGGCCAGGAAGGCTCCGATGGTTCTAATTCTTGAGCAAGTTGTGACTGCTTGGCTTGTAGCATGTCTAACATGGACTGGAAGGTTTAAATGGAAACCTTATGAGAGAGCTTCATCTTGTTGTAAGGCCACGCTGGGAAACCTCTACGAGGCTTGCCAGCATCATACCTGTTAATGATGTCAAGACCAAATTGATTGAGGTCTTGCTTTGCAGAGACTCATGGTCTGTTAAGGTTGATGGCCTTATTGACACCTGTAGACCCGCACTGTCTGCACAACAGCACTCCACCATATAACACGACATGGTGTGAGGGATGTGTGTGCAAGTTACCTAATGCGAAAGACATATACTTTTCTTCAGTGAGGCATGAAGAGCCTATAAAGTCGAATGCATGACTTGCTTTAATAGGGACCGAAGCATGACACTTGATGCAACACACTCTACTACCTTCTAGCACAAGCGACTGTTTGGATTGCCAGACAGCTTCTTCCACTTTTTGAAGGCGTGTTGGTTGCTCAAGAAGAGGCTTCTTATTGCACTTTCTTTGAGGATACATTTTTATAGCATGTATGATTCTGCTTTGGACCAACATGAGATTTTTCAATTTATCAAGCACAGGCTTAGCTTTATCCTCGGGAATTGCATGAAATGCAGCCCCATCGTTAGCACAATTATCTGCTGCATTGTTGCCTTTTACATGCCACTCTTGCATCCAGGGCGGAGCTTTCTTCTTTTTGGCCAGGTTGGTGTCTGTATGACTAGGCATCCAGTACATCCTGACCAAGAGATTCTTTATGCTTATGTGTTGGAAAAGCTGGCACCAGAGATCTGCATCGTTTGCGAATTTAGCTCTGTCAGGACATTTATTGAATGTGTTAGCAGTTATTAGACTATCAGTAAAGAAGTCTATAACGCCATCTACTTCTACATGCAGCACCGACAGCAGGAGTGCATACAGCTCTGCCCTAGGAACAGTTTGCTGTTGTCCAGGTAGTGCTTGCCAGAAGTTGTACATCGGTTTTATATCTGGGCTAACATAGTGTAGGCCTACACCTGCCCTTCGGAGAGTGGGGTACTTAGAGTACTTACCTCCTGATCCATCACCAAAGTACTGTAGTAAGCGGACGGCCAAGGTTCGGGTACAAGTGATGGCTTAAGCGTGTTATTTGTGTTATCGATTACTGGCTCTGGCACCTGTGGCGCCGGGTCTGTTGAAGATCTAGCTGTACTAGACACATCTTGCTGATCTGGTTGCATACCCTCGAGCCATTTAGGAAAGGTGAGAAAGAATCGGGCTTCATTGTGCTCAAAGCCTTCAAATTCAAACAAATACCTTACCCTACCTTTAATTTCTTTAATTTTGGGAGGCGGTTTTGGCACTGGAACAACCTCTGGAGAGTTATTTTATATCACCTCGGTGAACAGTACATCTTCGTCTAGTGGAACAAATCCAATTGGCGATTTAATGTGATGTTCACATAGAAGTGCTCTGTTAAAGAAGCAACTTCTTCTTGATCTAAATCATCAACAAGATGGTGAGAGTTTTTAACAAACGGACTTTCATCCTCTTTGATGCATGGGCAAGTCCAGTACTTGTGCCAAATGTCCCTTGGCTGAACTGCCTGTTCACATAAAGGACAAATATTACTCTTGAGCAGTTGTTCTGCAACTCTGTCTGCGGGCCAGGCTGCACCAGCCTGCACCGTTTCGAGAATTGCTGTTTCTGCACATTTCTTTTTATTTTTAAGTGATCTGTTTCTGGTAGTCACTACATGCCAGCAAACAGGGCTAACTAGTGAAGCACCATCGTAATGTTTTTGGGCTATTTTAGCCTATTGACTGTGGTAGTTTTTCCAGTTCTTTAGTCATGTCATGTATTGGGAAGGGATTATGCCCGTTATTGAGGAATTGCCACGTGTCCTCTGAGGGGCTAGCCCATTTATCAAAACTGATTGGGTTCCACCCTAAGCCGTATAGAAAGATAATAACTTGACTAAGTACTCCTTGCACTTTGCTCAGAGAGTCTTCAAATGTTATCTTTTCGTCTTTAGGGTTAACTACTGCCTTGATCAGTTGCCATGCCACTGCCAATTCATCTAGACCTTTATTTCTTTCTTTAACTAGTGGGATGATGAGCTTGAACCACAGTACAAAGAGCTCTCTGATGGCTCTTACAAACGGGTGACCCGCTTCCCCATATGCTATGCAAAGTGCAGAGTATCTGCATCTGCCTTGATTAAAACCTGCTGCATTTGCTGCAGCTACTTCAATTTTTACCCAAAAACAGAAGGACCAACCAGCTGTTTGAAACCCCCATGTGCTTTTGGAGAAACCAGGACCAGAGAAAAAGCTCTTGCTCTGCGAGAGATCTTTGCTAACTGCACCATTTTCTTGAATTGGCCTTTACTTGTTTTAAGTCTTTCGTTAGCAATTGCCCTCCTGCTACAGGGTTTTGTAGAAAAGGTGAAGTTAGCACCTAGGTCTCTGGTGTGATCTGCAACCTGGTAACTAACTCCTGCTTGCTTTAGTCGTTGTTGCAGCATTTTTGCTGCTTGTGAGATTTTAGAGCCTATTGTGCCTTTCTGGCTTCGTTTGAAATGAAGCTCTTTAGTTAGTTGTGCAAAATCAGCAATGGCATTGTACATGTTGCGGATGGAGTCTTCATTATTGCCATGTGTGAACATAGCTGTGTCATCTACATATAGCTCAGGAGGAGCTAACGGATGATCTATTTTTTAACTGTTGCATATCAAACAGGAAGAACACCCTGGTTGAGGCAACTGAGTTTTTGCAACCTGCTAGTATGGAGTTATTAGTTAGTATAGACCGGCCGCGGAAGCCAGCACATGGTATAACTCTGGGTGTCATATGTTGCATAATGGTGAATGCTAAGTCGAGTATTGGGAGCTCAAGCTCAATCCGTTTTTAATCAGGGTGGGAAGGTGAACTGAATCGAAAAATGTAGCAGATGTAGATGAGCAGATGTAGATGAGCATTTCTGCTTTGAGTTTCGATATGCAGCAGCTACAAGTGCTGATTTACCTTTACATGCAGTGTCGAAGTCGCCTGTCACTATTTCTTCCCAATCTGCAACATCACTCCTAGCCCGTAGGGACAGCCTAGAAAGCATGGGTGTTTTGAAGATTGTCCTTGCACCTCCCCCTCGCTTGCCTAACATGGCAGTCAGGTTAATGAGGTTTTGCACGGGTTGACTGCTTTACTGCTTCTAGCGTTGCCTTCTATAGGCAAGGCCCAAACATCTATTGCGGTCCAGTTATCTATTCCTTTAATGTCTTTAGCATAATGTTCTGAGCCTTGGTCAAGTAACATGCTATCAACCAGCGTAGAATCTGCAACATGTGTAGCTGTTTCTACAAGTTGCATGAGTATTTTATTTAATGTCTTATTTAATTCGTTATCATCTACAGTATATGCCATCTAGGTTCCCACTCCTTCGTTTGTGTCCCAACGTGAAGGTTTGGAGAATGAACTAATGTGTGCAGATGATCGTTGTCAATATTTAGGAAAGCTTTATTTTCCTGAGACACATAGGAGAACCGTTTGCCTCCTCCTTTAGCAAAAACTTGATCTACATATTCTTTCCACTGCTGTCTGGAGGCAGATGCAACCGAAGTTGAAAGTTTATGTGCTAAGTTGTCCAACTATTTTTATGTTATGCGGGGCGATAACACACAGTCCAGCTAGAGCTGCCAAATCACTTATGTGCAACATGTCTTTGACATTTACATTACCAAATGAAAGGTTATCATCTGTGGGCTCTGTAGAGTCAACTATTTTGTTGTTGATAAAGTGCCCGAATGCTTTAATGACTTTAAAATTCTTCTTGCTGCATTTGGCTACAGAAGCAAGTGTTATTCAGTTTTTTTACTCTCTCAGATCTGCAGAGCAAATCGTTCTGAGATACAAAGCTTGGGGTTGCTCTGTCGGCAGATACGGCGTTAACAAAAAACAGGGAATTGGCTCCTGTCTATGTACTTTCTAAGTTCATGCAGCGGGATACCAGCTATGAACAATATGAATAGCTCGGCAGACAGTGCTTCTTGAGCCAAGTTTTTTCACCTACTAATTTGGACTCGGCGAGCACTTTACCTGAAAGCGTTTTATCTATTATTACTTAAATTGGTGGTTGGCCAAGTATGGCAAACCCTGTATCAGCCTTTGGTTTAGAGAGGATTTGTTTGGCTATGTTTTCAGCTTTGATGTTGAAGCCAACTTTATCCTCTTCTGTTAGTACCGCATACTTTCATCAAACTCTTTAAGGTAGCGGTTTCGGAACCTTAAGTCAAGTGCCTACCACACAATCACTACCTTTGACTTTGAGTTCAAAGGCAGGGTGTGGGGCAAAGGGGACTTTAGTATCTCTCCCAAGTTTAGCAAAAGCAGAGTCGAGGTTACATGTGAATAAGAGTAGGTCCCCTAAGGAGTTCTTTAATCTCTAAGTGGCGAGCCTCTAGTAGACCCGAATTGAGCATGTCTTTAGACTTTAGAATCAATGTTAAAGTCAGCAAATGCTGACAAGGGCAAGTTGATAATGTTTCTGAGCATAAGCAACTGCTGAAATCTATGAATGTTGTTGGTACTGACATCTTCTCCTACATTCAAGTAACCAACCGCAAACAAGATTTGCTTTTTTATTTATTGTTATAATTATGGCCGTCCAGTACAATTGTACTGGAGACAGCTCCTTTATTGTTTCCCAAACATAATTTGGGACTTTAACCGCATTTACGTGGTTTTTATAAGCAATGGTTTCTCCACCATGGCTTCCTTTATCGCTCGTCTTTTTAGCTAAGCAAGTGGCAAATTTGCAATTTAACTGTTCCGAAAGGAATCGCTATACTGCGCTTTATGTGTTTCTACAAACCCAACCACTTTGGTCGCTGTAGCTTGCTTTATTCTATATTCATTAGCCTTAGGGCTAAAGGAGGTAAGATTTGCAAGAATTAGTCTTGTAGCTTTATTAGCACACCTATGCTTCTTTACTTCGGGTTCAAATGATAGAGGAACTGCATCAATAGTCACTTTATCTTTATTATGGGGGGACGTCGTTCTACAAGCCCTTGTCGAATTTGCTACAAACGTCGAAACTTCTACAATGTTACTTATAGAAGCCCTCTTTCTATTAAAAGAATCCCTTTCAATGTAATTATAAATATATGTCGGCAAGATATTGGGCGAAAGTCTCTTATGTTTGTTACCAATGTTATTCTTATGTTTCAGTGGTTCTGTTGCCCCTGACTTTGAATCCGACCCCGATGCACGCCTCGCCCTGCGAATGGGCCGAAGAGTGGGAAGCGAAGCTAAACCTTGGCAATCATTCGGCCAAAGGCCAAACTCATTCGCAAAATTAGTAGCATCCCACTGTTCAGCCCATTCACTGAGACGGTTATCGGGAATGAGGTAAATCAAATAAGGGAACTTTACCTACAGAAGCACAAGTGTTATTAGAAACAGATCCCCTGGCATGCTCTGTATCCATTTTATCGTTTATCAAGGACAGATGCTGCACCCTGTCTGCTGAACAATCCAGCAAAGCGGCTGCCTCAAACTGGTCCTCAAGGAAGGGGTCGTTGAAGAGACTCTCATTATCACTTGCCATGCTTTCACCTTGCTCCAGCTGCCAATTGTCGTCTGGATCATCGAAGGTGGAAACTGTCATTTCCTGTCTTTATCAGCTTGTCACGCCTTCGATTCTGCTGGCAAGAGCGCCGCAAGTGGCTTCACTCCGCTCTGATTCGACTTCCTAAAAGTGTCAAAAGGCACTGAAGCGATGGACAGTGGCCCTGCGATCTTTTCACGAAAGTCAGCAGTGTCTCAGAGAGACAGATCGCTGAGTGCTGATCCAGCAAGTGCCACATCGTCGGTTGACACTGTTTGCTGAGCATGGTCATCAGTGCCTTCCTCCTTCTTTACTCCTTTGCCTGCACCTTTAGCGAGTTTTGCACCTAGCGAGTCTTGAGAAGGTGACCTTGAGTTTGTAGGTGTGGACTTCGGAGAATCCGTTGCGTTTCACCTATCGGCTGTTGGTTACCCGGAGAAGCCGCGTTATCCACCAAATTCTTTTGCAACTCAGCCACCGCCGCCTGAGCCTCGACGACATTCTGAGCCGCCTGATCTTTATACTCGAAGGCTAGTGCACGAGCCTCTCGTGCTGCTTCATATGCCTTCCAGCAACGATCGACTTCATCGCGGGCAGCTTGTACCTCCTGCACCCGGAGGGTGAGCTCCCTCACTGCTTTTTGCACCTCAGTAGAGTGGTTGTGGTGCTGGTTTGGGATGCTTGCAGCCTGTGCTTCCATTTACATGTCTGCACTGGCTGCCCTCTTTGCAAACATTTCCTCCATCAATTTCTTGATAGCCTCGGCCTCGAGGTTGTTACCAGCTTTAGCAAGTTCATCGATTTCGAGCTGCATGTCCGTGAACGGTGCAATGGTGTCGATGTCTGACTCAACAGGTTGCAACCACTGCTGAGTTTGGGACTGCATAGTTGCAGCTGCCAGTGGTGCTGCAAGTGCACTCCATGCAATGGCTGGACCTGTGGCGTGTTCAGCTGCCGGCTGCCATGCTACAATTGGCCCCGCCGCTGCCGCAGCTGCCTGAGTCTTTTTTATTCAGCTTGGCAAGCCGTTTCTGCTCGAACTGAGCGGCTTTAACTGCTTGTGGTGATGCACTGTGTTGCTGCTACTGCTGGTGCAACTGCCCACCTTTCCCTTTATGTGCCGTTGAGCCTCGTTTGGCTGCATTGCCTTTGCCGCCACCAGCCCCTCCTTTACCAAGTGCTGCCGGTGGTAAGAGGTGAGAAGGTGTAGAGAGGGCCGGCAGCCCATTGAGCGATCTGCCGCTCTTCTTGAAGCTGGTGCACTCGGTCATTTTGCCTGGCGGGCCCTTGACTTGCAAGCAGGGGCCTTTACCAGATGAAGCCAAGTTTTGCAAGTGGCTGCCGTTGAAGGCGCAATGCCATATGCCCCCTGGCCAGACATTGATCATTGCCATCTGATTCACCGAAATGAAGGCCTGCTGCTCCCCTTAGAGGTATGGTCTGAAGCAGGACACACATAACATCGAGGGGTTCGGTATCAGTTGGCCAGAAGCTGCGAGTGCGATGCGGCCCGCATTCTCCTGAGGGAAGCTGCACGAAGAGTTGTCGCACTTCGCCGTGCCAGGCAGAGGAATGTTGCCACCCTCTGGCACATAGAACCCTTCAGGGTAGCTCGCCTTACCAACTGAGCCTTGGCCATTTCCTTTACTCATCTTTAACTTGAGGAGCTTGAGGACAGCTTTGCGAGGCACCGCTGAGCCGTGGTGCGATGCAAGCCTGCAGCTGTAGCTCTTCAACTGAGTTATCGAGTGTGTGTCAAGCTCTTTCCTCAATTTCTTTCTGCCACAACTTCGCAGAGTCCGGCCTCTGCGATGCCAAGCTGGCTCCGATGCTCGAAATAGCGAGCCGTAAGGCCAGGGCTATCGAGCGCGGGTTGACCAATGCTGAACCTGCTAGGACTCGAGCCAACACGGCCTTGGGTTTAGGGTTTATATATATATATATATATATATATATATATATATATATATATATATATATATATATATATATATATATATATATATTTTATATATAAAAAAAAAAAATCATATATATATATATATATATATTTCCTATTTTAATTCATGTGTGGCGAAGGTGCCAACCTAGATACTTAATATTGCGAGGATTGCGAGCCAGAGCCCGCGCTGCTTAATTTCGCACAGGCACGAAATCAGGATTTCCAACATTAAACGTGGGAAGTTGTGAAATCATAAAATCTGGGCGCAATTCCTGTCAGCACCCGGAGCACCAAGCAAATAGTCCCCTACCCCAATAAAAATACAATGGTGTCTCATCCATAAAATGGCATCTCATCCAAGCAAATTGCACATCGACACCTAACTTATGCACGGAATTTCGGCACGAATCCGATGGACATGGTCCCGCAACCTCATGACAGTTCAACGATCACATTTCCACGTTAACTGATGAAAATTCCACAAATTAGACCCGAGACTCCACACAATTTTCGTTGGTCGACGAAAATAATGCTTTTTTCTTGAAACATGCCATTTGGGGGGTGAGTTTTTTCGAAAATGTATTTTTCCCGAAGGGCACTCAAAAGAACTCCCAAAATGGGGTGTGTGGGGGGGGTTAGGGTTTGGGGTTTATATATATATATACATATATATATACCGGTAAACCCGCTCCCGGGAGTAGAAACCAATGGTTCATTGATCGACTGGTCAATGGTTCCATCTTGGGTTGCTGGTTGCAGGTTCCTGACTACCTGGTTACATACTGGTTACCGGGTTACTCATTACCTGGATACTGGATCTCGTTTGATAGCCCTACCCATTTTGCGGAATCCGATGAGGTGTCTCGTTTTTTGTGAGCTATTTCAAGCAGCAGCGAATGCATCACGCACTGTGCACTACCAGATGATGGAATGATGCAACACATACCCCTTTTTTTCTGGCTTAAACAATCTGCTTCCCAAGCTTAGCCGGATATCATCAAAATCAGTGCGACCACAGTAAATAGCGACAAAATATGCTTCCCAAGCTTATCCGGATATCATCAAAATGAACGGATACACTATAAATAGCGACTAAATCTCTCTCCAGGGAGTGGGAACACGATAAATAACGACAAAATCTCTCTCCAGGGAGCGAGAACACGATAAATAGCGACAAAATCTCTTTCCAGGGAGCGGGAATAGATAAATAGCGACAAAATCTCTCTCCAGGGAGCGGAACACGATAAATAGCCACAAAATCTCTCTCCAGGAAGCGGGAACACGAGAAATAATGACAAAATCTTTCTCCAGGGAACCGGAACACTATAAATGGCGACAAAATCTCTCTCCAGGGAGCGGGAACACCATGAATAGCGACGAAATCTCTCTCCAGGGAGCGGGAACACGATAAATAACGACAAAATCTCTTTCCAGGGAGCGGGAACACTTTAAATAGCAACAAAATCTCTCTCCAGGGAGCGGGAACACTACAAATAACGATAAAATCTCTCTCCAGGAAGCGGGAACCCCATAAATAGCCACACAATCTCTCTCCAGGGAGCGGGAACACGATAAATATCCACAAAATCTGCCTCACCGTACCAAAAACAATGCATTTTATTTACCATACAAAAACAAGGGCGTGCATTTGGACAGGGACACCCCTCTACAGC
>Ga0099797_101539_pt2 | contig 10395 bp, 13 predicted proteins | sample Uncmet_Sort48C_1_FD_89871 | JGI IMG/M metagenome (GOLD analysis project Ga0099797, IMG submission 89871) | Marine eukaryotic communities from CALCOFI LINE 67, Pacific Ocean - C012_Sort48C_1 | ecosystem: Environmental > Aquatic > Marine > Oceanic | place: Pacific Ocean: Monterey Bay | collected...
AGCTGCTTTATAGCTTCGAACGTATTGGTGCTGGTGGAGTCGTAGGTTGCATTTTGTTTCGATTCCGTAGCTTCCAATCGCGTTTTATGAATTAAAGGGAGGTCAGATGCCATCGATTCGTCGTTGATGGTCCAGAGCACAGTGAAAAGCAACTTTGTTGATCCAGAGACGCGCTCGCGCGCAGCCAAGCTCATCTGAGCCATGACGCGGCAGTAACTTTCCGTGTGTTTAACTGCGCTGTGTACCAGCTGGGTCACTCCTTCATCTAATACCTCGTGTAAAAGCACATGCTCAACTTCATCATTGTTCGTTTTACTAAGAAATGTATTCAGGCTTTGATCATCGCCACCCCTTACACCGTAGCCAAACGTACATACCTTATTATCATTATTATGACGGACTGTCCACTCAATAGAATCGCCCTGAACTTCGAGGTGCTTATTGCATGTCACCAGGCAGTCCTGGTAGAAGTTTGTAAGGTCAGGGTCGTTTGCATCTTCGTACTTGGAATCATAGACCCATTTTTCAGTTCCGTCGGTGTCGTCGACGACCCTTTCCAAATCACCTCCAATCGACCTCTCCACAGCACCGTCTTTCAGAACAAGTACGCCCTCCACAGACCTTACTGTAGGTTCGCCTGCAGCGTCCATGCCATAAGTTAACTGAAGGGCAGCCCCTGCGCCTCGGGCTGCATCTAGATGCCGAAAGTGATACATAGCTGGTCCGTTGAATCGATCAAGATTAGCGAGGTACAGGAAGTCCTCCAAATCATTGCTACCGTCAAGGCTGCGATACTTTGTCGGAGCGCCTCACGGTTGCGGGTGAAAGTCCTAGTATTTCCCATTTTGTACGACTCTCGTTCGGCCATATTGTCAACGTCTTTTAGATTCCTCATACATCACTTTCTTGGCTCCAGCTATTTCTCATCTAATGTTTACAGCTTGCGAAATTCGCACTTTCTACATGTATGTCTATGTATCTGTATCTTTATCTAATGTAGAAGAAGTAGTTGATCAAGCAGGTGTCGCTGTTTTCCGAAGCTGCAACCGCAACGCTGACACTTTCACGGTCCCACCGGCCGAAAAAAGCGCGACCGCCACCGCAATTGCCGCTCGAGTATGCGCCAACCGCATATCCTTGCTGATGCTCCTGCTGCTGCTGTTGCCTTTTCAATTTCTAAGCATTTTTTATTTGGTTTTGATTTGCACTTTGATGAGTCAGTGTTGCGTTAGTTTTAACCTAATCCTAATGATGTTTTTCTTTTTTTTGGTTGATTTTCATCTAGAACAAGTGCTAAAAGATAAATGGTGAAGCGGAAGGAGGCGAAAAAGATCAAAGATATAATCACGGAAGAGAAAAGAAGTGTAAGCAGGATATGTACAACAACATAGCGCGTGCGCACATCACGAACATCGATCATGTACAATAATGGCAATCTGAATCATAAAAAATATTTGACCTTATCTTATCATATTGAAACTTTACGAAAATGTTATTGAGTTGCCAACGTACTCAAAATTAAAATTTCCACACTACAGCTCCCGGCGCACCCGCAGCACGTCGAGCAGGCGGTCGGGGTCTGCGTATAATTACAAAAGAATAACATACACGAACACGAGAGAAACCAAGGTCGCAACACATCATAGACATAGACTAGACGACCTGAGTACGCAGTGGTGCAAGCACAAGCACAAGAAAAGATACGTTGTATATTAATCCGCATTTGTTATCGATGAGATTTTTCATCGTGGCACCAGTCGGCCGCAGCCCTGTGTGACACTTTAGTTTATTAACATGAAAAACATTTTCTCTTTCTTGTTCGCATTATTTTTAAAAGGGTGTTTGGGTTTGCCATTTCCCGATGGTCTGTAAATTATCTACTGCGAAGAAATAACTAGTTAGTATTAGTAAGTATTAGATATTAATACAATTAGCTTAGGGTGGTTGCGGTTCCTCGTTTCTGACAATGAACTATCAAGGAAGCGGCGCCAAAACGGGCGAGCTTATTGAGTTCGCTACTCTGGAGTTGGAGTGACCTAGTAGTGTGTCTAATCCCGCACCTGTTTCGCGGGAGTGATCCATTCAACACGTTCCATGCGTTCTCACATTCTTGCCGTTCAAGCTTGTGCACGAGCACGCTGCTCATGCTCATCACAATTATCATTATGTGTTTGCTCCTTGTTTACTTCTTTATCATAAAAGTCGTGCCAGGTCACTGGCCGCCTAAGATCGCCGGTGAATTTTACCTGCGACGCGTCGACGAATTGTTTCGGGCCTGCGACGGACACTGAAACATTCGCCCAATGTTGCTGCGCGGATTCAGTATGCATTAAGAACAGTCTAGCATCACGAAAGCCTTTATTTAACTGATCTACGAGCGAAGAACTAGATCCATGCATCAGCATCTTACCCTGATTTCCGGCCAAACAACTGTCCATGATAACAGACTTCGGATATGGGTTACGGTTTGCTCAGTCGCTCGTGTACAGGCTAGCAGTAGTTACCGCCGGTGACTGCAGTATCAGTGGCACAGAACTAACTAGCTCATCGCGCTGCAAAACTTTTCCTCCACTTCAACCATGAAAGCCACCCCAGTATACTGCAAATCCTCTTCGTCGAAGCGCTTCACTCTGCACTGTTAGCTGCTTAATCGGTCTGTACGGGCGGGTCGTCATGGTGTTGGTGTCAGATTTGATCGACTCGCCATGTCAAGCAATATCTGTGACTTCTGAGGCTGCTTCATCTCTTGCCATCATACTTATTCCATCCAGTTGCGCTTCTGCAATCTCAATAAGGTCAGATGCCATCGATGCGTCGTTGTAGGTCCAAAGTGCCGTGAAGACTAAATTTGTCCGGCCAGCTTCAGAGTCCCGCCTCTGCGCTGCAATACTCATTTGCGCCATAACTCTGCAATACCCCTCTGTCAATCTAAATGCATCGTTCACGCGCTGAGTAAAGGAATTAACGCCTTCGTCAATTATCTGGTGCAAAAGTACATGCTCTACAGTGTCACTGTCGTGTTTTTCAAGGAAATTTTTTAGCGTGTTCTAGTCACCACCGCTAACGCCTAGGCCAAAAGTGCAAGTTTTATGACGGACATTCCATTCTACTGCACCTTCTCTCACCACCAGACGTTTGTTGCAAGTAACAAGGCAGTCTTGGTAGAACCTCGTAAGTTGATCATCTTGCGCGTCTTCGTATTTCGAGTTGTATACTCCTATTTTTTTACGAGGACCTTGTTTTACCTCAACAATCTCGAGGTCACCTCCAATTGATTTCTCTGTCACGCCATGTTTCAAAACTTGCACACCCTGCACAGAATTCACTACCTGCCTTCCTAAAGCGTCAACACCGTATGTCAGTTTTAAGGCATCACCAGCGCCGTGTTCCCTGTCCAGGTGCCTAAAATGATACATCGCAGGCCCATCGCCATCGAATCCGCCCTCATCGAACTCCGGAAATATTCCGGCGCCAAAATTGAACAACGGTTTTATGTCCGGTCTTCTATTGACGCTGAGCCCGCGATACTTCGTAGGAACACTTCACGGTTTCGCTTTTCCGACATCACGCATAGAGGAAAGGTGCTCATCCCCATTTCCTAAAACTCTCGCGCGCCCGAATCTCGCCCTGTGTTTCACAATTAGCATCCGTGTATCTCACATTAATTTTCGGTGTTCATCACGACGTCTCCTTTCGTGTTTTATACGTACCAGCGCTTTATTGATCCTTTCAATTGCAGCAGTACGATGTGGGTCTAACCTGTCTTTGGTCCAATTCGTGGCGTTTTCAAATACTTTTTGTGGATCCTTGCAGAGAAAAAGACACATCTCAAGAGGATTCAGATTTATTGGCTGTTCATTCTCTTTTTCACTGTCGGATACCACTGTCGGGCGCATCTGCAGCCGCACCGCGGATACGTGTGGGGTCACGCCCACGTCGTCCGAAGAAACGGATAGTATCGCCGTAGCGACCGCAGCCGCCAGCACAGGCGCACGGCGTTTCGTGGCGTAATTGGTTCGCATTTTCAACCTATCCTAAATGCAAAACTAAAAAGTCTGTACAAGTTGTGTTAAAATAATTGGTGCTGTTGTATTAAAGTCATCTAAGTATGCAAGTTGTGTTGTCGGAACAATGTAGGAAATTGGTATCGACGTCGATGTGTTGTTGTTGTTGTTGTTGTTGTTGTTGTTGTTGCTAACGCTAGTGCAAAAGCTGAAGCTCGCTATTTGATTTTTTTGAAGTGCGATATCATGGATATGGATGTGAATATAAATATAATCATGATTCTGTTCGAGATAGAGAGATGGGATACGGATAGATCAACATCAAAGGAAGAGGATTAGTAGCGATCTAGAAGGTGATGAGATAGATGGCGATGATAATTTGACGAACGCACAGAAAGAAATCAAGCACTTGACGACAACATGCTGTTACTAAAGGTGACGCGTAGACAATCTAAATTCTAAAATTACATGTCATCCGTATCAAGAAAAAGATCAACGATCTGTCAGATCTCATCTAGAGCTAGACTTAGAATTCCCGCCGCAGCACGTCGAGCAGGCGGTCCACTTCTTCATCTTGCGTCAGCGGGCCCGCGGAAACGCGGAGCACACCGTCGATTTGCAGCGTGGCAGTAGCCTGTAGAGCCGGTTACAGCTTCTGGGCAACAGCTTCTAGGGTAGTGTCTATGCGTGAATACCCTCCTCTGAGATTGGACTCAAGCTTGTTCACTGCGTTGCAAAAGTAGGCTAATTTACTTGGTTATCTAGTCTCTGACGCAAGGCCCAATGATTCTGACGCATGAGTCATCTAAATTACGCTCAGACGAAGGGCACCGAAAGTGAGCCGGAAACTGTCTTCAAATAGTGCCAGAAGCTGTCCTTCAGAAGCTGTTTTCTCGGTCCGGTAAATCGACTTCTCTTTTGTGGCTCTACCCTCGGGTGTAGCACCAATGTATCGGGTGATTTTGCGGCTCGATAAAACAGCTTCTAAAGACAGCTTCTGGCCTAATCTGGGAGCCAAAACAAGACCGTTTTTGACCCCGGGGATTTGCGCAAAAATTGACTGCATTGTCGCCTAACATCTGACACGATTTGTAACCAGTGCTTCAATGAAACGAAAACGCTCGATTTGGCACTACCGAGCAATCACCTTAATCCAATCCGAAAGGAGGCTAACTTGCAACACAGTAGACCCCTAGAAGCTATTTCCCAGAAGCTGAAGACAGGTCTACAAGTAGCCAACGACGCGCACATAGCTCCTGCGCCGACCAGGACGCCTCACGCGTCAAACTTGTTCTTCAGCTTCGACACGCTTATAGTTTTGTGCGTGAAACCGAGCACGGGTAACCGGTATTGGGCGTGCTCGAGGCTGTGCACGGTCACCACCGCGTCCCCCTTCTCGCTCGCGAGGCACTGCCGCACGCGCTCAACCTGCGCGCGCGCCCGCGCCAGTTTCGCCCCCATCACCTGCACCTTGCTGCCGTTGATGCCATCTTCAGCGCTGGTGTGCACCTTCCGGATCGCGGCTCACAGGCCGGCGAGCGCCAGCCGGTCCACGCTCCCGCCGTCGCAGTACCCGGGCATGTCACATGCGGCAACGATCTAGCAAGTGCCCCGAACGGTATACGTCAATCTAGTATACGTCTGACTGCCCTCCTGCCAGTAGCCTTGAAAGGGCACACCTGGCTCTGAATCGGAGAGATTTAGTTCGATGAAGTACCACATTGCAAATCAGGGCTGAGATAGTGCAAACTCACTGTCAAATTCACCGCTCAGGCCGGGTCCCGAAATGGCTCCAAATCTGGCTCTCTGCTTTAGAGGCAAGGGCTGCTGTAATACTATAGGGCATTCACTGCTTTTCAAGGATTCACAAAAAGCAACTCACAGCCCGTGCGGAGAGGCACAGCTCTCCAATATTCCTCGGCCTCTACGAGTAACGAAATTCTGGCTCAGAGCTAAAGGAAAAGCTTCTCCTAGAAAGCTCCTTGGGAGCCGATATTTGCTAACCCAGAAAGTGCTCAAAATCACGTGATGAAGACCACCACACAAAAGGGCTCATTTATAAAGCAAAATCTCACTCTTTTCGTTGTACATACGACTGCTGCCATTCGACATAAAGCTGGGCATTGAGGAGGCCAATCAGACGTATACCACCGACACGTATACCGTTCAGGGCATAAGCCAAAAACGACGCCCTTCTTCGGTATCGCGCACACTCAGTTTGCGACGCTCATCTGCACGCCGGGGCGCACAAAAAGTCCCCCGATTCCCCAAGGCTACTGCAGCGCCTTGTGACCTCAGAAGCAGAACATGTCGCAGTCGAGGTTCAGCGTGTCGTCGACTCGTTCTTGATAATCTAATTCTTCCGCGCCCGCCTTCCCATGCAGCAGATTTATGGGCAGCCACCCTCATATCTGCGAGCCGTCGATCAGAATGAGGGCGTCCGGCGCCGCGCGACGCGTTGCTCAGATTATGTCCTCCACCGGCAGGATGTTGCCGGTGAGATTACAAGCTCCAGTAAACGCGACCAGCCGCACCACCGAGGCGTTGTGCGCTAGATAAGCTTCGAACCGCTTTATGTCAAACAGCGCGAGGTCCGGCCGCCTCGCGTACACTTCCGCATCGGTCTCCAGCTAGATCTGGTCCGCGGGCGGGATCACTTCCAGATGGACCCCTCGCTATTTTAATGCCAAGCCCGGCCCGTGCAGCCCGTGGTGCTCGAAGCTCGAGCATATCATGACGTCCCCGCTTTGCCACGGCAGCGAGCCGGTCGCCAAGCTCAGGGCCGAGGTAGCGCCCGGCGTAAGCAGCAGCCGGTCCTTCAGCGCGTCATCGATTCCGAAGAACTCGGCTACGGTTCTGGTAAGAATTTGACAAAAAATTTCAAAAATGCGGAGCGTCCCACTTCTTACCAATCAAATTTTTTGGAGTTGGTATAGCTTGCGCTTATGTAGCCTGCGAATCATTTACACGCTAAACACGGGTGCAAAGTCGACTAGTACCGAAAGAAAAAATGCGGAGAACTCAACCATTGTGTAGACATATTTTTTGCACTGGTTCACATTGGTACTTTCGGTATATAGCGCAATTTAGTTTTGGAATGAGAGTCAGGCAAAGCAAACGTTGTATCTTCATCACCGTGAAAAATTTGATTGGTGTTCAGCAAACAGTAAAAAATAAGCACAACACTCAACATGATGCGTAGCCGCACCTGTGGTCCCGCTCGAACGCCGCTCCCCAGTCCGAGAGCGGGTCCGCCTACATACCTGATGTGACTCACTCCTGCACGCACCGCGGCTTCGGCCAGCTCGTGCCAGCTGCGTTGAAGTACGCAGTTTTTGGCGCCTCCGCGCCCGCGCTCGCGCTCGTGGCATCCGGCGCTTGTGTCATGATTAATGTGATGTTGGTTCGTTTTCCAATTCCAATGTTTCTATGACTCTATGTATCGTATGTACTTGTACGCCGTCTGATTACTACTTATGATTAAGAATGTCGTCTCAACAAGTTTCTTGGTCAAATGAAGAAGCACCCTTCCCAGAATCCACGATGGAAACTAACAACTTAAAAAGGAAAATCACCTGCAGCTGCAAGCGGGCAAATTAAAATGTCATCAACATCAACAGCATCGTTTTGTTTGAGTTCATCCAGCATCACTATCAGTTCTACTTCTACTTCTCAGATTTAAATTTCTAAATACTCCAGTCCTCTACTAATCGCGATTTCGCTCCTTGTCCTATCCTGCTCGGAACGCCCGCCCCTCTCACCAGCTCCGCACCCAAGCGCAAGCCAAACTGGCGCGACGTCCACCTTCTCGTTTTTTTCTTTTTGCTTTCCTTGCTTCACACCTTTCCTCCACCTTGGACTACTTTGGCAGCTACTGTTTAGTTGTACGAATAGCTGCGAGTAGTGGTGTGATTTTGTTCCTTCGCAACTGAAGAGAAATGTGATACTGTCTATATCGAGATACAGCCTTGAGCCCAGTCAAAATGGTCAAAAGGCAAAACTTCTTAAAATGGTCCGTCTGGCTCTATACTAAGATTTTATCTACGAGCTTTCGGTCCTCTTAACAATCATCAGACTAGAAACTTAGTCTCGATGGTACAACTTTCTGCGAAGGCGACGCTTCTTTTCATTTTCATTCTCTCTCTGCGCTATCCCGATTTACGCCTCTGAAAGGCGTCTGTTCTGGCAATAAATTACCTTTTACAAGAAGGCGCCATCTATCCTATGTGCATGTGCTTTAGCTGTGCTATTTTCTTTGTTTTATTAAAACTACAGACAGTTGTAGTGTAAGACCCGAAGGACTCACATCAGAAGATTGTTTTCTGATGTACCTGCGCTCACACCATCTGTCTGTGATGTTACTCTTACATGTACTCACTCTACTAGAGCCAGACTAGACAAATTTTTCCTCCGCCTGCTGCACTGCTTCTTCGCATCAATCATTCATCATCTTGATCTAGCTGTTGTAGTTGTAAATGTAAAAGTACTTTTGTTAAAGAGGACTAGGTAGGGAGAGCCGACCGTCGGATGTCCCCCCATGCCTCTTCCACAACGCTAACTGCTTAAAAATTATAGAAGAAACTGCAGTAATGCAGTGTAGTATGCGTACAGAATACTCGCACACGTACAGGTACAGCCTTGCCTCATGCAATAATTTATTGCACCGCATAGCCTGTCTATAATTATAGCAATAGCTCACAAGCAGCTCCACCGTTCGTGATCAGGCGCCCAGCACCTTGATTTTTATTTCGTCCAATAGCAATGTGGTTCGTTCAGCTTTAGCACGGTTTAAAACTAAAACTTCGACTATATTATATTTTATACCGGCGCTTAACCTTAAGTAAAAAATGTGTACGTACTAAAAAAGTGGAAGAAGATGTAGTAGTAGTTGCTTGTTACCGACGAAGACGATGCGCGAGTCCTCTAAATACTTAGCGCCCCGCTCGCCATTCTGGTCGTTTCGCGACATCTAGCTGCTGATACCGAAATGTATGAGCTAGTTCGTGCGCTTGGCTTCAGCATTCACTATACTAAGTAAACAAGCTAAAGTTGTAGAGTAGCGAAAAGTACTCGTCGTGGCTATGATCATGTAATTTCGCTTTCCTTTCGCATACGGTAAAGTAACTTGAAGCTGAAGATAAAGATTAGGTGCATGATCAAGCATGACTTGTTCTTATTAGGTTAAGTAATCGCAAATAATAATGTCTGAGCTTTCTTAGCCTTACCCCGCTTTTTACGCAGTTTCCTGCACGTCGCGCAGCACCTTCAACGCGAGTCGATAATAGGACCAAAAAGTTACCGTAAATTCCGAAGGCAGTCCGAACTCAGAATTTTTGAATGAAAATGACTCCTATTCAGGGTGTCTTGGTTAGTTCACATGCTCATTTGCGAGTTGGAACACAACCGTATATTTTTGCCGAATATTATCGACGCTCACGAAGGGAGTCTAACGCGCGAAATTTGGTGTTTCAGAAGTCCCGAGAGAGGCTGTTTTCATTAGATGCGATGCCAAGTGGAAATTGCGGTAGTGCCCTGGTCCTCCTTGGTGATGTGTGACCTTCAAGAAGTCGTCCAGCGCGCCCTCAGTCGTCACGTTGCTGTTGACCAAGTCGGAGTCGATCAATCCTAAGCCATCCTGTATAATGCAAGATAAAAATTCAGAATATTTGTGGCAGCACGAACCTCGTCGTTGCCTGCTGTGAAACGCTTGAAGTCATTGCGAAATGCGACGTTTTTATGTGAAGATCTCGCGGTTTGAAACTTGTCTAAGAGTCAGCTTTCACCGAGGGTAATTAGCATCTGCAGTGCCGGGTACACAGAGAGGTCTTATATGCAAGCTGTGAAGTACGATTCAGGGCTTTTTCATGTAACTGTACAGCAAGTTAGGTTTGGAACGCTGCCACAAAAAATGATTCCGTTTCTCTGGCAGCAAAGCCATCGAGGCCGAACTGGTCCATGGGAGACGCCTGCGCAGGAAGCTCAGCCGGTGGCAGGTGCTTCGGCGGCGGCATGTTGTTCGAAAAACCCTGGACCTGCTGAGTCGCCCTCGCCTCCAGCATTTTCGAAACCTTCGCCTGCTGCTGGCTCACGTGAAGCAGCTGCTCCATCTTCACCTGCTTTCAAGCCTTCTCTTGATCTAATGCCTTCTTCAATTTAAAAACGGAATCGACGGTCTCGATCAGCTTTCTATCGATCGCAAACCTTTGAGATTGACATCATGGACGGTAAAAGATATTTTCGGTAGTACTGAAGATAGCACCCTCAGTACCCTCCTCATAAAGCATCTTGAAATCGCGCTTGGGCTTAGGCCAAATGGGTAAAATTGTTAGACAAGTGATCTAGTTGCAATTCACCCCCGAGTTTGGCATCCAGAAATTAGGAATTACCCACG
>Ga0099797_101826_pt1 | contig 10395 bp, 13 predicted proteins | sample Uncmet_Sort48C_1_FD_89871 | JGI IMG/M metagenome (GOLD analysis project Ga0099797, IMG submission 89871) | Marine eukaryotic communities from CALCOFI LINE 67, Pacific Ocean - C012_Sort48C_1 | ecosystem: Environmental > Aquatic > Marine > Oceanic | place: Pacific Ocean: Monterey Bay | collected...
TTGCACTTGGCAAGCATCGGGCGAGGGGCCCTGAGCAACCTGTTAAATTCAATACAGAAGGCAGTATAAATATTGCAAGATTTTACACCTGATCTCCCCTCGTATACTCCCTCCTAGAACTTTTGTTGGTCCCTATATGCCTTGGGGCCCGCGTACGAAATTCAGCAACTTGGGCCAAGTGCAAACTAGTGCAACCAAGGAACGTGTTTAGGGTCTAGGGTTTAGAGTTTAGGGCTTAGTGCAACCAAGAAAAGATCAAAGAGGGCAGCTTCATGAAAAAGGAGTCATACAACAGGCTGTCAGACACCGCGAAGGAGTTCCTAGGTCGCTTGGCCCCTGGCACGCATCCATTGAGGGGCCCTGAGCAACCTGCAAAATTCAATACAGAATAGGGACCACACCGTGGACAGTCTAAATACTCTTGCCGGAAGAAATTAAGCAACACCTTGAGAGAAATATATGGGTATCCTACAAGAAATATCTAAATACTTATTAACTAAATCCGTCATGGGTTTGGTACCCAATTTAAGATATGAACATATCAGCAACTTCTTGTAATGGCAATTGTTGCCCGCAAAAGTTGCCCATCATCCAAACTTGTCCTGGGACACCTCGTTTTTTTGTCTTGTAAGACCGATAATTTTGTCCGGCCACCAGATATTCGCAAACCCAGAGTTCCAGTCGAAACGAAAAAGACGCGCAACGCTATTCGGATGCGGGTACACCGGATATCAGCCCGAGATGATTTTTCTGAAGTTGCTTCGCTAAAATGTGTTTTTGTGGCAAACCATTTGTAGAACATAACCCAAAGTGTTGCTTTATTAATTCCATCAGCCGTACCGTAGGCAGTATAAATATCGAAAGGTTTTACACATTTCTTTCGTGTGCCAGACCCCAGAACCCTTATACACTCCGCTCGTTAAAACTAGGTCCCGAATCACTGAAATCGGGATGTACTTTTTATGAGATGTATTGCTGTCAACGAATCTACTTTTAAGAGAGCTATTTTTAACGGGGGATTTGGCGACTTGAGCTTGGATCTATTTGTAACAAAATATATTGTAAACCAGGGATTCAGCGATGGGTTTGGCAACACGCACTGGGATCTACTGTCAACATGATGTACTTGAGCCAGCAATTCCCCAAGGTGTCGTTTGAGGAAGTTTTGAAAGCTGAAGCCTGTTATAACACGTTGGTAATCGGTGGCGTGTGGTTGGGTGGTGGGTGGTGCCCTGATTGTACAAGGTTCGTGTTTGAAGCATTGTTCCAATCCAGAGGATACTTTTTAAGATTCGTGTTGAAAGCACCTTTGCGTTGTTCGGAATTGAGGCCCGCGGTTGTCATAAAATGTGAGCCAAAACTGAAATAAGTGTAGCTTTGAAACAGCTGCATCGAATGACAAGCATCCTGAATTACCCATGGGATTTGTTATCCCACGAGAAACAACACAGTCATGGCAACCATGTTGAAGCACATGCCTTCACTTACGAGCACTGTCATCTCAGTACGAGCATCGGACATACGGTTGATGGGCGTAATTGAGCAACGCTTTGCTGTCTGGGCCTCAGAAATTCAATATGATGGTTCAAGTTTAGTTTGGGGTGTTTTTTGTTGAAAATATGTTCTCTCATCAGGGTTGGCAAACAATCCCCAAATTGTGAAAATCCCCAAAAGTTTTGATATGATTTTACCCATTTCCACATGCAAGTTCCATGCAAAAAACACCGCAGATGAATTTAAACACGTCCCCAACCTGTCTTGAAGGGCCCCGGGGCCGGGAAATAGGGTTTCGGTGTTGCTTAATTGAGAATCAAATTATTAATACCCATACCTGATCAAGGCCTCGATTTTGGATTATTTGAAAAGTGGTCTTGATCAGGTATTAGTTAGTTTTCCATCCACCATTATGGGCTCCACTACAGTGGGGGGCCGCCGAAGGCGGCCCCACACTGTAGTGGAGGAGGCGGCCGGAGGTCGCCTCCATAATGGTGGATGGAAAACTAACTAATACCAGATCAAGACCACTTTTCAAATAATCCAAAATAGAGGCCTTGATCAGGTATGGGTATTAATAATTTGATTCTCATTAATGATTTCCATCACCAGTATATCACGAGATCCTTAAGGTCTTGGAGAGCCAAAAATGTACAATCACAGGTTGACCTATGAGCCCGCAGGAAGGACTCGACAGAAAAATCTGTCATCTCCCTCCTAGCTGTTTTTTCGGGGCAAGTTTTAATGTTTGTTAAGGTTTTGTGTTTTTTTTAGTATTTTCTGGTCCCGGAGCCTTCAAAAGAGAGCGGGGACGTGTTTAAATGCATCGGGGATGTGTTTTGCATCGAATTTGCATATGGAAATGGGTAAAATCATACGAAAATCTATAAGATCCGAACATTTTGGGATTTTACAATTTTAGGAGTTCTTTTGCCAGCCCTTCGGGGAAAATACATTTTCGAAAAACGCACCCAAAACCCAAAATGGAAACCCAATGGAAAGTTTTTTAAGCAACCAAATTACAGCTAGGTATGAGCCTGCAGGAAGGACTAGACAGAAAAATCTGTCATCTTCCTCCTCATGCGATACAGGGAAGCTGAAAAAACAATGGATTGTTGGCCCCATCCAGCCTAGAAATACAATATCATATTGGCCAAAAGCAGAAAATAAACTACATGGTAAAATCAGAAAATACATGCGGCGGCATATGCTGAAAACACTAGCGGGCCACATGATGTGGGGCGGCCTCGGCCGCCCCTCGCCACATAGTGGATTCTTCACATGGCCCGCTAGTATTTTCAAAAAATTGCCTCCGCATGTATTTTCTGTATTTTCTGCCGTGTATTTATTTGCTTCCCTGTAGAGAAGGATCGGAACCATAATCGTTCGATTCTGGGAGTAGTAGCTCGGATGGCGCATGGGATTTAGGCATTGGTTAAATCATACTTAACCTGGCTATAAGTTTTGAAATCTCCAGGTTGGCTTCGCCCAGACCGCCGCGCTCGGAGTTTTAATGCGGAGCGAATGCGGATTTGAAGCGAAATTGAAGCGCAATTGAGCATGTGCGATGCATGTGCAGCGGATTTGAAGCGACATCGCAGCGAAAGTCAGCATATGCGAGGCCTTTGCAGCGGATATGAAGCGACATTGAAGCGGACGTCAGCATAGGTCAGCAAATGCGATGCCCGTGCAGCGGATTTGAAGCCTAAGTCAGCATATAGGATGCCTGGGCAGCGGATTTGAGCAGGTACGGGTACGGGTGTGGAGGCGGCACTTCTAGGGTGCTGGCAAATCATAAAAAACGTGTGTTTTACATTGACGACGGCATATTTTAATTGAAAACACGGCTTGGCACAGACCCCTTAAGTGACTTTATAGTCACCTCACATTTTACAAGTTTTTTTCAGGTGACTGAACACAGCATGGCTCAACGCGACGTTACCGCTGTGCTGAAGCGCAAGCGCTGCGGATTCCGGAAAGCACGCCTCCAGCTTGATTGGAGGTGGTTCAAGGCTGAGGCCTACAACGAACGTAGTGAGGAAGGGAGGAGGTGTGGAGGAGGGGGTCCGGCGGAGCAGCAGCGCGAGAAGATTTACAGGCGAGTTGGTTTTCAAAACGGCGTTCCCGTGGAGGTAATAACCTCATTTTCTATATTCCGGAAAGCACGCCTCCAGCGTTATTGAAGGTGGCAGGCGTTAGCCAACGACGAACGTAGTGAGGAAGGGAGGAGGTGTGGAGGAGGGGCAAAGATTTACAGGTGGATTGGGTGTCAAAACGGCGTTCCCGTCGAGGTAATAACCTCATTTTCTCTATTTGGGTGCCTCGGGCTTTGGGGGTCGTTCGGGCAAGTTTTTTGAAGCGTTTTGGGCGCCCTTTTGGGCACCAATTCCGTGCCCGTGGGTTCCCTTGGTGGGTCATCTGGGGCCTCCTTGCGCACCTTGGGCTTCCTTGGGGGGGTTGTTTGGGTACATTTGGGCTGCCTTGCCTGCTTTTGGCGACATCTAGGGCTCCCTTTGTCTGCCTTTCGGGGCCTTTAGGCCTCTTTGTCTCTGCATGTCTTGTCTGTGTCTTTGTTTGTGTGTCTGTTTCCTTGTTTGTGTATCTGCTTCTGCGTTTGTGTGTGGGTTCTTTTCCTCCAGATTTCTTGCCAGCTTCATTATTACGGTATGTCTTTGTTTGTTTGTTTGCTTGTTTGTTTGTTAGTTTGTTTGTTTGGTTGTTTGGTTGTTTGGTTGTTCGTTTGTTTGTTTGTTTGTTTGTTTGTTTGTTTGTTTGTTTGTTTGTTTGCTTGTTTGTTTGTTTGTTTGTTTGCTTAGTGGCTCGTTTGTTTGTTTGTTTGTGTGTTTGTGGGTTTGTTTGTTTGTTTGTTTGGTTGGTTGGTTGGTTGTTTGTTTGTTTGAGTGTTTGTTGGGTTGTTTATTTGATTGTGTGTTTGTGTTTGTTTGATTGTTTGGTTCTTCGTGAGTTTGAAAGTTTGTTAGTTTGTTCGTTTGTTTCGTTTGTTCGTTTGTTCGTTTGGTTGTTTGGTTGGTTGTTTGGTTGGTTGGGTCTTTGTGTGTTTGGTCGTGTGTGTGTGTGTTTCGTTGGTTGGGCGTTTCATTGTTTGTTTGTTCGGTTGATTGTTTGCTTGTTCGGTTGCTTGTTTTTTCGTGGGATTAAGTTTACAGGCGGGCAGGGTGTCAAAACGGCGTTCCCGTCGGGGTAATAACCTCATTTTCTATATATATATATATATATATATTTTTTTTTTTTTTGGTGCCGCGGGCTGCGGGGGTCGTTCGGGCGAGTTTTTTGAAGCGTTTTGGGCGCCCTTTGGGCACCATTTTCGGGCCTGTGGGCTCCCTTGGGGGCTCATCTGGGGCCTTCTTGCGCACCTTGGGCTTCCTTGGAGGGTCGTTTGGGTACATTTGGGTTGCCTTGCTTGCTTTTGGCGACATCTAGGGCTCCCTTTGTCTGCCTTTCGGTGCCTCTAGGCCTCTTTGTCTCTGCATGTCTTGTCTGTGTCTTTGTTTGTGTGTCTGTTTCCTTGTTTGTGTATCTGCTTCTGCGTTTGTGTGTAGGTTCTTTTCCTCCGGATTTCTTGCCAGCTTCATTTTTACGGTCTGTCTTTGTGTGTTTGTTTGTTCGTTCGTTCGTTTGTTTGTGTGTTTGTTTGTTTGTTGGTTTGATTGTTTGTTTGTTTGTTTGTTTGCTTGTTTGGTTGGTTGTTTGATTGTTTGTTTGTTGTCTGTTTGTTTGTTTGGTTGGTTGGCGGTTGGTACTTGGTTCGTTTGGTTGTTTGGTTGTTTGTTAGTTTGCTAGCTTGTTGGTTTGGTGGTTTGTTTATTTGGCTGTGTGTTGTGTTTGTGTTGATTGATTGGTGCTTCGTTGGTTTGTTACTAAGTTTGTTCGTTTGCTTCGTTTGCTTGTTTGGTTGTTTGGTTGGTTGTTTGGTTGGTTTGGGTGTTTGTGTGTTCGGTCGTGTGTGTTTCGTTGTTTGGTTGTTTAATTGTGTGTTTGTTCGGTTGATTGATTGCTTGTTCGGTTGTTCGTTTGCTTGTGGGTTTAAATGTTTGTTTGCTTGCTTGTTTGTTTGGTCGATTGTGTTTCGTTCGTTGTTTGTTCGGTTGTGTGTTTGTTTGTTTGTTTGTTCGTTTGGTGGTTTGTTCGGTTGATTGTTTGTTTGTTTGCTCGTTTGTTTGTTTGCTTGTTTGTTTGTTTGTTTGTTTGTTTGTTTGTTTGGTTGTTTGTTAGTTTGTCAGTTTGTTTGTTTGTTCGTTTGTTTGTTTGTTTGTCTGCTAGTTAGTTAGTTTGTTTGTTTGTTTGTTTGTGTGTTTGTTTGTTCGTTCGGTTGTGTGTTTGTTTGATTAGGTATTTGTTTGTTCGTTCAGTTGTTTGTTTGGTCGTCAGTTCGGTTGTTTGTTTGGCTTTGGTTGATTTATGTTGGTTTGGTTCGGGGCGGTTGTGGTTTGGTTTAGTGTGTTCGTTCGTTCGTTCGTTCGTTCGTTCGTTCGTTCGCTTATTTGGTGGTGAGTTGGTTTGCAGATTTGTTCGTGTTTGGTTGGTGTGTCCGGTTGATTGTTTGCTTGTGTTTGTTAGTTTGTGTGTGTGCTTGCTTGTTTGTGTGTTTGTGTGTGTTGTGTTGGTTGTTTACTCGTTTGCTTTATTGTTTGCTTGTTTGGTTGGTTGGATGTGTGGTCGACCGTTCGTTCGTTTACTTGTTTGGCTTGGTTTGTTTTGGTTTGGTTTGGTTTGTGTTGGGTTTGGTTTTGGTTGGTTTGTTTGTCGGTTCGCATGTTCGTTTGTTTGCTTATTTGTGAGTTTGTTGGTTGGTAGGTTTGCTTGTGTGTGCTCAATGTTTGTTTGTTTGTTTGTGTGGCTCTCCCCCCCCCCCGTGCCTCCCGCTTTGCATTTCTTTGACGTTGCTATCGGCTATGACCTTCTGCTTTGCGTTTCCTTTGGGTCGCTTCTTGTTAGCTCTTCTCTCTATCCTGATGGTTTGCATTCCTTTGTTGCTGTTGTTTTCTTTCAATGTTTGCTTCGAAATTCCTCTGAGTCGCTTCTCGTTAGCTCTTCCTCTCTTTTCTTCTGCTTTGCATTTCCTTGTTGTTGCTTCGTTTTCTGACCTTCTGCTTTGCATTTCCTTCAGGCCGCTTGTCGTTGCCGGTTGCTATATTTTCTGATGCTTTGCATTTCTTTGTTGGTGTTTTGTTCTCTCACCTTCTGCTTTGCATTTCTGCTGGAGCCCTTCTGGTTAGCTCTGGACGGCTTTGTTTTTTTGCTTTCTTTCTTGTGTGTCCCCAGACTACAATTTGCAAAAGCCTCCATGTGCTTTCCGGTCCCATGCTGATCCAGGTTTGGGTGCCTCGGGCTGCGGGGGTCGTTTGGTAAAGTTTTTTGAAGCGATTTGGGGGCCCTTTGGGCACCTTTTCCGTGCCCATGGGCTCCCTTGGGAAGTCATCTGGGGCTTCGTTGCTCCCCTTGGCCTTCCTTGGGGGGTCGTTTGGGTACAGTTGGGCTGCCTTGCCTGCTTTTGGCGACATCGAGGGCTCCCTTTGTCTGCCTTTCGGTGCCTCTAGGCCTCTTTGTCTCTGCATGTCTCGTCTGTGTCTTTGTTTGTGTGTCTGTTTCCTTGTTTGTGTGTCTGCTTCTGTGTTTGTGTGTGGATTCTTCCTCCGGATTTCTTGCCGACTTCATTCTTACGGTATGTCTTTGTTTGTTTGGGTTGTTTGTTTTTTTTATGTTTGTTTGCTTGTTTGTTTGTTTGTTTGTTTGTCTGTTTGTTTGTTTGTTTGGTTGGTTGGTTGGTTGTTTGTTTCGTTGTTTGTTTGGTTGGTTGGTTGTTTGTTGTTTGCTAGTGCGTTCGTTTGTTTATTTGTTTGCTTGTTTGTTTGTTTGTTTGTTTGTTTGTTTGTTTGTTTGTGTGCTTGTGTGTGCTTGGCACCTGTGCCTCTGGTGGCCATTCGGCGTCCCAGGAAAACAGGCGGGTAGGCGCCCGTTCGTCACCTTGGTCCGACGGGGCCTTGGGGGAGAAAAATGCCCCTGTGGTTTCCTACCATGGTATGTGCGGGCTGCAGCACTAGACCCGGCAGGCCCCTGTGGGGCAGGGATGCTTGTCAGGATACTGCCTCGACGGAGGTGGAGCGGGAACTAAAGTCCACCGGGCGGGCTTCGGCTTGCCTGTGGCCGGCGCCAAAGTGGTGGGATGGTCCAGCCTGGCGTGTCTCGGGGGTGGGATATCCGAGGCCCCCCGCCTTTTTTTGCGGGGGCCGGTGCGTGTTTGAATTCGCGCCTCGCACGTGTCCCCTCGGTAGCACTTGCTACCGCAGCGGAGACAGTGCGTCTGGTGGTAAAAAAAAAAGTGCTTGTGTGTGCTTGTTTGTTTGTGTGTCTGTTTGTTTGTTGGTTTGTTTGTTTGGTTGTTTGTTTGTTTGTGTGTTTGTTTGGTTGGTTGGTTGTTTGTTTGTTCGCTGGTTTGTTTGTTGGTTTGTTTGGTTGGTTCTTGGTTTGTTTGGTTGTTCGGTTGTGTGGTTGTTCGTTTGTTTGCTTGTTGGTTTGTTTATTTGCTTGGATGTTTGTTTTTGTTTATGTGTTGGCTATGCGTTGGTTAGTAAGTTAGTTTGTTCGTTTGCTTCGCGTGGTTGTTTGTGTGTTTGATTGGTTGGATGTTTGTGTGTTTGGTCATGTGTGTTTCGTTGTTGTGGGTGTTTAATTGTTTGTTTGTTCGGTTGATTGTTTGTTTGTTCGGTTGTTCGTTTGTTTGCGGGTTTAAATGTTTGTCTGGTTGTTTGTTTGGTTGTGTGTTTGTTTCGTTTGTTCGTTTGCTTGTTTGTTTGATTGTGTGTTTGATTGGTTGGTTGGTTTGTTATTTGTTTGTTTGGTTGGTTGCTTGTTTGGTCGCCCGTTCGTTTGTTTGTTTGGCTTGGGTTGATTTATGTTGGTTTGGTTCGGGGCGGTTGTGTGTGTTTTTGTGTGTGCTTTCGTTCGTTTGTTTGGTTGTTTGTTGGTTTGCTTAGTTGTTTGTTGGTTTGCAGATTTGTTGGTGTTTGGTTGGTGTGTCCATTTGATTGTTTGTTTGTGTTTGTTAGTTGGTGTGTGTTTGCTTGTTTGTGTGTTCATGTGTGTGTGGTCGGTTGGTTGTTCGTTTGCTTTATTGTTTGCTTGTTCGTTTGTTTGGTTGGTTGGTTGGTTGGATGTGGGGGCGACCGTTCGTTCGCTTGCTTGTTTGCCTTGGTTTGTGTTGGTTTGGTTTGGTCTGTGTCTGGTTTGGTTCGGGTTGGTTTAATTGTTCATTCGTGTGCTTGCTTGTTCGCTTGCTTGTTTGCTTATTTGTGTGTTTGTTTGTTGGTTGGTTGGTTGGTTTGTTGGTTTGCTTGTGTGTGTTAAATGTGTGTTTGTTGGGTGGCTCTTTGCCCCTTGCCTTCCGCTTTGCATTTCTTTGACGATGTTATCGGCTATGACCTTCTGGTTTGCATTTCCTTTGGGTCGGTTCTTGTTAGCTTTTCTCTCTATCCTGACGGTTTGCATTTCTTTGTTGCTGTGTTCTTTCAACGTTTGTTTCGAATTTCCTCTGGTTGCATTTCCTTGTTGTTGCTTCGTTTTCTCAGCTTACGCTTTGCATTTCCTTTGGGCCGCTTGTCGTTGCCGGTTGCTATCTTTTCTGATGCCTTGCATGTCTTTGTTGGTGCTTCGTTCTCTCACCTTCTGCTTTGCATTTCTACTGGAGCCTTTCTGGTTAGCTCTGGACCGCTTTGTTTTGGTTGCTTTCTTTCTTGTGTGTCCCCACCCAGACTACCACTTGCAAAAGCCTCCATGTGCTTTCCGGTCCCATGCTGATACAGGTTTACAGGCTACCGCCTTTGCCGGTAAGTCGCTGAGATTGCAACCGGAAGGCCGAGATTGCAACCTGGAGGCTGACTTGGAGGCTCAGATTGCAGCCTGGAGGCTCAGCTTCCAGCCTGAAGGCTGAGGGTTCAACTTGGAGGCTCAAATTGCAGCGATGAGCCTTAGATTCCATCCTGGATTCTCAGATTGTAGCCTGGAGGCTCAGAATCAAGCCGTGAAGCTCAGATTGCAGCCTGGAAGCTCAGATTCCAGCCTGGAAGCGCTGATGCCGGCCTTCCCCCGCCTTTGCCGGCTTCAAGAGCTCAAGCCCCTGCCCCATAAGAACATTACTCGGATGTTGCTCGCTTCGAACACCTAGTACTGGAGAGTACAAGGTTTGTTGGCTAGCTGGGCTTGCTGGGCTGGCTTTTCAGAAAGAGAGGATCAGTGTTGTAGTCTCACACGCTTGATGACTGGAAGGGTCGGCGGATAACCACTTCATGCTTGTGGGAGACTATCAGAGTTGTGAGACGAACATGGAATTCCTTGAAAGCCTTGCAAAACACAAACACAGGGCTGGGAAAGTTATTCAACTCGTCTCTTACGAAATGTACAACGAGTGTGACATGAGCACATGTGCTTGCAATGGGGACACCATATATATATATATATATAATTATATATATATATATATATATATATATATAATTATATATATATATATATATATATATATATATATATATATATATATAACAAAAACCCCACAAAAAAAAAAAATACAAGGCGTGCCTTTCACGCGCCTCATGGGGGCCGCAGCCGCGTGGTGGTGTGTTTTGTTTTATATTTCCTTAAACAACGCTTGCATTAAAGGGTCCTATATAATGCTTCTTAAGGAGCAGGTAAGTGTGTCCCGCGTTCCAAATCTGGTTGCCCCGAGTCCCGATTTTCAAAAACGTGTGTCACTCTCGAGACGTTTGCGTTTTTGACCCCAAAACATACGTGTTGTCTGCACCCTGTGCGCAAAACATGACTTGACGTCACTGCATCCGTTTGCGTGGTTTACACGGTAGCCTCCCAGACTGTAGCCTCCCAGAC
>Ga0099797_101828_pt1 | contig 10369 bp, 1 predicted proteins | sample Uncmet_Sort48C_1_FD_89871 | JGI IMG/M metagenome (GOLD analysis project Ga0099797, IMG submission 89871) | Marine eukaryotic communities from CALCOFI LINE 67, Pacific Ocean - C012_Sort48C_1 | ecosystem: Environmental > Aquatic > Marine > Oceanic | place: Pacific Ocean: Monterey Bay | collected...
ATAACATTTATCTAACTAGATTCTCTTGGAGAAACCCTGCAATTTATAACCGATTAAAATAGATCATAGGGGGGATTTCAATTTGACATGAATCATGAAATTTCACAATGGATCATGCAAGACAGATTATGATTTAGATTATTTCAAAAATTTCAACGAATTTACTGGTCACATCGATGAAACTAACAACTTAACAGAAATGCTTACATGATTCGATCGCTAATTGTACAGAAACTATTAGTTACATAAGGTGTGAATCACAGTCATATTATTATACGCTGATACGGATCTTAAATATGTTTAATGTAATGGATTAAAGCTTGTCTAGAATTTTGAATACTCTTATGATTTTGAATACTCCGTACATATAGGTTAGTGGTATCTACAATGATAATCTGAATGAATTTGGAAATATAAGTTTCTAACATCGTAATCAATAAGCAAGGAGATGAAATTTGAAAATCTACTTTCTGGGTTGAGACTTACAAGACTGTAGTACTACTCCTATATTTTTAATATCTAATGTAGATATAAGAAAATGAAATCGCGCAAGGTAGATAGATTTGATAGGAAAAATGAGGGTCTCTGTCATTGGCACAGTCAATCGTAAATAAAATGGTTATTTGTAAGCAAAATGCCTTAGAAATGGTCATCTGTATGCGTGTACGCGTATACATGTTTTTGAATGTTAGTCAAATATATTTTTTGTACTATGTTAAATTCGCAGCAATAATATGTCTAATAGTAAGTAGGATTCCGAATAATGGTTTTTCGTCTGTCACGAGTCGATGTTATGATGTTGGACTTAAGTCTCTAATGTAATCTAAAATATAAAACTAAAGGATACAATTGCGAATTTTGGAAATCTACACTAATGGAAAGTAACTCTTTGAATAAATATAGTACACAACTACGTCATAAGGTTCAATCAAAATTTTCAGTCATACTGTCATACATGTCTGTATATTTAAATCAAAATATTTTTAATACTTTCTCAATAATAAATCTCATACAAATATAGTTCTTAAATTGGTTCCCTCTCTTCAAACCATCCCTGTTCCAGTGCCTGTTGTGCCGTAATCCTCCTTAACGGATCCCGTTCCATCAATCTATTAAACAGCTTGATTCCGCTTTCGCTGATCAAATTTTTCGTCACATTATTCAGTCTATAGCGTCCTTCCTCCGGCGATACGCCCTTGTAAATCTTTTCGTAAAGACCCGTCTGTTTGTCGCCGAACATGCGCCTGGCATCCTTGGTGCCAAGGTTGTGGTCTAGTACTAGTACATTCGTCAATGAAGCAGAAACTGCTGGTGCACTGCCAGCAGCAGCAATCTTTGGAATCGTTACAGTGTCTTTCTGTTTGTAGATCTGTTGATATTTGTCCCCTTCTTCCTCCTTTTTAATACCCTTTTTCGTATCACAGTTTGCATCGAAAAAGACATTTCTCGGTAACAAGCTTTCAGGTTTACTATACGGAAGATTCTTATTCGCATTCACTTGAATAGCCCTGAATTTATTCCTCAGCTGCTGGTCTAACTCTCTTTTTTCCTTCTCCTCACGACGTTTAAAGTCCCTCTCTAGCTGTTTGTCTTCGAAAAACTTCTGTCTCCCGTTGCTCAGGATGCAGAACAGCGTCGCACCCGCCGACCAAATATCCATTTCGCTCCCACAACACCCCGCGGTGCCGAAATACGAGGGTAAATTCCCCTCATAGAGATTAATTATTTCGGGAGCCATGTAGGGATAGGTGCCGTAACATTTGTGGTCACGCTTGCAGAGACGGTAGCCACGTTTCTTGGGAAGACTTTGTGGGGGGGCGGCAGCAGTGACGGGGTTGACATTGTCGTCGAATTCACCTGGAACTTCATCCGTATAATTAGTGTTTGGCATCAATGCGTCTGAGGTGGTGAGGATGTTGCGTAACCCGGTGTCCATCGGGGTGATTATTTGGCTCTGGCTGTTGGTTAGGATACTCATCAGCGGATTCAGAGGTGAAGCCTGTGGAAAATTCATTGAGTTCAAATTATTGGATCCTAAATTAGGCGGTGGTGGTATCAACAGCGACGGACGCATTAAATCCTTTTTGTTGACCATCAATTGCGGGGTGAACCCTCTGCATTTTTCCATTTTCACGGTGAGACCGAAGTCGCAAAGCTTGGCTACGATTTTGTCGGGGTTGGAGAGTGTGTTTAACAGGATATTTGATGGTTTCACGTCGCGGTGGACAAGTTTACAAACATCATGGAGATAGGATAAAGCGCGTAAAATATCCCTGAATACCCGTTTTGTACAGCAGGAAAGATGAGGGCTCAGTCCAGGACATTCGCCGTCGGTGCTTTTATCAAACGCTGGATTTTCCCCTGTTATCGGATTTTTCCATTGCCTTGCTTCCGTACTGTTGTAGACCAGTTCCGGATGACCCTTATAGGGCACAAACAACTGCGTATTTTTCATGGCAGCAGTCAAATCTCCTCCCGGCATAAAATGCGTGAGAATATGCACTTTGGGGTCGGACGAAGTTGAACTTGACGCACCAAATTGTCCGATTCCTTGACGTGCCGAGAATATGCCGGTGTTATAAGTATTAAGGGGAGTACTAGACTGTTCTATGTAAAACCCGATCAGACGGACGATGTTTCTGTGACCACACCCGTCAGCTGAGAGGTGTTTTAGGTGGAATAATGGATCTGAAGGACTCGGTAGAGAGACTTGTTGCTGGTCTTGTTCCAAACTGATACTCGGCGCTTCCACGCTGATATTGAGAGGATTTTTGTTTAAGTTGTTGTTTGTCATACTATCGGTGCTGCTTTTGCTACTGGTTTTACTGGGGAACCTAATATTATCTTCTGGACCGTTATTCTGAGGAAGACCATCGCCGGCACTTTTGGGTACAGCGTCAGCATTCTCATTAGTTTTTAATAACTCTTTCTCATTGATTACACTTTCGTACCACGCTCGAGTACAACCCTCATCCAGAAGTCCCTGACAATCTAGCATATTGCGAACTTCATCAGGCATGGGATACTCGCGAGTAAGTTTCGAAGCTTTCGCTTTAGCCTTGGAGGCCTTACTACTGTGTAGCATGGACTTTTTTAAATCTTGAGACTTGAGTGCGAATATTGGACTGTTTTCTTTTACACCATTATTAGATTTAGTTTTAGATGCCATATTTAAATTTGGAATTCCCACCGTGAATATGCTACTGGTACTAATGACATCAGTTTCCATAGGCTCATATTCTTTGGGGTCCACATCCGTGATACGAGAATCACATATCTTAAATAACGGTAAGTCTTTTTTATCCGGTTGATTCAAGTTCAAACTCGATCCATAGGTCTGACCAAATCCTTTGAATTCCGAAACACTTACAAATCCATTATTCGTTTTCTCTTTCACCTTGTAAACTTGCCCGAATCCTCCTGAGCCTATCTTTCGCACCGATTCGTTAAACAGAGAGGGCACTGCAAAATCATCCTCCACTTTTCGTGTGTTCGCCGCGCGCACAAGCGCCTCACGGATGCGGTCGCGCTCATGGATAGAACGGAACGCAGAATAATCATTGATTATTGCTGTGTCCACAACGTCGGGAAGCAGATGATTAGGCAGTTGTTGGGGCTGTGGGAAGGGTGCCGTTACGGATTGATTTTTCTCATTGATATTTAACTCCTCTTCTGAGACTGGTTTCTTTTTTGATTCCTCTGCAGTGTTTGATAATGGTTCAACCTCGGAGTCGTTTATGAATCCTATAGTAGCAGAGTTAGCCTGAGTACTTGCACGTTTTACTTTGGAGGCTTGCACTTCCTTTAACTTATTTAATTCCTCTTCAAGTGTTGCTAATAAGGATTTAAGAGAAGCAGCAACCTCAGGAGTACTATCTACTTGCTTCATTTTTAATCTCTCTGCAGCCATTGATAAGCGTACAATCTCGGACCTCGGATCTAATAACTTTGAAGCGTATCGTTCAATATCGGCCTTAAAATCTGCACAATTGGAAAGGCGTTCATTGTCAAGGTCGGTAGCTGAACTTTTGATGAATTCAACAATTTCACCATCGAGAATAGGAATAGCTTCAAAAGCAGATCCTGAAGACTTCTCTGAGTCTTTCAGGTTGGGACTACTATCCTTAGCCTTTCCAATCTGAATGCCTTTTGGAAATCTCTTGACCACATTAGCTGGTCCAGCCTCAGTCACTTTCTCTGTCTTCTCTCCCTCTTTCTCTGTCTTCTCTCCTTCTTCCTTGGCGATGTTTGCTTCGGTAGACCACTGTTCTTTTTCAGATTCTTCTGAGTCTACTTCACAGTTATTAACAGTTTTAGGCTCTGACACAAGACTTTCTGAAGATTTTTTTGCCACTTTTTTTTCTGAATCTTTAGGCTTTGACAAGAATCCCCTTACCGATCCTTTCACCGACCCCATCATTGTACTGACGGTGTTCCGGGCATTATTAAACTTAGTCTTTCCTGCACCAGGCTGAGGTTTTAATGTTTTTTTAGTACCTTGAGTCTCATTCAAATAATTGGTTTCTGCGGAACTTTCGGATTCCACTTCCAATATACTGTAAATTTCCTTCCAGATGCCACCGACGACGGATTCTGATACAGGAGAAATCGGTTTTGATGTACTTTTATAGTAAGGTGCCACAATTTTCTTTATTTCCAACGACACTTTGCAGTCTAAACGAGTGAAGAGAATTTGATGCAAATCGCGCTTGATTGGAACCGTGGTGGGCCAGTCTTTCTTGATCAGATTCGCTATATCATGCGCGGTTTTTTTTTGTTTGGTGGTCAATTTCATAGAACTTTTTATTTTAATTTCTTTAGACTTCTCCTCATTTAGGCTTAGAGTAGATCTTGATTTACACCTTTCGAGGGTAGGCATATTAACAGAATCTGATGGTATATTCTCCTGCACTGCTTTCTTCGATTCGGTAGAATTAGGTGATTCTGGTAATTTCACCTGAATCTGGTTAATGATATCACAATTATTATTGACAAGGATCTCCTCTACACCTTTGATATTAACAGGTCCCGAGCAGGCTAGGTTCAAACTGAAATTATCGGACAGACTAGGTAAACTATTCTCATGCACACCTTCGACCAGTTTTTGTGCCTGTTCTGAGCTCTCGTTCGGAAACACCTGTGGAACTACATGCTCAAGTGAATCGATATTTAATTTATTGACTTTACCAGCAGCACCAAAATTATCAGAATCACCTTGACCTACTGCTACATCCACAGGTACAATGTCCACAGGTACATCTGAGACTAAAGGTGTTTTCACAACTTCATTTAGAGGACCCTGATTTAAATCACTGATGGCCGCGTTTGGATTCGAAGATTTTGAGTCGGATTTAGATTTAGAAGAATCGCGACATATTCTGGGTGCAGATTCGGGACAGCCTGCTTGTTGTGCTGCAGGAGTGACTTTCTCATCATTGACATTTGATCCAGAATCTGGACCCTCTGAGCCTACCTGCGGAACCGAGACTTCCTGAACTTCCTCTTCAACAGGATCCAATACTAACTTTGAAGGTACGAGCTTTTTACAGGGACTCACTTTCTCAATCTCGTCGCGGCAAAGAGCCATTTCCGAGGCAAAAGAGTTAGTTCCCAAACACTTCGTATTCGGTTTCTCGGGCGAAAATCCACTAAACCCGCCGACTTCGGGCGCGTTAAACCGATTGCTAACGAATTCTTTTTCCTCAGACTGCGGTAGACTCGAGCAGAAACGGTTTTTTTCGGGACTTAAATTACTTCTGTCATTTTTTGTCCATGAGATAGGCTTATCTTTCTTCTTTTCACTCAGATTCTGATTCTGGCCGGACTCATCAACACCGTCGAACAAAGCGGTTTTGTCGGTTGAATCTATTTTCTGGCAATTATCATCCAAGTCGCCAGACGCTACTTGATTTTCTGTTCCAACCAATTCTTCGAGTGATTTTTCTGGAACATCAAAAGCTAGTAGGAGATCATCTTGAATTGGTTGTGATTCATTTTCTATGTTAACAATGTCGACATCAATTTCAGCTTCAGGGCCCTCGACATCAATTTGACAACCCTCGACATCAATTTGACATTCATTGCTGTCGGTTTTTGCAGCATTCAGATCAAGTAAACCAGGCCCAGTTTTTGCAGCATTCAGATCAAGTAAACCAGGCCCGGTCTGAAGCAGATTGCTAGCATCATATTCTGAATCTGCGTTTTCTTTGAATGCTATAAACGCGTTTTTCTTCAGTCTCTCTTCCATTGCTTCGATTTTCATCTGATAAAAGTAGTCTTTTTCAGAAAAAAGTCCATCTTCGATGTCTTTCAGTGTTATTTTCACACGGGTATCAAGAATCTCCTGCTGTTTTCCTGGCGATGGGTTTTTCAAAATACTCTTCTTTGGACCAGGACCTCCGAATAGAAATAGCTTTAGGACCGACTCCTTCTTACCCTCAGCGTTAATACCCTCGTAAATCTTTTTGTCCTCTAAGATATCGCCAAATACACTTACTCTCTGTTCGGTACTATGCATTTTCAAAATTCGTTTGCTCTCAAGTACTTTTATGAGCCAGAAACCTAAGTCATAGCCACGAAAATTTGATTCAGATTGTTCGTACTTATTCTTGAGCGCATTATAACCTGTTTCTACATCTCTCACCAGCTCTGAGAGATGACCGATCTCAACGAAGCTCATAGGAGCAAACTTACATATAGACCTCTTACTGTCGGTGCGCAACGCAAACGCATAGGACTTGTTTTTGAATTGTGGTGGTACGTAGGTTTCGTCAAATTTATTCGGATCAAATTGAAAGCGAACCACTTCGGTCACTACCTTTTCGAGATCCGTTTCGTGTAAAAGAAAGTTCAAATTATTCTCGGAACTCTCTGATTTCTTTTGTTTGAAACGAGAGACTATCTCATTTACAGTAAAATTCTCTACTTTGTGTCCGAGATGGGCCAAAATTTGATCAATCTCCCGCTGAGATTCCTTCATTTTGGCACAGACTTCGTTGAACTTCTGATCAGCATTTTTCAAAGAATCCAGAAATTCTTCTTTCACCCGTCTTTCCAGCTGTTCCAACCGCTCAAGAGGAAAACCATCATCAAGTGCCTGTTTTCTTATTGTACTCCATTTTAACTCAGCTCTAGCAACATTATCAACTCCAACGCCCCGAGTTTTCTTATGAAGTTCATACTCCACAGCCTGAAATGCGCCGTACAGTTCGTCAGACATGAATCGACACTTCTCATCTTCATCTTCCTCCAAATTGATTTTTTTCAGAGTTTCGGCAACAACTCTCGGCGGTGAATCCGCGTCGCCGCCCTGACCAGCGTCGTCGATATCCGGAACGATATTATCGCTGTTGATTGCCGCTTCGGATTTTTTCCGAAGCTTTTCTCTGTAGCGATCGAGGCTATAATCGTCATGATCACCTTCAAGTCCATTAAAATTCAAATATTGATTACTATTACCAAAGAGATTCTTGAACGCAGGTGCACGAAGACCCGGCCCTGGATCTAGTTGAGTCAGATTTGTTTTGAAGTTACCAGGAAGTAAGTTACTACAATTACCAAAAACGGTATGCAAATTCGGCATCGAAGGTGTGTTCAACCCAGACATTGCGAGGGTCTTAAAAGTACTAATATTCTTTTTTACAGGGACGTCGTCATGGAAGACCATATGAGTGCCATTATTAGACCTAATATTAATAAGCTCCCTAGGCTGAGGCGGCTCATAACTAGGATTTCGTTGTGAGGTTGGATGAGCTGAGAAAGTAGTAAAATTATTTTTTTTAGGGACACGGTCGTCGCCATTGAAGTTCAAGACCATATCACGAGCATTGCCATTATTATTAGACTTAATATTAATAAGCCCCCTAGTAGGCTGAGGCGGCTCATAACTACGATTTCGTTCTAATTTAGCTGGACGAGCCGATTGTGGAACTCCGAAATTCTTTGCAAAATTAGAAATATTTGGAGTAGCGGATATGATGGGTCCTGGTCCAGCCATTTGACCTGCAGGCAACAGTTTTATGGTGGATAACTCCAACTTCTTAAATTCTTCAGGATGCACAAAACTAAGATTTCGTTGTAAGGTTCGACAAGGCTCCGGTTGAGGCACTACAAAATTTTGTAGATTCGAAACACCACGTGGAGTAGCAGATATCATCACATTGGGAGCTTGGCCCACTTGTCCTGTAGGCAGCGGAATTATGACGGGCACAGATGCCGCTGGTGCGAGATTTCTCTCAATAGACGGATTTCTTGGAAACGGTGTAAATTTTCCAGCCGCAGCGCCATTCGGTAAATAATGAGTAGTAGCCTTGTTGTTATCATTTATTTCCACTAGATTACGGATTTTCGGTGCAGGTGACAGGGATCGAGGAAATTTAAAATTTGTCGTCTTCAAATTATTGAATGCAAATGGACATTTATTGAAATTGAGAGGAGGGTTAGGTCTCATTGGCGGAGGAGGGTTAGGTCTCATTGGCGATACTCCTCGTAATAAAGACCGTGTAATCGATGGGGCTCTAACACTGGCAGCACCCATATTTGACGGGGCTCTAACACTGGCAGCACACCTAGGCAAATTATTGTTAATGTTATTATTGTTTCCAGCTCCCATACAGTTACCTAAATTCGTTGTTGTGAGTACGTTTATCTTATTGCCAGTTGCAGCGTCGGTACCGATCATAGTCTCATTTGGGAAGCGACTAAGAATACGCGGAGGAGGAAGGAAAGTTTTAGCTAGTATATTCGGAATCGAAAACGCGGGCAGAGTACTACTATTTCTAGACGCTGATAACAAATCGTTATTGGCTGCACAATACAATTGTTCACGAGTTCGCTTCGAAACCCTGTCCGATCGAATATAGGTCTTAGCAAGCCATTTACAAATACTTATAGCCGTAAAACATCTCTTAAACTTCTTTCTGAGCATCCGCCTTTGTATTGCTTGTTGATGCATTTTCACATTCATAACCTCCTGTGAAACTCGCCTTGCTTCGCCTGTATCCAGATCTGGTTCAGCTAATTTATCCATGCGTGGAAATGGTTTAAATCCCGACAACAAACCTTCCTTGGTTCTATATAGGCCGTTATTCACAACTACAGGACCTGTAGATGCCTCCAGCAATCTCGGATCCATATAATTTTTACCGTCATTCTGCAGACGCTTCACCGCTAACCAGAAATATTTTAAACATTTCTTTCCTTGTTCTGTACTCCGAAACTCATCACCGTGTCGCGCATTACCTTCATGCAGCATTTCGTTCATCTCAGCGACTACTCGCTCGGGCGACATGAGTGTAACAACGTCATGCATGGGGTCTTCATGAGTAAAAGACTTGTACATTATAATCTTTTTTCCTACCGGGTACCAATGACTGCGGGAAAACGACGAGGAACTGCGATGATCAGAATTCGTTCTTTTTTCGTTGTTCCTCACAGGGGAACGACCAGGACGGGATTTGGGACAAGTTGGCATGAGAGTATATACAAAATATGGTTACTTTGAAGTTTAAACGTTGGTATTAAAATTTAATTGATACTCTACAAATTTTGTTTAAACGGAATTAGGTTCTAGAATTCAATCCTAGTTGGTATAAGTGTTAACAATATTAAATATGGTAATCGTGATAATAATATGAGGGGTACAAATTGAAGTTTTACATATGCTTACAACTTACTACTAAAGTAAAAGGGTGTCTACCAAAAGGGTATAATATTATTAGATTCTAGAATTCGATCCGAAGCGGATATCAAATGATGATGTAAATTTTGATTTTCAATTTTGTAAGGTAATTGAATTTCTACTATCTAGTGGAGTGATTTAAGAATTATAATATTATAATTACTGAAGCGAAATTACTAGTAATTAGACCAGGTAATGCTATACAAGAGAGTGTAGCTCTTAAGTGATCCAGTTCAAAAACGATTTCAAAAAACGTTTAAAATTACTACGAAATAGGATAGACAATAATACAAAGCATATTGAAGTGATTGATGAACCAAGTTCTGTATTCAAACACCGTACAATTACATCACTCAATCTCATCCAGAATAATCTACTCATACACTCTTGAACGTTTGAGAGACTATTTATTACAAAACACGAACAATAATTCATAATGTTTAAGGGGCGAATCAAACGCACGTCCATAATTTTACCTCCAAGACTCAAGTAGCTTGATATCTTCAAGCAAAAGTTCAAATAGCACCACAAAATCGAATGAATAATATTACAATCATATGATGTTAATAGACAACTAAACAACTAGCGTCACAACATATCACAATCCTGCCCTATTGTATGCGTCTTCTATTTCATCCGTTTCTCGCTGTCCCTCATTTTCCGTTTCCATTTTCGTCGCTCTGTCGTGCT
>Ga0099797_101829_pt1:5000-10368 | contig 10368 bp, 11 predicted proteins | sample Uncmet_Sort48C_1_FD_89871 | JGI IMG/M metagenome (GOLD analysis project Ga0099797, IMG submission 89871) | Marine eukaryotic communities from CALCOFI LINE 67, Pacific Ocean - C012_Sort48C_1 | ecosystem: Environmental > Aquatic > Marine > Oceanic | place: Pacific Ocean: Monterey Bay...
AGGTGAAGCTCGGAGCTGTTGAGGATTTCGCCCTTGCCGGTACTGCCGCTGTTGTCTCCAAGACCGCCTCGGCCCCGATTGAGCGCGTTAAGATGGTTGTGCAAAACCAGGCCGAGATGGTGAAGATGGGCACCCTCAAGCAGCCCTTCACCGGCATCATGGACTGCACTAGGTGGCTTGCCAAGCAGGAAGGTATTGGCGGTTTCTGGAAGTCCAACGGGACCAACTGCATTCGTTACTTCCCGACACAGGCTCTGAACATCATGTTCAAGAACCAAATTAAGCAGACCCCCCTACTCTGCAAGAACAAGGCAGACAGCTACGGCCTCACCATGGGAAAGAACATCTTCTCTGGTGGTCTTGCTGGCTGGGGTTCGTCGTGCTTTGTGTATCACCTTGACTACGCGCGTACGCGTCTTGCCAACGACCTTAAGGGAGGAAAGTCGGGCAACCGCGAGTACACCGGTCTCATTGATGTATACAAGAAGACACTTTCCAGCGATGGCATTGCTGGTCTCTACCGTGGCTTCGCCATCTCTTCTGTGGGTATCTTTGTCTACCGTGGTCTGTACTTCGGTCTTTACGACTCTGTGATGCCGATTGTGCCGGAGTTTGAAAACAATGCTTTGACCCTCAGTGTCCGCTTCACCGTCTCCTACGTCGTCACCGTTGTTGCCGGGCTCGCCTCGTACCCCATTGATACTATTCGCCGTCGTATGATGATGACCTCTGGACAGGCTGTCAAGTACAATGGATCCGTTGACTGCGCAGTGCAGATGATGAAGAACGAAGGCCCCATGTCCTTCATGAAGGGTGCAGGAGCCAACGTTCTCCGTGGTGTTGCAGGCGCCGGTGTGCTCTTTGGCTTTGACACCCTTAAGGAAGCCTATGTCCACTACGCCTACGGCCCTGAATACACCATCTAAGCGACTGTTTGTCGTGCAATAAATATTTTGTCGAAATAATGAATTTTGTTCATAGTGTGTGAGTAGATTAAGGAGCATTGTATATATATATGATTGTATTTGTGTGCTTTGCTGCTATGATGTGGTTTGTACAAGGCTGCTGTCGATTTACAAATACAACCAACATGCTTCTGTCGAACAAGCGTTAATGCACACGAATGCATACCCTAGGGTATATCGTATTATTTCGAGAGAGAGAGAGAGAGAGCTCACTAGGCCAGCACAATGCTCAGGGATACGAAAGTTCAAGGGATGGTCAAATTCCATTTGAAGATGACGTAGATCAACGGAGACCTGTATAGTCCGTAGAACAATTGGATAAGGGCGCATAGGCGCATTACTGGTGACACAATTGAATGGTTGAGAACTTGCACATTGCACCGGTGAATGCGCAGATACACTCAGCCAGCACTCGTAGACCTAGTAGTACCGTAGTAGTAGCCGTAGTAGATCCACGCCAGGTACGGAAGGAAGTGGTATCCGTCGGAACGCTAGTGCATTGGCCTGGCTGTATTTGTACTGTTCAGTTTATTCACTGAATCTTAGTGACCATTATATTGTCGCCATGGAGTGGTAGATCAAAAGGACTATGCCGTGGCACTCAGGCGCACACACTCACATGAAATTAACTACAGTACACGGTCACCCTTAATCCAACGCTCACAAGCGAGACCGACACCCACAGGGCGGACTTCAAGATCACCCCAACAAAAGGAGACCAGCAAAGCAGTACAGGTGTATTTAGACATAAAGATTGTAGTAGAAGCAGACTCCAAGACAGCTCTGGAGACGTACAACAGAGCAAGGGTGGAAGGGGGTCAGGAACTGGAGGACACACTCTACCGCAGAGCGAAAGCGCAGACGGATAGACTAGACTAATGGAGGACTGGACAAAGATGTGAAGACAGCCAAAGAATACAAGAAATGGGGGATGGGGTAAGTGGAGCCATGGGTCATAACAACACTCGGAATGGATCATGAAAGGTGCGAAACATGGCTTGCCTACGGTACGTACTCAAGCCAGCCAGACCCGGCCGAGCGATGGTCAATGCAAGAAGGGAAAACAGAATGCTCCGTTTTGTATTTTTTGGGGCCAAAACTCCCTCCCGCTCAAGCTCCCAAACCCCACGAGAAAGCTCCTCTTTGACACCACGACTCGTGCATTGTCGGGTGGCAGCTGGTGGTAAGACAAACGTTCGTGTCACTTGTCGCTTCCCCCACTAGCGTCTTGGTGAGATGTAAGACGCTCAACTAATACAATTTTCTATTGCGATTCCAGCAGTGCCAATCGTTACACCAAGCCTGCGGATGGTGACGATAATTGGGGCACCAACGGACTGCAACCCTGAGCGGTGATCCATAGTGACTCACGTCGCATCGGGGTGTCAATCAGGTATTTTATTCCATGCACTCATTTAGATATTTATGAATGGTGTCCAGTAGTGCTTTGTCGACGGTCCCCTCCCCACCATACCACCCGCACATGAGATGCCTTTCCTAACTTCTGCTCCAATGGATCCCTCCTCCCGCGGGGGCATGGTGCCTGGACGTGCCTGGGTCTGCCCCTGAAATGCCGACAGGGGGGTACTGTGGTCGGTATGAGTGGTTACGAAGTCGATGAGGATATGCCCGACGGCTGATCATGTAAATATCACGAGTCCGCGCGTGGAATACTGGCATATACCTGGACGTGACAATGGCCTCCACAAATGGGTGTCAAGGTGGGTTTTCGTGTATATATATGGGTTTAGCAGTCAGGGGCATCAGTAAACCTGTAGGTATTGGTGGCGCACCCGAAAGCGGAGGGTCTCAGGATGCTGTCCATGGGTCGGTTATGTATGCATCTTTTCTAACTTTGTCATATATTTGGTCATTTGTCCTGCGCCCACAGGGTGGGGGGGGGGGCATCCAGCCAGAGTTACTATGGCCTGGCGCCCTAGACAAAAATATGTTGGTAAGCGTTTCTGTGCCTCTCATGCTGTCCGATACGCCCGGGCAAGCGCTCCCTCCATACTCACATGGTCATCCTTATCAACGGCGCTTTCTTGCACCCTTGCCTCTCATCTACTTTTACCCTTATTTTTATTTTGGGGGGAGGGCAGAAGACCGAGTCTTTCAATAAAGAAACAAAGTGTGCATTCTGCGGAGATGCCGCACTCAAACATGGGCGAAAACGCCCCAAGCCTAAGGACATGATGTGGCTTAAAGGCCTTAAAGAGGATGGAAAGTTGGTGATGGCTTTACATAAGAAATTTATGAAGGATTGGTTTGTTACTCTTGTCGATGAATTCAAGACGAAACACGGCGTGGGTACCGAGGTCAAGGAATACTGCGTATCGGGTAAGCCGATAGGCGCCCGCGTCCATGTTCCTGCACGAACTATCGACGGTATTGATCTGGAATCGCATTACTTTCAAATTGAGATGGTATTTCAACGAGGAAGTGGGTTGAGACGACTATATGGGGTAGAGTCGACAATGGTATTTCCCGAAACCACTGCCCATGCCTCTTTGGAGATTCTATTGGGCGTCATGGACCCGCGTGAGCTGAAAACCGCACACGAGCTTGGCCTGAGGCTCTGTAGTGGCACCGTGGCCACTGGCGTTAATGGATATGACGAATATGTTCGCAACAAAACCAGTGCCGCGTTGGCGGAAGGAAAGGAAAATGAACAATTACTAAAATCTCGCCACTTTATGACAAAGGGTGCCCAAGTGGGTGTGGAAGTGTAAATCGAGCATTTCTCTACGGCACCTAGAGTCACGGCATCCGCCGCGTTGGGGTTGCTACTGGCAGCCGTGGCACTAATAATTGCCTTGTCTAACATGTCCCCAATCGTATCAACGAGGCCAGAAACAAACGTCTTCGCAGCAGCCGAGGCCCCACTGTCCAAGTATTCAGTCCCCCCTGACTCATCCACCAATTTCCACACCCTCACCATGCCAAGCAGAGGGGTCTCGGCACATATTTTCCCTCCAAGACACAACATTTCCAAAAGGATGATTGACACATGCGGGCACTTAATCAGTCCCGCTCTCAGTTGAGTGTTACAGCCTCGACTTGTTAAATCATCTTGTAATCCCGACGATACAATGTGCGTCCACAGCAAGTTGATCAATTTGCCTCTTAAAGAGGAAAACCTTTCATGTTTCATTTTGCGAACCCAAATAACTCGTCGCAGCATGTCGTACTTGTCCAGGGCCTTCAAGGTGGGGTTACCATTCATAGCATCATCGTCCGAGTAGTTCCCCCAGGTATACAGCTGCACATACCAGTCCTCAAACAGTTTCCCCATTGCCGACTGGTCGTACACAATGCGTAGCTTTCTCTTAAAATCTTGACCAGAGTCAATGAAGGGAACCTATGAGACACATGCACAGTGGCAAAGTTTGTAAATTAGAAATGTCGCTTCGCCTCACAGAGACACAAGAAAAATATATACATATGTATGTATATAATATATATATATATTTAATGTGTGTGTGTGTGTGGCGGGGTGGGGATATATATATACATATATGTATATATATACATTTATATATATATATATATATAGTGTGTGTGTGTGTGTGTGTGTTCAATCGTGAGTCGCTTCGCCTCACAGAGACACAAATAATATATATATATTAATTTATATATACTTATATATATATATGTGTGTGTGCGGCGGGGTGGGGGAGGGAATGATCGATCATGTTGTTATAGACCGCACGCCAATCGTGAGTCGCTTCGCCTCACAGAGATACACATAATATATATATATATATACTTATATATATATATATATATATATATATGTGTGTGTGTGCGACGGGCGCCAATCGTGAGTACCTTGACGTGTGGCTGCTTGGGTTTCGCGTTAAATTTCGATGCAGGCCCACTTGTTATGTGCGTGCTCTTGAAGTGAAGCCGCATAATCCTTCCCTTTGCTTTGCTTGGATCGTGTCGAATGTACTTCCGGAGATGGGCATCATCTCGTATTTCCACTCCAAGTTTATCAGCCTCGAGGTTGGTTGCCTTAATAAAAGCATCCAATTTCACAAACTCGTGTTGGAATTCAATGCGGCTGACAATGAAATCGACGAAGAAGTACTGTGCCTTGTTCGTAGCACCACTTATCCCCGAATTCTTACGAATTATGGTGAGATCCATGGTGATCATAAAATTTTTAAGCGTCATGCTTAGTCCCTTCCCCTTATCTCGAATTCGCCCCTTGGAAGATGTAACATTAGCACCAAATCGCTCCGCAAGTGTTTTCGCCATGGAGTTTTCTACAAACATGTCGCGAATTTCGCCGGCTTCGGTCGGAATGTGAAGGTGAACAATCCGATGCTCCTTCTTGTTGCCACACGGCGTTAAATGCTTCTCCTTTTAACGGTCAAGCTTCTCCTTGGTTGGAGCGA
>Ga0099797_101830_pt1 | contig 10364 bp, 3 predicted proteins | sample Uncmet_Sort48C_1_FD_89871 | JGI IMG/M metagenome (GOLD analysis project Ga0099797, IMG submission 89871) | Marine eukaryotic communities from CALCOFI LINE 67, Pacific Ocean - C012_Sort48C_1 | ecosystem: Environmental > Aquatic > Marine > Oceanic | place: Pacific Ocean: Monterey Bay | collected...
CACCAGTGGAATTCTCCAAAACTATTGAAATTCCATAGGTTTTATTGCCATTTTGAAATCATGACAGCATCTTGAATTCAAAAATGATTGAAATTCCTTAGGTTTTTCATCAAAAATGCTTCGTCACACCAATGGAATTCTCCAAAACTATTGAAATTCCATAGGTTTTATTAACATTTTGAAATCATGACTTCATCTTGAATTCAAAAATGATTGAAATTCCTTAGGTTTTTCAACAAAAATGCTTCGTCACACCAGTGGAATTCTCCAAAACTATTGAAATTCCATGGGTTTTATTGACATTTTGAAATCATGACAGCATCTTGAATTCCAAAATGATTGAAATTCCTTAGGTTTTTCAACAAAAATGCTCCGTCACAACCATGGAATTCTCCAAAAGTATTGAAATTCCGTTGGTTTTATGAACATTTTGAAAGCTCGAAATCGTAATTGTTAATATTTCGTTGGACGTATGACAAAAATCGAGCGTCACACCGATGGAACTCTCCAAAAGTATTGAAATTCCATAGGTTTTTTGATCGAAAGTTCAAAAAGTATTGAAATTCCTTAGGTTTTTTGAAGGGACACGGCTGGCGGCAAACCCCGGTTATGAAAATCCCGAGCAGTTCTGTTCTCTTTAAGTCCACTAGAACCCTAAGTTCCTGCGTCACTGTTAGGGAATATCAAAAAAAAGAAATGAAGAAAACAATCCTCCCGAGGAATCCAGGGCCGGGATGCATCATCCCAACAGCCTTGCAACTCCGCCTGCTAGACTCGCTTCCCCGCTGGAATATTTATTAGCAAGAAGGTCGAACCGGGACCGTGTACCGTGAGGGAAGATTTCTCTACCGTGGCACCACGACGGGATTACCGTGGTACCGTGGCACCGTGGTACCATGAGGGAACCGTCGTCTGTAAGGACGACAGTTCCGTCGTCCGCACGGACAACGGTTCCGTCGTCCGCACGGACGACGGAACCGTTGATCGTGCCGTGCCGTGAGACATGTAACAAAACTCGACCGCGACATGGAAGGCGGCAAACCCAGGGTATGAAATTCCCAAGCACCTATGCTCTCTCTCAGCCTACTGGAACCCTATGTTCCCGCGTCACTGTTGGGGAAAAGAATCCAGTACCGCTACCGTGGACCATGAGAGGAGCGGCCCCTTGGAAGCGGCCGTTCCTCGCTGGCGTCTTCTCCTCGCTTGTGACCCCGCTGCGCTCCCTTAGAAGCTCCCTGAGACGGTCCTGGAAAGGTCCCAAGACTTTTGTGGGAAATGTATATACTAAGTTGGACCTTCAGAGCTCAGCCATGACAACGAGGAGGTCCGAAATACACTGTTTCTGGCCCAAACCTGCCACCGACGGCCCCCGAAATTTCTAGAACATCTCTTCCTAGAAGCTCCCTTTAGGAGTCGGCCGGACTCAAGGACGAACTGTACGGCCGAAAAATAAGTCCCGGATGACCCTCTCAACTCTCGTCAGGTCAGCCAAGCTTTGAATTCAGTACTTTCCGCTAAATTTCTCATCCTGAAGATTTGAACCATTACTTTTTCCAGTAACCCATCCGGTCCCCGGGATATTGTTCGGGGTGCCGCGGGGGGGGGGGCTACCCCAGGCCGGGGCGTTGGAGCGGCCGCTCCTGCCCGGCGTCTTCTCCTCGCTTGCGACGCCGCCGCGCGCGAAGCGGATCTTGGCCTCCGCGTCGGGGTCGCAGACGAAGTAGGGTCCCTCGGTGTACCTCGGAGGGCGGGGCGGCATACGAGGCCCGTTAAAATGAGAGAGGAGCTTCTAAGGAGGAGTCTTCTAAGGATGACTTTTTTGGATTGCCGTGCTTGTTCACGTTTTCCTACTGCGCAAGGACGGCTCAGTGGAGGATGGTTGGATGATGGGAGGGCTTCTCCCCCCGTCAGGGGGGGCCTAGCGGCCCCCTGAACCCCGCCGGACTTCCTCGTGTGGATCTCGGCTTCGATTTTTGAGTTTGGCTTCGATTTGTTTGAATTTGCGTTTTTGTTTAGTTTGGCTTCGATGTGTTCTGATTTTCGCGAATTTGCGCTAATAACAATGTAAAGTCGGAAGGTCCTACTAGTGAAGTGGATTTCTGGTGGGTTTTAGCTAAACTTTTGGCTGAATGATTTGGATGCTTTGACTGACACGGTTGGAAGGTTTTTTGTGAGATAATGTCTCTCCTGGAGCGGCGCCTCCGTTACCGATGGCGATAACGACGACGCGAAACTCCAGCTCCTTCGGGGCCTCCGCTTGGAATTTACGTTTTGAAATTCAACTTTGGAATGCTGTGATTTGTCTGACTTATTTTTTGGATGTTGCAATCAAATGTTTTGAAGCATGCCTTCATCATTTGCGTCGGGTATCGGAGGGTGGGGCCACTACACTACAAGTAGGCCTTTCATCCAAATGGAATGATTAGTGGGTTGATGATCCCTGAAAGCAGCCCAAGAGTCCGCAAATTGCCCGCGCGGAGCGCCGGAAGAAGATTCGGCGCGGCGGCGCCGCTGCCCCCATCCCGATACACACACGCCGACGAATCTTCCGCCGGCGCTCCGCGCCGACAATTCGTGGAACCTCGAGCTGTCTCCACGAATCACCCCAATTATCCCACTCACCATCCCACTTGCATTAAAGGGCAACTTCGATACACCGAAGTAATTATACTTCCAGGATAGCCAGGATCACGTTCATGTCTGGGGTAAAGGTGATACCAAGAAGTAAGCCAAATTTCACCTTGAGCATCCTGAAGGCCTTGGACCATATATATATATATATATATCACCTTGGACCGCTTTCTTATGGCCTGCGACTGTTGTCTCTCCTGAAGCGGCGCCATCGGCGCCACCGGAAGTAACGAGATCACGAAGCTCCACACCCTCCCGCGATCCGCTTGGAACGTGTTTTCGACGATTGCTCTCTGAGCGGCGCCCATGTTGTTGATGTTGACGCCAAGCTATGACATCGTATCATCTGTCTTCGCATTTCGGATAATGTATAACTAAATAATAGTTACTTCAAGTAGTATGATAGACCTAAGAATGGATTAGTAAATTTCTTCAGGACACTAAAATCCGCCGACCCCTTCCGGCGTGTGATGTCCAAGCTTGCATAACCAAGGAAAATGTTCTTGTTCGTGCACCTGTCATTTTACAAGCAAAATGATATTAATATGCAGGATTTCAAAAAGGGTTACGTGGCATCGTGCATTTGTCAGTCCTATTCCTTCTGACACTTCGTGAATATATGCAACCACAGACTTCCCCACCGGATACTCAATTTTGCACTTCTGATTACAATTTTGCATGCAGCAAATCTGCAATCGAAAGTTGAATCCAATAAGCTGCTGTGCTGTGACTCAATCAAAACTGCTGTGCTGCGAATCAATCAAAATTATCCCAGCAGCGAACCCTAACAGTGATGGCTTGACCTATATTGTCCTACGTTGCGATTTCTCAATTGGTTGCACATTGGTTCGTGGATATTTTTTCCGGAAGAAGTTGTGCTGCCTCCCATTAAAGTTGCGGAAGAAGTTTTGCTGCCTCTCATTGTGGTTCCGGAAGAAGTTTTGCTGCCTCATGTTGTTGTTCCGGAAGAAGTTTTGCTGCCTCTCATTAAGGTCGCGGAAGAAGTTTTGCTGCCTCATATTGTGGTTCCGGAAGAAGTTTTGCTGCCTCATATTGTGGTTCCGCAAGAAGCCTTGCTGCCTCCCATTGTGGTCCCATATTGTGGTTACCCAGGCTGCCTGGCTGGCTATGGCTGGCTGTGGCTGGCTGGCTGGCCGTCTGGCTGGCTGGCTGCGGCTGGCTGTGGCTTGCTGGCTGACTGGCTGGCTGGCCGGCCGGCCGGCCGGCCGGCCGGCTCGCTGACTGGCTGGCTGGCTGGCGGCTGGCTGGCTGGCTGGCTGGCTGGTCTGGGAGGAGCCCAGAAGGGGCCAAAATGGGACCAAGCTGGATCTGAGCAAAAAGTAATCGATTTGTGATAACTTTATGAAAGAAATTGTGACGTTTTCGGAAGGTGCCCTGGGAGAAAGTCTGGGAGCAGTTCGGCCTGGCTGGCTGGCTGGCTGGCTGGCTGGCTGGCCGGCGGCTGGCTGGCTGGCTGGCTGGCCGGCTGGCTGGCTGGCTGGCTGGCCAACTGGCTGGCTGGCAAGCTGGCTGGCTGGCTGGCCGGCTGCCAAAAATGTTGAAATTCCTTAGGTGTTTGACCTTCACATCGATGACAAATTCAAAATAGCATATAATTCCTTAGGTTTTTGGACGAAGACACCAGGAACGGTTCAAAATAGCATATAATTCCTTAGGTTTCTGGACGAAGACACCAGGAACGGTTCAAAATAGCTTATAATTCCTTAGGTTTTTCGACGAAGCCACCGAGGACTGTTCAAAATAGTTTATAATTCCTTAGGTTTTTGGACGAAGACACCGAGGACGGTTCGAAATAGTCTATACTTCCTTAGGTTGTTGGACGAAGACACCGAGGATAGTTCAAAATAGCGTATAATTCCGTAGGTTTTGGGACGAAGACACCGAGGACGGTTCAAAATAGCTTATAATTCCTTAGGTTGTTGGACGAGCATACCGAGGACGGTTCAAAATAGTTTATAATTCCTTGCTAAATCGCACGTACCTACCGAGGACAGCTGGAGCTGTGTACACTTTTGGCCACCCCCTATGAACCCTTTAAAAGCCTACAAGAACCCTAGTTCGTACCTCACTGTTAGGGAACTAGCCAAATGCTCTCCAGCATTCTGCAGCAGACTCATCCCCACTGCATACAAGAAAGTCAGCGGCGGGTGTTGGCCAGTAAATTATACATTGATTACCCTTTGGAGCGGGGTTTTGCCCAGCTAGGGGGGGCCGGCTTTTCTTGGGGGCTCCGCCCGGCGTTTGGGTGCTACGCAAAAGACTTGGTAACTACGCAAACTGCATGGCAACTACGCGAAGTTCCGACTTGGCGACTGCGCAAATTCTTCATAGATGTTATTCTTAAAAGGGATCCTAAAGTTGCTGGACTGGTTGTGGAGGCCGTCCTAGGCTTTCCAACAGATGCGGGTTTGCTTAATGAAAGATGCTGTCAACGCGCGCCTCTTGCCATGGCGCCAAAGGAAAGTATGCTTTTGGGCCTGTATGCTTTCTCGGTATCCGTTGAGCATGGTGAGAAGCGCTTATGTGCAGTTAGTGAAGTATGCAGCAAAAAACACCCAAACATTTATATACAAAAGGAACACGAACGTGTGTATTCGCTGCTGGGGGGTCTGGAGGTCATCTGAAAGGTATGCCATCATGTGGCATGTCTAGACTGTGAAGTGGAGTAGAACTGCGCTCCTTTATTGCTTGAGCACAAGAAAGTCTTCCGATTGACAAAAGTCCGACAAACGCAGGAGCAATCAACAGACACTGGTGTAGTAGCTATAACAGCTATGTACAAAGGGGAGCGATGGTGCCTGACATTTGCACCCCCCCACGGCCGGCGCATGTGGACAAAAACTGCTTATGAAAAAGTCCATCAAGCGCCGACCGTCTTTCAAAACTCGCGACCACAGCTGAGTCACTTCAGCTTTGTGAAGCTGTTATGGCGTGACTCTCACTTCGCCTACTTTCTCTTCTCTTTACCTTTCAAGCGTCCAGGTAGTCCTCCACGTCCTCGTTGGTCTTTTCCAAGGCGCACTCCTTCTTCAACAAGTTGATCTGTAGCTTCTTCTGCTTCTGGGTATGCCTCTCTCCTGCCTTCAGGCTCATATTGTTCTTTCTTAGCGTGAGGCAAACCAGCGTGCTTCAGTATGTCAGTGACTTCGTTTTCTGTATATTCTTCCTCAAAGTCGTTGTCGTTGTAGTCGTCCGACCACAGTTTTCTGGTAGAAAGTTGATAACTTGACATACTCTTTCTCAGCGTTGGTGCGCTTAAAGCTCTTCCAACTCTGTAGGCGCAACCAAGTAGTCCCAACAGCATCTGGATTCTGTGTGCTGTCAATGATCCTTTAGTGAAAAGATCTCCTGGATTCATTTCGCCTGCAATCCTGTACAAGCCAAAGTCCCCGTTTCGGATGCGTTGTTGCACCCACAGCTCTTGGACATCGAGATGTCTGACCTTTCCAAGACCTTGTCGAGCACAGATTCCCTGACTGGCTGTGCTGTCAGTCCACAGTCTCAGTACCAGGATAACTCCCAAATCTGCCAGTAGCGATAGAAAGCCAAGTCCAACTGCACCTCCACGAACAACCCCATAGAGCTCGGCTTCACCACTTGAAAGCGTGATGACCGGCTGTGTACTCGACCAAGACTTCAAAAGGTGTGTGCCGACCAGCACACATCCTCCACTGGCCGACTTCCTGGTACGTAGACAACCTGCATGATCCGTGTCTACGTAGACATCCACACCATCAATCCCGTCCTGAAAGGGATAATGGTATACCAGTCGTGGATGTTTGGTCAAATACCTCCCGATCCTTTTGAGTGCCTCCACGCTCATCTTGGTAGGCTCTGACATGAACCTACACACTTCCTTGGCCGAAAACTGGCACTCGGGGCGATCAGCAGCCAAGTAATTGCATCTAGCTGCAATTGCTCTGAAGCTTGTCATGTGCGACTCCTCTATGGGCTCATCCTTGCGTATTTCTTCAATGGAATGTCTAACAGCTGGAGTAGCCACACCTTTGCAATCCTCCAATCCAAGCTCCTGAGTGACCTTTTCGGCCTGGCGTGGATCGGCCTCATACTCGAGACCTTCGGATGTCCACCTGACAATCCGGTTGAGCACCCTTGCTTCCTTTGAGTCGTCGCTGCCCGCACCAAGCCTCGCAGCTTCCTTCAGTTCATACTTGGTCTTGAGTTTAGCGACAAAGTTGTCAAGTGCACTTTTAGGCCCCACGGTGGTGAAGTCGTCACCGTGGACCGAACATACAAGGTGCTCGGTCGGGTTGTAGAACACGCACGCTGAGGATGCACCAACAGTGAATCCAAATTCTTCCATGCTGCCAGCATACTCCGAGTGCCACCCTTCAGCAGCAGGGCGCGTGCCGTACATGTGGACATTCAAACGTCCACACATGTCGGCTCCAAAATCCTCGTCTTCAGGAGGTAACTCCACATATAGTGGATTGTCATCTTCAATGCGAGCATGGAAGTATGCTCTGGAGATATCCACAAAAGAGACTTGCATCCTGTGAGGGCCTTCCATCCCAATCCATCTCGGCGCCCATAGTGATGGTGTTGCCGCCGTCATGAGAATGGACCTCAAAGCTTCCAGTGGAGGCGTAGGAGCAAATATGCTATCTTCTCCCTTCCGCTTGAAGTCTTTGGCCACAAGTCGGCTGCGGTAATTGTGGTCCTCGTCATCTCCCTTGTTGACGTCCACCCACCGAACTCCGATGGGTGGCCGCCCTGTACGCCTCATTGCTTCAGATCTTGGTACCTTTGTATAGACCTTCTTCTGTGTGAAGTACTCCATTTCTAGCTGTCTGGCTTTCTTCACTAGTCGCTCGTCAAGGACCTGGCCGGTGAGATCATCCACAAACTTCTTTCCTTTCGTCTTCTCTATAATCAGTATCATAATGAGAAGATCTCTCTCATGCTGAAGTTCGTCATCTCCAGCCATCATTCCTTCATCCACTTCTTTGAGTGAGTGACCTGGTGGCATCACCAGGTTGATGGCTGGCTCCCATCGTCCACGTTCCTTCATCTCCTGTACCAAACCTTTCAATATCGCCCTGCATAATTGAAAAGGATATATAGCTGCAGCGGTGGCCACCTTTCCATAGCATGGTTGGTGCTGTCTCCAGAACCCATCACTGTCGCACCAGCCATGCTTACCTCCACATCTTTTGCGTAGCGCATCAAGGATGCATTTTGAGTTGGAAAGCCACCGTGTAGGCTTCTTGATAGGATTGCCCTCGGAGTCCTTCTGACCCAGTTGGCACTGGTCCATGTCCACATAGTCGACTCCAGGTAGCCTCATAATGCTGAGAATGCATTCCTCGTCCCATGAGCTTGCTTGTTGAGGATGCTCATGTAGAAACAGTCTTCCTTCTTTATGCTGTATCTCATATGTATGACACACAAGTTCCAGATGGTTGAGCGATGACCTCTTTGCTGTGACGTACTTCTCAGGATGTTGTGACTTTGCTTTGTTGAGCCGTTGCCAAGGACTAAAATCCTTGCACATGGGAGATCCGACAAGGAGGTCGGGCTCTGTGACGTATAGGAGCTCAATAGCTTTCCGTTTCTGGGACTCCAGGTCGAAGTCCCAAGGGTCGCCTTCATCATCGCACGTGGTGATGTCAAGTGCAAACCCAGGAGATATTCCCATTCTACTGAGAATTCTCGCCGTCTTCGTCACTCTCGGAGGACTGTATATTTCTGACACAATAGTGCTGAGCTCCTTGACAACATCTTCAGTGTGCCTTTCTGCTACTACTCCGAACGGCCCAGCTTCTTCAAACATCTTTGATATTTCAGCTTTCACAATGTTGACTCCTTCTTCTGGTAGTTGTTGTATAACTTCGCATAGACGATGATCCTCAGTCATGCACTTTGCTGCCTCTTCATTGGACTTCCTCTTGTATTTAGCTTCAATAGCTTCTTCATATTCTTCTTCACATACTTTGAACAAGTGCATGAGCGGCGTGTCATACTCCTGTAAACTCATATCGGTGTCCTCATTCTTGCTCTCTCTCTTTGGAGTGTCTTCACCTGGAGTACACACGGATATATCATCCTTCATTTCATCACTTCCACTCTGCGCGGCCGCCGGCTCTGCTTGGAGAGCGCGTTCGAGATCCATATCGTCACCCTCCACACGAGGCGACAGGTTCGGCAAGTCATCATCATCTTCTTCTCCTGGCTTTCGAGGTCGTAGATGTAGCGGCACAGATGCCTCCTGCTCCTCGAACTTGGAGCCGCTTGCCGGTGTGGCTGCATCGCCCTTTTCTGGTCGTGCGCCTCTGGCGAACCGCGCCTCCACTCTCTGAAGTCTGTCTCGTCCTTCTTCGGTGCCTCCAAAAATCTCCTTGAATCTATTTCGACATATCTTTGAATGCGCGTACCCGCACCTTCGAGCGTCTCCATGCTCTTGGATGAAGTCGCATCTAGGACACCCCACCGGTGTGAACCCGTGAGTGTGAAGATCTTTGATAGTGATCCTGAGATCTTGTATAGACGGCTTTCTTCTCTTTGGATCTTCATCCTCAGGGGCCACCCTGTCCTCAAACTCACGCCCACTTTCGCGCCATCCTGTAGGAGCTGCAGTAGCCCTGTACAAAGTATCTTGTGGTCTCTGGTTTATGCTCATCAGTGCTTCTGCGTTCCATCTTGTTGATGCCGGCTTCCTTTGCACACTCCGTGTTCTTATTATACACTTCTTGGTGTAGTTCCATATTACGAACTCATTTGAGTCTCGTGAGAATCCAACAAAGACTCCATCTTGCCATCTGCTTGCCATCTTCCCTTCTAAAGTTGCTTCAGGTGACTTCCTTGGAATCTTGTAGAGACAGGACTCACCAAAGCCGAGCATCTTCGTCCCAAAATTCACACCTTTCAGTCTTTTGTATGGCGTGATGCCATCGCTTTGACTGGTGCGAATGGTCAGCAACCACGCAGCATGCTCGATGAGCCAATAGAATAGGCAGTGTGATACTGGAACTCTCTTCTTTATGCGGCTCTCTAAGCATGATCTCACAGTCCTGGTCTGCCCTGCTACGCTCCTGCAGGTAGCTTCTGTCGTAGCATTTGACGATGAGTCGTAGGCAGCTGAGTGGCTTTCCTGAGTGTTCTCGAGATTCTCTATCCTGAGAACTTTCAGTGTATTTCTCAGTAGAGCTAAGATAGCCGACTCATTGTCGCTCTTCAAGATGATCTTGTTGTGCCCCAACCAAAGGATGTCTCTTTTCATCATTTCAACTGCATATAATTTTGGGTCAAGACCCTTCTGAGGAACACCATGGGCGAAAGTACATTTGGTCAGTTGGCATTGTGCAACGATGACCTTCAGTTCATCGTCTCCATCTTCACCAGTCACCTCCTTTCCCAAGAGGTAGTCGAAACCAAATACTGGGACAGATCCCTTCTCGGTAGTTCTACGGTGCTGTATCCCAGTGCCGCGTCCCCGCACACAAAAGGGACACCAACTGCGATACGGAATATGATCAATACGATGATCTTCATATTCCTCGGCAATGGGCTCACCTGGATCTCTCAGCGCCTTTCTTTTCGGCGCTTCTTCGTCTTCCACGTTTATGGTCTCTTCAACTTCCCAAAACTTCTCGTTTCCGTCCTCGTCCATAACTCGCTCAATCAGCTCAAAATCTTTTTCGTCACACAATTCATCGTCTGTCACATATTCAGGTGACTCTTCAGTGTCTTCC
>Ga0099797_101831_pt1 | contig 10359 bp, 7 predicted proteins | sample Uncmet_Sort48C_1_FD_89871 | JGI IMG/M metagenome (GOLD analysis project Ga0099797, IMG submission 89871) | Marine eukaryotic communities from CALCOFI LINE 67, Pacific Ocean - C012_Sort48C_1 | ecosystem: Environmental > Aquatic > Marine > Oceanic | place: Pacific Ocean: Monterey Bay | collected...
ATTGGTTTAAGTATACGAATTATAAGTACATTTATTATTTAGTATTACTATTTATAATGACTGTGAAAAAAAATGCGCGAGAAGATATTGTTGTTGAGTGCTATGTTTATGTAATAAAATATTGTTTGGATGAAAGTATGAAACAGTAATTTAAAAAATTATTACTATACAATATATATACTTAAAGAAATAAAAGGGTTTTGTGAATTTTTCATCATTTATTTTTATGTTTCCATTAAAAATAGAATTGATTTTAATATTATGCATATATATAATCTTTGAAAATCAATTTCAAAAGTAAACTCTGAAACTATTCTAGTTTTTCACGGATGGAACACTTTCCTATCTAAAATATCATTCTTTAACTCCCCTAAAGCCTCAACTAGAACGTTTCATCATCCTTTTCGATACAATGCTGCCTCCTGTAATTTCTTTTGGGTTTTTTCCCTTCGCAGCTCGCAGCCAACTTTTTTTCCTTCTTCTTCTTCTTCTTCTTCTTCTTCGTACTTTTCATTATTTAGTATAAAATATAAAAGAAAGAAGAATTCTTCTCTTCTTCTATATTTTACTATACTACTGTACTACTAGACTAGACTATGTAAGCAATACTTTAATAAAATGAAGCTTTATATATATACACACAACAGTTAATCGTAGAGTATTAATTACGAAATAGTATTTTATTTATTTTATATCTTTTTTTTCATTTCGACGACGATGATGAGAAGATGATAATAATGATTTTTTTATTATTATTATTTTAGAGAGTGGAATGGAATATAGAGTGAGTAGTAATTAATAAAAATAATAAACAATTCGATTATTATTATCGTTTGTTGCGGGGTTCTGTTGTGTTGTTTGTTGTAGTCGTCGTATATTTGCTACCTTTTGCGCACGGGATTTAGCGCATTAAGAAAATTGTAGTAAAGTCTATTTTCGGCGATAACTTTTGCAAATGAATATGTGTACTTAGTATATAGTCAATGTCAGCGCTGACATCCAAATTTTGGAAATGTGCACATACACGGTCAAGGGCAACAATCAACACACTGCGTTGTCTTGCTGGTTGTAGTATAGGTGACTATTCATGTTTAATATATTTACAAACATATTATCCGAGTTTACCGCTATCGATATCAGTGCCGGCTGCGTGTGTTTCAGGAATTAGCACTTCACTATTATTAGAAACCGTTTTATTAAATAGAGGCAAAGATAAACTACCACTACGAAAATCACTTTCTATGGCATGGAATATGTCGTTTATATCTATGTTATCCATGGAACTTGCAGAAAATGGATGTGAAATATTATTAACTGGTGGTGATTTTTCGAACCCTATTTCGTACGCTGCATTAATTCCATCAACAGTTGCTGGATTTTGTGCTGCGTACCCGTACAATTATTATCAACTCCGTAAGTATGGGCGTTCGTGCCATTAGAAATAATAATTCGTAAAACATGCATCTCTGCAAAAAAACAAATTATTTAAAATACACACATGTATAAAAAGGAAAAAGAAGGTGCTAGTAGGTTCAAGAACAATTTCCCCTCCTATTCCCGGTCCTCCCCAAGTTCTGGTCAAGATTCCAACTGGCAAGTAAACAGCGGCCTTCTTCCAAAATTAATACAGGGTTCTTATCCTTTGTTTGTGTGTCAAAAAACCGCCGCCATCCCAACAAGGATCGAAAAGACCATTTGAAAAGAAGATTGAATTAGTCACTCAATAATAACTCAAAAAAATGCAGCAATAATAATAATAATAATAATATTATTATTCTGATGTCGTCTCTGCTCTCTGCTCTGCTGTCCAACTCTGTTGTTAAACCCTAATCGTAACTATATATAGTGATCTGCATATTTTAGAGGAGCTCTTTTGCTCTTTTCTATTTTTTTTCTCAGAGCTCTCAGCGCAGGCAGAGCAGATTATTACATTGTTGTCCTATCATCTTCTACTTTTTTTTTTTTAAATTTATATATAAACTATAAAACAACTACACACTATTACCTAACTATACCATAATATTATAAAATATCGTCTTTTTTCGAGTTTTCATTCAAAACAATCTTGTGAAGAAGTAGAAAGAAAGTACTTAAGGGCATAGGAAATGCAGAACCATGATTAACAATTGAAGGGGGGGGAAGGGGGTATAGAGAGAGAGAGAGAGGCAAGACGTAATCGAACGATAGGTATCAATTAAATATTTTATGTTTATTGTTTAGTGGATATTCCCCGAACGATGGGTGTTCTGATGAATGCACTGTGGGCGTTGGCGCTCCTTGTGGGGGTGGGGGCGACGAAGTTGTACGAGACGTACAAGGAAGGCATGGCAACGCCGGAGCGGACTAAAATTTATTCCTTTGTCGCTGATTTTGGCGCAGTGGGGGACGGAAAAACAATGAATACCAAGGCATTTCTTGAGGCTGTTGCTGCAATAAAAGAGTACAATGGCAACAACCCAACCTCAGGTGGTGCTGAGCTTGTGGTTGGGGACGGCAGCGTAGAGCAAACGTTCCTAACCGCGCCTTTCAATCTGACCTCTCGAATGACCCTTACTGTTGCTTCCAAAGCATGCATATTTGCAAGTGATGACACGGCCCTGTGGCCGATCGTGCCCCCGCTTCCAAGCTATGGTCAGGGCAGGGATCACCAAGGACCGCGCCGGGTCCCCTTCCTTGGTGGTTGGAACCTTTCAGACATCGTCGTTCGCGGCCCTGGCTGCGTTGACGGAAATGGCTTTTCTTGGTGGGCACGCCACAGGAGCAAACATGAAACGTACACTCGTGGACGGTTGTTTGAGACTCTTTACAGCGACGGAATACTGCTAGAAAACATCCATCTGAAAAACTCTCCGTTCTGGACCGTTCACCCCACGTACTCATCCAACATTGTGGCACGTTTTCTGACCATTGACAACCCGACCGACGCCCCCAACACGGATGGGTTTGATCCGGATTCGTCCGTGAACGTCAGTTTGACGGATTCTTTCTTCAGTGTCGGGGACGATGGGGTCGCAATTAAAAGCGGCTGGGGTTGTTTTGGCCTAGACGTCAACCAGCCTAGCAAGAACATACACATTCGCAACTTGACCGTCAATTCGCCCTGCTGTGCCGGGATTTGCATTGGGAGCGAAATGAGTGGTGGTGTGGAGAACGTATTGGTGGAAGATATTCGCCTTTTGACCGTCGGGCAAGGCTTGCGGGTGAAAGCAGGGCTTGGTAGAGGCGGTTACGTTCGAAACATTACGTATGAAGGCGTGGTGATGGACAACGCCATAGGTGTTGCCATGCAGGCAAATGACTTCTATGGCTCCGTTAACCCGAGCTGCCGGGGGCGCAATGCAAGCGCAGTCCCGCACGTGTACGACCTGACGTTCAGAAATATCAGCGCCAAGGGTAAGGGGGATGGGGCAGACTTTAAAGGCCTGACGCATGAAGGTGGTGAGATACACGGTATTGTGTTGGACGACGTTGATTTGCAAGTAGGGGGTACGCCTTGGACGTGCTCCAGCGTAAAAGGCAGCTCGACAGAATCTGTGCGCCCTACACCGTGCAAGTCTCTCCAATAAATTCCAAAGCTAAAAATATAAGAGAAGAATAATTTATGAAAAGTTCATCTCTTAAAAAATGTTTTATTTGTTTTAAAACAAGAAAATTGGCTGTTATTTTAGAGTATTGATAATTTTAAAAAAATATATATTTTTATGAAAAAGAAAAAAGAAGGTAATCAGGTCAAGAACAATATCTCCTCCTAAATTGCAGATCCTCCCCAAGTTCTGGTCAAGATTCCAATTATTGATATTTTAAAAATACAACTTTATAATACGGAGTGGACGATTAGGGTTAGGGTTACGTATACATTTACCACAGTTTTTGAAATAGGAATAAAAATAATTCCTCTGTGGTGATGATGATTATTGACAACCATCAACAACGACGAAACGAAATTATAACAAATCAAATTAAAAAATCGAGATAGGATTAGGGTTGGATTTGAAGTAGTATTTGATTTAAAATGAGAGTCTTAAAACATACTATATATTTTGGTTTTTTTTTTACCACAGTTTTTTTACTTCAACTAATTTCCACTCTTTCAGATTTGCCACGTCGTCCAAAACCACAAAACGCCCGAAAACATAATGGTGGGCGGCGATACTGAGGCCAGTGTGGCGCCGTTTACCCTCGTGTAAAAATCCTTGCGCGTCAATACCAATCCTTGGCAACTTCCCGGGACAGTGCCTGGGGAGTACATCCCATCCGGAAGCTCGGTATCCTCCACTTTCCAACTTTCTACTTTGCGTGGACCCTCTTTCTGCCGGTTGGACCCCCAGCACTGCATCGAACCCCCATCATCAATCGCGCACGAATGGTAATTCCCCGAACTTATAGAGACGTACATTTTCCCCTCTCCAGGATAATAATATGGTTCGCACTCGGGCGTGCCATGGTAGTGCGTGCTGCAGCGCGCGGTTTTTTTCCCCCAACACTCTGCCGCGCCATCGCTTCGAATTGCACAACAATGGTACAGACCACAACTCACCTGGAGAAACCGTGCAAACTTTCGGTTAGGGAAGAACCGGTCGAGAGGGGCCTGCTTAAAATCATTTCTCCCCCAACACTCCATTCCACCGTTGCTGAGCACCGCGCACGAGTGAAACGCCCCCGTGCTTACTTGCATGTACCCGGTGCCCAGTTCAGGGAATTTGATCATAGTGTCGTCTTTCCCATCTGCCTCGGCTTGTGGGTCCAGCGGTGCTTGGCCGTATTGATTATTTCCTATGCACTGGACAGCACCGTCGTTGAAGACTGCGCACGTATGTTCATGGGAGGTTGAGACCTGCACAAACAAACGGTCTTTGAACGGCAACCACTCTGGCGGTGATTGTTTAAACACGTTCTTTCCCCCCCAGCACACCACGGTGCCCTTCGTTGTTACCGCGCACGCATGTTTAAACGCAACTTCTACGTTGCACAACTGCTCTTTGGGGGCGCCCATCATGTTCTCGCCCTCCCACGGCATTCCCCAGCACTCGGTGAGCCCAGAAAACTGTATTCCGCACGAATGAAATGGCCCCATGTCCATGTGCGTCCAGGGCCCAATCTTTGAGGGAAGCGCGTTCTTGTACGTGTTTACGCCAAAGCACTCAATGCTTCCATTTACCGTTGCGCACGTAGCGTAATCACCGGCGCAGACATGCCAAGCCCCTGACATGCCCTTTAAGTCATGAAGAAAGTCCACCTTTGGGAACGCTTCCCCGAGCCCTGCCAAGAAGACGAAGGGGAGCACGGCACATACAGAAACCAACTGCGGCATCGTTTGGGCTAAAATGATCCTATCCTACCCTTAATAGTATTTTTCGTGTGCGTGTTCGTCCTACGATTTCTCATGTTTACTGATTTATCCATTACCGGTGGCATATATAATATACTATAATAAACAAACAAAAAAAATGATGATTTTTTTTATAATAATATTATTATAATTATTATAACGTTTTTATTTTCTTCATTCTTCTTTTACTTTGAAACAAGTTATATATAAGTATGTTTTAATACTCCTACTGGTGGCTGTAATAAATAATTAAAATATTATAAACCTATTTATTTATTAGCTATGATATCTAACAATAATCAATACAAATAACAAAATATAAATTATATTAAAATCTCTTATAAATATAAGAGATACAAAAAAATCGATCATTCTCTCAACATTCTCAGCATATTCAGCATTTTGATTGGTTCGTTTTAGTATATGAATATATATACTTAAGTTTACCTATTTTATTTAAACCAATACCCACATATAACAAGTTTTTCTTCAAAAACGTATTTTTTTTTTTATTAAAAAATTATTTATTTTCAATTTACCATCCAATATCATCTTCTTCCACGAAGGATGTTAAATCGCTTTGTTGAAGTTCGCCTGACGTTCTCGTATCTATTTTCTGTTCGGTTTTACTGCCACTTGCTGGATCAAACGGCAACGCCCCAGAGCGTGCAAACGTTTTTTCCAGGCCATCAACCCGTGCTGACCATTTCGCCAGATCCTGCAAGTTATCCTCCAAGTCCTTGCTCACTTGCTGGAGCATTTGCCGCGGGATTGCGCGGTCATCGTCCTGCCCGGTGCGCTTGGACTTGGCTTGGGCGCTATTTGCTAACCCTGCAACTTCGGCGCGCAGCTTACTCATGCTCCCGTTCAAAAACTTCAGCGTTTCCTGCTGTCTATTGAGCTCCCCGTATAGTTCCTTCTGCTGTTTCGTCAAAGGCTTTGAAATGTACATCTTTTCGATCAACAAATCTATTCGTTTCTCGATCTGGATTTGTCGAATCTTTACGGATTCGATCTTCGTTTGAAAGGTCGAGCAGCTCTTCCGCTTTGTTTTCTCCACCCTTTCCTCCAGCTTCTTTGTCATCTCCGTCATTTTCTGCAACGGTTCGTCCCAAAACGCCTCGACCCGTTCCAACTCACGCTGGAAACTGTCGTACGCCAGCACGCGCTGTTGGAGGCAGGCAATGTGCTCTTTCGCCATCGCGGCGCTTTCGTACGTTGCGATGGGCCCCGCCGGCCACGACGGTTGGGGAACGGTCAGGGAGGACTCTAGTTCGTTCAAAATGGCCAGGTTAAACCGTACCTTCTCGATGGAGACCGTGTCGCCGTTGCCCTGCGCTGGCTCAATCGCGCCCCCGGGGGGGGGCATAGCTTCCCTGCTCAGGGCATGGGCCAGGTCTACCTTCACCAACCCCTCCCGGACCCTTACAAAGGTTTTTCGCTTTGACATGGCTACGTACGAACGAAACCCAGAAATGCTGCTGGCCTCGCTGCACGAAAAGCACGGGCGAGTGCCGTGCTTGGTTTCTTCGGCCCAGGCCTCCGTGTTCAGCAGGTCTGCGGAAGGGCCGTCGTCGTCGTCGGCCTCGAAGTACTTGAGTAGTTTCTCGAATATCCACGGCATCTTCAAGACGTAGACGGTCCGTGAGCCCACCAGAAACAAAAAATCAACGCTGATGTTGTCGGTGGCTATGTGGTATTTCTCTCCCGCGGATGCCTTCATCGCGGTGACGACGTTCAACGTCTTTCTGTTGCTGCTGGGCACGTACGTTTCGTTCCACATGGGGGCAGGAACTCGGGACCCATTTATCAGAATCCTTACTATTCCCGACGTGGACGTGACGACAAAAATGGTCGGCACGTCGTTCCCAGTGCGACTGTTTGCCACGTTGATGCAGGACAGAGATAGTCCAGTGGTCGTCTCGTCCCGCTCCGCCACCGCGCTGTTCTCCAACGGGGGCAGCTGCGGGCAAGGCTTCAACGCGCCCATGTGGCCGCCGCCGACATGAACCAGCACTCCATCAGGGGCCGCGCGCCAGCAGGTTTCGAGCCACTCTCTCGCCATCGTCGGCGCCTGGGAAAGGAGGCGCAGAAACGTCTGGCGCTTGATTTGGGTGCCCAGGGGGGCGAATGGGCACACGGGGACGATGCGCTCGTCTGATAGCAGGACGTAAAGGGAGAAAATCTCCCAATTCACTTCGCTCGCGCCACACCTGCGAACGAACGAGAAGGCGACGGGCGCCCTGGGAGTTTGAAACTTCGTCTTCATCTCCACCTGGACACGACCCGAGTTCTCTTCATCCACCGTTTTTGCGGAGTACATGCCCAGGGTCACCGCGCACTCGTCGTTCATATCTTGCGACAGGACCACCAAAGCGTGCGACTCCAAAGGATGCCACTGTACGGAAACGATTCTACTTCTTCGGTGCTCGAGAGGCCGAGAACAGGGCAGGCCGACGGGCACTGGGCTCCCTGCGTTCCTTGCAGTGGCCAAAAGCTGCCGCCGAAGGCCTTTGCTTTCCACTGGTACCACGAAAAACGAGTCGTCCGCATTCAGAACGTAAAGCATGCTGCCGGTCGCGTTAAATGAAAGTTCTTTCGGCTTATTCACGGTGCACGCCTCGCCTGCGGTCCCTAAAATACGAACGTCGACGGGACACCACACCGACAGCTGCTCGTTGGCCTCCTCGTCTTCGCCGACGACGCCGTCCATGCTTGGGCCCAGGTACGCGCAAAAAAGTTTAGACTCGCCATTGCATAACCCCGCACAAAAGCCAATTCCCTGGTTGTTCAACGCAAACGTCTGCAGCTCTTGCGACGAGTTGCCGACGGACTGGCTCGAGTCCCACTCCGACGCTGGAAAATTATGCTGCTCAACAAGACCAGGCGTCTGCATCCTATCCTCACTATATGTCCGCTTCTAAACTACTCCTTCTTCCAAAGAGATCCTCTCTATCAAACAACTAACCTCGTCAACAATCAAACAAACAAAGAACATTCTCCCTTTCTTCCTTCTCCTAATGCATGCACTAATTCCTTATCTATTGAATAATAGTAATACAGTAGTATTAATTTCGAAGAGAGTAAGAAGTAAAAAATAATAATAATTATTTTTAAAAAATTATTTATTATTTGAATTCATCATTTTTTTTGTGTCTTCTTCTTTCTTCTTCTTCTTCTTTTTTTTTGTGTTGTTTTCGTTGCGCTTCGTCTTCCGCCTTCCGCCTTCCGCCTTCTTCCACCATCCGTCATCCGTCCCCTCAATAATAATAATGTCCTCATTATACCAATGTTAATATTAATATTATACAGCAGCCAGATAGCCAGATAGAAGAAGAATTTTAAAACACAGAAGAAGTTAAAAAGAAGAGGGGGGAAGAGAGGAGACTGAAATTTTTTTATAAAAAAAATATTTGTTTGTACACGCTTACACGTATAAATTATCAATACCTTTTGTTAAAATCATTATGTTTTGACAATCTATACTCAATGGTTGAACTGGGGTGATGATTAAGAGACTGCATTCTTTTAAGTTGCATCCTGGCCTGTACTTTGTTTACTTTTCTGTTTTCAGTGCCCATTGTTTGAACGCATCGGGCACCCCTTCGAGGTCAATGCTTGCGAGGTAGGCTTTCTTTTTTTCCAACGCCTCGGCGACATGATCTTCCGCCAACATAGGGTATGCCCCCCCCCTCGATAACCTGCCTGCTTTCTGGAATATTCAGATCCACGGATCCGCCCAGCTCTTTCAACAAATCCTCATGGCACATGTACGAGAGCATTTTGTTCTCCTCCCCTGCCGCAAGAAAGCACAGCTTCTTCTTCGTCTCCTCCGCAAGGAACAGGGCAACCACTTTGTAAATTCCCCAAAACATCCAGCCGATCGGGTAGATGATGGTGGCGTACAAGGATTCGGGGAAATTGTCTGCCAACGTAGAGTTGAACTGCTGAAAATACCCCGAGTCGTACTGGCTCATGTAGGAAAAGTTGGTGGAGTCCCAAATGCAGACGACCTTTTCCAAAGGATGGCGCTTCCGCTTCCGTGCCGTCTCCGTCATATACACCAACGCTTGCAGGCAAACGTCCAAGTCGAGCCCTTTTTCAAACAAGTACGAACGGCACACGAAGATTTGGCGGCCCTCTACGTCGAAGTTGTCTTTCGCGTAGAACATGCGTCCCTTACTAAGCTCGTCTTGGACTGCCTGGGGGAGCTTTTTTGGGTCCATAGGGAGTCCGCCCTCTGGGATATGCTTTCTTCTCCACTCGCACGTGTCGCGAAGCATTTTTTCTGTCTTCTTCAGATCAAAGTTGCGAGCCCTTAAGAATTTTATGAGGGAAGCGGTATCCCTGGAAACGCAGGGTTCATCTTTCATAATTTTTCGAAACTCCACCAACGCGTCTTTTTCCTTATCTGTCAATAGCGCTTCCAGCGCCGCGTGGTCCATTGCCGCCTTCTTGTGTGCGGCGTTAACCCCTGAGAGAAAGTCAGTGGGGTCACCCCTGTCCGTGTACTCTGTTTCCGCCATACTAGCCATTTTTTGTTTACTATAATAATTATAAACTATTTCTTCGTAAATAATATAATGATAATCACTTTTCAACTAACAACAATTGGGAATTGAAGCGCTTTGCTTCCTCAGCCTTCTTCTTGTCCTTCAATATAACCACCTCTTTTAAAAAATTGTTTTCAGTCAAATAATCGAAGAATATATCTCTTCTTCTACCCACAATATTTATTATATTAAAAAATATTATTATACTGTAATAATAATAATTAAGCTAATAATAATAATATGATAAAATATACACAGTGTCGTGGTCTATTAATTACTACGTGCCGATATATGTAATAGAACGAACCTTCATGCCTCACTCCACTCACCCCGTGAAGAGATTCAATTATTAGTCTCTATTTATTTATTATTATTACTGTGATGTAATACTATTAATACTATAGCAACCAACAACGAAAAAAATTATTGGTCGATCACGACCGACCGACCTGTCATCTTTCTTTCTTTCTATCTTCT